>OGCN01002399.1_pt1 | contig 20501 bp, 15 predicted proteins | sample 1570181 | NCBI WGS metagenome assembly OGCN01 (sample SAMEA4370584, study PRJEB24528) | human gut metagenome | reverse complement strand
CTATATTTCAATTATTTCAAAGACCAATTCCCATTTTTAACGGGACAGTAGTGATTTCGTTAGTTTAACGCGTTGTCTCATAAATTAAGCACAATTCACGTTTATATTCCGGTTATCATTGCGCATGGCAGAGCATTGCCTGCCGCCAATGCATCGCAGTTGCCAGCCAAGCCACTGGCAAAGACGACACGGGACACCCGATAAACATAGGGGGCTTTTTAGGAGTTCAGGAGTACAGGAGTGCAGGAGTACAGACAATAGTTCTTGTGCACAATGGAGTTAGAGGGAGGTAAAAGGAGTTGCAAGGAGTTAGAGGACAATGGCATTGACTATCTCTTCCTGCAACGCGTTCCCCATGCCCCCAGGGGGCCGTGTTCCCAAAACTATTGTCTGTACTCCTGCACTCCTGTACTCCTGAACTCCTAAAAAGAATAACTCCTGAAAAGCCCCTGGATTTATCCGATGAGCCAAGAACGGTTTCATGGGAAAAATGGTTTTGACAAAACGATGCGCCCCGCGAAACAAATGCTTCGCGGGGCGCAACTGCATTGCCTGCCGGGCCGGAGGCCGGAGCCACCAAGCCAGCGATGGGGTTGGCCGGCGGCGGGGCCATGGCCCAGAGGGCGTCAGTAGACGTATATGCGGTAGTCTTTCAGGCCGGCGGGCGCGCCCTGCTCGGCGCGGGGCAGGTATTCCACGGCGGTGACGGTCTGCTCGGAGCCGAGGTCGATGACTACGACGTGGGGATAGGATGCCTTGCGGTCGGTCTGCCAGTAGGTAGACTCCTGCAGGTCGAACACCTTGTCGGCCATGTAGTTGCCTCCGGCTACGTCTTCGCTGTCGGCATACCTTATGGTCCATGGCTCGCGGCTGAGGCGCTTGCCCCGGGCGTCGAGCACATAGAGCTCGGCTATGGCTGCCAGCTGCTTGCCGTCGTGGGCGTTGAGCCCCTCTATGGCCACGTAGCGCCCTTTGGCGGGGGCGCTGAGTCTCACTGTCTGCCATCCGTTGCCGGGGGCGAACGAACCTTGCGCGGCCAGTGGCAGCGCCTTGGTGTCGAGCGTCTCGCCGGGCTTGCGGTGGGTGGCGGGGCGGGTGACATTGAGCTTGTCGAGCTCAGGCTCGGCGCGGCCGGAGCACACGGCCTTGCCCGCGGGGCCGATGACGTCGAGCACTATCACCTCGTTGCGGCCCTTCTTGAGCCAGCATCCCGGCACGTAGAGCGTCTGCTGCGGGCCGATGTTCCAGTAGCGGCCTATGGCGTGGCCGTTGACATAGACAAGGCCCTTGCCGAAGGCCTGCATGTCGAGGAAGGTGTCGCCGGTCTTTCCGAGCGTGAAGTAGCCCCGGTAGTATCCGCGGCGGCCCTTGGGGTGGGCCATCACCTCGACGTCCTTGTGTATGCGGTTGTCAACGGCGCGCAGGGCGTTGGCGTAGGTGTCGGGTATGCGCTCGCAGACCCAGTCGCGCAGGGTCCACTGCACCTCGTCGCCGCCAATCTCGGCCCGCAGCGCTACGGGGCCGGTGATGCCCTTGGGGTCGTTGATGGCGCGGCCGAAGTTGATGCGGCCCATGCCCTCTACGAGTATGGCCAGCGTCTGCCCTTTCTTCACGGGGGGCAGTGTGAGCGAGTGCTGGCGCTGCACGCGGTCGATGGTGCCTATGTACTCGCGGTCGACGAACACCTGTGCGTAGTCGTGTGCCTCGTCGATGGTGAGCACGCTCCTCACGGGTATCTCGGGCAGCTCGGTGCTGTAGTTCATTGTGCCCCATCCCATGTCCATCTGCTCGAAGGTGAGGGGCTCGCGGCTCTGGGCCAGGCTGTCGGCCCCGGTCATTAGCGGCTCGAAGTCGGCCATTTCAAACTCGGGTATGCTTATCAGCCGGGCGGCGGGCTTGGGCACTGCCGGCAGCGGCTTGTCACTATGCTTCTGCATCACCTCGCGCAGCTCGTAGTACTTGGGCGTGGGCATGCCGTATTCGTTGATTGGCGCGTCGTAGTCGTAGGACGTCACGTCGGGCTGGAAGCCGGGCGAATTGGCCCCGGCCCAGTGGCCGAACGACGTGCCGCCGTGGGTCATGTAGAGCGAGAACGATATTCCCTTTGACAGCATCTCGTCGATGCCGGCCACCATCTTGTCGGCCGGGCGCGTCTCGTGGCGCGCGCCCCACTTGTCGAACCACCCGCTCCAGTATTCGGAGCACATCAGCGGCGACGAGGGGCGCAGCTGCCTAAGCCGGCGGAACTGGTCGTCGATGTTGGCCCCGGTGCCGAAGTTCATCGTCCATACAAGGTCGTCGAGCCCGTTCTTGGTGAAGTTGCTGGCCCAGTCGCACTGGAACAGCGCCACGTCGTCAAAGCCCGCGGCGCGCACGGTGTCGCGTATGGCGGCCACGTAAGGCTTGTCTTCGCCGTAAGAGCCATACTCATTCTCTACCTGCACCATGATGATGGGGCCTCCGCGCTGTATGGTTAGCGGCGCGAGCTGCTCGCCCACCTTGCGCATGAAGAGTCCCACGCGCTGCATGAAGTAGGGGTCTTGCTCGCGCAGGCGTATGCCCGGCTTCTTGAGCAGCCACCATGGCAACCCGCCCATCTCCCACTCGGCGCACACGTATGGGCCGGGGCGCACGATGACGTACATGCCGTTTTTCTGTGCCAGCCGGCAGAACTCTGCAATGTCGTTCTGCCCCGTGAAGTCGAATTGTCCCTCGCGCTGCTCGTGTATGTTCCAGAACACGTAGAGGCAGATGGTGTTCATGCCCAGCGCCCGGCACATGCGTATGCGGTGCTCCCAGTAGGGTCGCGGTATGCGTGGGTAGTGCAGCTCGGCGGCCTTGACCACGAAAGGCTTGCCATTGAGCACGAAAGTCTTGTCGCCGGCGGCAAACGTACCGCCCCGGGCCGCGCCGGCGGTGGCCGGGACGGCAGCCAGCAGCGCGGCCAGGGCCGCGGCTGCCAGGTGTTTACGTAAATTCATCACTATTTAGTTATTGTTTCTGTTGTCAGTGCATAGTGGGCGCTGGCCGCCCGGGGGTATCGCCCGCGCCCAGGCGGCCTGCCGCCTTGGCAACGCAAGCGAGTGCTGTGCAAGCTGGCTTGCTATTTCCCGAGTGCGGCTTACCTTATGCAAAGGTAAGAAAATTATTCGGTTGGCAAAAGGGAATGGCGCAAAAACGGCTCACCAGATAAATCCAGGGGCTTTTTAGGAGTTCTGGAGTACAGTAGTTCTGGAGTACAGACAATAGTTTAGTATATATTTTGGTGTTAAGGAGTTAGAAAGTTAAGGGGGTAAGGTAATAGTTTTGGTAGCACGGGAACCCTGGGGCATGCGGAAAGTGTTGCAGGAAGAGATAGTCAATGCCATTGTCCTCTAACTCCTTGTAACTCCTTCTACCTCCCTCTAACTCCATTGTACACAAAAACTATTGCCCTCTAACTCCTTGCAACTCCTTCTACCTCCCTCTAACTCCATTGTACACAAAAACTATTGTCCTCTAACTCCTTGTAACTCCTTCTACCTCCCTCTAACTCCATTGTATATTATAGACAAAAACTATTGTCTGTACTCCTGAACTCCTGAACTCCTGAACTCCTGAACTCCTAAAAATCCCCTATCTTTATCGAGTGTCCCGCAAAAACAACGCTCGCCAGCCCCTGCAGATGTAAGGACGAAAAAAAGCGGAGAGCCCGTGCGCCCTGCCGGCGCGGCTCTCCGCTGGTCATGCCATGATTGAATTCCAATAGTACATCAGGCCGCCTCATGGCCGGCTCGGCCTTTGTATCATGCCTCCACATGGTTGCATTCGCTTGCGGGCGTCACGGCTGCCGCACTGCCTCGGCGCATCACGCCGCGCCATGGCAACGGCGGCAGCCCATCTGCTCAACAATAGAATGAATCCGTCGGAACTCTATCTACCGATTGGATTTGAAAAAGGATTTGGAACAACTTACTGCCTCAGAGGCTCAATTGTGGGCCACGACGGCCTTGTGGGCAGGCTTGAGCTCATACTCAATCGGGGCAAAGTCGGTGAGCGTGTCGCCGTCGAATATCACGGTGGCAGCCTCTACCTTCATTGTCAGGGTGCTGTCGGCGCCGGAGTATTCGCCGGAGGCCGGCTGGGTGAAGCCCACCTTCACCGTGTGCTCCTGGCCATCGGCTGTGGTGTTGAAGAGCAGCGAGTCGGCCGAGAAGGTCATGGCCACCTTGTTGCCAACGACGCTGCCCTTGTAAGAGGCTGAGAAAGGCACGCTGCCCACCGAAGCCAGGGCCTCTGAGAGCTGCTCGGCAGGCACCACGGCGGCCACAATGCCGTCGACGGGGAAATCGGCTATGCTCACCGAGTCGGCGCCAACGGTCACGGTCACGGTGGTGTCGGCCTCGCCGGCTGTCATGATGGCGTCGGGATATTCGCCCACCACGGCGCCGGCCGTGAGCACGTCGCCACCGCCGGTGTTGTTGTCGTCATCGTCACAAGCCACGAACATTGAGCCGCAGAGGCATAAAGACATAGCGAAAATCGCACTGTATACTTTCTTTCTATTCATTTTGAAGTCTATTTTTATTCTGTTTATAAGTTAAGTTTGTTTGTGAGTACTCAACCATAATAACAAACAGAAGAAGAATACTTGCACGGAAAGAAAGGCATTTAACTTATTTTTAGGCTTTCGGAGGCTAAATGCTGAAGCAGCACCGGGAGCGAAACACTTTTTAACCCAACAGGCCGCCATGGGCCAAAGCGCCCACGCCCCGGTGCCGTAAGGGCTGCCGCACATGTCGCTGTGGGCGCCACGGGCCTGCGCCCCGCCCCAAGGCCGACACAAGGCCGCCGCTACGGCGCCGCGGCGGCCGGGCCCGCAATGCCGTGCGGCGGGCTGCTGCCGCGTGACGCAATGCAGCATGCCGCCATGCTTGTATAGCTTGGTGACGTCGATGGGCACCACCCTCCGGCCGGGATATAGCTCGGTGAGCATGCGCACGGCCACGCTGTCGTTGGCATCGCCATAGGCCGGCTTTAGCACCACAGTGTTGCCCACGTAGAAGTTGAGGTAAGAGCCCTTGTAGCCCAGCCCCCTGACGTTTTTGCGCGTGAACGGCATCTGCACCACGCGGTAAGGCTCGCCGTCGGCATTGCGGGCCGAGGCAATGACGTCGTAGTCGGCCATGTCGATGCCCTCATAGAGGTCGGCAAAGTCGTTGCGCGCCACGGCTATGATGGTGTGCGAGTCGTAGAAGCGTGCAATGCCGTCGATGTGGGCGTCGGTGATGTCCTCGCCAATGGCTCCCTTGAGCCAGATGAAGTTGCTCACGCCCAGGCACTGGCGCAGCCGCCTCTCCACATATTCCTTGGCGAGCCCCCTGTTGCGGCCCGGGCTTACCACCGAGCTCTCGCAGGCCATGAGCGTGCCGGCACCGTCGGTCTCGACCGCCCCACCTTCAATCACCACGTCCGACGCGTCGCACAGCGGCAGGCTCGTGATGGCGGCCACGCGGCGCGGCACGGCGTCGTCGAGGCTGTGGGGTGCCTTGCGCCCCCACCCGTCGAAGGCGAAGTCGACCACGGCCTGCCTGCCGCTGCTGTCGCAGACGAACACCGGGCCGGTGTCTCTTATCCACACGTCGTCGGTGGGCATGGCCACAAAGTCGATGGCGGCCATGTCGGCCCCGCTGCCCTCGAGCTTGCGGGCTATGCGCCTGCGCTCGGTCTCGTCGTAGGCAATGATGTGCACGCGCTCGCCGCCCGACAGCGCCGCGGCCATGGCCACCCATACGGGCTCTATCGAGTCGCGGTAGGCGGTGCCGTAGGTGTGGTGGTGGGGCCAGGCCAGCCATGTGCCCTCGTGTGTGGCGTCTTCGCTCACTATGGTGTATTTGTACATGCTTTCTGTCTCCTTTTGTCGGCCGTCGGCGCTGCCGGCGCACGACATGGCCGATAGCGCCGCAATCAGCAGGTTGGCAATGAGTGTGGCTTTGTTCATATCTCGGTCGTTGTGGTAGCTGTTGTATGTCGGTGCGCGCCCCGGGCTGTTGCCGCGGGCGGGCCGTCCGTTGGCAAAGTTACGGAAAAATCTGCTGAACAACAGCCGGATTCATGCAGATTAGCGCAACGGGAGATTGTGAATCAGAGAGTTAGGATAAACTTGTGGAAGTTTAGCAGGGGGCCGGAAACCTTTTCCAATCGGATTGACGCAGGATGGCGGTTGCCGAATCGTTGCCCGCTGGAAGGGCAGACTCAACTGCCACCGCTCCGTTTGCCGCGCCCTGCTTGGGTTTGCCTGCCAGGCGCAACGCGTCGACTTATCGTTTTGCAAACCAAAATGGACGAGCATGGCAATGGGGCGATTATCTTTTGGGAAACGGGAAGCTGAAAACCGGAAGGGAGGAATTGCAGCTACGCATATCCCCCCTTGAAATCCGGAACGAAGAATTGACACGGCATATCAAGACAATTAAACACAAAGGAACATAAGCACAATGACAAACGTAATAAAGTTCAGCGATTATCGAAAATCCATTTCAAAAGCAAACAAAAACTCTATCGAAACCAGGCGACTGTCACAAAAAACCACTATCTTTGCAATTGGATTGAGGCAACTCTCACCGACACATACAAGAAAGAAGAAGAAGAAGCGGTATGCTTATCTTGCAAGTCGGACACGTAGGAAATTTCAGACTTGGCACAAGAGACAGCATAGTGGTTCTCACGCTATAGCGTGGGCTGCCGTTATCATATATGCGCCAAAGGTTTCCTTCGACCTCCAACTTAGACGTGGTAGCATTGCAGTTCCACGCTTTGGCATTTTGAAACCGCCTGCAAAGGGACTGGCAGGCATTGAACAAGACAACGTATATGGAACAACAATTTTGTCAAAGTTGCGGCATGCCCCTTACAGACGACAACAGAGGTACCAATGCCGATGGTGGCCGTAGCGAGGATTATTGCATGTATTGCTACAAGGACGGTGCGTTTACCCAGGATTTCACGATGGGGCAGATGATAGAGTTCTGCCTGCAATTCTTAGGCCAATGGAATGTTCAGGCCGGTTGTAAGTTGACTCCCATACAAGCGAAAGAACAAATGCTACAACACTTTCCGCAATTGAAACGGTGGAAAGTGAAAGATGAACGGCCGCTGTCGGAAAAGGCAACCCATTTGCTTTCGCAATGCGACAACGTGACCGTAGCTTCCATTGATGCCAACGGCTATCCCCGCCCTGTGCAGATGTCAAAGATTGGCGCGAAGGGTTTCCATGAGGTTTGGATGGCGACAAGTGCAGACTCCGTAAAGGCAACCGACTTCAAGGCAAACAACAAGGCCGGGCTTTGTTACGACCATTACGGGGATGGCGTTGCCCTGCGCGGCACGGTAGAAGTAGTCACGGACGACGCCATCCGCAAGGACATGTGGCAGGAGTGGTTCATCCATCATTTCACCGGCGGACCGGACGACCCCAACTACGTGCTTCTGCATTTCATTGGCACGGAAGCCACCTTTTGGATAAATGGCGAATTTGCACATTCCAACATCTGATGCACATGAAAACCATTGCACCTGACACCAAGAACATAGCCGCTTGCGGTCTTTATTGCGGAGCCTGCCGTAAATTCTTGGCGGAGAAATGCCCGGGATGCAAACAAAATGAAAAGGCGGCTTGGTGCAAGATACGCTCATGCTGCCAAGAAAACAAGTTGAACACTTGCGCTGAATGTCACCATGACGTCAGGGGATGCAAATTGTTTTCCAACCGAATAGGAAAGGTTTTCGCATTCCTGTTCAATTCTGACCGCCCAGCCTGCATCCGCTTCATCAAGGAACATGGCGAACAGGCATTTGCCGAAGAGATGGCCAAACGCAAATGCCAAACCATCAAAAGAAAGCAAAGATGAACAGCGAAGCATCGTAATGCTGCTGGACAATGAACCCATTTAAACTTTTTCCGAAAAGTATTTTTGCCTCATTCCGATGGTCTTTTCGGAGCCATGGCGCAACAATGCCGCCAAACAAGCCGACGCCCGGCCGCCCGCCGGCCATGCCATCCCCGCGCTGCCGGGCCGCCCCTGTGGCTGCCGCCATCAAGCAAAGCGGGCCCGCAGTGCCGTCTGCACTGCGGGCCCGCCTCAACGGTGAACGCCGTAACGGCCCTGCCCTGCCGGGCCTGGGCCTTTTCAGGCCGCACATGGGGCTGGCTACGGCCGCCTACGCAGGGCCCGGCGGCCGCTGTGGCTCACTTGGCGCGGTATTTCTCGGCTTGCGAGCGTATGAGCTCGGCGTCGTCGAAATAGTTGATGCGCATGGCCCGGCGCACCTCGTCCATGGTCTGGGCTGCGGTCTCGCGGGCGCGCTCGGTGCCCTGGCGCAGCATGTCGTAGATGGCGGGTATGTCCTGCTCGAACCCGTGGCGGCGCTCACGCATGGGCGCGAGCGTCTTCTCGAGCACCGAGTATAGGAACTTCTTGCACTTCATGTCGCCCAGCCCCCCGCGGCGGTAGTGGTCCTTGAGCTCGTCGAGGCAGGCGTATTCGGGCCAGAACTCGGCGAAGTCGGCATCGGTGCAGAAGGCGTCGAGGTAGGTGAACACGGCGTTGCCCTCCACCGTGCCCGGGTCGCTCACGTTGAGGTGGTTGGGGTCGGTGTACATCGAGCGCACCTTCTGCCACACCTCGTCGGCCGAGTCGCTCAGGTAGATGCAGTTGCCAAGGCTCTTGCTCATCTTCTCCTTGCCGTCGGTGCCGGGCAGGCGGCGCGCCGTGGCGTTCTCGGGCAGCATTATCTCGGGCTCCACGAGCACCTCGCCGTAGGTCTGGTTGAACCTCCTGACGAGCTCGCGCGTCACCTCGAGCATGGGCTCCTGGTCTTCGCCGGCCGGCACGGTGGTGGCCTTGAAGAGCGTTATGTCGGCAGCCTGGCTCACCGGGTAGCAGAAGAAGCCGAGCGGTATGTTGGCCTCGAAGTTGCGCATCTTGATCTCTGTCTTCACCGTGGGGTTGCGCTGCACGCGCGACACGGTGATGAGGTTCATCAGATAGGTGGTGAGCTCGGCCAGCTCGGCCACCTGGCTCTGCACGAAGAGCGTGCACTTGGCGGGGTCGAGCCCGGCGGCAAGGTAGTCGAGGGCCACCTCTATGATGTTCTGGCGTATTTTCTCGGGGTTGTCGGCGTTGTCGGTTAGGGCCTGCACGTCGGCCATGAAGACAAACATCTTGTCGTAGTTGCCCTCATCTTGCAGTTGTACGCGGCGTCTGAGCGAGCCCACGTAGTGGCCCAGGTGCAGCTTGCCGGTGGGGCGGTCGCCCGTAAGGATTACTTTTCCCATTGTTGTAATATCATTTTGTGTTGTTACTTATGCAAAGCCGTCGCAAACTGGCTCAATGCAAATACATTGCAAATTGCCGAGTGTAGCTTTGTCTTATGCAAAGCCGTCGCAAACGGGCTCAATGCAATCACATTGCAAATTGCCGAGTGTAGCTTTGTCTTATGCAAAGGTAGCACAAAAAAACCGAACGGGCAAATATGCCGCCACTTTATTGCGCGGCCCGCGCCGGGTGGCTCAGAAGTTGAACACCAATTCCTTGGCAATCGACTCGCTCAGGCTGGCGGCCACGGGGCATGCCTTGGCGGCGCCCATTATCACCTTGCGGTCGGCCTCCGAGAGGTTGGTGCCGTCAACGTCGAACACCACCCTCACTGCCGTCACGCGGTGGGTGGCGGGGTCGGTGTCGTAGGTCATCGTCGCCGTGGGCCGGCCAATGTCGATGCCCTTGCGGGCGGCCGTGGCCCCCATCATCGAGAGCATGCAGGCCCCGAGCGAGTTTACCAGCATGTCTACGGGTGTGAACGTGGTGCCGGCAGTGCGGCTCTCGGGCGAGTTGTCGGTGGCGGTCGTTATCTGCGAACCGCCCTTGGCGGCCGTGGTCTTGATGTTGCCGCTGTAGGTTACTTTGATTTCTTCCATTGCTTTGCTTTTGTTTTAAGTTAGACAAATGTTAGCTGCCGGCCGCGCCCTGCCAGCACGGGGCACATGCCCCGGCGGGACCTGCTGTGGGCGTGCGGCCCGGCTTGCGCTGCCGTGGCCTGTTGCGCCACGGCTGTGGGCGGCGGCCCATTCATTTGCAAATATAATGTTTTTCCCTCAAAAAACCGTCATGCGGGCATGATTCTTTCAACATGTCGGGCCGCCCTCTGACTTTTGCCATAGAAAATCGGACGTAGGCAACAACTTGCCCTCTGCCGCACCCTGCCTGTCAGCCCCGCCGGCCATTGCCGGGGGCCGCCCTTGCCTGCGCCCTGCGGGCGGGCGCAAGCACAAGCAATCCGGCATCAGGCGCTCACGCCTACCGGCCTGACAGCCCAAGCGTTGCCGACATAGCCACCCGCCGCAGGCTGCACCACAGGGCGCCGGGCAAGCGCAACAGGGCTACACCAGATTATACCAACCGGCGGCAAAGCTGCACGGAAACTCTTGTCTGCCAAAATTCGGGGCTTCAACATCCATTACCTTCGACATTAATCGCTAAATTTAAGCCGGAAACTTTTAATCTCAAAAAAGCATGGAACAATATCATTTATTCATCGGGTGCGCCATCGCCCTCTTGCTGCAAGGTTGCGACAAGAATGACCCCTTTCCCGACGTCGAAGACGAACACGTCAGGAAAAAGGTAGAAGTGTTTCTTGATGGGAACCAAGACGAAATCTATCCGTGGGTTAGATTTTCAGCCAACACCTACACAGACCGGCCTCTCTATGTGGTGCAAGGCAACGACACTACAGCTTGCGCCGACGGGAGCTTCGATCTGGGCAGGGGAGAATTTCCCAAGTCGGGCCGCCTCGTGCTATGCGCCGAGGGCACCAAGCATGACTTTATGTATGTCGTGGTTACATACAGGAGAAGGAAAAAGACGGAGCCCCCGTCGAATCGGAGCTGTTGACGGTAAGGATAAAGGGCTACGCAGACGATGTGCAGACTCTTGACACAACCCGCATTATGCCTGCCTATTATGCAAAAGAAAAAATAGTTTACGACAACTATACGTTCAGAATAATTTTTTAAAGATAAGTAGGTGTCAAAATTAATTGCCATCAAATTGTGCGCTGTTTCGGCGATGCATGCAAAAGTCCGAAGAGGGAGCGTAGCGGGCTACGCGACCGATGAGACATTGGTCTGCGGCCCGAAAGAGCACACAAGATAGTGGCAAAGATATAGAGGACACCTGCAAGGTATATTGTATCGGTTAATTTTGAACAGCTACTTATTGATAAAGAAAGCAATGCCAATCCTAATCATGGCCTTCATTGCAGCATCATGCAGCAATGACCCCGAAGAAGCGTTTATACCTGGCGGCCCACTGAAAGAAATGGGTAAAGATGGGCCAAGGTCGCAAAGCGAAGGTTTGTTTCTGCCTGCAATGGCTGGAAAAGCCATGACAAGGGCAAACAACGACGGGTATGCCGACGAAGACTCTGTTGTTGCCTATGGAAGCGACAGGACTGTATCGGCACGGAAGGCAAAGGCATTGCTTCAAGTCGGACATCCGGGCTGCAACATCCATTACCTTCGACATTAATCGCTAAATTTAAGCCGGGAACCATTCATCTCAAAAAAGCATGAGAATATATCATTTATTCATCGGGTGCGCCATAGCCCTCTTGCTGCAAAGTTGCGACAAGGCTCACCCCGTTCCCGTAGACAAAAAAGAATACGTCAGTAAAAAGGCCGAAGTGTTTCTTGAGGGAAACCAAGACGAAATCTATCCGTGGCTTTCATTTTCGGCCCATACCGACAACGGCAAACCAATTTATTTGGAAAATGGCAACGACAAGATGGCTTTCGCCGACGGGCAATGCCTACTGAACTGGGGAGAATTGCCCAAGTCGGGCCACCTTGTGCTACGCGCCGAGGGCACGGCGCCTGTCACCATGCATGTCGGGGTTACATACAGGAAAAGGAAAGAGACGGAGCCCCCGGCCGAATCGGAGCTGTTGACGGTAAGGATAAAGGGCTACGCAGACGATGTGCAGGTGCTTGACACTACACGCCTGATGCGCTCATTCCATGCAAAAGAGCTCATAATGCCCGACAACTATATGTTCCATGTAAGTTTTTGACCCAGGCGGCCTTTGCCGCCTGAAGCCACCCAGAGGCAGCCTTTCCCCACGCCAAGGCCGCCAGCCCGGTTGTGCTGCCGCGCAAACCTGCTGCCACATTGCCTGAGGCGGGCTGGCCGCGCCGAGACATGGCTCCCGGCTGCATGCGGGCAACAGGGCGGAAGCACTGGTGAAGCCGGCTGACGCAGCCAGGGCCATCCCCCGCGGCCCGACGGCCGTAGGGCCTTTGCGACATGGCCAAGAAACCTACGCCAACCCTTTCCTGGCATGGCCAGCGGGCCGCATCGTGCAGCTATGCCCCGGGCAAGCGCTCCTGCCGGGCGCCATTTGGGGAAAAGGGCCGACGAAGGGCCGGGGCAAAAAGCGGCCAGTTGCGTTGGCCCACAATGGCGCAAATGGCAACAACAAACAACGACCGGCAGGCCAACAGCCATTCGACGGGCCCGGACGGCACGTCTGGCCCTGCAAAACGGGCCGGGCCGAGCCGCCAAACGGCATACTGAGGTGGCAGTGGTGCATGCCGCATCGCCCTGGGGCCCCGGCCGCCAAACAAGCAAGGCGCAGCAGGCCGCCCGCGGGTGGCGGGATGCCTGCTGCGCCTTGCGCATTGCTTCCTACGGTGCAGGGCCGGGCTCAGCGCGACTGCGCCCCCTCGGTGCCCTCGGCTGGGCCGGCGGCCGGCTTGGGCTCGAGCAGCGAGCGGTATTTCCGGCTGTCGGCCAGTATGCGCTCGGCCTCCACGAGCTGCTTGTCGTGGGCCAGAGCCTGCTGCATGGCCCCGCCCTGATAGTAGTAGGCGGCCACTATGTCTTGCTCGATGAGCTGGCGTATGTCGTCCTTGTGGCGCTCCAGGTCGCGCTCCACGTTGTGGTTGAGCTTGGCGCGCAGGCTGTCGAACTCGGCGCGGGCATCGTCGTAGTAGCCCTCGAAGCGCGCCAGCTTCTCGAGCTCGTCGAGCTTCTTGCTGCTCATGGGGTCGTAGGTGAAGCCGCTCTCCACCACCCGCCGCTTGAAGTCGGCAAAGTCGGCGTCGGACAGCCTGAACTCGCCCGCCGGGGCTATCGACGGGTGGGCGGCAATGTAGTCGACCACATAGTCGAGCATCACCTCCGACGAGTCGGCCCTATCGAGGTAGAACACGATGTTGGGCAGCGTGTCGGGCTTCACCTCCACGTCGGGCATGATGCCCCCGCCGTCGCGCACCTCGCGTCCGCTGAGCGTGTGGAACACGTGGGTCAGACTGTCGGCAATGTGCTCGGTGTAGCCCCCGCCGCTGTGCTTGTAGTTCACGGCCTGTATGCACCGCCCGCTGGGTATGTAGTACTTGCTGGTGGTGAGCTTGAGCGTGCCATTGTATGGCAGGTCCATCGGCACCTGCACCAGGCCCTTGCCATAGGTGCGCGTGCCGAGCACCACTCCGCGGTCGAGGTCTTGCAGCGAACCGGCCGTGATCTCGCTGGCGCTGGCCGTCTCGCCGTTGACCAGCACCACTATTGGCATCACCGTGTCAACGGGCTCGAGCCGCGTCTTGTACTCGCGGTTGGCCTGGCGCAGCTTGCCCCGCGTCTCCACCAGCACCCGGCCCTTGGGCACCCACATGTTTATTATCTCAACGGCCTCGGCCAGCGAGCCGCCGCCGTTGCCCCTGAGGTCGAGCACAAGGCCCTTGGCCCCCTGCCCCTTCAGGTCGACGAAGGCGCGGCGCATGTCCTTTGCGCATCCCTCGGTGAAGCTGTTCAAGCAGATGTAGCCCACACCGCCGGGGCGCATGCCGTAGTATGGTATCTCGGGCAGCTTGATGTTGCGGCGCGTCACCCTGAACGTCAGCTCCTTGCCCGTGGTGGGGCGCCTCACCTTCAAAGCGAAGGTGGTGCCGGGCTCGCCGCGCAGCCGCTCGCTGACGTAGCTCACCGTCTTGCCCACCATCGACGAGTCGTCTATCGACAGTATCTCGTCGCCCTTGCGCAGGCCCACCTCGGCAGCGGGCATGCCCTCGTAGGGCTCGTCGATGACCACGCTCTGTATCTTGAGGTTCTGGCGTATCACGGCGCCTATGCCGGCATACTTGCCCGTGAGCATCATCTCGAGTTCCTTGTTCTTGTCTTCGGGGTAGTACTCGGTGTAGGGGTCGAGGCTGCGCAGCATGGCCTTGATGCCGTTGCCTATCACCTCCGACGGGTTGAGCGTGTCGACATACATCAGGTCGAGGTTCTTGTAGATGGTGTTGAATATGTCGAGGTTCTTGCCCACCTCGAAGTTGTGGCCCCTCGACTTCTGCGCCTGCAGGCCCGCCGCCGCCATGAATGCGGCCAGCAAGATAACGATGCGTCTTCTCATTTTTATATCTCTGTGGTTTCTTCTTTGAGCTTGCCGCCCTGCCGCACCGGGCCCGCCGTCCGGCCGTCGGCGGGTGGCCATTGCCGCCAAGGGCAGGCTAACATGACTGCAAAATTAACTGATTATACTCTAAATCCGGCCACGCAGGGCGTTTTTTTGAGAAAATTTTATGTTTACCGCTATTTTTTCGCCGAAAAATTTGCACGTCTCGCAAAAAGGCATTACCTTTGCATCGCAATTCAGAAATGAAGCGCGCAACACTGCTTCAATAGCTCAGTTGGTTAGAGCACCTGACTGTTAATCAGGGGGTCGTTGGTTCAAGCCCATCTTGAAGCGCTGTTTCAATTGGAGTGCTAATTACTTGGAGTCCAGGTAGTTGGCACTTTTCCTTTATATGTTGTTTCAGGCATTTACGGCGTGGACAAGCTCTGACTTTTGACGGCAAATTCGCTATTTGTTGACTTATTGTTGACTAATTAAATTTAGTGTAATATGTTGACTATCAAAGCGGAAATTAAAAGAGGTGAGAAGAAAGTTGACGGAACGTATAATGTAAAACTCCGCTTCACGCTCGACCGTAAAGTAAAAAGGTTGTCTACAAGTCTGTTCGTAAAGCCCGAAGAACTGACAAAGACGGGTGATTTTAAGAGAAACACAAAGATTTATAAGGAAATAGAGGCACTGCTTACGGCTTACCAGAGCAAGTGTAATGCCATGCAGACAGACCTTAACCATTACTCTTTGGACTATATCTTTAAGCTGTTGAAGTTTGAAGAACAGAAAGAAAAGCAAATAGACTTCATCGCTTTCTCACGTGAATGGATAGCTCACGCACCGATGAAAAGAACAGATACTTACGAGACGACAATAAGGTCGGTCATCTCTTTCATTGGCAAGGACTGTTTAGATGTCTCTGAAATCAACGTATCGTTCCTTAACAAATACACCGAATATCTGAAGAAACGAAGAGACGAAAGAAATCACAAACTGTCAATAGCCGGTAAGCGTATTCCCTCTAACAGGACGGTCTCATTATATCTTGGTTGCATAAGACATCTATTTAAGGAAGCCCAAAGGAAATACAACAATACAGAAGACAACCTGATGCTTATACCTTCTTCTCCTTTCGATAACTTCAAGATTCCACGGCAAGAGGCAACAAGGAAACGTGCATTGGACAGAAACACGATAAAAGCCATTTGGAAGTTGCCATATAAAAATAAGGTGAAAGGTTATAAAAGCACCTGCCGTTATGACTTGGCCAAGGACTGTTTCATCATGTCGTTCTGTCTTATGGGCATGAACTCTGTTGATTTGTACAATGCCACTGAATTTATTGATGGCAAGATAATCTACAACCGCACCAAGACGAAGGACCGCCGATTAGATAATGCAAGGATGGAGGTAATTGTCCCAAAGCTGATATTGCCTTTAATTGAAAAATACAAGGACAAGACCGGACAACGACTTTTCAGCTTCCACCATTACTACTCCGACCACAAGGCATTCAACAAGGCAATCAATTACGGCCTGAAAGAAATCGGTTCACAACTCGGCATAGACGACCTTGAATATTACGCTGCGAGGCATTCATGGGCCACAATCGCCCTGAACAAGATTGGCATTGATAAATATACAGTCCACGCAGCCCTCAACCACGTGGACGAATCTATGCGCGTGACAGACATCTACATCCAGCGTGACTTCGTTAATGAGAACAAGGCCAACGCAAAGGTCGTGAGGTATGTGTTCGGGAGGTAATAAAATGTCAGTGTTCTGAAATCAGATGTTTTTAATCATAATGTTTGTTAATTTGGAATAGTTGCAGACATCGTTTTATTATTTTTACACATTGTTATCTTCATACAAGCAAAAAAATAACGAATATGGTAGACAAGTTAACCGAGAGACAAATTACAGACATTGCTAAAAATGTCGTTAAAAAAGTCGTTGAGAAAGATGTCATGCAAGTGCTTTATGTCTTAAAACTTGAAGACTTGTGTTACAAACTAAAGCGTGCAATCATCGATAAGGAATGTATGTTGCCGGAAAAAATATCATTTGAACGTTACTTGCATAGGCTGATGAAGGTTGATGACATCATATATACAATGAACCTTTTACACGAATGTTGGCTTTATGCACATCCAGCCTTTCATTTTGATTGCCAGCCAAAAGACACGATGTCCCAAGAAGATATGCTGGATAAGGCTTTAAATAAATTCAAACACATTGAACCTTCTGACGATGAAGACGGTGATAGGAGCAACGATATAAAAGTATCAGATTACGATTTTGTCAAAAACGAAGTTAATAAGCATAAAATTTGGGCTTCACATATAATCAATTATAAAAAATTCACCAACCTTCCTAAAGAACGGAAAGAAGAATGCTTGGACTACTTGGACTCGCTATGGAATACTGCCAAGGTTGTTTGTGAGAAAAAGAAGATAGAGATCGGAACAGGCTTTATCATAAACTATTTTCTCATAACACCTTTGTCTCCAAACCAAATCAAGGCTGTATTCAATGCCGTGTCGCAGGAAGGATGTATGAATGGAGATAATGATACGGAAGCAACATTCTTGGCTATGTTCAATCAGACAACAAATGCTGTTGAGAATAAAATAACGTGGCTGAAAACCACTAAATCCCAAGCTCCTAATTATGCCATGCTTTACACTATGTTTGAAACCATGGGTGTAAAAATGACGGAGTTTGAGAAGATCATAATATGTCGGTTCATCAGGACAACAGAGGGTGATATCAAGCCGGAACAACTGAAGACGAGAAAGAGCAATCAAAGCAAGCAGTTAAAAGGCTTTGAATGCATGATAAAGGGTGTTGTAAAGCAATCATCATAAATAAGACATTGTCACGCCTTAGGCACATTCAAGTCTTATTATTTTTTCAAGCGGTACAGTTATGTATCGCTTTTTTGTTTCTATGCTATATGTGTTGTCCCTATCCCCTATGATAAAATCAATTGAGAAGTGTGTGATAACATTCTTAATGTCAAATCGTTACCACTGCTTAGCCCCATCGTGTCCCAATCCCCTATATGTCCCAATTGCAAATGTAATCAATACATTTTACCTTCGCGGCATAATTCAAAAATTTTACTATAATGAAGACGACCAAGACAATGACAATCTTATTAGGAGTAGGCGTAGGAGCAATACTTCTTAAGAAATGGTTGGACAATAAACCATTGAAGGCAGGCGTGGTGAATGAGAATGCGCCAGTATGTAGTGATGAACCATGTAGTGTATGTGCCAATGTTGAAAAGGTGCATCGTAAGACTCGGAAGTGTATAACTAAGCGAATGGTACGTGAATGGTCTAAATTTGTGAAACAAGGTATTACCAAAAAAGATATAGCCCAAATGTATGACGTGTCACTAATTCCTAGTTGACAGAAATCTAACTAAGGTTAATTTGTAGCATTAAAAGTAAAATAACTAAAATAATTAATTATGAAAGACCTCTTAAAAAAAATACCCCAACAAACTGCTGTGTACAATGATTGCAAAGCAGAGGCCCATGACAATTTAAGTATATATGTACCTGGATGTGCTCGGGTTAGCAGTAGTGGCAAACATGTTTGTCGGAATTTTGGGTTTGGAATAGCTGGCGTGCTCTTACTTGTATATGTTCTTTATAAATTAAACAAGGGCGCGGAAATAGAGAAGCATCAACTAAAGATAAAAGAATCAACTGAAAAAACGAAAATGAGAGTAGACGAAGCGAAAGAAAAAAGTAAAATTAGATGTGATGAATATGAGGAAAAGTTGAAAATAAAATATAAGTACAAGCAAGGTAATGTTTTGGCGAACAATCAAAAACAAGTGGGTTTACGCGAATGGCATGAAACGTTCAACTTAAAGTGTCCGCTGCCCGATTATTCAGCTATTCCACACATTTTTTACACACTGAACACATGTCCTGTAGATTTCAGACCGGCGATGCTTTTTCACTTTATGACAATGTACGGAGCTTTATGTTTTTCAGGGGTACGGGCAAAATACCTTGACGGAAAGTTTCAGGCACCGAGCCTTCAGGTAGTAATCGAAGGAGAACAAGGGTCAGGCAAAAGTTGCTTCAATGACATATTTAAGACAATCTTCAGCAGGGTCATAGCTTCCGATGCCCAAAAGCTCAAGAACGAAGATTCGGAGAGCATCATTCAGGTGATAGGGATTGAAACATCAATGGCGCGTCTCTTGGAAATAATGGCTGGCAACAATGGCGTTCATGAGTATATGATGGAAACAGAGATTGACGCTGTAACAGAAAGGTTCAAAAAGAGTGACAACTTTTCAACAGTCATACTTCGTAAGGCATTTTCAAATGAGCCGATTGCATTGGACAATAAGAATACAAATCCCAATGTACGTGGAACCTTTCCTGTATTCCTTAATTATACGTTTATGGGTACACCGAATGCTGTTGACCGTTTTTTCAAGAAAGAAAGTTACGAGGACGGTACTGCGTCAAGGGAATGCTTTGCCGTGATACCTGAAATAGGTTATGCAATGCCAGAATTTAAGAAATTAAGAAAAGACAAACTGGAAGCCATGCAAGACCAAATTGACGAATGGCGTAAAAAATATTGTTACAATACCGACGAAAACGGAGTAGATGTTCCAGCAAAGGAGACCATAATAGACTTGTCGTATGTCAATAATGTGCTCGAAGAATGGAGAGACAGGATGCTTGCCAGCAGCGATTCAAAGAGACGGGGCATTTCAGGACGCATTGCTTGTATGGCATTCCGCTGCGCAATGGTGATGCACATGCTTGCAGGTTGTCCGAACGCAAAGAAGCGGAATGCAAGGCAGCAGATATGTAGGCTTACGATATACATTGCCAACTACTGTATGGAACGCTACCTTTACAGAAGCAGCGATGACAAGTACCAACAATTCATGCAGATGAAACAGGCTGCGATGCCAACAGCGCCCAAGCCTAAGCGAAAGCTGACGCATGAAGAGGTAGAGCATTGGTATAGTCTTCACGGAACCTTTGACGATGATGGCAACGAAATTGGGTACGGAACAATCGCTAAAGAGCTGGGATGCAGCAAGGATGAAGTGAGGAACGCATTTAAGAGGTACGAAAAAACACTGAATTGACAGGGACAAAAAATAAAGATAGGGCACCTTTGGGGAGGGTGTCCTATTATTTTTTATGGTTGGTTATGTGGTGTGGAACGTCTGTTTGAGGGGTGTAATGTGACATTCTTCAGGGGTGTAACGTGCTTGTTCCTTCGCATACGTCTGTATTTGATTTGTAGGCGTATACTATTGTATTTCAGAACTTTACGCAGATATAATTGTCTATGGATAGATGATTCCAAGCGTTTACACCCCTGATTTTGCAATATACGGCATATTGTACGGTGAAAGGCGGTCAAACGGAGGGCAATTTGCGGTCTTTTACAAGGCGGTTTACGGCCTTTTACAACACGGTTAAATTACGGCAGTATTTCGTAACATTCACGTCTCTTGCCGTCAGCACAGGTAATCATACATTCACGGACTGACATATATTGTGAGAGTTCGGTCGTCTTTGCTTTCTTTCCGATTAGGCCGAGACTGTCATATATTTGCTGTAGGGTTTTCTTAACCTCGGGCTTAGTGTAAAAACTGCCGACCGTGAACGCTTCCCTGCACTTCCGTATTATCGGCTCATGATTACAAAAACTGTTGTATTCCTGCTCAACTTTCTGTTCATCAAAGTTAAGGCGTTTAAGTTCATTGTAGCCTAATTTGCCGTACCAATCATGAAAGCGTATGTCGATGAACGGGTTTTGCAGGATGAATGGGTCGTATCGTGAATGTGAATTTCGGAAGTCGGAATATATCTTTAGCCTATCCTTATCGCTTGCAGAGTAGTATTGTTGTTCAAAGTCCTTTACCTTCTGCGGCTTTACGTTCATGCTTATGGCGGACTGTATGCTTGTAGTCAGCTGGCAGGAATGTGAGTAATAGTGAGTGCGCTGCTGCCATTTGTTCCACATCGCCATCTGTACGAGAGTGTTTATCCCGAGTGTCTGCC
>OGCN01002395.1_pt1 | contig 20532 bp, 19 predicted proteins | sample 1570181 | NCBI WGS metagenome assembly OGCN01 (sample SAMEA4370584, study PRJEB24528) | human gut metagenome | reverse complement strand
CTATCGTTTCTTAAGGTTTACATCCGGTTTGTGCCGCAATATCTCTTCCGGTACCAACTGCCTCTCTCTCCCTCTGCTTTTCTGATACTTCAGACACTCCGCTGCAATGTCTTCATTCTTTTTGCTGTATTTTCGCAGCTCTTTTCCCTCCAGATCAATTTCCCGAACCTCAGAAGTTCCGCTCCGCTTCAGGTATGCCTGCAGCCGTTTTCCATCCTCCGAAATACTTACCTCTGTCTTATCCAAAGAAATACACCGGACAAAGTCTTTGGATTCCTGCGGCTCCTTTGGAAGATTGGCAATATAGAGATTTGGCGATTCTGCCACCATCTGCGTTTCCATGTCAAAGGTTACCGGGATGTATTCCGGACTTTGATAACGCTCTTTCATTTTTTCCAGAGCCAATACTTTTCCCACTGTTTGCTCTGGAACCGGTTCAGGGACAGAAGATTTTTCTTTCATCTCCTGTCCCTGATTAAAAGAGGGAAAGATCGCTGCATACTCCGGTTTCAGTTTTTCGATCATTTTCACACGGTCATTTTCCACCGGGGCAAATGCTTTTTCCAGTTTTGCAATATCCAGTTTCACTTTTTCTTTCTCATGAATATTCTGCCTTTGATCCAGTGCATATCCCCAGATGTCTCCCTCTCGTTTCAGGCAGGTGATCACAGTCTGTCCCTCATCCAAAAGAATACAGTCTGACTTTTTGATCCGTATGGCACTGGAAAGATTTTCTCCCAATCTGCCACGGGGAATACGAAACAGATAAGCATCTTTTTCTTCCCGCAAAAGAAGGGATTCCACATTGATACTGATCGGAAGATACTCTTTATCCTGTATCCGCTGCTGAAGCTCCTCAAGCTGCTCCTCATGCATCCTGCCTTCATATCCTTTGGCGGCAAGTTCATCCAGATATTCCAGTCCTCCGGGACTTGCCATTCCCATATATTCGTCCAGATCGATCTCTTTCGCTTCTTCCCTGAATTTCTTTTTGTAGTATTCAATGACCATCCTCACGCTCTCCACCTGCTCCGGGTTGTATGCGATCTGTGTATAGCCGTCTCCCAGATTTAAGTCCGGCAGCTCCGCAAAAGTTACTTTCATCTTTTTCAAACGGTCATAAAAAGGGATCAGCTCTTTTTCCCCTTCCAAAGGAATATTCAAGATTGTATATCTTCCGCCGGTCATTTTCTCCAGATCGGACAATTTCATGGTATTGCGTGTCCCCTCACTGGCATAATGAAGTTTCATCCGGTGCTGCAATGCTTTCACCTGTGCGATCTGCACCCCTTTTGCTGCTCCTTTCGCTGAAAAGCGGATAGCCTTTCCTAAACCGCCCAGCCCTCTTCCATACAATTCAATGATCTGCACTAAGGATTGTAATTCTTCACTCATCTGCGTTCCCTCCTGTTTTTCTTTGCTTTCTCCTGTGGTTCCTGTTCTTTCTCCATCATTTCATAAAATTCGATACACCGTCGTATCTCCATCACATCCTTTCGATTTCTCGCCATCTCAAGGACATCCTCTGCCGGCATTTTTGCCTCCACCGCTTTACGAAGCTGCTCAATCTGTGCCGCCGACAATCCGGTGTCCCTGATAACATACTCCATCACTTCTTCATAACCCTGTTTTGACTGATTGTGAGCCAAATACTCTGCGAGGAGCATCTACAGTCTCTCTGCCGGATTCTCCATTCTTTGAATTTCACCATTAGATTCCGGTTCTATCCCAAATAAAATGCAGAGCATTTTTTCATGCTTTGCAAGCAAATCCGATGTGTCTGCTGTCAGATAACTGGCGATCTGTTTTTCCGTCAAGCCGTAGCTGGCACCAAGAAATACTAAAGTCCATTCGCCATCTGTTGCTGAAATACCGTGCTTTTTTATCAATGTCTTTATCAATGTCATTTGTTCTTCCGTCACCTTGTTTTATTCCTCCTTTGCTTCATCACTCGTATCAACTCTCTCTGTACCCTGTGTGCTTCTTTACGCTTTACATAAATACCGCATTTTCTGGTTTCATTCTTCATCTTTTGAAGCACTCCGACGCTCCGCTCATGCATATAAAGCGGTGTACCTGTCCGCCGGTACAATCTTCTTGCCTCCAGCACCTGACGCACCATTATTTTCTGGTACTCTGACATTTCACCATAGGGGATAAACTGATAGTTTCTGCTCATTGCCCAATCAAGGTTTATATTTCTGCCTGTGGACAGTTCTTCTTTTCTTTCCTGTCTTTGCGATGTGATATGCCTGTCGATATCCACCGGCATATACCCCTCACTTAATCGGTAGCTGCGGATTGCTTTTCCTCTCCCCGGCGGTGTAAGGGCAAGGTAGACACCATGCTCTCTTGAAACTCCTTCCCACAACTGGTAATAGTGATCCTGCACCATTCTTCTCTTAAAATCTGCATAGGATCTGCTTTCGAGGATGCACTGGTCAATGTCCCGTTCCACCTGCTCTTTTCCGGTCCGTTTGCCATCCTTTTTTTCATAATCTGTTGAATAATCCAATTCCGGATCCTTTTCCTTTAATGATCCGGTATGATATTTTTCTGCCAGCCGGTTTGTCAGTGGTCGTATCACTTTCTCCCAGTCTCCTTTTTGATAACGGTACTTTCCACCACTTCTGCTGACAGAATTAAAGACCAAGTGCATGTGCATATGGTCTCTGTCTTTATGAACCGAGCAGGCATAGTCATACGCCCCGGCAAGATATTCTTCTGTCCATTCCTTTACAAACTCCAGAGCCTGCTCCGCCGGTATCGTTTCATCCTTTGAAAAAGAAAACTTAAAATGATAACCTTCTCTGATGCCGTGCGTAGGGCGTAGCTGCTTTGTCAAAAAAAATGTATCCAAGATCTGCTCCGGTGTCACCCCGGCATTGCTGAAGCACAGACCATCCGTCTTTCTTTCATTGAAGATATACGGAATGGACTTTCTTAAATGTTCCTTTGTCTTGATGGCATCCATCTTGATGATTAACGACATCACGCTCCCTCCGTTTCTTGTGTTTCCTTATGCCCCTTTCATAAGCCGGATGGTGCTTTTCATCATTCCATAAACTTCATCCAGTTTTTCTAACAGATCTGCTCTCGGTTCCACATAATTGTGTTCATTATACTTTTTGGCGATCTGATTGATGTTCACACCGATCTTGTTGATCTCATAGATCATCTGCAGAATCGAACCTTCAAACTCGTCCCTTGTCACCTCCGGAGGACATTTGGCGATGCTGCGGATATATTCACTCATAGTTTTATGCTGATCGTTTGCCTGCCTTGACAGGGCAGCTTTTTCCATCGGTGTCATTCGTACTCGAAGGATCTCTGTTTTTGCGTCATTCATGCGGTCACCCCCTTCTTATGTTTGGACAATTTGTCTAAACGCTATTTTTATCTTTTTTTGTTTCTTTTTGTCTGGACAATTTGTCCAAACATAGTGTTTTCTGAGCTTTATCTGCTTTATTTTGGCACATAAAATGTGTCTTTTCCCCCTCTCATTCAAGCCCTGCAAGATACGCATAATGTGGACACATCTATGCTTTATCTTGTAAGGGATGGATCCCTTACCCCCTCTGATAATGAATATAATATTACTTCTTTGTTCTTTTCTTCTTAACCTTCTTTTTCACCGGCTTCTTTTTTGCTTTTTTCTTCTTAATCGTTTTTTCTTTTCTACCTTTTTCTTTTGTAGCTTCTGTTTTTCCGCTTTCTGCTCCTGTTCCAGTTTTTGCTGTTCCTCCTGCAACTGCTTTTCTTTCATCTGATTGATTTGGACTTCCGTATAATCCGTTTTAGAAATAGACACCTGACAACTTTTCAGATTGTAACTGCACTGATAAACACTGCCATCGGTCAACAGGATAAAACTTGTCACATCAAAGGCTTGTGTCTGTTGATAAGTCAGCTTTCTGACTGAGCTGCAATTTCTTTCCTAACATATCTGAACCAACTGCGTTTTTAACTCTTCATAGGCTGTCTCCGACATAAACCCCAAAAAGGGTTCCAGATCCGTCATGTCTACAGACACATCATTATTTGAATCATCTGCCGTGGAATCCGTTTTTTCACCCTCCGACTCAACGCCTGTTTCTATATTCTCTATCGCAACACCTCCTCCGGATGCTGGCTCGGCTCCGATAGCAGTTCCACTGGCAGTCTCGGTTCTCGCAACATTTTTCTGACTCTCATTTTTTGGCATAATCACATTTTTTGTCACTGCTCCCAAAATGATCATCAAAAATAAAGCTGCGCCCACCGCCGCCATAACAGTCTGCCTGCCAAGTCCTCTGTCTCGTTGTTTCCAGTAAAATCGCCGTATTTTTCTAAGCATAGTCTCCTCTCTTTCTGCGTCTGGACATTTTGTCTAAACGCTTGCTTTCTGTCCTCTGCCTCTGTGTCTGGACAATTTGTCCAAACGCTACTTCTTGTCCCACTTCTTTAGTCTCCTGAAATATGTAAAATTCGTATATCCCCCAAACATCGCACCTTCGGTATTCCCTGTCAAAGAGGATCCACTAGAACTGGTACAGTGAAGCCATACTACTCTGCCATCTTTCAGTTTTCCACAGTAAATCCCTACATGGTTTGCTCCGCCGGTTTCACCGGTCCTGCTTTTTAGTCCGATATCGCCCAGCTGCAACTGATCAGCAGAAATATCGTGAAACTTTTTGGAGCCGATAAAGGTTGCCGTCGTGGAGCCATATGGCACACTGGTCACTCCTGCCTTATGAAATGCCCATGCCGAAAAAGAAGAGCATTCCAAAAACTCAGGCTTGTCTCTTCCGTCTGCCTGCCGCTTCTCCATGCTGTATTGCACACTTCCAATCAGGGAGGCACCTTTCTCGATCACATCCCATGCCTCCGCCGGTGCCGTATTGTTTTTCTTTAACTCTTCTAAGATTGTTTTGGCAGATTCATTGGATACGCTCGTTTCTTCATTCATCACATAGTACCGCAGGACATGAGGCACATACTCCACATCCCCGTAAGAAGCATAACCAAGCTCGGCACACATCTTTGCTGAAAATATCTGTGCATTTTCTTTGGTATAACAGCCATAGTTTTTGAGTGCCCAGTCAATATAGCCATTGCCAAAGTTATATCCCTGCAGGGCAAGGGAAATTCCGTTGATGTCATTGGGATCTTTGCACTTTGCTTTTGTCAGGCAGTCTGACAGTTCATGTGTCCCACAGTCTATGCTTTCCTCTGCACTGTCGATAGGCGGATTCACATTATAATAAGACTGCGCTGTCTGCATCACATCCGGCGGATTTCCTCCACTCTCCTGCTCGATCATGGCAAGACTCAGATCCACATAATCATCAATACCATATTTTTCACAATACTCTGAAACCATCTCCCGGTAACTTTCTGTCTTTTCCGATACCTGTGCCTGATAGGTTCCATCCTGTGATTCATTAGCAGCTCCACCGGAACCAACAATAGTACCGATTGCCCCGACAATCACAGCAAGCAAGATAATGACAAGCAGCACGATCCACACGACCGGATTTGCTGCCACTGATCTCACGATGCTCTGCATTGTCTTAACAAGTGTTTTTGCAGCCTACGTTCCCGCTTTTGCACCTGTCTGAACCGCCTGTGCAGATTTCTGTGTAGATTTCCCTGCAGCCTTTCTCTGTGCTTTTTTGTGTCGGTTTCGTTGTACTAAAGTCCGCATACCTCCCATTGCCACCCGACTGCTCTTTTGAACCGTCTCTCTGGATAAAGCAACTTGCGGCTCATCCGTATGAGCAAAGTCTCTTTCTTCATAAGCATTGTCTGCCACGCTGCTTCCAAGCAGCATCAGATGCATGGATTGCACCATAAGATCTTTTGTTTCATAAATGGAAAAAAGGACTCGTTCACTTTTGGATGAACTGCCCTTTTTCTTTCTTTTTGCTTTATTCTGTTTTTCAATCCCCTTTTTCTTTACCCGGCTTTTCTTTTGGTTTCTTGTTTTTTCTTCCTTCGCCATTGCTTTGGCTTTCTTTAACATTCGCTGTCTGGAACGGTAATCCAGACTCCCAAATACTCTCTTTGCCGGCTCACTCAAGGATTCAATGACCTCTCTGTCGAACTGATCCATTGATCACCACCTCCGATTTCTCATCATAGTACTTCGTGAAATTTTCAATTTTCTGTTGAATAGTCTGGGGAAATGTGATATATTGATATCAGAAAAGGAAAGCACCCACTCCAAAGTGGATGCTCCCGGTTAGACTAAGTGTTCTTACGAACACCGCCTATCCTGTTGGCCGACAGGATAGGCATTTTTATTTTCGCTTGTTTCTCTTGTCGAGAAAGGCAAGCAACGCTATAACAAGACTACCGAAGGCACATAACAATGTCAGTATGCCCAGGAAAATCGAAAGGATTTCAAAAGCTGTCATTGGCGCCACCTCCCTTCCTATGTATTCCGGCAAGCCGGTCATTGGTGTTGGGAGGCTACCACCCTGTCATGGGTACTTTCCTATGGCTTTCGCCATGCTACTAATATATCATTTTTCCTGTCACAATTCAACGATTTTCGTCAATTCACTTGTCCTTATTTTTCCACTGTCTGCTTTACATTTTTGTCTTTCACCATCTCATGAAAATTCGTATTAAATAACCGGTACAGACTGCTGTCCTTTTCCATTGTATTGTCAAAAGGAACGATCTTATCTCCAAACCGGATAAGCCCTGTTCCCGGCTCTGCTCCATTGACACAGGCAAGCTGCTCCGATGAAATATCAAACAGATCTTCCACCGCTTCTTTATCCATTGTGCCCTGGTCAAGCAAAAGCATAAACTCCGAATTGGATACCATTGTTTTCGTGGAACGGTTCCGTTTTGCATTTATAAGATTCTGGCTCATGCCGGTGCAGATACCACCCCGCTTGCGTACCTCACGCCACATCTTTTCCAATGCATGTAAGCTGTATTCCTCTCCCCAGAGTTCATGCATTTCATCCACATAAACCCAGGTGGCAACTCCGTCAGACTGATTATATTTGATCTTCGCCGTGATGCTTTCGATCATCACAAGCATTGCCATCGCACGCATCCGCTTTCCAAGCTCCGAAAACCCATATACGGTAAAACGGTTTTCATCGGATATGGACTGTTCTCTCGCAAAAATATCCAGCGTACCATCCGCAAATACCTCCAGCTGCTCCACGATTTCCTTTGCCGCTTCGTTGTCATCATATAATTCCATGATCCTGTTTCGCATCACAGGAATGGTTGGCGATTCCGGTCGGTTCTTTCTTCTTCGTTTATCCTTTCTTTTCCTAAAATATTCCTCATACATACTGCTGACTGCCTTATCGATCACAGCGATATGGCGGCTGGTAAGCGGTGCCGGTTTCAGCGCCTGCTCACAGATGGCATATGCAAACTCTGCTTTTTCTGCCACAAAGCGGTCTATATCCGGCACCTCGTCCGGTACATGAAACGGATTGACATAAAAAACATTTTCCGCTGACTGTGTCAGATTGATATACTGACCACCCCATGCTGCAGCAATGCCTTTGTACTCACCCATTGGATCTACCACGATAATGTCATCCTTTGAGAAACACAGCACCTGTCCCATTTCCGATTTCTCATTATAAGATTTTCCGGAACCGGGTACTCCAAACACCATCCCGTTTCCATTCTTTAACAGTTTTCGGTTTCCAATGATCAGATTTTTCGATACCTTGTTAAATCCATAGCAGTATCCCAGATCATCATGGATCTCCTGCACATTGAACGGAATAAAGATCGAAAGCTCCTCCGATGTAATGGTCCGCATCGTATTCACAAATCTTGCACCCGTCGGCAGAGAAGTATTCAGTGCGTCTAGCTGCCTGTGTGAATGGGGAACGATATCCATGTTATGTGTTTTTCCTATGATGCGGACTTTTTCCGTCCGCTCCTCCAGTTTTTCTCTGGACGATGCTTTGATAACGATCGTGATCCCCACATAAAGAAGCCGTTCATCAAAGGAAGAAATGTGTTCTAACATCTCCTCCGTATCTCTTTGCTGCTTTCTTCTCTCATAGTTGATGTTGGTGGAATAATCACCATTTTCGTTTTTCAGCTCCTGTTCCCGGTTAATGCTCCGCTCATTTGACATATATTTCTTCATCACCATCTGATAAGCCACATCATTGTCAAGCGGCTCCACATCCATTGTATAAATAAGGGGAAAGTTCATGTTGGTAAGCTCATTTAAAAACTGGTCAGTAAGTCCATTCGGATATTTTCGGATAAACATGACGCAAGCGCAGTTTCCACTCTCCATCTCCAGATACTCCGGATACTCCCGCAGAGAAGTATTGATAATGTCATTTCTCCAGTCACGCTTCAGATGCAGATATTCATTCCAGTCAAAAGAAAAAGATGCCTCGTCACCCATGCGGTAATAACTGTGCAATGCCCGCAAGCGTTCCGTGGCATCGAGTGGGATCAGGCAGCTTCCCAGCCGGTGAAATAACTGCTGAATGGAAAACTCTATGGTATTGAAATAATTCTTTGCACTCTCATAATCCGGCTTTCTGCATGTGACTATGAAATACTTGGATTGCAAAAGTCCTCCCCGGCCTTCCTGCAGCCGTTCTTCGATCATTTGGTGGTATTCCCTTGCCAAAGGCTCCCGTTCTTTGCTCACTGCCTTCTGCAGGATCTCCTCCCGCAACTTTCCGTTATCGGCATAATGATTGGATACGATGATCTTGTAACTGACATTCATGGAACGAAGCAACGTTTCAAACCGCTTCCCGGTTTCTTCCTTTTCTTCTTCATCCTGCGTGGAAAAGTTGATATCCTCAAACAGATACATCCTGTCAAACTGATGCAGCTTCTTTTTTCCACCATCTTTGTTAGTCGGACTCTCCAGCTCAAAGATGCCATTTCCGGCAATCCGGTAGATGGGAATGGTATCCTGAATGCACAGCGGAACCTTGTAAATGCGTTCCGTCTGCGGTGTAAGCGTGTCCTTTCTAAATAGGTTTAACATTTGTTTTCGCCTCCTGTTCTGTATTTTTGTGTACGAAAAAAGAACCACCGAAGCAGTTCTTTTTTCACACTTAGCTTGCCAATATTTCTTTAAAATACCTTTTTTTCTAATCTTAACAATAAGCAAATCTTCCGATATTCATATTTTTCATTTATATATATATTAAATGAATTTAAGCATCAGGTAATAGATCTAAATTGCTTAATAATCTAGCACCATATTTTTGTTCTATCATATCATCTAATACTTTCAATTTTTCTGTATATATTTGGGCTAAAGCATTCCTTTGAGCCCGACACTGCTTTGAAATACAGTTTTCTAAAAGTTGACGTTTTACAGCATACCACTGTCTATCTCTAGAACCTTTCGGTACACTTTCCAATATCTCAATAGCCTCATTTTCGTCACCTTTTTGATATCCCACATATCTTGCCTCAATGTTCTTCAATATATATTTTCTTTTCCCTTTCAATATTCCTTTTAAATTATTTATCTGTTTCTCTGCATTTTGAGGTTCATCCATTATCAGATGATTAAGCAAACATAATTTTGCATCATAGGTTTTAGAATCACATTCTAAAGCCTGTTCATAGCACTCCTTCGCCTTGTCTGTTCTCCCCAATTGATCATAAGCGCGTCCTTTTCTAAATAATCTTTGGGCTGGTTCTCGTTCGACAATAGCTTGATTTTCCAATAATTCAATTGCTTCCTCTGCACAATCTTCCTTCTGTAGTAATCTCGCCTCCAAGAAAATCACAAAAATATTACTCTCATCTATTTTTTTCGCATTTTCTATTGCCTTTTTAGCCTCATCAATATTATCCATTAATATATAACACTCCGCCATTTCTCTAAATGGAGAAAGATATCTCTTTCTTTTAAGAATAGCTATTTTATACAATTCAATTGCTTTATCATATTTTCCTTGTTTCTTCTGTATTCTTCCCAAGGCATAGTAATAGCGAGCAGCATTCTCTTCATCCTCTTCCATCAACTCTCCAAGAATATCGTTTGCCTTTTTATCCTCATCATAGCGTATCAAACATAATGCTTTCACATACTTAGCCTCAAAATTAAAATTATCAATACTTATTAATTTTTCCGCAACATTATTTGCTTCCTCATATTCTTTATGGTTATACATATCCCACATACTTGCAGTAATTGTAGCAGTAAGTTCAGACCTCACTTCAATTGCCTTATCTATCTTACCATTTAGAGTTAAAATATGCACCACAACAGGAACCAATCTCATATAATTCTGATCTCTTTTTTCTATCATTTTTAAAAGTTCTTTTTCTAATTGATTACAATATTTTTTACATTTCAAATCATTAAAAGCAAGGTCATAAAAATAATCCTCAACTAGTGATTCTAGTTTATAACAACCATCTTCACTGTATTTTAATATTCCCGCAAAAAAAGCTTCATCTGAAACCATAGCAATTGTATCCGTAAATTCTGGAAAAACCGTAATATATTCATCATTTCTTAATCGCGATTGGCACAATGCAACTATCTTTAAATACTCCAAACAATTTTTTGACAATTCTGCAAAGGAAATTAATTGTTTCGCCAGACTAATATTTAATTTTTTTATTTTTTCTGGTTGTTGCAAATAATAGTCATATCCATGATTCGCAATTCTATATGCTCCCAATTTTGCTCCAAGAGGATATCCATACAACCTTTTTGCAAATTCCATATTTTTCTTTTCATCATTCAAAAAATTTTTTGGTAAATTATTATTAATTATCTGTGAAATGTGTGAATCTTCTAATCCTAATACTGGTAACTGCCTTGTCTTTTCATGGTAATCATATGGTATATCTATATATCTAGACGATGTCATAATTGTTACATACGAAAACATTGGCGTTTTGACAATTAAATTCATGAGAAATAACATATCAGAATTCATTGTTCCATCCTCATTTAGCCAATTTTTAACATCTTTTAAAATCAACAATATATTCTTGGCTGATATATATTCCATAAAATATCTAATATTTTCTCGTTGGTCATTTGCTGTTAAATTAGTATTAATCAGATTAATCTTAGTTTTGTGTGACATTTCTATTGATAATTCTGCTATTCCAGGAATCATATTAAAATCGATAATAATTCTTGTCATTGCTCTATTAGGATACAACCATGCAATAGCTTTTTCAGCCAACGAAGATTTACCTATTCCTAAAATTCCCTGTAATATAATCAATTTACTTCCTTCCCTAACAGCCTCCTCAATATCACCTATTTCTTTTGTTCTGTTTACGAATTCAGAAAGTCTTGTTGTGCTACCCTCCTGTGCAAATATTTTCTCCACTATAATGTTTGAAGCATTTTCTAAATCCTTCTTATCAATATCATCATATTTGTATGGTTGAAGAAGTTCGGGCAAAGGTGTGCTATCAAGAACAAATATCATAAACTTACATTTGTTTGCCATCATCTGAACGAATGCAGCATTTAACTCTGCATGAACCCATCTTGATTCACAGGCTTTTTTACTCCAGAAAAGCACATAATGTGTCGCATAACGCAATCCATCGTTGATTTTTTCTGGAATACTCTCCCCATTTTCGATGTCTACAGCATCATACCATGCATTCTCTCTCCCAAGTTTTGTATGAACGATTCTAACCAAATCCTTATCTGAACTTGTATGCGATAAAAAAGCTTTCACTTTAATGCCCTCCTCAAAAATTTTCAAATTTTATGTATTAATAATATTATACACTTATCTAATCTCAAAAAAAAGATTTTATTTTCTTTTTTTACTTTCAATTATTTTGTCTTTTGCTTTTTCTTTTAGCTTTTTGCTATCCTCAAGCATCACATTCGCTATCTGATTTCCAAGCCTATCTCTGCTACATAGTTTTTCCGCAAGTTCCCTTGTTTTCCGCTCATCTTTCATCTGCAAACCATACTCCCGTATCAGACTTTTCTCTTCTTCTGAAAAAAGACTCTTTCCCGGATCCAGTTCCCGAAGAAGCAGCTCCGTCGATATTCTCTCCGGCACTTTCCCGATTATTCCGACTTCCGGCAGATTTTCGATCAGTTCACATATTTTTTCAATGGCAGCCTCTTCTTTGCAGATCACCGGATAGTACTGCATCATATCCAGATCGATCTTTTGCCGGGATGACAGATCTAACTGCTCATCTTCCAAATCTGTTTGTCCGGGCGTATGCACTAAAATCCCGATAGATGGGATCCCATTCAACGAGCTGTCTTGAAACTCTTTCCACAGTGCGATCGCTTCCTGCACATCTTTGATGTCATCCCGGTATCGTCCCATACCATGAAATTCACCGCATTCCGCAACCGTATAGGTCACTTCCGGTGGCACATAATGACTTCGTTCCAATGCCTCTTCAAATTCCTCCAGATTAACAGGGATAAGTTGCGATTCTTCTGTAATCTCTCCCTTTATCCTGTCGGTATCCGGCTGCATCTTCAGATCTTTCACGATCTCATCCAATGTCTCATAGATGGAGTTCTCCGGATCATCATAAACGCCACCGTCCAGTTCTGTGAAATCTGAATCATAGATTGTATAATCATATCCTTCCGTTGCATCCTGAATATAAATGTAACGGTCTGCGATGGAAAATGCCATTTCGCTTTCCATAAAATAAGCCGCCTGCTGTAAAAAAGCGGTCAGACTTCCTGATTTTTCTTCTTTGATGGGATTGATATCCACCTTACAGCCTCCAATACAAAAATCATCTTCATAAAACAGGTTAAACAAATCATCTTCTCTGGATGTTCCCTCATATTCGACTAAAACATCCAGATCAGAAGTCTGCTTTTCCGTCCCCCGGCTTCTGCTTCCATATAACAGCACTTCACCGAATTGTATTGGCAGATCCTGCTCTCGCACTTTTTTATGAAGGTACTCTCTGACATTGTTTTCAATCTCCTCTGCCTTTCTCCCATCTACCGGGCGAAAGTATTTTTGTGTTTTCTCCCGGAAATCTGATATTATTTTCTTTTCTGCTTCAGTTCGCACAAACCTTTCCTCAAAGAAATTTTCCAGTTTCTGAAATCCAAAAGAATCCACATAAAACGGTGTTTTCTTCCCATCCGATTCCAGCACGATCACATCACTGACCGACAGCGAATGCCCGGTAAAATCATCCGGAAGGTGTATATTGAACCGTTCATACAGTGTATCCAGTGTTTCTCCCGGCCTTAATTCCCCTCTATATTTTGATTCGTAGTCACTTATATTGACCGGAAGTTTCTGTTGTCTGATATACCGTGTCCCCATAAACCGATATGCTTCGCCATTACTTCCATCCTTGATCTGCAGGATTTCATAGGTAACCGGAGACACCTCTGAACCGGGCGCCTCCTCTCTTACCAGATCTGCTACATGTGCCATCGGCTCCATATAATTTTTTCGGTCAAACAGCTCCGGCAGATGTTCCCGCATACTGAAAGTTTCCCCGGTTCTTCCGGCAACAATGATGTGGTCCTGCAGTTCAATATCCAGAAGTATTCCGGCATACATCATCTTTCCGGTGACTTCACGGTCTTCCCTGCTCGGTGCGAGACTTGACGATGGATGGTTGTGAAGCATTATCACTCTGGCAGCATTACTCAAAACCGCCGATTTATACACTTCCCTTCCGGTCACCAAAGAAGCATTGAGACTCCCAATGCTTACGATATTAAAATTGATGGGGTGGTTTTTTCCATCCAGATTGACCACACAGACCTCCTCCCGGTCAAGCTCTGCAAGTATCGGAGCCATGATAGAAACAGCTTTTGCCGGTGTATCGATCGACTCCATACTGAAGACTCCCTCTTTATCCACCAGTTTCAGCCGGACATCCACCTGCTTTAATTCATGATTCATCGGCAGCCACCTCCACTGTTACGGTAAGTATCTCATTGTCATCCTTTTCCATAATAAGTTTTTTCAATTCTTCCAGAGAATGAATCTCGATGCTCTCTTTCATTTGCTCACTCATGTAAACCTCCGTTCTTTTTGTTACCGGCTTCTTCCACTGTGCTTGATCGGCTCATGAACCTGTTCCTGCGTTTTTGTCTCATACGCAGTCTTTTCCTCCATAACCCCCATGGCAGGTTCTTGTGAAATGTTCTTTCCCTGCTCCTGTTTTAATTCCTTTCCCGGAGCACAAATGCTTAGCTTGTGCGTCTTGGCATCATACTCATACACCTGATCCGAAAGGATGTCCCCTTCCGCCACCTGCGTGGCATTGACATCCTGCACCATATTCCGAAGTTCTTTCGGATCCATATCCTCACTTTTTGGCATGATCAGCACTTCATGCACAGATGACGGGAGAACAAAATAGTCTCCGCCCACCTTTTCTGCCACCATTTTCTGGATATTGTCATCGATAATGCAGGCTGCTCCATTGATCTTGCATTCATTACTGAGGCAGTACAACTCCGGTCCCCCTGTCGGAACCATCTCTTTTGCACACTCTTTCGCTTCTTCTAACGGCATCCCTTCCCTTCTTGAAAGTTCATCGGCAAAAAGTTCGATCATCATTTCCTGCAGCGACTGAAATGTAGGAGAAAATAAACGCCCCATGTTATCCATTGCCAACGCATGCAGCTCCTCTTTATTCACCCCGTACCCTTTCAGCATTGCATCCGTGATCATCAAAGAGCCAAGAGTCCTTGAATCCCCTGTCATCTTGATATGATAAGTGACTGCAAGATCTTCCTTCTGTGTATATGGTACATGTTCCAGACGGCTGCTGTTCTTTTCAAGATTCACCAGTTTCGGAAAGATATTGTCTTTGACCGCCTCAAAGTTTCTGATATCATCTACATTAAGCTGAAAATCTCTTGTGAGTGCCGATCCCATATTTTCCACATAGGTATCGGCTACCTCTGCAACGATCTCATCCAGATCTCGTCCATTCTCATACTGCTCATATAGTGGATTCAGATAAATATTGGGAGAAAGATTGCTGTCCGGATCGTGAATATTTAACCCATCTAACATAACATCATTGTTTTTTACCATCTGATGCACCGTGATCTCTGCCTGCTCAAATTTCTCCGGCAGATAATCTGCCACATTTTCTTTTACATAATCCATAAATTCCTGATAATTCTTCATGTCGATTCACCTCATATTCTTTCTGTCTGGACAAATTGTCCAAACGCTGTTTAATCAACTTCTTATTCTTCTTACTCATAACTTGTACCTCCTTACGCTGCCGCCGGATAATTTGCCAGCATTGTCAAAAACATCGTCGTAAAATATTGTCTCTGCGGTTCCGGCAATCCCTGCAATTTGGCATCAATCGAATTGTCCTTATGATCAGAACTCTCCCCTAAGATACTGTTTGCATCGACATGAAGAACCTCCATCAAGGAAATCAACAGATCCAATGAAATCTTGCGGCTCCCTAATTCTACCTGCTTGATATGGGATTCCGACTTGCCAAGTTCATCACTGAACTCACCCAATTCATATCCTGCCTCAATACGCAGATTCCGAATCCTCTGTCCTACCACTAATCCATCATACTGAAACATGATTTTCACGCCCCTTCCATATAGTCCATAAACTGTAAATGAAATGCCAACCCGTTGCAGATTTTCTGCTGCAACCGTTCATCGTAAACATGCCCCATCTTATGTTTGATCTGCCGTCTGTTGATTGCCTGACAATGCTCCAGCATACACATTCCTGATGTATTCAGCTCATTGTTGCAATCCTCCCGGTCAATAAAAACATGATACTTACTATCAAGTCCCTTCAGACTTCTTGTCATCGGCACAACGGTAAGAATTGGGGAACTCTCATTGTATTCTGTTCCACTCAACACAATTGCCGGTCTGGATTTTCTAAGCAGGCAATCACCACTGATCTCACCAAAGTCCACAAATACAATATCCATCCATTGATATGTTCTCTCCTGCATAGCTGCTGTAACTGCATCATCATAACCATAGGTAAATCCAAATCTTCTACTATCATTCGTCATTGTCTCTTTTCCTCCTGATTCTATCTGCCGTCATGTAATATGGTTCCTGTATCACACAACTAAATCTTCTTGTATCACTTGCAAGTGGTTGTCTCTTACGGACAATTCAAGTATATCAATGCAGGTGTTTAATAAAGAGAACCCAGAAGGTAAGTTACTGGTACTGATAGAAAAATTTGCGCAAAAAAATAGGCAGCCCTCTCGAACTGCCTACATACCAATAGAATGTAACACAACTGATGACTTTATCTCATCATAAATCTTTATAATCATTGTTAGCTCTCTTATATCTACTTACAACAACTCCCATGCAAACCGGAAGTTGAAAGTTCCTATAAATTACAAATCATAATATATTCTTCATCATTTTCATCAACGATTTCAAATCCTACCTTCCTATACATACAGACAGCATAATTCATCTTTTGAACAGCTAATGATGCTTGTTTATATCCTTCTAGTTTTAATTTCATTAGCATCTGTTTCATTAATTCTGTTCCGATACCATAGTTTCTATACTCTTTAAGAAGTGAAATTGCAAAAGACGGTGTTTCATTATCTATATGACCGTAATCATTCGCTAGGACAATAAAAATGATACAATCATAACGATTGTACCATTCGGGTGGGGGCAAAAGGGGGTTCAAATGAACCCCCCTTCTAAACGCATTATTTCCTATTAAATTCAGTATCCATAACAAAGGTCAAAACTGAAAGTTTCTTTCTCATTACTATATTAGTTTTTTATCTATATTTCAAATTTGATAATAACATTTAACGCGTTATCTACATCAGCTGCTTTTTCTATTGCTTTAGACAATTCCTCTAAATGATATTCATGTGTTATCAGTTTTTCAATGTCCCACTTCTTTGATTTCATAATCTTCATCACGTCCATCACATCTTCATGAGAATAACCTCCACTTCCTGTTATAGATTTCTGCCCAAAAGTAAGTCCTAATACATCAATTTCCCTTTTATTTGTTCCCACTGCTACTAATACCATCCGGCTATTATATTTTCCGAATTTTTCATATGCTGTCATAACACTATCTGCACCAGCAGCATCTACCCATATATCGCACTCAATGGCATCCCCATTTATTCCGACATTTTTTCCTAATATGTTGAGCAGTCCAGTGAGTTCATCATCCTTTTTATTGTTATAAATCTCAAATCCAAGCTGTTTACAAATCTCTAATCGAAAATCGGAATAATCGCAGATTACTACCTGTTCACATCCAAAATATTTCAGTGCGATTGCCGTAGCAATACCAATGGTTCCTGCTCCAAATACAACTGCTTTTTCTCCTTTTTGTGGCATACCTCTTCTGGCGGCTCTGCAACCTACAGTAAATGGTTCTATTAGAGCTGCCATTTTATCAGTAATAGCATCATCAATGTGATAGATAGACTTCTCCCATTCCGGACAAGGGCAGTAAATATATTCCGAAAATCCTCCGATTGTACCCGCTCTCTTTCTATCGCCTGTTACCAATATAGGATATGGGTACACTCTGTCTCCTACATTTACATCTTTTACATTTCTGCCAACTGCTGATACTCTGCATATTGTTTCATGTCCAAATTCTCCACCCAAGGTAATACGATGTCCCATTCCAAGTCCATGGTGATATACTGCAACATCTGTTCCGCAAATACTAGAATATATATTCTTTAATATAATTGCATCATCACCACATTCATAATCCGGCAAATCTGCTATTTTGATATTATAAACTCCTTGATATAAAGCAACCTTCATTTTTTCTCTCCTTTATCTTTACTCTTGTTAAGTTAATAAGATTGTAATATAATTTTCATTGAATGAACACTACAAAAATTCATATTATGTAAAAATAATAAAAAGGAAGGCTACCATGAATATATCCAACAACAAACGTTACATAGAAACCGAAGCGAAAATCCATCTTGCTTTTGAAAAATTACTGTCTGTCAAAAGTTTCAATGAAATTACCGTAAACAACATCTGCAACGAAGCTGGAATTTCAAGGCCTTCCTTTTACGCTCATTATGAAGATATTAATGATATGATGAATCAAATAGAATTAGAAAAAAGTTTACCTATCAAGCAAATTCTGATTTCTGCTGACCGCTTAACTGTCGATTCATTTGAATCCTACTTTAATTATTTGCAGAACAACAAATCATTTTATGTTGCGTACTTGGATATCTCCACCAATGGAAATATTACAACCGATTTAATGAACACTTTTATTCACACTGTAAATATTGCCAAATCAGAACATATCCATTATATGATGATTTTCTTAATGGCTGGGCTGAAATCTATTGCATATAATTGGTTAACGGACGGATGTAAAACCTCCTCACATATACTTGCTCAAATAGCATTTAAACAGTATCAATCTTTACTAGATTGCTAAGAGCTTTCAAAGAAGAAAATTCAAATTTTCACACTTCGTCAACTAATGTTTTTTTCTCTATAAAGCAAGGTCACAACAAATGCAATAATTATCAAAATATGTAATACAATATGATATACATCAGGAATATATCTTCCATCCACATTTATTAATTGAATGCATTCTGAAAAATAGGCAATCTTCTTGTCCATTTCTCCCATAAATCCTCTTCCAAATAAAGTATACCATTCATGACTTAAGAACTGAGTGACAAACCACCCTGCCAACCATATCAAATGTATATTCCTTCCAACATTTTTTGTAACTAACATTAAAACGAATGTAATTGTCGGAATAAGCATAAATAGCCATTCTTCCTCAAATGCACCTGTTACCAAGTATTTGTCTCCAATCTTCAATCCTATCATTGAAAGAAAATACCACAGTAAAAGAATTATATTTACAATTATTAAATGTGTTTTTTTCATAAATCATATCTCCTAGGCAATTCTTAAAATTCCGATTTGTAACTGACCACATCTCCGTCACACATCATATTATATCAGACATCATAACCTTTGCAATCACCAACTTGCATGACGAAATGGAAAAATCAAATTTTCTCCCGCCTACAAACTCTTATATTTCTGTACCAATGCCCCCAATTCTTCCAATAATGCGTCAGATGGTGCCACAGACTTATCCCCCTTCAGTATGTAATCCGTACTCACTCCATAAATTTCACTAAATATCAACAGCGAATCAATCGACATTCCCTTCACTCCTCGCTCTATCCAGCTGATCGTTCCCGGCTCAAGTCCAACTGCCTCCGCTCCCTGATCCACGCAAAAAGACGCAAAGGAAAGCCAGTTATCTACTGGTTATCTTTCCCCTGCGTCTCTGTGCTTCCATCATTACTGATGTGCCCTTATCAGGTGGGCTGTTCATTTAATTGTCATTTTGTTTCTATGTAACAGATCTGTCAGATACGGAACACACCTTTGTCGGCACGCATCATTAAGGAACTCTTTCCTTTCAGATACCCCATAAAACTTGAAATACTTATACTTGGTGGTATTCTCACAAACATATGAATGTGATCCGGACACCACTCAGCTTCAATGATTTCTACACCTTTCCTTTTACACAGAGATGAAAGGATTTCACAAATATCTTCTCGTATCTTTCCCTAAATTACTTGTCTCCTATATTTCGGTGCAAAAACGATATGATATTTGCATTCCCATCTTGTATGTGATAATGTATTTTTATCCATTTGGATACCTCCTTTGTTTTTCGTACGGTTGGCGAACCATACTTATTATAACAAAGGAGTTTTTTCTTGAAGCTAAAGCTTACCTACTCTCACCTGCATAGCAGGTGGATTTATCTTTCGCTTGCTCATTCTTCTTTTGAAGAAATCGCTTCACTCAAATACTAAAGTGAACCATTAAAAAAGAGAATCAAGTTTTTGATTCTCTTCATACATTCATTATAGCTTTTATCATCCATTTTATTTGCCCCAAACAGCCGCTGCATTCGACCTTACAAGCAGTTCTTCCACAGGCAGACCAATCGGACAAATATCATGACAAGATAACGACTTCCCGCATCCCTCAAAATATTTCTTCTTATATTCAGCAGAAATCTCATTCAAATGAGTGCTTTCCTGTTCTTCATTCAGAATCCGAAATGCGTTGACTGCAGCAACAGTGCCTGCGAAAGTCCCATTTGCAGAGAAGTTAGGACACACTTCAAGGCAACAGCCACACATCAGACAGCGTGCCGACTGGTATCTCGGTTCATGTGTCCACGGATTCATATAAGCTTCACTTTCAAGCCAAAGGTTCAGTTTTTTCAAATTTTCAAACAGAATTGACCGGTCAACGATCAAATCTCTTACAAGCGGAAATTTGCTTAAAGGTTCCAAGGTGATTGTAGAACCTTTTAACGTATGTAGAAATGTAGAGCATGCCAGCCTCGGACGTTCGTTAATCAGCATGGCGCAAGCCCCACATTTTCGCACCATACAGCTACATTCCCAGCTGATGGGAGTAACTATATTCCCTGAATTATCTTTCAAAGGGGTTCTACTGTTCAATTCCTTTAGAACATTGGCAACAGAGCTGTTTTTGCTTCCGTCAAACTCAAATTCCTGCCAATAACTGTC
>OGCN01002392.1_pt1 | contig 20567 bp, 24 predicted proteins | sample 1570181 | NCBI WGS metagenome assembly OGCN01 (sample SAMEA4370584, study PRJEB24528) | human gut metagenome | reverse complement strand
TGGCGATATAGAACTGGATGAAGATCAGAAAAAGCAGATTGTAGATGGAAACGGCATGATTGTAACGAAGAGTGCTGGAGACGGACGAAATGCGAAAATCACTTATCTCACGCAGACGTTAAATCAGTCAGAGATTCAATCCTATGTAGACTACTTAAAAGGAGAAACGCAAGAAATCTCTGGTGTGCCGATGTTTGGCATTTCTACGGGCGGATCCACGGGAACAGCAACAAGTATGTCAAATGGGTACTCTGAAGCAGATTCAAGGGCGCAGACAAGCGAACAGGAATTTGAACAGTCTGAACGTCGCGCAATTAAGATGATGCTTGCGATTGCTCGTCATGATAAGAATAAAGATGATGCGGATATCGGTAGCTTGAGAGTATCTGATGTAGGAATTAAATTCTCCCGCAACAAGACATACAATCTGACTGACAAGGTCAACGCATGGGCAACAATGCTTAAGAATGGCGCCGACCCTCTCAGGGCAACTGAGATTGCTTCATTCACGACAGATCCGCAGCAGTTTACCGTTGACTCAATGGAAATGATTAAAAAGATACAAGAATCATATGCTACGAGCGGCAGTTCTGCAACGGACGCGACAAAACCGGATGCTGATAAAATCATGCAGGATAATTCGGATCAGAGCAAAAACAGCCCTCTGTCCGGGAAATTATAAAATCAAGCGCTCAGAGATGGGTGCTTTTATTATGCGGCAGAGAAGCCGCCATACAAATTTCGCAACAGACAACTTCGGAGAAGAAGTATAAAAGCGCAAATTTTAACAGGCAGAGAAGCCTTAAAAAACGCAGGAGGTTATTTATGGATTGGAAAGCTATTTTAGGAAGTGCTTACAGCGAAGGAATGACAGATGAAGAGGCGCAGGCGAAGTTCAATGAGCTTTATGTGTCGAGGGCAGATCATGACAGAGAGATCCAGAAAAGCAAGACTCTCATCGACCAGTATACTGCTCAGATTGCTGAAAATAAGCGTAAGCAGAGAGAACAGATGTCAGAGTCTGAGAAAGCGGACGCGGAGCGCAAAGAACAGTGGGATGCAATGGTGAAGAAGAATCAGGATCTTGAGAGGACTCTTAAGATTTCCGAACTGGCTGGTGCCTACATGGAAAGAGGCTTTGATAAGGATTTTGCAACAGAGACCGCAACAGCCATGTACGACGGAGACAATGCAACTGTTCTCAGCAATGAAAAAATCTTTGCGGATAAGCGGGAAGCATCTCTCAAGAGTGCTTGGGAGAAGGAGTATCAGGTAAATCCTCCGGCTGGCAATGGTTCTGGAAAAGTGGACCTCTCCAAGCAGATCGCAGAAGCTCAGGAGCGTGGCGATATGGTTGCCTACGCTTCTTTAGTTCGCCAGCAGAGCGAAATGAATGCAAAAAGATAGAAAGGATAGGTAGAAAATATGGCAGATACATATGCAATGAGTGGAAATACCCCGAATTACAGTGGGATGCTGTTTAACAAGGGTAATACAAAGACTCCGTTTTCCACTATGATCGGTGCAAGACGGAAATCAACGAACCATACAGAGTTCGTGACCGGACAGGAGTTTGAAACAGCACAGGGGTCTCAGCCGGATATCTCTGAGAGCAAGTCCCTGACAGCTCCAGATTCCAGTATTGTGACAAGGGAGCAGAAAACAAACGTAACACAGATCTTTCAGGAGAGCGTTGGTATTTCTTACGGTAAGATGTCCAACATGGGTACACTTGGTGGAATCAATGTTGCAGGACAGCAGCCGAACCCGCCGACTGAGGAAGATTTCCAGATTGCCGCGAAGATGGCTAAAATCGCGCAGGACATCGAGTATACCTTTATCAATGGTGTATACCAGAAATCTACCGGTGATAGCGTAGCCAACAGATCCCGTGGACTTTTGAATGCCATTACTTCAAACGCAATTGATGCTGATGGCAAGCCGCTTAGCTTTTTACTTCTCTGTGAGGCATTAAAGCTTATCGATGACAGCAATGGTTCTCTTGATGGACTTATTCTCGGTCTCGATGCCACAAGTAGAATGCAGTTAAATGCTGACGCTGCGGCGAACGGTCTGACTATCGTCAATGCGGGCAGAGTTGTAAATGGTATTGCTATCGATACCGTACTCACTCCACTTGGAACAGTAGGCATTAGAAGTCTTAAATATCTTCCGGCCGGTACGGTTGCTGTCTTTGATCCGTTAGTAATGGCTCCAGTTGAGCAGCCGGTACCGGGCAAAGGAAACTTCTTCCTCGAGGAACTCGCTAAGACTGGCGCGGGCACTAAGAAACAGATCTTTGGCCAGATTGGTCTTGATCATGGACCGGAGTGGTATGCTGCGAAGATTACAGGACTGTCTACAAACATGCCGAAGAACGGTGATCTCGCTCGTAAGGTATATCAGATTTCTGCATCTGATCTTGCTGACGAACCGGCTCTTGGAAAGCTGACAGTGGCATCTGTGGCGAGCACAACAACAGTTGGAAAAACAAAGGTCACAGTAACCCCGGCAAAGGATAGTGGCAATTCCTATAAGTACAAAGTTGGAAGCAACGCGACAGGCGTTGTGCTGAACCAGAATGTACAGACATGGCAGGCATGGAACGGCACAGATGAGATCGAAGCAACATCCGGCCAGGTAATCACCATCGTAGAGTGCGATGCAAGTTATAAGGCTGTGAAGGCAGGTAGCGCAACAGTTAAATCTAAAACAGAGTAGAGTGAGGTGAGAATGAGTGGAATCGGAAATCTTAGCTGATGTTATGGTATATCTCGGTGATGAGGTGACAGAGTCGGACAAGCCGGTTCTGCTCATCCTCGTTAATCGCGCTATTCGTAAGGTTTGTACGAAGCGTTATCCGTTCGGTTATTCGGATGAGGAAAAAGATAAAGCAGTGGAGAAGTATCGAGATACAATCTTCGAAGCGGCTGTTTACTACTGGGCAAAGCAGGGTGCTGATGGAGAGAGCTCTCACAGTGAAAATTCTATGTCCCGAACCTACAACTCAGATGATGATATCTTTTTCGATGTAGTCCCGATGGTAAAGGTAATGTAACCCCTCGAAATCGAGGAGTTTAAACGTATGGAAATTCATACGAATAAAAAAGACGGTGCGTGTCCGACTACACCTCCCGGTCGGGCGCAGGGTATGTGCATGGAATGGTGGTGGGCAAGCACATGATCGTCGTACGGGAGGAAAGAGGAGGTTAGCATGACAAGAAAAGAAGAACTGTTTGCGTATTATAAGTCAGTGAAGGATAGAGCCGTTTGTGTTACACTCTTCATAAAGATGCCGACAGGAGAAACAGAGGTTATCTCTAATTCAAACATCGAAGCGAAGATGGCATATATCGACAAGACCTATGATGATGAACTTGTTCATTCCGGCTGTAAACAGATCTGCATCGAGAACTATGCCTTTGCGTGCATGGATGATGCGATGGATTTCGGCAGTGCAATCATGAACATGAAGGAAGGGCTCAAGATTGCCCGCAAGGGTTGGAATGGAAAGCACCAGTATATTCAACTTGCTTCTGGAATTTCATATAAAACGCCGGATGGAAAAATCGTCAACTGTGACCATGAGGCAATTGGCAACCGCGCTATTGCGTTTGTAGGAACCAGTGGTGTACAGATGGGGTGGCTTGCATCCCAGGCAGACATGCTTGCGGAGGACTGGATGGTCGTAGAGTAAGAGAGACTTAGTTCTCTCTTTTTTCTTTGCCGGAAGGAGAGAAGATGATGAGAGCACTGAAACGCAATAAGGTCAAGCTGTGGTATCAGCTCTACGATGCCAATATTCCCGTTTATGAAACGGATCTTGATGGAAATCCTGTTCTCGATCCAGTGACCGGGAATCCGCTTCTAACAGGTGAGTACATAGCCGGATATAAGAGCCCGGTGCTGTTCAAAGCGAATGTTTCTCCAGCCCGTTCTGAGGCATCTACAGATCCATTTGGCGTGAATGTAGAGTATGACAAGACCATTTGTTCATGCGATATGGATTTGCCCATCGATGAACTCTCAATGCTATTTGTGGACAAAGAACCACAGTATGATGAAGAGGGATATCTTTTCAATGATCCGGATTACAAGGTGGTCAAGGTGGCGAAGAGCCTTAATTCCCTATTGATCGCCATTAAAAAGAAAACGGAGGATGCAGATGGCTAAATATAGAAAGAAGCCGGTTGAAATTGAAGCAATTCAGTGGACTGGTGAAAATCAGCGAGAAATGTTCGACTTTCTTACCAATGGTGAGAAGAAAGACGAGTACATGACTTCTTCTGGAGAGACCTTTCGTATAGATCATTTTGCTATAGAGGGTGGTTTGGTCATTAAGACTTTAGAAGGCGAGCATGTAGCGAGTATCGGAGACTATATCATCAAAGGTGTTGCTGGTGAATTTTACCCATGTAAGCCGGATATCTTCGCAAAGACATACGATCTTGCAGAGGAGTAAACGGTCATGGCTAAAAAAGTAATCCGCGGAGACCTGTCAGCAAAGGGAATCCAAAGCATTATTGATCAGCTCAAGGGCTACAAGACAGATCTCCACCGTAAAGCGGAGCTATTCTGTGAGAAACTTGCAGAATCTGGGTTGGAAGTCGCAGAGAGCCATATTGCGGAGTCTCCGCTGGGTAAAACGATATCAGTTCGTATAGATATGGAACAGGCAGATGCTGGATGCAAGGCGATGCTGATTGCAACGGGACAGAAAAAGTCAAATGACTATGGCACCATTTCTACTCTACTCATGGTTGAGTTCGGTGCAGGTATTCACTACAACTTCAATGCCAATCCAAAAGCCGGTGAGATGGGATACGGTGTCGGAACTTTCCCGGGACAGATCCATGCATTTGAAGATGGATGGTATTACTGGGGTGAAGATGAAAAGTGGCATTATACGCATGGTATAAAGGCTACAATGCCAATGTATAACGCATCTGTAGCTATCCGTGAGAAGGTTCAAGAATGTGCGAAGGAGGTGTTTGGCTGATGATTGATATCTCATCCAGAGTTTATTCTAATCTGGCGAATGACGAAACCTTGAAGAAGTATCTGAAGGGCAGTGGTACCACGAAGAATGACAAGCCTCCGGCGTTCCCTTATATGTATGTGAAAACGCTTGGGGAACCGACCACAAGCGCATCTCTTCAGAATGATCAATGCGCAATAAAGGCTTCATTCGAAATCACAGTCTATGACTCTAAGTCAAGTACCACGGCAAAGCAGCTGATATTCCATGTTGCAGAACTAATGCGGCAGATGGGATTCACAACGAACTACGGACCGACAGAAATAGACCGATCAAGCACAACAGAAGCGTATCGTTGGCTCGCAAGGTTCAGAAGGACTTTTGGCGCTGGCGATTCATTATAAGACAACGGGACCATCTTGGAGATGGTTCTATTTTTTTACCTATTTTTAAGGAGGGCAAAATTTATGGCAGCAAAAGCTATTGATTTAAGTACCGCGGGCATCAAGGTGGCGTATGCAATCGAGGAGACTGCCGGTACAAAGCCGACCGCATTTACCAATATTCCGAATCCGAAATCTATTCCGGATACCAACCCGGAGCCGTCTACATATGACTCCACCTCTCTGAATGCGACAGAGTGGAAAACCTACATTGAGGGCTTAAAGGATATGGGTGGTGCGCTGCCTATCACCTTTGGTATGTCTCAGGTGTTACTGGATATGTGGGAGAAGCTGTGTGACGATGTAGAGACCGCATCAGCATCCAATAAGCGCATGTGGATGGAGTTCTATCATCCGAAGCTTACTAAGAGCTTTTTCTTTACCTGCACACCAACTAAGTTAGGCTTCCCGTCTGCTGACGTTGATTCTATCTGGGATGTTGATGCAAACGTAACTCCGACTGGCGAGATTGGTTGGGCTGAGGCTATTGCTCCGACAGACGCAGTGTAAGAATTTAAGGGAGGTAAATATTCATGAAGACTTTAAATATCGGTGATAAAGAGTATGTTCTGGAGTTCAGCTTTGAAGCTGCCAGTCATAAAGGCTGCATCAACAAGATGTTCAAGATGATGTCTGGATCCTATCTCGGTAGATCCGGTGTATCTGGTGCAGCAGACGAAACAAAAGCCGAAAGAGCATCAGCGCTCATTGATGGCGTCGCTGATATGTATTCCGAGATGCCGAATACCGTTCTCACAGCGTTCTATGCCGGTTTACTGGAAAACAACGCTGTCATGAACGAGAAAGAAGCAGGAAAGCTTCTTAAGCAGTATTTCAAGGAGCATGCAGATGAAACGGCGACATTCCCGGGATTCTTCAATTTAATCAAGGAGTGCATGGAAGATGACGGTTTTTTCAAACTGAGCGGGCTGGACAAGATGATCGAGAACCAGGCGAAAGCGATGGCGGAGGAAGCTCCGGAGGAGACAGCCAAGTCCGGATCCGAGAAGACCAAGCAGATCAAGGAGAAATCGACCTCTGCAAAATAATTGAGGAAGAAACCTTGCCGTATGCTCTGATGGTTGGTGTGCCGTATGATCTTTTCTGGCATCTGAATCCGCGGAAACTGAAAGCATTTGCTATGGCATATGCGCGGAGAAGGCAGGAACAGTTAGATGATATGTGGTACATGGGACAACTCGTAGCGGCAGCTATGGATGCGACGGTATGTAATATGATGCCGTTTGTAAAGCGTCCGCAGAAGGGCAAATACCCAGAGAAACCGATCAGAATCCTTCCAGAAACAGAAGCGGAACGCAAGGCGGCAGAAGATCGGGAGCTTCAGAAGTTCATCGGATTCGCCAGTGCGCTTGAAAACAAAGTTAAATCGAAAACCACGAAGGGCGAGTGATAGTCATGTCACCCGCCTTTTTTTATTTACAGAAAAGGTAGGTGAATACCATGGCTGACGTGATTGATGAGTTAAAAGTCCAGATTGATGCCAGCACGAAAAATGCTGATGTGAAATTAGACAAGTTCATCGCAAAAATGGAGAGCCTTCAGAAAGCGGTTACGGGCTTGCCTGGGTTCAATGCGTCAGGATTTGCAAACGGGCTGAGTCAGCTTGCAACTTCCATACAGGACTTTAGTTCCAAGACTAAGGCGGCAGATTTCAACCGTGTTGCCAAGGGTCTCGATAAACTTGCCGCAGTGAATGCGCAGGGGCTTGAGAGCACAGCAACAGCAATGACATCATTTGCAACGAGTATGACTGGACTTGGGCAGATGACCTTCAATGCCGATAATCTCACAAAAATGGTGAATTCTGTCACCAAACTCGGCGGAGCGAATGCGACACAGGCACTTACAAATTTACCGCAGATATCAACTCTGCTGAAAGCGTTTATCGCAGATATGAATACGGTAGGTAGTGTTGCTTTTAATTTTGACAGTCTTGCTAATCTCGTAAATAATATTTCACGTCTTGGCGGGGCAAAAGCCACACAGGCCGTTAAAAACTTAGAGCCGATTAAGAGACAGATACTGCGTTTTGTTTCTGGCCTTAACGGGATTGGTACGCTCAACTTTGATACTACAGGTCTTGCAAATCTGGTATCTTCCATTACAAAGTTAGGTGGTAAAGCAGCTGGAAATGCAATTCCGAATATTCAGAATCTTGGTGTGGCATTAAATCAGCTGATGGCTACGCTGGCTAATGCACCCGTTGTGAGCCGTAATCTAATAGAAATGACTACGGCACTGGCTAATTTAGCTGGAGCAGGAGGCAAAGTCGGAAGCGCAACTACGGCCATGAGTAAAGAATTTAATTTATTTTCTGGAAGTTCCAAAGGAATTAAATCTTCAAGTAATGGTATTGCAGCAGCAATCGGTAAAGTTTATGGGACATACTGGTTGCTGTTTCGTGCAATGGGAACATTCCGTAAAGCCATGGATATTTCTTCAGATTTGACCGAAGTACAGAACGTAGTAGATGTAACATTCGGAAATATGAAGAAGAAAATTGAGGATTTTGCAAGTGCTTCTTTAAGCCAATATGGCATGTCTGCATTAACAGCGAAAGGAATTGCCAGCCGATATCAGGCAATGGGCGTTGCGATGGGATTTTCTCAGAAACAGATGTCTGGAATGTCTGTGGAATTAACCAAATTAGCAGCGGACATGGCTTCTTTTTATAATGTTGAGCAGAAAGATGTGGCAAAGAGCTTAGAGTCAATATTTACAGGTCAAACAAGACCCATGCGTACATATGGTTTAGATTTAACGCAAGCCACATTGAAAGAATGGGCATTGAATAATGGATTGAATGCCAATATTAAATCTATGAGTGCTGCTGAAAAAACTTGGCTTAGATACCAGTATGTCATGGCAAACAGTCAACAAGTAATTGGAGACTTTGCGCGTACAAGTGACTCGTGGCATAACCAATTAGTCCTTTTAACTGGATCTTTTCAGTCATTGGGGTCGATTGTTGGTGGATCCTTAATCAATGCATTTAAACCATTTATCCAAGCACTGAATGCTGTTATGTTGAAAGTGATTCAGTTTGCACAGGTAGTATCAAATGCGCTGGGATCAATCTTTGGGTGGAAGTATGAATCTGGTGGTGGCATTGCGGATGATTTTTCGGATGCTGCAGATAGTGCAGATGATCTGGCAGGAAGTACCGGAGATGCAGCGAAGAACACTAAGAAGATGGCAGACAACCTTCAGGGATTTGATAAGCTGAATGTTATTTCCAACCGGAAAGATTCTGGAGGATCTGGCAGCGGGAGTGGAGGATCCTCAGGAACTGGTTCCGAAGGTGTTGGCGGTCAATGGGTGTCAGCTGATAGTCTGTGGGAAAAATATACCAGTTCTATTGATACGTTGTATGGACTTGGAGAGTATATTGGTGATGTGCTGACCAAGACCTTAAAAAGTATTGACTGGGATAAGGTCTATGATGGAGCACAGAATTTTGGAACTGGGCTTGCAAACTTTTTAAATGGTTTAATTTCGCCTCAACTTTTTGGATCAGTAGGAGAGACTATCGCCGGGGCTTTAAATACAGCTCTTCATTTTCTCGATTCATTTGGAGAGACATTTGATTGGGTGGATTTCGGAAATTCCATAGCCACAGGGATAAATAGCTTTTTCAATAAATTTGATTTTGCCTTACTTGCGAAAACATTAAATGTGTGGGTAGATGGATTGAAGACAACTATCATCACTGCCATAAATAATGTTTCATGGAAGGATGTTTTCAAATCAATAGATGAATTTTTAAGTAACTTGGAGCTTGATACAGTTGCCGTTTTGATTGGCGGATTTATATTATCGAGACCAGACGAGGTTAGAAAGAGACTAATAAAGACGATATTAGGAGGCCTTGGCATCCCAGATGGAAAACTATCATTGGCTTTGGACTTGAAATTTGTTCTTACAGCGTATGCAGGATGGGGACTCGGAGGACCGGTCATTGATAAAATCGGTAACGAGATTATTGATAGTGTTGATAAATTTATCTTAGATCATTTTGGCGATAGCGTTTTAAATGCCATAGGTGAAAGTTTGCTCGTGCTTGTAGGTGCCGGAGCCGGTGGACTTATTGGCGGTCCTATAGGGATTTTGATAGGAGCTGGCATAGGCATAGCGTTAGATTCATTTGTTGTAAAAGGTGAATGGATAACAAAATTCTGGGACAAAGTCGGGAAGACCATATTTAATTGGGATCAGACGTTGATATTGTGGGATTATACGAAGCAATTCTTCGATAAGGCATTTAACGCGGACAACTTCCTTGAGTTTGGCGAAAACATTATCGAGGGTATTATAAGTGGAATGGTAACCGCAATAACCTGGGTATATGAACCAATAGGAGATCTGTTCGATTTTATTGTAGAAAAGATTTGTGAAATATTCGGAATCCATTCACCTGCAAAGAGCATGGAACCGTATGGTCAAAATATTCTGAGAGGAATAATTGAGGGTTTCTGTTCAACTTTTAATGAATGGACGGATGCTTTGAATAAATGGTACAATAACTATATTGCCCCGTGGTTTACGCAACAAAAATGGAATGAGCTGTACTCAACAATCAAAACGTCCATGAAATCCACATGGAATCAGACCGTTGGTGAGTGGTCCAAGGATATCAATGATTGGTGGACATCTAATGTAATACCTTGGTTTACGACAGAAAAATGGGAAAATGTGATGTCCGGAGTAAAAGTTGGCTTTGAAAACGCTTTTAATACAGCGTTTAATGCAGTTAAGCAGCTCTGGAACGACTTTGCAAAATGGTTGAATGACAAGCTCACATTTGACATTAAACCCGTTAAAATTGCTGGAGTAGAGGTGTTTGGTGGAACAACAGTCAACCTTGGAAAATTACCCACATTTGAGACCGGAGGATTCCCGGAAGATGGACTCTTTATGGCAAACCATAATGAGTTGGTAGGTAAATTCTCGAACGGTCAGACCGCGGTTGCCAACAATGAGCAGATCACTCAAGGTATTGCGATTGCTGTTCAAAGCGCTAACAGCGAAATGATTGCAGAACTCCGGCGTCAAAATGAGCTCCTTCAGATTATCGCAAATAAGCCGGTAATTGATAAGGGAGACATAGTGTCGGCTTGGAAATCTGGAGCGAAGGATTTTCGGAAACAAACAGGACGACAGTTGGGTATCGCATACTGATTATTGCAAAAACTCTCGCTTGTGATAGAATGGAGATATCATAGGCGGGAGGAAACACAGATATGGCATTGATAAAATGTACGGAGTGTGGAAAAGAATTTTCTGATAAGGCGGCGGCATGTCCAAATTGTGGATGTCCAACAGAATATGTGATACAAGCCATAGAGAATGCACGAAAAGAGGCAGAATCCAAGAAGTGTCCATTCTGCGGATCAGAGGATATAGATGCCGACGGCTATTGCAATGAATGTGGAATGAAAATTCCGGTTGAGAAGAAAGCAGAGCCTCAAAATACGGAACCAGAACCAAGGCCAGAACCAGGATTTTATGTAAAATGCCCTAAGTGTAGGGCATACAATCCAACAGGCACATTTATTTGCCCGAAATGTAATTATAAAATTGAAACGTGGGGTGAATATCAAAAGAATTGTGTAGTAATAAAGGAAGACTTCCATGGAGTTTACCGAATGTTAGCATTCGGTAAAAAAGAAGAGGTATACTGTCCGAGATGTGGAAGTGCTGATTGTTCAATCTATCATGAGCAAAAGGTGATCCCGGGAAAGAGCAAGACAAGCTATACGATGAATCTCAACCCGCTGAAACCGTTCACTCTTGTGAATAAGAAGGAAAAAGTCATAAAGCAGGACAAAATCGTAACAGAGAGCAAGTTCGTGTGCAATAGTTGCGGGCATATATTTTATTAAAGTAAAGGCGTGGGATTTCTCGCGCCTTATTTTTTTGCCCTAAATTGCATATTAAATTACGAAAAGTGTTGCAAAATTTTTAGGGGGGGGTGGTATAATACAGACAATACAACGCATAAGGGGGAGGAACCATGAAAGACACAGGAGAAACCAAGAAATGTAAATATTGCCAGAGCGATATTCCGAAGAAAGCCAAAGTTTGTCCGGTATGCAAAAAGAAGCAGGGCGGTCGTGGCTGCTTAATCGCTGTTGGCGTAGTCGTTGCTTTGGGAATTATCGGGGCAGCCGCCGGAGGCGGCAGTTCTTCGAGCAGTAACAGTTCTGTTGCCGGTACAACAACTGCAAAGGTAGAAGAAACTACAGCAGCACCAATCGAGTACACGGCTTATAATGTTGCTGACATGATGAACGATTTAAAGAGCAACGCCATGAATGCTTCTGACAAGTACAAGGGGCAGTATCTTGAGATTACTGGTAAACTGAGTGTAATCGACAGCAATGGCAAGTACATCAGTATTACGCCGGATGATCCGTTCGCTATTCTGGGTGTTCAGTGCTACATCAAATCCGATGAGCAGAAAGATGCCATCAAGACAAAGAGCATCGGCGATAGTATCACCGTAAAGGGAAAATGCACAGATGTTGGTGAAGTTCTGGGATATTCCTTAGACATCGATAGTGTAGAATAAGCAAGTTGTTTAGAGGAGTCGAGTTTTCGGCTCCTTTTTTGATAAATAAGTATTGACAATAATGCCATATAGCTATACAATTAAAGTGCAATTAAAAATGATAGCATTAGAAAGGAGTGCAAAATGTTTATAAGACCGAAAAAGCAGATTCAAAAGTCTTTCCGGATTGATGAGGATGTCGAAAGAGATATCGGTATCCTTGCATCACTGACAGATCGCAGTCAAAACGAACTTGCCAATGTAGCACTGGAGGAAATGTTACAAGATAATAGATCCTATTTTTTGCAGATTGCTGTATTAGAACATTTTCGGAATCAAATGGATATAGGACTTGAAAAGTTCGAGCCATTTAAGCTAGGAAATGTGAACGTCGAAGTTTCTTATACTAAAGATTCCAAGGTAAAGGTAAAATACATGTATAAGGAAGGGACAAACATTCTTGATAAATATGAGAGAATATTTGACAGCGATGTCAGTGACGAGTTTGAGAATTACCTTAGGGATTTAGCTGTTTACATTAACAGAGAAAGCAACGATACAATCGAATACTTAAAACGTAGGACAGATTATAGAGACTATGTAAGAGTACGAAAAAAATAGGAACTGCGTCCCGACCAAAGTTCACAGTTCCTATAAGTCAACAAGTACCGAAGGACTTGCTACATATCATTATATCTTCCTTCGGTGCTCTTGTCAAATTGAAAGGAGTACCATATTGACAAATTTAAAAATCATTGAGAACGAATTAGTTCCCGTATACGTTACCAGCACCGGCGAAAAAGTTGTGTATGGATCGGAACTTCATGAAACATTAGGTGTTAAAAGTAATTATCGTGACTGGGTGAAAAATCGCTTGAACGATTGTGAAGCTGTTGAAAATGAAGACTTCCAGAGTTTCGCTAAAAATTTAGCGAAAGGCAGACCGGCGCAAGATCACATCATCAAACTCGATACCGCCAAGGAAATGGCGATGCTTGAACGCAACGAAAAGGGCAAGCAGGTTCGACGCTATTTTATCGAGGTAGAGAAGCGGCATCAGAAATCGAAGATTGACCGGTCGCAGTTGTCCCCTCAGATGCAGATGTTCTACGCCATAGCTGATGAACAGGCAAAACTTGAACTGGCACAAAAGAAACAAGCCGAGCAGATCCGCAAGGTCGAGAACCGTGTGGAATCTATCCGTGAAGTCGTGGCAATCAATTCCGACTCATGGAGAACGGAAACATCGAATCTCATCAAAAAGATCGGCATAGCCTTGGGCGGCGGACTGGCATACAGCGAGGTCAGAAATGAGATTTATGGACTTCTGGAAAAGCGTATGGGCGTAAACCTTGGCATGAGACTGACAAACAAGCGCAGACGCATGGCAGAAGAGGGCGTGAGCAAGACCGCCAGAGACAAAGTGACCCTTGTAGATGTGATCGCAGAGGACAAGAAGCTGATCGAGGGCTACATCGCAATCGTCAAGGAAACAGCTATTAAATACGGTGTTGGAAAATAGAAATATTCGGAGGATATAGATTATGGATGAATTTGCAAAGATGATTTATGAACAGTGGAATAAAGAGCATGATGAAAGAGATCTGTTTTTCGATAAAGGTTCAGAGCTTATGGACAAGCTGGAAACAATTTTGTCCCGTGATCTCTGTGAAGAAATCTACTATAAGCTTTGCGAAAGCAACCAGCAGACGGAAGAAAGAGCATTCATTGAAGGATTTGCTTATGCCTGCAAGTGTTTGTCTCATGGGAAAATCGAGTTCGGAAGAACGCAGGACAACTAAATGAGGCAATGTAAATTCTTTAAAGGGGTCGATTCCGGCCCCTTTAAGATATCATTTTTAATATGCGATTTAAACCGTCTTGCAACTGAAATGCATAAGCATGTTTCTTTAATATGTTTATAACAATTTTCAAATCATCGGATGAATCATTGTCATCATCATAAAGAAAAACTATCTTATAACGATCCTTTAATTCCTCGGCAGAAAAAGCCCATGTTTTTGCAGATGCAATCATTTTACCTGCATTCTTTTCTTTGAAAGAAAATAGCTTAATTGCAACATCACCAATAATGTAGTCGAAAGTAACATTTTCTTCATATGTCCCAGAAATCTTTGGAATAGAAAAATCAACCTTAGAAGATGCCAATATCTTCCGAATGTATTTCTTTTCAAGAGAATTGCTTAATCGTTTCTCTTTGTTGAAATCAAATTTAAGATACATCTTAGTGAGATTTTCAACATAATCATCGTTTTCTTCTACCACCATGGTGGTCACTTCTGAAAAACGAAATTCATTCACATAAATTTTAGTGAAATTGGCAATCGAAAAGTTGTCTTGATAGTTCAAAAGACTGATTTCAACTTGACGTTTGATTCCGGCGAGGTATAGTTTGATAAAATCAATGTCTGCCTCGTCATCAAATGCTTGAAAACGTTTGAAGTTGGAGATATATCGGAAATCGCGTTTTCCAGTTGTAAGGTTATGAAAAAGCATGCCAATGTACAAGCATTCATCGGAAATGACATTGTTGTAATATTTTAGAGCTGCATATTCGACTTGATACATAATATACCTCCTTTCAATTCTTCAAGTAGTTAAGGATCGCTGCGCATATTTCATCAATATGCTGGACCCGATAAAGTAAGTATTCAATTAATGCATTTATATCTGCATCCGTGGGACACCATTCCGTAGGAATGTCTGAAATGATATGATGCAAGACGGGCGCTGTTACAGTAGCTGAAAATTTCACCTTTAAAGCATCTAATGCTGATTGAGATACAGACATATTATGGTAGAACATGCTGTAAAGGTACTCATTGGATTCAAGAACCTCTGTGCTGAGATAATCCCGCTCATCCATAAATCGTCGTAAGCAACTTTCATTCCATATCGCACCGTTCCTGAAAACATGAGAATGGTCGATTACTTGTAGGATGACATTCTTCTTATAGTATTGTACCAAAAGGTTACCGGCGTTCCTGTCTGCATTAAAAATAATATGATCAAACAAAAGAATCTTAAAAAAGACTTCCTTGTTTTTCATAAGTGTAATAATGGTTTCGACTAAGGGCAATGCCTTGCTGAGGTATGTGGAGTAAAATCCATATCCATATTGACCGGGCGCGACACAATCATTGTAAATCAGTGTATTCTGATCGATTATGCATACTCCAGAAACGGGCATTGGTATATCTAATAGTATGGCCAGACGATAGCAAAGATACTCATTGAATAAAACAAGGGATCCCTCTGGCCCATTGAATGTCTTTATAACAACGGGAATGTTGTTGTCGGTCATCCCGAGCTTTGGCTGAGTAATGCCATTTTCAATAGTATGCTGGACAGTTTTAATGTGTTCAGGATGTATAATGAGCACCTTCTTTCGTAGGGCATAATGATACATGTCCATTCTAACACGGAAAACGTGTCCTGGGAATACATTTTAAAAAATATGTTGACAACTATAAATGAGCAAATTTGAAAAACTGCACTATTAAGTCTTTCACATGCAGACATTAAGAATATTAAACGAATCAATGTCCGTGTTACATGCACAATAAGTCATAATTTTTGTGCACTTTTCGGTATTTGCTCATTTATGGTTGACAAAATGAGTAAATAAATATTAGAGTAAGAGAAAGCTATTTCTTACGTTTTTCTTACGATTGATATTTAGTGCTTTTCAACTTGTTTTCTACCTATATTATACAATACTGGAAAGAAAATTGTTTGTTTGAGGAGATTTGTCCGATATCACGGACAGACAGAATAAGAGAATAGGTCTTGCGGCTGAATATCTAATGCGACAGCAAGGCAACAGAGAACGTACACAGAGGGGTGAACCTTCCCATTTTCAATGTCGTTGATTTGAGTTTTACTGATGCCAGACAGATTTGATAAGCCGCGAACAGTGAGACCACGAGAGATACGATATTCATAGACATGGTATGATATCACGATGTTCAGACAACCCACCTCCCCAAATAGATTATCTGCGATTAAATTGCATCCTATTCGGAGAAATAAAAACTATACGCACTTGCGGTTTAGTTGACGCAATGGGGCAGCTGTGAGCTCGGAGAAGCGGGGTACAGTCCCATCGAGATCCTGCGGAATTTTTATGGAGATGATATGTATATCAATACGGCAGAACAGATCTCCGGCATCCCGGCATCGTGGCCGGGATATGATCTGAAGATTGGTGCCACCGGTGATAAGGTGCGGCAGCTGCAGGAGCAGTTAGATGCAATCTCCAGCGTGTATACCGCAATTCCGGATATTTCCCCTGATGGGATCTATGGTCCGGCTACCGCGGAAGCTGTTCGGAAATTCCAGTCGATTTTTGGACTTCCCCAGACCGGAGTGGTAGATTTTGCCACATGGTATAAGATTTCCCACATATATGTGGGGATTACAAGGATTGCGGAATTATCGTAAATGAAATATGGATAGAAAGTGATATGTTGCCGGACATGGTGACAGGAGATACCTGCCGATCCTGTCACCATGAATTCAGGAGCAGGCTATCGCGGGACGGAGAAGTGAGGATTAACAGATACTGTGAATGAAACGCGATCAAAAGTTAAGAGACAGATATGGATATGGGGGGAACGGTTGTCGGAAAAAGGAGAACGATTTTCGCGGATTTACCAGAAAAATCCTTGTAGAATCCACAGAAATGTGCTATGATACGAGTGTCGGAAAAATTCATGCGCAGATATGGTTCATCGGTAGAACGCTAGCTTCCCAAGCTGGAAAGGCGGGTTCGATTCCCGTTATCTGCTTCCTTCAGGGAATCCTTAGAAATTAAGGATTCCCTTATTTTATGCGGTTTTGCGGGATTTCCGGAATAAGCTTATCCTTTCGAATAAGAGGGTAAAAGCGCATATTTCCGGGGAAAGTATCACACGAAATATCACACGGGAAAACTGATTTCGTGTAATCCTACTGATAGCGATAGAGTGAGGCGGTTATAATGAAGGAAATGAAAAGAAAATTTGAACTGACCTTTTTAAAAATGTAGTTATGCTGTCGGAGCAATCATATTATAATTTGATGGAAAATATTTATATTATAGGCAGCAAGAATCGTTATGATTGGCCAATGGAATTCAAGACGCAGTTAGAACGGGGAAAACGTGTACTGCACGATTTTATATAGGATGAAATTGCTGGGCAAAGTAAACATTGAAACTGCCGGATTCTTCGAAAAAAAGAAGATCCGGCAATTTCAATGTTTACAGACCGATTTTATTAAATGATGTCATGGAGAACAATAGAAAATGGCCTATCGTGCACTGATAAAACTTCCGCATGACGCTCCTGGAATCATGGAAACATTCCCGGATGTCAGGCAGTTCCCGCCAGTGCAGGAATTTAAACCGCAGTTTGTTTCGGAAGAGCAGCTGCCTCCATTGAAGCCGTTTGCGCAGCTGGTGCCGCAATTATTTCCAGTCCCCCAACTTGGATATCCTTTCCCAGATAACGTATAAAGACCAATAGCATTAACATTGGAAATCACGCATCCGCCTTGCGTCCGAACCATAGAAATAGCGTTGGTGCCAGTTGTGTATCCACAGTTGTTTCCTAGACGGAAGCCGGTCTGGCAAGAGCGGGATGCAGCGAAGGACGCGAAAGGCATTGCGAGTGTCATCATGGCGGAAACTGCGAGAGCAGTCATTATCTGTTTTTTCATGGTAAAACCTCCTGTTATGTAAAAATATTACAAAAATGTTACAAGAAGGATTCTACCATAAAATTCCGCGCATAGAACTGGGAATGAATGGCAATATATTTTGCGATAAGAGCCGTATGATGAGAGGCAAAGCGCTTATTTCGCAGCAAGCTCCGCCCGATCTTTTCTGATCAGCTTCCTCATTGCCTCCACCGCTGTAACAACAGCGGCTTCCGTATCATAGACCTGCGGATCCTCTAGCCCAAGTTCCCGTCTGGTCTGGTTCGCGATCACGAGCATGACGGAACCGGTGCGGACTCTGCGGACGCTGCCGACGATGAAGAGGGCAGCGGACTCCATCTCGGAGGCGAGGGCACCGCATGCAATCCAGGCCTTCCATTTGGAGTTTAATTCATCTGCCACAGGCATGGAATCCGGGGAGTGCTGTCCGTAGAAGTTGTCCTTGCACTGGACGACGCCGAGGTGATGGCGGTAGCCGAGTTCCTCAGAAGCTTCCTTTAACGCAGTAGTGACATCGAAATCCGGAACCGCCGGATACTCGATGGGTGCATATTCTTTTGTGGTCCCCTCAAAGCGGATCGCACCGGTAGCGATCACGAGATCTCCGCCGAGCACTTCTTTCTGCATGCCGCCGGAGGTGCCCACACGGATGAAGGTGTCCGCACCGCAGTGGATAAGCTCTTCGACCGCAATGGAGGCGGACGGTCCGCCGATCCCGGTGGAGACAACGCTGACTTTTTCTCCGTCGAGATAGCCGGTGTAGGTGGTGTATTCCCGGTTCTGGGCGATCTTTACCGGGTTATCGAAATGTTTCGCAATCTTCTCACAGCGCCCCGGATCTCCCGGCAGGATCACATAGCGGCCTACATCTCCCGGACGTATCTTTAAATGATATTCTTCATTTCCTGTACTATATGCAACTGGCATAAAATACCCCCTTCGTTTTTCTGTAATACCCTATTTTCTGTCTTTATTGTACCATATCCCCATATCGTCCGTCAAAACATAAGTAAAAAGCTATTTTTTGGAAGGGCCAGAACAGTCTCCAGAATCATATCCAGATCATTAAAATCATATACCGGGCAGTCTGCAAGACTTTCTTTTTCAAATCCCGGTATTTCTCCCGGTAAAAAGTCTGTTACATAGGCCTTTACAGTCTCTTTTTTGCACACACTTCTTTTAGATACCTCCCGGCGCATGACTTCAATTTTAGGATAAGCAGAATCTTTCATCCCTTCAAGAAGAATAAGGTCTGCATCATTAAAATACCCAAAAAAGTCTGCTGCCTGATGCCCTGTTTCCTCTTTTACAAGGCAGAACCGTTTTTCTGAATACACCACTGTTCCATAAGCCCCGGCCGCTTTGTGACGGTAACTGTCCGTTCCCGGCACATCCGGGATAAAATCATGGCCATCGTGTTTGATCACAGCCACCCTAAGCCCGCGCACGGAAAATTCCCGGACTAAAGTTTCCGTAAGAGTCGTCTTGCCCGTATTTTTCTTTCCGCTGACTGCAAATACAGGTGGTCTTTTATCTGCAAGTTCACTTAAAGCCATAGGTGTGTTTACATTGGTAAACCATGTATCGGGTACATGTTCCTTTTCTGTTTCCAGGATCTTTACCCGCAGTTTTCCTAACAGATCCCTTACTCTTCCATTTTTTTCCAGAAGCTGCTTTTCAAGGACAGGTATACACCCCGATGAATACCAGCCGCACACAGGATGGATCCTGCCATCCCTTGTTTTCCAGATCACCGCATCCCATTTATCTCCTGCTTCCATAAGAGCGCGTTTCCCCAGATAAGATGCAAATAAGGGCATATCGCAGGAAACAAAAAACAGTCCATCAAGACCGGTCTGTTTTAAACAGGAATAGATCCCTCCTAAAGGTCCGGCCTCTGGGATCAGATCAGGGATTGCCCTGGGATCCGGGCTTTTTTTTGCCTCTGATACAAAAACCGGCAATCCCAGCTGCTCCAGTTCTCCTTTGATCCGTTCTTCAAAACTTTTTCCCCTGTAAAGAAGCTTGGCTTTATCACTTCCGCCCATACGGCTGGACTTTCCGCCTTTAAGCAGGACACATCCATACTGTTCCATTTTCATTTTCCTTCTCTTTATCATGAAATACGTACACCTGGAAATCTTTCGTTATTTTCCAATATCCAGGTGTAAAAAAGCAGGAAGCCATATATCCCGCTTCCTGCCTTTTTATTTTCTAATGTACTTACAAGATCTTACTGTAAAGATGCAACAATAGCATCTGCCAGTGCCTCTAACTGTGCATCCTGCTCATCCTTTAAAGCAGATTTAACAGTGACAGTCTGCTCTAAAATGTTCATGTTCTTCATGCCGGAAAGGATCTCTTTCATCTGCTTTCCTGCAACAACACCCCAGGTACCATTTTCGATCACAGCTACAGTACGGTTCTGCAGTCCATGTGCCTTTAAGTCATTTAAAACATGTTCCATATTGGTAAAGATGCCGCCATTATAGGTAGCTGCTGCAAATACCAGATGTCTGCAGCGGAATGCTTCGCTTACGATCTGGGATGGATGGGTTGCAGATACATCATAAACTGCAATATTTCTCACACCCTTGTCAGCCAGCTTGCATGCCAGGATATTGGCTGCGTTTTCCGTATTTCCGTAAATAGAACCATAGGCGATCATAACACTCTTTTCTTCCGGTGCATAGCTGCTCCAGGTTAAGTATTTATCTACATACCAGCTGATATTTTCACGCCATACAGGTCCATGTAGCGGGCAGATGGTAGCGATCTCCAGTCCTGCTGCTTTCTTAAGCAGTGTCTGTACCTGCATGCCATACTTTCCAACGATATTGGTATAATATCTTCT
>OGCN01002380.1_pt1 | contig 20631 bp, 16 predicted proteins | sample 1570181 | NCBI WGS metagenome assembly OGCN01 (sample SAMEA4370584, study PRJEB24528) | human gut metagenome | reverse complement strand
TATCAAGGTTCTTTTTCTTTGTTGTCGTCTCAGCGACAGCTTATTTATATTATCATATTCACAATCGCTTGTCAACAACTTTTTTATTTTTCTTTTTTCACTGTCCGCTTCGATCATCTCTGTCGTTCGAAACAGCTTAATTAATATACCATGTCCTTTTCTAATTGTCAATATTATTTTTATTTTTTATTTTATTCGCGCAATTCACACAATTCAGTTTTTTACTTTCTATCATAACTACAGTTTCAAGAATGCACTTCGAGCCACAATTTCCGATCTTACATTTTAACAAAACACTACGTCTCCAATATTGTTCTTTTGTCTACTTACTGTTATAATTGCTAGACGGAGGTTCTTTTACTTATGAAAATACAGCTTTTATCAACATTAAAAAAATATAAAAAGGATTATTTAAAACAGGACATTTTCTCTGGTATCATTATAGCCGCTGTATCTATTCCCATTTCCATGGGATATGCACAGATTGCCGGGCTTCCTCCGGCTTATGGCTTGTATGGTTCTATTCTTCCTATATTATTATTCGCAATTTTTTCTACATCAAAACAATTTATTTTTGGTGTAGATGCTGCTCCCGCTGCTCTTGCAGGCAGTGCGCTGCTTTCTCTTGGTATTGTTCCCGGATCTGAAGCTGCGCTGAATTATATACCGATTCTGGCACTTTTTACTGGTCTGTGGCTTCTTTTCTTTTACATTATAAAAGCCGATCGGATTGTAAACTTTATATCAACCCCTGTTATGGGCGGATTCATCAGTGGAATCTCTTTAACTATTATCTTCATGCAGATTCCGAAACTTATGGGAAGCTCTGCAGGATCTGGTGAAATCATCGAACTTGCAGAACACATTTATGCCGCCGGTCAGGATTTTCACGGGCTTTCTCTCGGATTAGGACTTGGTACATTACTTATTATAAGAATATGCAAAAAATGGATTTCAAAATTTCCAATTGCAATTCTTATCATGGCTGCAGGCGTAGTATCTACTGTGTATTTCCATGTTGACGCAAAGGGTGTGGCACTGCTTGATTCTGTTGGAACCGGACTTCCGCCATTTTTCATTCCTGACTTTAGTCAGGTAGATCTGACTCAGGCTGTTGGGCGTGGACTGATGATTTCACTGGTCGTAATGGCTGAAACTTTGCTTGCAGAAAACAATTTTGCTTTCCGCAATGGTTACAATCTGAATGACCGTCAGGAAATCTTAGCCTGTGCTGCCGGTAATGTTGCCTCTGCATTTGTAGGTTCCTGCCCGGTGAATGGAAGCATTTCCCGGACATCTATGAACGAACAATATGGCGGGCACTCTCAAGTTGTTTCCATTACTGCAGGCATTACTATGGCAATTCTACTGTTATTTTTCACAGGCTTCATTGGATACCTGCCGATTCCGGTTCTGACCGCAATTGTGATATCCGCACTTATGGACGTTGTAGAGGTTCATTTATGTATCCGCCTCTTCCGACTAAGCAAACAGGATTTTTCCATTTTCATGGCAGCCTGTATCAGTGTATTATTTTTAGGAACAATTTACGGTGTGCTCATCGGTGTATTGCTTTCATTCTTTGCTGTTATCACAAAATCCGCGAATCCAACTCGTTCTTTTCTTGGTGTGATTCCCGGAAAAGATGGATATTATGACCTTATAAGAAATGTACATGCGTATCCTATCAAAGGTGTTGTCATGTACCAGTTTAATGAAAACCTGTTTTTCGCAAATGTAAAGATTCTTCAGGAAGATCTTGAAGATGCAGTCAGTCCAGATACGCAAGTCGTAATCATTGACGCAAGAGCAATCAACAACATCGACATTACTGCTGCAGACCGCCTTGCGGAATTATCTTCGCGTCTGACAGACCTTGGAATACATTTTTATATCACTGAACATACTGAAAAATTGAACCAGCAAATGCGTCAGTTAGGTGTTGAACATCTGATCCGCGAAGGACATGTCCGCCGGACAATACTGGCTGCTCTTCACGACGCAGATATTTACGCTCCATATGAACTGGATATCCCGGATTCTGAAAAAGAAAGCGTAAAACTAAACCTGACATTTCTTCCTGCAGAAGATGAAGATACACTGGAGGAATTTGCATGGGCTTATGGTGATCAGGTAGTCGAGGAAATGGAACATGAAGTTCACCACATCTTAAATCATATTCACGGATTAAAGGATATTGAAGAGATTCTTGAAAACGGTCTTGTAGACCACCTTGAAAATTGGCATTCTCTTGGTGCCTTTGATGAGGACGAATTACTTCGCCGTATTGAGCTTCATCTCAATGAGTTGTCACAGGCACTGGCAGAAAACCAACCATTAGTTCTTCAGTTAATTGAAAAACGAAGACGTATTTTAAGAGACCGTGTTCTACGTGAACATCCGGAAGTCTTCGATAAGTTACAGAAACATCGTCGAAAGCTTGAAGAACGATTAGAACTTCAGCGCGCAAGCGTAGAACCTCAAGAACAAACACCTCAGCCAAATCAAACTTTTGAAAAAGAAGACGTTCCAGCTCAAGAATCTGATGTGGCACAAGATTCCGATGCGGCACAAGATTCTGATGCGGCACAAGATTCCGATGCGGCACAAGATTCCGATGTGGCACAAGATTCCGATGTGGCACAAGATTCCGATGCAGCACAAGATTCCGATGCGGCACAAGATTCTGATAATATACAAAAAGAATATGAACTTGACGAGAATACTGCCGAACAGGAATCCAATCTTGAGCGACAATTTCTAGAATATATTCGCCGACATTAATTCAAAGATTTCCACTAAACGCATACAAAAAAAGGCAACACATACACGACGCATGTGTTGTCTTTTTTTCGTTCAATATTTCTATTTTTTCTCTTTGTTACTTTCATATTCTTTCAATGCTTTTAATGCCTGACCACCCATGAGATATAGAATTCCAGTGTTAAATATGGTCATAAGACCAATTCCTACATCCCCCAGATCCCAAACAAATGTATAAGCTGCAATTCCACCAATGAACAGCATTACAAGTGCAAGTACTTTATAAGCAGTCTGCCAGAACCATTTATCACCAAAGAGATAGGATACATTACTTCTTGCGTAAAAGAGTATTCCTAAAAATGTCGAGAAACTGAATAAAAATAATGTAAGTGCTATAAAGATTACACCAAATTCTCCAAGATGATATTTCATTGCTGACTGTAGTAAATCCATTCCAGACTTTCCGGCAACTACATTTTCCGGTGCCAACAGCATGATCATTGCAGTACAGCTACAGATCACAATGGTGTCAATAAATACTCCCAGCGCCTGTGTAAGTCCTGCTTTTACCGGAAAATCACATTCTGCTGCCGCAGCTGCACATGGTGCTGACCCTGATCCTGCTTCGTTAGAAAACAATCCCCTCTTCACGCCATTCATTAGAACTGCTCCGAAACCTCCAGATACAACCTGTCTGATTCCAAATGCCTCCTCAAAGATCCGACCAAATACGCTTGGAATACTTTTCATATTTATGAGAATAATAAAAATCGTAATGAAGAAATAACATACAGCCATAATCGGCACAATCATGTCCAGAACTTTTACCGTCGCGTTTTTACGAAGGACGATCACTGCCGCAACTGCAACAAGGACAATCGTTGTATAAAGCGGTGGAATATGAAATGCATTTTCAAAAGAAGATGCAACTGAATTACTGATCACCTGGCTGATTCCACACCAGCAGATCAGACCGGAAATTGCAAACAAGACAGCAATCACTGTGTGCTTTTTCTTCTTTCCTGTTTTTTCTTCCATATAATGATGGATATAGTAAGCCGGACCTCCACGGTATCCTCCGTAAAGTGGATCTTTTTCTTTGTGAATCTGTGCCAGCGTTGCCTCTACAAATGCTGTTGAAGAGCCAATCAGGGCTGTTACCCACATCCAAAAGACTGCTCCTGCACCTCCTGCGGAAATTGCAGCTACAACCCCGACAAGATTTCCCATGCCGACTCTCGTCGCTGTTGATACGATCAACGTCTGAAACGTGGACAGACTGTCTTTATTCTCCTTCTTTGACATCAGTGCCCGAATCATATCCGGGAACAAACGCAAAGGTAATACTTTTGTCCGCACTGTAAAATAAATCCCTGTCGGAATCAATAATATAATCAGCAATGAGATTCCCACACTATCTCCACCCGGCAATGGAACATGTATCAAATCTCCCCACAATAATGCATAAATTCTTTCAATTAACGATACAACCATTTCAGAAATATCCTTTCTGAGCCCTTTGTCACTTTAACGCTCTGCACTATCATACTATATCTCAATATATTGTGCAAATACTTTTCATGAAAAAACAATTTCCTGCAATACTCTTCCGACCGCCTGTGAAAAATCACTGATATTTCGAATCTTTATCAGATTTTGCCCAAAAATCTTTCCTGCTACTTCTCCAGAGCGCGCACTTCCCATAAAAATTCCGATCACCTGAATTCCTTTTTGTTTCAAATTCTGCACTTCTTTTGCAGTATCTTGAATCGCAAGCAGATCTGTGTATTCTTTATTTTTATAAAAAGCACCTTCTCCACTATCCTGATCATCCTGTGGGCTTGCATCTGTCAGTACGAGTAAAATTCTTTTTCTTTTTTCGCCGTTCTCCATCAAGTGTCCTGCCGCCCGAAGTGCAAGTCCATCGCGATTATTTCCCGCCGCAACATACCAGAACAGTTCATCCTCTCTCTCTTCTTTGCAATTAGGGAAAATGTGCAATATCGTATAGCCGCGGATACTGCAATAAGAATAAATCTGTACCGGAATCTTACATTGTTTCAGACTTTTGTATAAGATATACGCCTGAGCCGCAATCTGCTCCTGCATCTGCTTTCTCGAAGAAGAGGCATCTATGAGAATATCAACAGAAAATCCAGGAATTTCTACCTCTTCTTTTCTCTCAAATACTCTTGGATCGTCCAGATAGACTGCTTTCCACACTTCCCGTGGATTTAGTTTTCCGTGAGCTGCTTTCTCTGGAAATCTCTCTTCTTGTTCCTCAAGACAAATCTTTAGCTTTTCTGTAAGTCTTCGAATGGCATTCTGATAAATCGAATAATTCTGTTCATAATGTTTTTTATTTTTCTCATATTGTCTGGCAGACTCTGCCTGAAATTCTCTAATTTCCTTTTTTTCTCTTTTTCCTTTTATCTTGGATAATTCATTTTCACCGGTATATATCTTATTTCTGCTTTTTTCTGTCTCCGACTCTTTCAGACCATCCTCCCCTGCTCTTGAATTCCCTTTTGTAAATAAAAGATGGCAATTTTTATGATTTCCCACACACAATTTTTGTTCTATTTTTTTCTGGTATTCTTGCGAATAGATACTCTTCCCAAAACATGCCTCTACATATCTTTTTGTTTCTTCCGGATTTCTCTGCAGCGACAACTGGAATATATAGTGTCTGCCTCGCTCCATTATTCCCGATTTCCCCTCAAAAAATGTATTTCGGTCATCATAATTTCTGGCACGTACATAAGTAGCACTTACTTTTCCAAAAGACTGAAATGCTCCGGATACCTTCTGCTGAAAATAATTTCCTTTCTTCTTTTCAGTCGGACGATACGCAAAATATTTCCACAGATTTCCTCTTGTCTGTTCCAGAATTTGATCCGTTGACATGTCTTTTGAAAAAGAAAATGCATGTAAAATCTGCTCATCTTCCTCTTTTAACCCTGATGACTGTCCCAAAATTTCTTTGCAATGTCCGTTTCGTATCTGATCAATTCTGGAATACTCTTTATATTTCCGATAACGCCTCAGGCTTTCCCTTGCATACTCCTTCCTTATATCCCTAAGTGCCGATCTTATCTTCTCTTCTTTTGGATACAATGCATTTTCCAGACCAATCCAGAGAAGCCCTTCATATAACTCCCGGTTCTTTCCTCCTAACTGATTAAAAAATGCGTCTATTTTTTTCTGATCGTACCATTTATATGCCAGTCCGATAATCAGGTTCAAATACATATCTGCTGTTCCATCCGGGGAAAAGGCAAGAAACATCGGTTCAAATTCATACTTTTCTGCTGCAGTCCATATAAAATTACGTGCTCTTTTCGCTTCTATTAATTCCTGCTCTTCCATTCCTGTCACCTTGTAAATATTTGCATATTTTATTATTTTTTGCGAAAAACATCCTTTCTTTGGATTTTTCTTGAAATCCTTGCCTGAATCGTATCCCGAATCAATGTCTGCTCATATGGATCAAACGATTTGTTCGCAATTCCCATATCTAGCGCTGTATGAATATCAAGTCCTTTTTCCATCAGATCGATTGCTCCCAAAAGGCCTCGAAGATCCAGTGCCTTAGAAGAAATCTCAGCATTTTCACATTTTTTCTGTAAATCTAAAAATAATGCTGCTAACTCTTCTGCCGCATCTTCCCGGATTGCCGGAGAGTTCTTTCTTATCAGTTTTATCAGGCTTTCTTTAGCAATCATTGGCATCTGAATGACGGCAAAACGTGACACCAATGCTTCATTCAGTTCTTTTGTGCCGGAATATCCATAATTCATGGTTGCAATAAACCGCGTTGCAGGATGAAGTTCTATTCTTTCATACCCCGGAACGTCAATGGTCCTACGAAAATCCAATGTTGCATGCAACACTGCCATAGCTTCACTTTTTGCCATGTTAATTTCATCCAATACCGTAAAACCACCTGTTTTTGCCGCTGTATATACCGGACCAGGCCGGAAAGTCACTTCACCGCCGCGAAATGTATCCATCCCTATGAGGGAAGCAGCATCCATATTCACATGAAAAGACACATCCCATCGCGGCCGCATAAAAACTCCGGCCAGATTCTCAGCAAACAGATTCTTTCCTGTCGCCTTATGTCCGACAAGCAGAAGATTCTGCCCGCATAGAATAGCTGTAATTGCCTGCTCCCACACATCTTTTCCATAATAAAACTGCTCCAGCTTTGGAATTCTTGCCTCATAAGATTTTTCTGCCGGATAACTTTCACGAAATTTTTTTATCTCATCAATCAAATCATCTCTGATTCCAAGTTCCCGTAATTTCTCTAACAAATGCTGTCGCTTCCCTTCTGTTCAAAACTTACCATCTATACTTCTTTTAAAGATGAAATAGATTTTTTGTTTTATCTTGTAATGTTATTATACTCGTGAAAGACCGTTTTTTCGATTTATTTTTCACATAAAGGCATATTTTTTCTTTTGTTATTATATTATCACCCCAAAGCAACTAGTCCGGAATACTCTCCGCAAGACAGAGTCGCCCATACCCTACTGCCTCATTTGGATACTCCTCAAATCCCGGCATCGGCTTAGCCCCTCTTCTCAGATAAGCCTTGACCTTCTCCCCATATAAATAAATATCATTTCCTCTTACAATTCCCCACTCCATTAAAAGTGCCGCACTCCCCGTAACAAACGGTGTGGCAAAGGATGTTCCACTGAATTCTGCAACTCCTCCACCGACAGATATCGTGCTCACATTTACTCCCGGCGCCACAAGATCTGGTTTGACTGCACTTGCACTTTCTCCGGTCAGTGGTCCACGCCCGGAAAAATCTGCATAGGAAAATGTCAGGCTGTCATATGCTCCTACTGTGATTGGCCGCATCGCAGTTGCCGGATTTGTAAGTGTCGTGCTACTTACTGGTCTGAGAAATCCGGTTCCCGGATTCAATGTTCCTTCGCCTGGGATCCACATTTCATAATGTCCATCCACAATTTTTCTCGGTGTCAGAACCATTTTCCACACTCCGCTGTTTATATAGCTCCCGCGTGGGAGGAAATCCAGATAAATCTCCTGGTTTGTGCTAAATGGACTTGGCTCCCCGTAATACAAAAGTATTTCTGTTGCATCGACAGTAAATCGCTGTGTTCCAAGCTGCTCCTTGACTGGTCCGATACGTGTACCTGTAGGCGATACAATTGAAATATCTATCTGATCTACATATCTTTTCCAAATCTGAGCATTTAACGATGGCTGTTTTTCCTGCACTGCCAGCTCTATCTCCTGCTCTGTATTTGCTCTGACATTTTCTAATAGATTCCTGTTCCCTATATTTTGCTCTTCCACAGTCTTTTCTCGTAATCTCCCCGATGTATGCCCTGCGGTTGCCCCTTCATTTCCAGTTCCGATACAAATGCAGCTCTTCCAGATATTAGAAATGTCATCAATAAATCTCTCTAATAGCGAAGTTCCATCTCGTGCCCCATATGTATTACCGAAACTTATATTAACTGCCACCGGCATACGAAGCTCCTGTGCTTTGCGTATAACATAATCAATTCCCTGCATAAGCTCCGTCGTCCTTGGGAATCCCCCAGACATAGGATTTCCAAGTTTTACTACAATGAATTCGCTTTGAGGGGCAACTCCTGCATAAACACCGCCACTTCCTCTTCCATTTCCAGCCGCAATAGCGGCTACCGCCGTTCCGTGTCCTGAAATATCACGCGTACGGATAGTTATCGCTCCCTGTGTCACTATATTTTTCGGTGTTATTACATGATAAAAATCTGGAAAAGCAGCATCTATCTCTTCCTTTGTATACTCCACTCCCATTCCATATCCTTTCGGCACATGCTCCCCCTCCACCGCCTTTAATGACTGATCCCACAGATAACGGATTCTTGTTGTCCCGTCTTCATTCCGAAAATCAGGTAGTGTGTAATCAACCCCGGAATCTATGACTGCCACAAGTACTCCCTGTCCCGTAAGCGAAAAACGGGCGTCCTGTACCTCATTGATACAAGACACCCGTTTCCCATTTCGTACCTGGAAAAATAATCGTTTTGGTTTTTCCACATATTCTACTTCTACAATCTGCACCAGATCCGGTATCTGTGACTGACGTATATGAATAATAGCATATTCATTTAACAGCTCTGTGACTCTCTCAGAAATCTGTCGGACTGTCTCCAAATTACCGGAATATTTGATAATCAACTCCCACATCTGGTCCACAGGATTATATCCTACATTCAATTCCTGAGATCGTTCACGTTCACTTTCCGTGGCATTCAATGCCTGATTCAAGAGATTCTCTAATTTCTGACTCTGCATTTCTACTCCCTTAAATGAGCTCAGGCATCAAATATGGTGCCAGTTCTACCGGAATAAAATAACCTCGATCATAATGACAACTTGGACATACAGGCGGTGCCATTTTTCCTTTTTGGATATGTCCGCAATTCATACACATCCATTCTCCTCCATCTGGATTTTCAAAATACTGATTTTTTCCAAGCAGTTCTGCAAGCAACGCAAAGCGACGTCCATGCACAGCTTCTACCTTTGCGATCATGTCAAATGCTCCTGCTGCCTGGTCAAAACCTTCTTCTTTTGCAATTTTAGCAAATTCCGGATAAACGTCTTCAAACTCCTGCATTTCATTATGCACTGCACTTTTCAGAAGATCTGTCACATTTTCTGCAAGATTTACTGGATACCCGCCACAAATTTCAATCGTCTGTTCTGTCTGACCTCTCAATAATTCATAAAACACTTCCGCGTGTGCCCGCTCCTGATCTGCAGTAAATAAAAAAATCTGGCTAATGGAATACAGATTATCTCGACTCGCCTGCTTTGCCGCAATTGTATAACGATTCCTTGCCTGACTCTCTCCTGCAAATGCCCGCATCAAATTTTCTCTTGTCTTACTTTTACTAAAATCAACAGCCATGGTACATACTCCTTTCTTACTTCTATAAGTAGTATGCTCCATGGCTGTACAATTATTCCCACTTATTCTCTTTGCAGTTCACTATATAAATTCCGGCACACACCAAAATCAATGCTGCCAGACTCCCAACATTAAATGCCTGTTTCACCTCCCCAAGTATCAGTGCTGATAAAATCACGCCACAAAGCGGGTTCACAAATCCAAAGATAGCAACTTTGGAAACATCGTTCCAGGCAAGCAGTACGGACCAGAGTGTATATGCCACTGCTGAAACCATTGCCAGATAAAATATAATTACCACACCCCCTGTAGTAACATTTTCCAGATGTCCACCCATTCCTGCTCCAATCAGCATCAGAACGATTCCACCCATCGTAAACTGCGTTCCGCTCAATACAACCGGAGATACTTTTCTGGAAAAAAGGTTGATCAACACTGTAGAAATTCCATAGGATAACTGCGCGATCAGAACAAACCCCTCTCCGATCAGCTTAAATCCCATATCCAGAGAGTTCCCCAGCAAATTAATTACCACAACTCCTGCAAATCCCAGAACACATCCTGCAATTTTTCTTCTTGTCATCCGTTCATTTCGAAAAACAAGGCAAGACAACAAAATTGCAATAAAGTTTCCAAGTCCGGTAATGATTCCTCCTTTTACTCCTGATGTATTGGCAACACCTATGTAAAAGAAGAAATACTGTCCTACCGTCTGAGCTAGGCATACCGGAACTGCATATTTTAAAATCTCTTTGTCAGGAATCATCACTTTCTTTTCTCTAATAGATGCAAAAATCAATACCAAAATTCCTGCCAGCGTGAATCGTACTCCTGCAAAGACAATCTGACTTGCAATATCAGAAGAATCTACATGCAGGAAACGATAGCCTGTCTTGATTACCGGAATCGCACTCCCCCACAAAATACAGCATACACACGCAAGAAGTGCTACAATACCTGTTTTTGTTAATATGTTTTGTTTTTGTGTCATTCTCATACTTTTTCCTAATTAAATCCTATAATTCTTCTTGCCACACTGTACGCAAGAGAGGATATCTTTCGTCCGGGTCTTCCCGGAATATTCATGGTCTGTCCAAGTATTCCGTAGCGGATCTTCATAAATGTCTTGAAATCCTTCTGTTTCAGATATATCCACAGTTCTTTTTTCTTCTCCAGGTTCTCTGCTTTCTTAGACTGAATACATAAAATGGAAGAAACAGTCATCATGATTGCGAGATAATTAAGCATATAATTTCTCAGTTTCTTGCATTTTACATTTTTTAATTGGTACATATCAATCATTGTCTTTGTAACAAAAATCTGCTGATCCAGTCTGGATATCATAACTTTCTCATTGACAGACTGATCTTCTCTTCCAATATAGTAACGATAAAAATCTACATCCAGGTAATACACTTTTCGCACAAATGGCAACGGATAATACACATAAATATTATCTACATAAAATGTATGTTTTGGAAGCTCTAACTGGCTGAGCTTAAGCATCGCCGTCCGATAAATAACAGAATGCATCAGAATGTACTGATCCAGATGGAACCGTCCGATTTCTTCCCATTTGAAAATCTTATTCTGCGGAAGCACATTACGGTAGTGAATACATTTCTTATGGGTTGCTCCTACTTTCTCATAAACATAATTGGAAATGAGCATGTCCACCTCTTCATCTTCAGATTCCAGCTTCTTAAGAAATTCCAGAATCTTCCGAAGAGCCTCGGCATCTACCCAGTCATCACTGTCCACAACTTTAAAATACTTTCCGGTGGCATGTGTAAGCCCTGAATTCACAGCATCGCCGTGACCTCCATTCTCCTTATCCACCGCCTTGATGATCGTCGGATATTTTTCCTCATACTCATGTGCAATCTTAGAAGTATCATCGGAAGATCCGTCATTTACAATTATAATCTCTACATCTTCCCCGCCCACAAGAATACTCTCAATGGCGTGAGACATATATTCCTGTGAATTGTAACTTGGTATTGCAAAAGATATATATTTCATGCATCTTTCTCCTTATATCATATCTTTTTGAATTTATAGTTTCTTTCTTATTATGTCACTACTTACCCAAAGCAGAGCCTTAGGAATCTTTTTAAGTATATAGCATCTGTGCACTTTTTCCAACCAAAATTTTTGTGTCTTTTTTGCAATCTCCTTGTAAAAAATGCTATGATTCGATATAGTAGAGATAAAATTGATAATTTTTCAACAAAAGGAAGGTACACATATGAAAAAGAATCTGATTGTCGGACAATCCGGCGGCCCGACTGCGGTCATTAACGGAAGTCTGTATGGCGTAGTCACTGAAGCCATGAGACACACTGAGGAAATCGACGAAATATACGGTATGATTAATGGAATTGAAGGATTTTTAAACGGACATATGATGGATATGCGTTCGCTCATTGAAACGAACGAACTCTCCTTACTCCGTACAACACCCGGCTCTTACCTCGGGTCATGTCGTTACAAGCTTCCCGAAGATTTAAATGATCCTGTTTATCCATTGTTATTCAACAAGTTTACATCGCATGGTATCGGTTATTTCTTCTATATTGGGGGAAATGATTCCATGGATACTGTAAGTAAATTATCCCGATATGCCAAAAAGATCAACAGCGATATTCGCTTTATCGGTGTTCCGAAAACCATTGATAATGACCTGGTCCACACAGATCACACTCCGGGATTTGGAAGTGCTGCAAAATATGTCGCTTCCATGGTCCGCGAAGTTGCTATTGATGCAAGTGTTTATGACAACAAAAAATCTGTCACGATTGTAGAAATTATGGGGCGTCACGCCGGCTGGCTCACTGCCGCCAGTGCCCTTGCCCGCAAATATGATGGTGATAACCCACGCCTTATTTATCTGCCGGAAACTGCATTTGACCAGGAAGCATTTCTTAAAAAAGTACAGGAAATGCTGGAAACAACCCCAAACTTAGTTGTATGCATCTCTGAAGGAATTCATGACAAAAATGGAACCTTTGTCTGCGAACTTGCCGGTGATATTGGAACCGATACCTTTGGTCATAAAATGTTGACCGGCTCTGGAAAATATCTGGAAAATCTGGTCAAAGAGCGAATCGGCGTAAAAGTCCGCTCCATTGAGTTAAATGTATGCCAGCGCTGCTCCAGCGAATACCTGTCAGCTACAGATTTAAATGAATCTGAAAATGCCGGAATCGTTGGTGTTCAGGCTGCATTAAAAGGAGAGACAGGCAAGATGATCACATTTATCCGAAACTGTGATCTTCCTTACGAGCTCTCCTACGAAACTGCCGATGTAAATGAAATCTGTAACATGGAAAAAGCCGTACCATCTGATTGGATCACCGAAGACGGCTGTGATGTCACAGAAGCATTTATACAGTATGCAAGACCACTGATCCAAGGAAAAGTAGTCTTGCCGGAAGAAAACGGCTTACCGCTTTTTGCTTACCGGAAATAGTTTACCTACTATAAGGCACAAAATAATCGTGATCACCATATCAGGCAGTGTATTTCCTACCGGCATATCGATATTCATCAGAATTCGATACGCGATAAATCCTATCACCCAGATAATCATATTCGGTACATGCACTGCCTGATTACTCTTATCCAGTTTCAGCAGGAAGAAGTCTGCAATCTGGATTGCGATCATCGGTGCAAATACAGAACCGATGAGATACAGGAAATCTGTAATATTATCCATCGGGTATACAATTGCTGCAATCGTTCCAAGCACAGTTACCACGATTGCCACATGTTTTCCATTCCATTTGTTCACAACGGTCTCACTGGAAATTCCTGCGGAATATGCATCCAGAAATGTTGTTGTAACTGTTGAAAATACGATAATCAGAAGTCCGGCGATTCCAAGACCTGCTTTTAGCATAATCTGTGCAATATCATACTCTCCGGTAATAATTGCTGCTCCCATTCCAATCACATACATCCAGCAGCTTACAATACCATAAGTAATTGCGCTGACTGCTGTTGCTTTTACCGGCTCTTTTGCTTCTCTTGTATAATCACTGATCAGTGGAAGCCAGGATAATGGCATGGCAACGGCAAGTTCAACTGCTGCACCAAATGTCATGCTGTCATCAGATGGTACGCCAGCTCCGCTTCCTGTGAAGATAACTTTGCAAAGAATCAGTGTCAGGATAAATAATGCTGCCATAGCAACCGTGTTTATTTTCCCAAGATTCGTAATTCCAATAACAATCCACAGAATGATCAGCGCTCCGATGACCAGGCACCAGATCCAGCGTCCAGTATTCATGACACCATCTGCTGCCAGTGCTCCATCATAAATCATAATCGCCGTCCAGCCCACAAGCTGCAGCACATTTAACACTGCAAACAGAATACTTCCCTTCTGTCCAAAACTCATTTTTACAGTTTCCATTGCACTTTTTCTGGCTTTACCACCGATCACACCTGCCAGGAATAACATAAGGCAGCCGATGATATGTCCTACGATAATTGCGAGAAGTCCTTTCCCCATTCCAAGTGGTGCCAGATAAGTTCCGGTCAGAATCTCCGCGATAGAAACGCCTGCTCCAAACCAAATCAGTCCATTTTCAAATAAACCTGTTCTTTTTTCTTCCATGATGTCTTTCCCTCTTTATGCTTCTTTCTTATATTCTCCCGTAATTGCAAATCCGTGATCCATAGGTCCGCTTCCTTTTCCGAGATCCAGCATCGCAGCCAGCGCTCCGGAAATGTAATCTTTTGCACGCTCTACGGATGTGTCCATATCAAATCCTTTTGCAAGGTTCGATGCAATGGCACTGGAAAGTGTGCAGCCGGTTCCATGTGTATTCGGATTATCAATACGTTTTCCGTTGAACCAACGATAATCGCCGTCACGATAAAGCAGGTCATTTGCATCATTCAACTTATGTCCGCCCTTGCAGAGAACTGCGCAGTGGTATGTATCACTGATTTTCTTTGCAGCCTCGATCATATCATCTGCTGAGTGGATCTCCATTTCCGCCAGAACTTCTGCTTCTGGAATATTCGGTGTCAGAACACTGGCAATTGGAAGAAGACGTTTCTTTAAAGTTCCGATTGCCTCTTCACTGATCAGCTTTGCTCCACTTGTTGCTACCATAACCGGGTCAACGACGATATTTTTTGCTTGATACTCTTTCAGTTTATCTGCAATTTTCTCAATCAGCGCACTGGAAGATACCATTCCGATCTTCACTGCGTCCGGATAAATATCTGTAAAAATGTTATCTAATTCCTCACCCATAAATTCCGGTGTCACTTCCATAATACCCGTCACACCTGTCGTATTCTGTGCGGTTAACGCTGTGATTGCACTCATCGCATAAACGCCATTTGCAATCATTGTCTTAATGTCTGCCTGAATTCCTGCTCCACCACTGGAATCACTTCCGGCAATTGTTACTGCTGTTTTCATTATTTTACCTTTCCTTTTTTACTCTATTTGAAAAATATATCTGCCTCTTTGAAGCTTTCCATATAAATGTCTGCTTCTTCGCGGATCATTTCCTGATCTTCTTTACTTTCTTCGTCATACACGCCAATCGTATGATATCCTGCCAGTTTTGCTGTCCGGATTGCATACAATGCATCTTCAAAAACATACAGTTCTTCCGGATTCCTGTCCAGATATCCTGCTGCCATATGATAGACTGCCGGGCTCTGCTTTCCGGCTCCTGCCTGCGCGCATGTAAAAATATGTTCAAAATATTGACGTATTCCAAGACGTGTAAATGCATGTTCCAGGTGATCTTCATCACTGGCTGTTGCTGCCACGACCGGAATCTTTCTATCTGACATTTTTTGTAGAAATTCTTTTACTCCGGCTTTTAACGGCGCCTCGTAATAATAGAAATCTCTCACTACATCTTTGATCCCCTGACTGATTTCTTTTACAGATTGTTCAAGCCCATAGCGTGTCCGCATATATAATGCAGCCTCCGGGATAGACATATAATAAATCTTCTCGGCAAGTCCAGGCTCTGCTTCAATCTGCTGACTCGCAAGGTATCTCACACCCGCGTCCTGCCAGATGGACATAGAATCCAGAACTGTCCCGTCTATGTCTAAGATAACACCACCCATATTCTGTACAGGAACTTTTCCACAACATTTCTGCTCTGATGCATTTTTCTCCACGTCAGATTTATTTTCTAACATGCTTTCACCATCTTCTCAGTGGCTGCTTTCAGCTCTTCTGTTGCTTTCTTAATATCCGGTTTTGCGAAAATAGCGCTGATAACTGCGATTCCACAAAGTCCACAGCCTGACAACTCCTGCACATTATCTTTTGTGATGCCGCCAATTGCGATAACTGGAATATCTACAGCCTCACAAATTGCTTTTACCATCTCATGGTCAACTTCTACTGCGTCATCTTTGGAACTGGTCGGAAATACAGCTCCGACTCCAAGATAGTCTGCTCCGCGCTCCTGAGCTAAAAGTGCCTGCTCCACTGTCTGTGCTGAAACTCCGACAATCTTATCTTCACCAAGCTTTGCCCGGACATCTCCTGCTTCCATATCACTTTGTCCTACATGAACTCCGTCCGCGCCAACTTCCAGTGCAAGCTCCACATCATCATCCAGCACAAACGGTACCTGGTACTTTGCACACAATTCTTTGATTTCCTTTGCCTCCTGAAGAAAAGCATCATGATCGAGATGTTTCTCACGAAGCTGTACAAATGTAGCTCCACCTTCCAGTGCCTTCTCAACCTGACTGTAAAGTGTCTCTGCGTTCAGCCAACTTCTGTCTGTCACTGCATAAAGCAGCAAATCTTTTTTATCGCACTTCATATTTTGCTCCTTCGTCTAACTGCTCTTTTGTCATGTTATAAATAGCATCAATAATTCTATTTCTATAGGTAGAATTACCGTCACCTTTCTGCATGTAACTCCAGCCAATCTCACCGGCAAGTCCCATCGTACAAACTGCCGCTGCTGCCGCCTCAAGCTTCTGCTCAGGATTTGCAACAAGATATGCTGTCATCAGTCCAGATAACTGGCAGCCTGTTCCTGTAATTCTTCCCATTTCCGGTCGTCCATTACGGATCACGTAACATTTTCTGCCGTCGCTGACAAGATCAATCGCTCCTGTAATTGCAACTATACTTCCGGATTTTTCAGAAAATGCTTTTGCAAATGCAACTGCTTCGTCCAGATTTTCTTCTGTCACTGCGTCAGCTACATCAGCGTCAACACCCTTTGTAGTACCGCTTCCTGCAGCTAATGTCTTGATTTCGGAAATATTTCCACGGATTACATCAAACTTTATTTCCTGCATCAGGTTGACAGCTGTATTCGTTCTAAGAGAACTTGCTCCTGCACCAACCGGATCAAGCAGAACCATGTGATTTAATTCATTTGCCTTATGACCTGCCGCCAACATTCCTTCAATCGTTCTTACATTCAGCGTTCCAATATTGATGTTCAGACCTCCGCAAATTGCAGTGATATCCTGCACGTCCTGCGGCTCATCTGACATGATTGGGCTTGCACCACACGCAAGAATCACATTTGCTACATCATTGACCGTAACATAATTCGTAATATTATGGACAAGCGGTCCTTTTTCTCTAACGTTCTGTAAACATGTACCTAGCATAATTCTCTCTCCTTTTTGTGTTGTGAACATTCGCTGATTTTTACATTGCTAACATAAATAGCAGATATACCTAATAAAAGATATACCTGCTAACATTTACGCATCTTTTTCCCTACGTTGGCATTATCCAAATCAGGTTGCAGGTCAGGGCATTCAGCCCAATCTCAGCCTGCTTGATACGCAAGCCCCCTGTTGTTCGTTATTCGTTTCATATATATTATACATAATAGACAAAATTTTACAAGTTTATTAATTATAATATACTTTACTCTTATAATATATTATAATTATTACGTTACCGCCTCTGATACCAGGTACAGGAAGGAGGTGCAATAAATGACCGACTTTGTTATTTCTTTTTTAGTTACTGTCATGGCTGGTGTAGCATGCCACTACATCATCAAATGGTTAGATGGTAACAAATAATTGGTAACTAGCCTATGGTCTTGATTCTCCCATGCCGGAATTGAATTAAAAACCCCCGAAAGTGTACGAGACTTCCGGGGGTTTGTCACAATAAATGACCTTCTTATTTCTTTTCTGCCTACTGGCATTATAGCATATGTAAATTCCCTTTGCAATATTCTCAAAAATATTTTTTCACTTTTACTAATATTTTCTTAACGTATCATGACTGTCATCGGTAGTCTTATCAATCCTCTTTACTACTACATAATATCCGTCATCTCCTGCCGGTATTTTCACGCGGTCACCAACTTTATGTCCAAGTACTGCTTTTCCAAGCGGTGACTCGATGCTGATCAGTCCTGCCAGGGAATTTCCTCGGACACTTGTCACAATCCGGTATGTCTCCACTTCTTCATCATCTTCAAAATAAAGATCCACGGTATTATTAATTCCTATCTCGTCTTCTTTTGAATCATCAGACACAATGTTGGCAGTTTTTAACATTCTCTCTAGATAACGGATACGGCTTTCGTTGCGGTTCTTATCCTGCTTCGCTGCTTTATACTCAAAGTTCTCGCTCAAGTCTCCCTGTGCTCTTGCCTCTTTTACTGCTTCCAGCTCTTTTTTACGGACAACAATCTTTCGGTACTCAATTTCTTCCTTTATTTTCTTTACATCACTTTCTGTCAGTTGTTCTCCCATATGATACAGTCCCTTCTATATTAATTGATAATGTTTCATTGCTTTTTCAATTCCGTCACTCATCACACTGTCCGTCACATATTCTGTATATGGATCCAATACAGAATCATGCTCTTTCATCGCTACTGTATGTGTGGCGTATTCGAACATCGCCAGATCATTGCTGCTATCTCCAAATACATATATCTGATCCATGTCATAGCCAAGATATTTCCTCATATACTCAATCCCGGTCGCTTTTGTATATTGCTTTTGAATACACTCATAACTTCCATGTCTCCGATCGATGACTGCCAGATCGTCACGGACTTCCTTTATGAATTTTACTACATCACTTGTCTGATCAGAGAGTAAGAACATTTTATCATAAATGAATCCGCCATCCTCAATATATTTCTTACAGCCTAATCCCCAGGCTTTTCCCATGCGCTGTCTAATATCTTCAATTTCCGGAAAACGGGAACTATTTTGGGGAAAATATAGATCGTCACTGGCTTCCAGAACTCCTTCCATATGACACTCCTGAATCACCTGTATGTAACGTCTGCACTGCTCCTTGGTCAGTGTACTGTGCATCAGCACATTTCCCTGATAAATGATTTCCGTTCCACAACCGCACACATATCCGTCCACCGGTATGTGCTTCATGGAATCCAATGTATTACAAGATGTACGACCTGTATTGATAAACACAAGATGTCCGTTTTCTCTCGCCTGCTTCAATGCACGAAGTGTACTTTCCGGCACTATCTTCGTCTGTTCGTCAATCAATGTACCATCTACATCAAAAAATAATGCTGCTTTATTCATTCTGTCTCTCCTCTATCTTGATAAAAAGCTGGATTACTGTGATGTATTTCAGTTTTTATCTCGCAATTCCAAAATACTGATCCACGCCATTGGCAATCCCGGTTACGATCTGCCACTGATATTCGTCTGTCGCCATCTTCTGATCTTCCGTCGGATTACTCATATATCCCATCTCCACAATGGTCGTCGGAACCTGTGCCCAGTTGATTCCACTCATGGTATCTGTCTCCCAGACACGCTCTCTTTTTGCTCCGGTTGCTGCCACCATCTGATCTAAAATATCTGTAGAAAGTGCCTGACTTTGGGAATATAGATTTCCATTATATGGATTGGAAGCAGTCTGACAAATCGTCATCATGCCATTGGCACTGCTGCTATCTGAACCATTGGCATGAACACGGATAAATGCATCGACATTGGCATTGTTTGCAATCTGTGCACGCTCTGCATTCGATACATTTACATCGTTCGTCTCTCGTATCATCAAAACATCATACCCACGGTTCATCAATTCTTCTTTCAGCTTCATAGAAACAGCCAATGTCAGTTCATATTCCTGAATCCCTGATGTCTTGCCACTTGTCCCGGAAGCCACCTTTGCTTTCATTTCAGAAGAACCTGGACCGACCGGTTCTTTCTCGCTATTCCCCTTTGCCTGATGTCCTGCATCAATCGCAATCAAATGTCCATTTTTCTGCGGCTGTTGTTCATTCGCCTCTTCTGCCTGTGATTGTCCGTCTGGCTGTGAAGCCTGTTCCTGCATATCTGTCTGTTCCTCTTGTATATTGTCTTCTTTTTTATCTTCTATATTTAATACCAGTTTGTCTGGATCTTTTTCCTTTGTCTTCGTTTCTTTTTCTGTTGTCCCACAACCTGTAAGTACCATAAGCACTACAAGTCCCAGTAACAATACTCTTTTTTTCATATTCCACCTCCGTAAGTACTATTCTACCATAACTTTATTATTTCTTAAGTGGTTTTTTATAAATTTTCGATTTGTTTAAGAGTTTCAACATACTTTCGTCACATTTTCCTCTTATACTAAATGACAGATAGTTGAGAAAGACATCAGCTATCACCCCCTCATAGAAGTGCGAAAAGCACTTACTCTCATTCCTTTATATAACTATAACAGCACACGAAGCCCCGCCGGGAACGCACCCGCGGGGCTTCGCTGTGTCTAGAACACTCCTTTCATATCTACTCTTTTCAAATTTCCGTAAACCATGTACAATAAGAATAATGGTATTATCATTCATTGAGAGATTTACCAATTCAAGAATGCCGGAGGCTATATCAGCTTGTTCTCACCACCTATAGGACGCCACTGAAAAAGTGGTCGTAAAATCATATATCTGATATAATTAAGGTAT
>OGCN01002366.1_pt1 | contig 20711 bp, 14 predicted proteins | sample 1570181 | NCBI WGS metagenome assembly OGCN01 (sample SAMEA4370584, study PRJEB24528) | human gut metagenome | reverse complement strand
CTCGACTTCAGCGGGCTTTACGAGAGTAGTGCTCATATCTATTTCCTCCTGATAAACTCTTTGTACATTTCAGGCACCCTTGTGGGGCGCGAGTGTCAGTATACATCATAAAAAGGTGCCTGTCAACAGCATTTTTTGATTTTTTCAGTGAAAATTTTCTGTTCTCTCAAAATCTCTCGTTTTCTCTTGAATCCTCACGAATTCAAATTTTCGATTTTTCAAAAAAGTTTTTGCCGGCGCGTGGATATTTTCCGCACCTGCCCGCTACAATTTTGCCTGCGGTTGTGTTATACTATAAAGGATATGGGCAGCTTTGCGCTGCACCGCTTACAAAAGGAGAACTTTTCATGCCACACGACATCGACCACAACACCGCCGCCCAGCGCCGCACCTCCAAGCTGCTGGCCGCCATGGCCATCTTCATCTGTCTGGGCATCGTGGCTTACATCATCCTCACCCTGCTGGTCAACCGGCAGACCCCCGCCAACCCCGACACCCACTACACCGGCACCAACGGAGTTTCGGTGTATTACGACAGCAGCATCTGGAAGGTCTGCCAGATGACCGAGGACTCCACCCTTGGAACCGTGCTGGAGCTGGCGACGGCCGACTCGGCTGACGGTGCGGAGGATTATCAGGCCGTACTGCTGCAGCGCGGCACCGCCGACACCTACCCGGACTTCATCGACGATTCTGAGAAGGACCTGAAGCAGGCTTACGGCATCATCAAGCCCCGCACCGCCAACATCACGGTGGAAGGGGCCGAGGTCACTGCCGTGCGCTGCGATATCCAGACCTATTATGCCGTGCTGGCCACCATCACCTACGACAGCGGCGATGTGGTCTATGTTTCGGCCCTGACCAAGCTGGCCTCCATCAACGACATCGTCAATCTGGTGGAAAGCGTGAGCCTGTCATGAGCGAGCAGCGTGCCATGCAGCGGCTCTGCGGCCTGATGCGCAAAGCCGTGCAGGATTACGAGATGCTGGCCCCTGGCGACCGGGTGATGGTGGGCGTGTCCGGTGGCAAGGACAGTGTGGCCCTGACGGTGGGTCTGGCCCTGCTGCGGCAGTACATCGGCTTTGACTACGAGGTGGTGGCGGTAACGCTGGATCCTCAGTTTGACCACCAGCCCATGGACTACACCGCCCTGCAGGCCCTGTTTGCCCGGTACGGCATCCCCTACCACATCCGCCGCACCGAGATCGGCCCGGTGGTGTTTGAATACCGGCAGGAAAAGAACCCCTGTTCCCTCTGCGCCAAGCTGCGCCGGGGTGCCCTGCACACCGCCGCGCAGGAGCTGGGCTGCAACAAGGTGGCGCTGGGGCACCATCTGGACGATGCTGTGGAGACCTTTTACATGAATCTCTGGCGGGAGGGCCGCATCGGCTGCTTTTCGCCGGTCACCTACCTGTCCCAGCGGGACCTGACCCTCATCCGCCCCATGCTGCTGGCCACCGAATACGAGGTGCAGTGTGCCGTGCGGGAGGAGGGCCTGCCCATCGTCAAGAGCCGCTGCCCCGCCGACGGCGTGACCGTGCGCGAGCAGACCAAAGAGTTCGTCCGGGAACGCTGCCGCACCGACCACGCCTTCCGGCAAAAGACCCTGCACGCCCTGCAGGAAAGCGGCATCGACGGCTGGCGGCCCGTTCACACCGGGCGCGGCAGCTTTATACAAACAGCAAAGAAGGATGACTCATGATGCAGACCCAACCCTTTGAAAAACATGTCTGGGCCGAGATCGACCTCGAAGCCCTTCGCCATAATTTCCGCGTGGTCAAGGCCCGTGCCGGTACCCTGCCGCTGTGCGCAGTGGTCAAGGCCGACAGCTACGGCCACGGCGCCGTGCAGTGCGCCCGCGTTTTTGCGGAAGAGGGTGCCGCCTGGCTGGCCGTGAGCTGCCTGACTGAGGCCGTGCAGCTGCGCAAGGGCGGGCTGACCCTGCCCATTCTGGTGCTGGGCCATGTGCAGCCCGGCTACGCGGCGGCCCTGATCCAGAACCATATCACGGTGGCCTGCTACTCGGCAGCGCAGGCCAAGGCCCTGAGCGATGCTGCCGTGGCCGCAGGCGGCCGGGTGCAGATCCACCTGAAGGCCGACACCGGCATGGGCCGCATCGGCTTTGCCCTGCGCACCGATTTTGACGCCGCCATCCGGGACATGCTCACCGCCTGTGCCCTGCCCGGGCTGGAGATGACCGGCCTGTTCCAGCACTTCTCAGTGGCCGATGACGTCAGCGAGGACAACATTGCTTACACCGCCGAGCAGCACCGCCTGTTCGTGCAGGCCTTCCACGCCCTGAAAGCCGCCGGGCAGGAACCGCAGCTGGTGCACTGCGACAACTCCGCCGGAGTCATGCTGCACCCGGACTGGCCGGAGGGCCTGCCCCGGGAGCGCTGCATGGCGCGCCCCGGCATCATCCTGTACGGCTACGACCCCAGCGATGAGGTGCGCTTTGGCTGCTTCAAGCCGGTAATGACCCTTAAGACCGTGGTGAGCATGATCAAGGAGATGCAGCCCGGCCAGTGTGCCAGCTACGGCCGCCGTTTCACCGCCGAAAAAACCACCAAGGTGGCCACCCTGTGCACCGGCTACGCCGACGGCTACCCCCGCCAACTGAGCTGCGGCAAGGGCGTCGTGGAAATTCACGGCGTAGCCTGCCCGGTGCTGGGCCGGGTGTGCATGGATCAGATGATGGTGGATGTGACGAACGTGCCCCAGGTGCAGGAGGACGACGAAGCCATCCTGTGGGGCGGCACCGTGAGCGACACCGCCGAGACCATCGCCCGCAAAACCGACACCATTTCCTATGAAGTCCTGTGCGGCGTGTCCCGCCGCGTGCCCCGCGTCTACCGCGACCACGGACAGATCGTGGCTGTGGAGGACTGGATCTTAGAAGCATAAAGCTGCCCGGAGGAACTACATGGCAAGAGACAATATCCGCAACTTCTGCATCATCGCCCACATCGACCACGGCAAGTCCACCCTGTCGGACCGCATCCTGGAGCTGACCAAGAGCGTGGACGAGCGCACCATGGAGGACCAGATCCTCGACAACATGGACATCGAACGTGAGCGCGGCATCACCATCAAGGCCCGCGCCGTGACCATGAACTACACCGCCAAGGACGGCAAGACCTACGAATTCAACCTCATCGACACCCCGGGCCATGTGGACTTTGCCTACGAGGTGAGCCGCAGTCTGGCTGCCTGCGAGGGTGCCATCCTGGTGGTGGACGCCACCCAGGGCGTGGAGGCCCAGACCCTGGCCAACACCTACATGGCACTGGAGCATGATCTGGAGCTGGTGCCCATCCTGAACAAGATCGACCTGCCCAGCGCCCACCCGGACGAGGTGGCACAGGAGGTGGAGGATGTGATCGGCCTGCCCTGCCTGGACGCGCCCCGCGTCTCCGCCAAGACCGGCCTGAACGTGGATCAGGTGCTGGAACGTGTGGTGAGCGATATCCCCGCACCCACCGGCGACCCGGACGCCCCCCTCAAGGCCCTGATCTTTGACAGCATCTACGACAGCTACAAGGGCGTCATCGTCTACATCCGCGTGTTTGAGGGTACCGTCAAGCCCGGCGACACCATCCGCATGATGGCCACCGGGGCTGAATTCACGCTGGTGGAAGTGGGCCACATGGGTGCCACCAACCTGACCCCCTGCGCCCAGCTGCAGGCCGGCGAAGTCGGTTACCTGACCGCCAGCATCAAGACTGTGCAGGACACCCGCGTGGGCGACACCGTCACGCTGGCTTCCCGCCCCACCGCCGAGGCCCTGCCCGGCTACCGGCAGGTCAAGCCCATGGTGTTCTGCGGCATCTACCCCGCCGACGGCGCCCGTTACCCCGACCTGAAGGACGCACTGGAAAAGCTGCAGCTGAACGACGCCTCCCTGACCTTTGATCTGGAGACCAGTGCGGCTCTGGGCTTCGGCTTCCGCTGCGGCTTCCTGGGCCTGCTGCACATGGAGATCATCACCGAGCGTCTGGAGCGTGAGTTCGATCTGGACATCATCACCACCACGCCCAGCGTGCGCTACCGCCTGACCCTGACCGACGGCACTGTGGAGATGATCGACAACCCCTCCAGCTACCCGGATCCCTCCAACATCGTCAAGCAGGAAGAGCCTTTTGTGGACGTGCACCTGTACACCCCCAACGACTATGTGGGCGGCCTGATGGATCTGTGCCAGAACAAGCGCGGTACCCTCATCGACATGAAGTATCTGGACGATGTGCGCGTAGACCTGCATTATGCCATGCCGCTGGGCGAGATCGTGTACGACTTCTTTGATGCCATCAAGAGCCGCAGCCGCGGTTACGCCAGCTACGACTACGAGTTCAAGGAGTACCGCGAGAGCGACCTGGTCAAGCTGGACTTCCTGCTCAACGGCGACCCCGTGGACGCGCTGTCCATGATCGTGTTCCGGGATAACGCCTACGCCAAGGGCCGCCGCATCTGCGAAAAGCTGCGGGATAACATCCCCCGCAACCTGTTCGAGATCCCGGTGCAGGCCGCCATCGGCGGCAAGATCATCGCCCGTGAGACGGTCAAGGCCATGCGCAAGGACGTGCTGGCCAAGTGCTACGGCGGCGATATCACCCGCAAGAAGAAGCTGCTGGAAAAGCAGAAGGAAGGCAAAAAGAAGATGCGCCAGCTGGGCAGCGTTTCCCTGCCCAGCGAGGCTTTTACCGCTGTGCTCAAGCTGGACAGCGACGACGATTGAGCCCCCGCTTTTCCCTTATAAAATACAGCGCCCCTGTGCACGGGACCCATCCAGTGCACAGGGGCGCTTTGTTGTTTTTGGTTTTTCAGCGGCGGTTGTTCCAGCTGGAAAGAGTGATCACTGCCGCGCACAGCCGGGCTTTGAGCAGCGCCAGTTTGATGCGGTCATTGCGGCTGCGGGCGTCCTGCAGGGGCATGTCCCGCACAGCGGCTCGCACCGCCGGGATGCGCAACGCCTGCCGCAGCCATGCGGTGCGCTGCCGGAAGCTCAGCGGCCCCAGACAGACATTCTTGATGCCCAGCTGCAGGTCCAGCACCCGGCTGTGGTTTACGGCCCGGCGGCAGGCGGGGTCATCGTTCAGGCCCCAGTCCCTTGCCACAGCCTCCACCGCGTCCGAGAGGTAAAAGTTATCCGTCAGCCGCTCCGGGTGGTAGCTCTGGGAGGCCGACCCCGAGGCACGCAGCTTATAGCGGTAGAGCTTTTCCGGGATGCCCACCACACAGTGCAGGTGCTGCCGGTAAAAGGACACGAAAAACAGCGCGTCCTCCGCGATCTTGTAATCGGTAAAGCGACAGCGGCCTTCCTCGATGCAGCGGCGGCGGAACAGCTGCCGCGTGACCAGCGACATGGCCGACAGCTGCGGGAACAATTGCGGGCAGGGGTCGCCCCGGTATACCCCTTCCAGAACCGGGGCAATGTCGGTGCAGCCGGTACGGGTGCCGTCGGCCGCGTAGTGCTCCTCATAGCCGCCGAACAAAATCAGGTCCGCATCCGTCTGCTTTGCCGTGCGGCACAGCACCTCCACCATCTGGGGCTCCAGTGCGTCATCACTGTCCAGAAACTGCACATAGGTGCCGCGGGCTGCAGCCAACCCGGCATTGCGAGCCGCACCGACCCCGGCGTTCTTCTGATGGATCACCCGGAAGCGGGCATCCTGCCGGGCGGCCGCATCACACAGCGCCCCGCAGCCGTCCGGGGAGCCGTCGTCCACCAGAATGGCTTCCCAGTCCGGGCAGGTCTGGGCCCGCAGAGAGTCCAGTGCCGCCGGGAGATATTGCTCTACGTTATAAACCGGAACAATCATACTGATCTCAGGCATGTGCGGCACCCCTTTTGGCGATCAGGCCGGTGTACAGCTGCTGCAGGCGCAGGGTCTCCTGCCGGATGTCGTACCCGGCAGCCCGCACCTGTGCCGCCGCCTGCGCACGGTCGGGCAGATTGCGGTCCGCATCCTTCAGCACTGCGGCCCATGCTTCGTCCGGCTGTTCCAGCGAAATGCGGCAGCTGTCCGGCCGCAGCAGGACTTCCTCGGTGACGCCGGTGGAGAACACGCAGGGCAGACCGGACGCCTGCGCTTCCGTGCCCACCACGGGCAGGCCCTCAAACAGCGAGGGCATCACGAACACATCCATGGCCTGATACCAGACGGAGGTGTCGCTCTGCACGCCCAGGAACTTCACATCCTGCGCAATGCCCAGCCGGGCTGCCTTGGCTTCCAGCTCGGCCCGCAGCTCGCCCTCGCCCACCAGCAGCAGGCAGCTGTCCGGCCGCACCTTTTTCAGGGCCGCAAAGATGTCCAGCAGGCGGGTGTGGTTCTTCTGCGCCATCAGGCGGGCCACACAGCCCACCACCAGCTTATCGTTCAGGCCATATTCTGCCCGCAGCTTTGCCCGCACCTGTGGCCGGTAGCCAAAGCGGTCCAGGTCGATGGCGTTGCGCAGGGTCACGCCCCGGGCATCCCACGCGCTCTGTCCAAAGTAGTAGATGCCGGCCGCCCGCCCGCAGGCCCAGTAATCGGTGGCCGCGCCGGGAATGAACTGTTTGCAGAACCATTTGATCGGCAGTTTGGCGTCCTTGGGCAGACGGGTGTTGTGGGCGTGGGCGATGCGCACCGGCAGGCCCGCCTTTTTAGCGCCTTCCAGCGCAAAAAGCTGCATGGCCTCGTTGTGGGCGTGCAACACCTTGATCTCCGGGTGCTGGGTCAGCAGCTGCTGCATAGAGCGCAGGTAGGCCGGGTAGCTCTGCGGGGCTACGCCCGGGCTCTGGAAGATGCGCCCGCCCAGTGCGCGGATCTCGTCATCAAAAAAGCCGGGCTTTTTCTTGTTGACCAGAAAATCGAACTGGAACCGCGTGCGGTCCAGATGCCGGTAGTAGTTCATCAGCATCGACTCGATGCCGCCCCGGTCCATGTTGCTGACCGACTGCAGGATATGGATCATGAAGAACTTCCTTTCTCCCGGTACTGTGCCCGGATGCGCCGCTGCACCTCCTGCGCCGAGGGCGGCTGCCATGTCTGTTTTTGGGCGGCAGGGTCCTTCGTCGGCTTTGCAAAGCAGCAGACCGCCAGCGGGATCATGCGCAGACCCATGGTACACCAGAAATAAAAGGCCGTGTTGTCGGTGAGGTAGGTCATGGACAGCGGGTTGAGGATGGCAAAATACAGGATGCCGGCCTCGGGCCCGTAGCGTTTGGTCCAGAACCAGGGCAGGATCAGGTACAGGAACGCACACCAGAAGCACAGCCCCGGAAAGCCCAGTTCCACGAACACCTTGAGGATATCGTTGTGCAGCGGGTAGGCCACATCAATGAGGCCGATCTCATAAAAGCGGGTGACCATGGCGTCCACCGCCTCGAACCCCAGCCCGATGAAGGTGGGCGAGAACTGATAATAGGGTTTGGCCAGGCTCCAGATGTAATCGCGGCCCATCATGTTGATGCCCACAGCGTTCAGCAGCCGGGAGATGGCCCCGGTGTGCACCAGATACAGATACACCCAGAACAGGGTCACCCAGGCCACGCCGGTGAGCATGATCAGCTTTTCCTTGGCATGGCTGCGGCGCAGCACCCAGATGTAAAAGGCCGAGACCACCAGCGCCGGCAGCAGGATGCGCTTCATGCCCGCCAGTACAAAAAAGAAGGAGCAGCCCGCCAGCACCCAGTTGCGGGTGCGCTGCTGCTTGGTTTCTTTTGGCGAAAAGAACAGGTAGTACAGCACAAAGATGCCCTCCAGAAAGGTCACCTCGTGGATCTCCAGCCGCTCGGCATAGCCATAGGTGTTGTTGCCCAGCGACAGGATGCTGGTGAGCAGGGAGCTCACGCTCTCGCCCACACCATAGGCGGGCACCTCGCTGAACAGGATGAAGAGGTTTGCGCAGCAGATGCCGATGGTGAACAGGTCGATGCTGAACCGCCCGTACAGGTATACGCAGCAGATGGCCACCACCGTGGCGATGCTCTGATACAGGATCTTTTCCACGCCGCGGGTGATGGAGGTAAAGGCCGTGAAGTTGCGCACCCAGATGAACATGGACCAGGCGGCAAGCACCGCCAGATACAGGATGTACAGCCCGGACGGCCCGGCCAGTTTTTTCAACCGGTCAAAATCGCCCCGGATGAAAAATTCCAGCCCGGCCAGCCCCACAAAGGCCAGCGTCACCGCCTTGGGCAGACCGCCCAGCACCACATTGATGCTTTTGCCTTCGCCCAGCCCGGACACGGTGAACAGCAGCACCGCCAGCAGTTCCATCCAGCGGGGCTGGCGAAACTCCCGGCTGCGGAACGGGTCTTTTTTGCCGTAATATTTCCGGGTCAGGATCTTGGAAACATCCTGCACGCGGTCCACCTCGCTTTCCGTGCCGGTGTAAACCGGTCAGTTGATCAGCTGGAACAGTCTGCCCTGCAGCTGCCATAGCCCATAGTCCGCCTGTTCCAGCGCCCGCTGCGCCAGCCGCACGGCATAGGGCAGCGTCCGGGGGTCCGGCAGCTTCGTTGCCCACCGGCGGTACAGCAGGCAGCAGCAGGCAAAGGCCGTCTGCCGGTCCGCCTCCGGCAGACCGGCCACACACACATAGCAGTAATTGGCCAGCTGCAGGATCAGGTTGCAGGCAAACAGCGCATCCTGCGGCAGGCCCAGACGCACCGCACCGTCCAGCATTTCTTCAGCCACCCAGTAGGCCTGCAATGCTTTGGCCGTATTCTGGGAGGTCGCGGTGAGCCCCATTGTATTTTTGCGCCACAAATATACCACAGGTTTTGTCGAAGCAATGCACTTCGCCCGCGGAAAGACCCAGAAATGGATCATGGCATCCTCAAAACAGGTGTACCCGGAGGGGAACCGTACCCGTTCAAACAGGGTCCGGCGGTACAGCTTGCCCCAGGGAGTGCCGGGCAGCTCCACCACATCCAGCCGCCGGGGGCCGGTGTAGCACGCTTCTGCGTACTGCTGCACCGCACCGCAGGTGTCGGCTTCGTCGCAATACTGCCAGCCGCCCTGCACGATATCCGCCCCGGTGCGCGCCTGCGCCGCCAGCAGCGTCTCCACTGCGTCCGGCAGAAGGCAGTCATCGCCATCCACAAACAGGACCCAGCGGCCCACCGCCCGGGCCAGACCGGTGTTGCGGGCGCGGGCCGCGCTGCCGCCCTGCTCCGGGTGCAGCACGGTGACCCCTCCCTGCCGGGCGTACTCGGCCAGAATGGCCCCGCTGCCGTCGGTGGAGCCGTCCTCCACCGCCAGCACCTGCAGGCGGCGAGTGGTGTTCTGGTGCAGGATGCTGTCCAGACAGGCGCGTAAAAAACGCTCCCCGTTGTGCACCGGCACGATCACCGACACATCCACCGCATCGTCCTGCGGCGGCAGCGGGCAGGGCTCCCCGGCATCGCACACCGGCTTCGGGCAGATGCCCGGCGCGCGGGCGGCAAAGGTCTCCAGCTGCTGGTCGGAAAAGCGCTGATGCTTCACGGCTCCCAGCACCCCGGCGGCACAGCGGCCCGCCGTGCGGGCACCCCACGCCACGGCAAGTGCCAGCGGCTCACAGCCGGTTTTGGAACGGACGAGCTGGCAGGCCCGTTGATTCTGCAGCATGACTGCCGCCTCCTTATCTTTTTTACACCGTCTCGTGTGCGGTCTCCGGCTGCGGCTTATTGGCATCCCGCAGCTTCTTGAATGCGCAGCGCAGCAGATCCCGGATGTTGAATTCCTTTTCGTCATCCGAGGTGGCACTGGCTGCCCTGTACTCGATGGCGTAATCCGGGTTCAGGCTGTTGTACTCCTGGATCTGCTCGTCCAGCACTTCCAGAATGGCCTCCGCCTTGACGGCGTTGCATTCCCGGAAGAAGCCCACGATCTGGCCCGCACCGTTGGAACCGATGAAACTCTCCTCGGTGCCAAGGGCCGCCACCAGCCCGGCAAAGTCCCGCAGGACATGGTTGCCCACCGAGTAACCATACTCCCGCGAGAGATGGTTCAGGCTGGTAAGCTGGAAGCACATGCAGGTAAAGTGGCTGGGCAGCAGGCCCTGCTTTTCCAGCCGTGCCATCATGGCATCCACACGGTCGCGGTTGGGCAGACCGGTCTTTTTGTCCACATACATAAAGTATTCCACAAAGTCGCGGGAACGGCCCACCACAACGGCCAGTGCGCAGCCCACGAGGAAGAAGAATACAAAGCCGATGGCCAGATACAGCTTGGTGTTGATGCTGGGCCACACTCTGGTGGAGCTGGTGGTCTGCAGATAGTCCGCGCTCAGGGAGCGGTTGTGCTCCATGCTGGTCTGGTTCACGATCTGGTAGTAGTCCACCAGCGTCTGCTCGTACTTGTTGATCTCCGACTCGATCGCGGCATGGGAGGCCTCATCGCCGCCCACCCCGCCGGCTGCCTGGAAGGTGTCCAGCAGCTGCTGGGTGTAGGCCCGGCGGATGGCGCTGCTGCGCAGGGTCTTGTCGATCTCCACATACTCCAAAATCAGCGAATCGTAGGTGATCTGCTTGCTCTGGTTGTCATCGTAGGCCTCTACGTTCTTCAGGATGTAGTCGGTGCCGCTGTCGTTGGCGTCGTTGTGGTAATGGTAGTTGATCAGGTCGCGGTTCTTCTCCGAGTAGTTCTGGATCAGGCCGCTGAGGTAGGCTTCCCGCTCCTGATACACCTGCTCGTTCTGCACGCTGCTCTCGATGCTCTGGGTCAGGTTGCGGCACAGCTTGTCGGCGTTGCGCACCTGCGGCCCGGTCATCACATTCGCGTACAGCGACGGGATCTCGTAGTCGTACAGCATCTTATAGATGTCGTACAGGTCCTCGTAGGAATAACCCGTGACCGAAGAGCGGAAGTTGGGATAGTTTGTCTTTTTATCCTCCAGATAGTTCAGCACTTCGGTGGTGTCGGCCGACAGCGCGTCCACGCACTCGTAATAGTCGTAGCCGCTGTTCAGCAGGCCGCTGGAGGGGTTCATGGTCAGGGGCAGCTCCACATATTCCTCCGTGTAGATGGTGGAATAGCTGCTGACGATGGCATCCAGCACCCGGCGGGCGTAGCTCGCACCCAGGCTGCCGTCCACCACCAGCGTCACCTTGTATTCGTCCGGGAAGTAGGTAGACTCTTCCCCCTTGTCGATGAGAGCTTCCTGCAGGGCCTTCTGGTCGTCCGGGATCAGCTCTTCCACCGTGCAGTGGGAGCGCACAAGGTTGATGCCGCTTTGCAGCCCAAGGCTCTCCATGGCCTGCGAGATGACCTTGGAAGAATAGATTTCATCCACGTTCATGGCGGTGCCGTCCGGGGCAAAGCCGTCCTTGATGCCGTCGTGCAGGTACTTGATGTTCACACTGGCGGTGTAGGTCTGGTTGTTCTTGCAGTACCAGTACACCACCACTGTGCCCGCCATGGTCACGGCCAGCACCAGTGCAAAGAACCGCCGGAGGTAGCGCAGGATATCAAACTTTTTCAACGCTGTTCCTCCTTCCGGATCTGCCGGGCGGTGCGCACCATGCACAGGCCGAAGCACAGCACCACAAAGACTGCCATTTCCACGATCACCCGCTTGAGGCCGATCTGCTGCACAAAGGAGCCGGCCGCATAGTTGAACACCAGGTAGTTCTGGGTCTTATAGATGATATAGGAGGCATCCGTCACCCGCAGTGCCTGCTGGATCTGATCCATGGTGGTTTCCAGTTCCTGCAGCATGGCGTTCACCGTGGTCAGACCCGCCGGGTCGCTCATGGTCTGCATTTGCTGCACCACATACTGGGTGGTGGTGATCACATCCTGATGGGAGGTTGCCTCCGCCAGGGCACCGTCGGCGTCGCTGGCCATGGTGTCCAGCGCCGTTTTGGTGCGGGACATATAGAACTCGCTGTTCTCGTCCAGCGTGGGGATCATGACGATGGCGCTCATGCTCTCATCGTACAGGCCAATGCCCAGATTGTCGGAGTTGTAGTAGGCCATCTGCTCCTGATAGTCCAGCTGCTCGATCTGCAGCTTGTATTGCAGCATGGCCGTCAGGGAAGAAACATCCGCCGACAGGCCGCCCCGCAGGATATAGGCCTGGATGCGCGGGATCTCGTAGTTGATCACGTTCTGGATCTGCTTGGACAGGCTCAGGAAGGTGTTGCCGGTGGTGGCGTCCTGATAGCTCTTGTTCTCGCTGACACGGGCCGTGAGGTAGCGGTCCAGCTGGTCGGCCCGCAGCGTCAGGCTCTTGAGGCGCAGATACGGCTCGGTGTCAAAGTAATCCGGCATGGTGCAGGAGAACACGCTCTGGTTCTCGCCGTAGTGCTCCATGAAATAATCCTTGTAACTGCCGCAGAAGATCTGGAGCAGCGTGGCTGCGGTCAGGTGCTGGCAGGGTTCTTCCAGCTGCAGGCTGATGCTGCAGCTGGTGGTGATGTAGTTTTCCGAGCTGCTCACGTTGGTCACATCGGTGGGTTCCACCGTAATGGCCTTGCGCAGCTGTTCCACCGTCATCTGACCTTCCAGTCCGGCGTTGTACAGGGTGCTCTGCAGCACCTCGTCGGAGGTCAGGTCGGTAGTCGTAAACCGGGTGCGGTTGGGGTTGAGCCCCTGCGATGCCTCGGAGTAGTTCAGGGTCATCTGGGCCGAGGCCACCCGGCTGCTGTCCTGATATTGTGCGGTGCACCGCAGTGCCGCGAGCAGGATGCACACCACGATCAACGGCACCCGCAGGCTCCAGAAGCGCAGCACAGCCTGTTTGAAGATCTGCTTGATCTTTGTCACCACGTCTCCGGGCCTCCTTTCAAGTTCGTTCATCTCAGTACCAGTTCACATCCACCAGAACCAGCTCCGGCGGATTGTATACGCGGGGGATCTGGTTGGAGTCGCCCAGGCCGCAGCCCACGATAAGGGGTGCCCCGCTGTCCAGCTGGTACATGCCGCCCGCATACTCCGGGAACAGCCCCTCCTCTGCGGTGTACAGCCGCCCCAGCACCGGCAGGCGGATCAGGCCGCCGTGGGTGTGCCCGGCCAGCGCCAGGTCAAAGGGCGCATCCTGCATGTAGTCCACAAAGGCCATGGGCACATGGTTGATGCAGATGCGGAAGGTGTCGTACTGGCGGCTCAGGCTCTCCACACAGTCGCTGGCACCGTATTTGTAAAAGTCCTTCAGGGCACCTTCCAGCCCGATGAGCTCCACGTTGTTTTCCCCGATCTGGATGGTGCGGGTCTCATTGCGCAGCAGCTGCACCCCGGCCTCCGAAAATTTTTCGGCCAGCTGGTCATCCACCCCGCCGTAGATCATCTCGCTTTCGTGGTTGCCCAGCACCCCGTACAGCGGGGCCACATCGGCAAGGCTGCGGCACAGCGAAAGCATATTCTCATACTCCGGGTTCGGGAAGGTGACAAGGTCACCGCCCAGCAGGATCAGGTCCGGGTCCAGCTCCTGCACGGTCTGGATCAGCTCCTCGTTGTGCTCGCCGTATTCCCGCAGGTGCAGGTCCGACAAAAACAGGACCCGCAGCTTTTCCGACACATGGCTGGAGGTCACCCGGTAAAAGGTCACCTGAAAATGACTATTCGTATAATCCGTGTACAGTTTCAGTCCGGCAGCTGCCACGCCGCACAGCAGCACAAAAGCCGCCAGCAGCTGCAGCAGCCGGTTCTGCCACCATCGGCGGCGTGCGCCGTCCGGCGGGGGCGTTCGTTTTATTCTTGCATGTTGCGCCATGCTCTTCTGCCTTTCCTCGTCAATGGGTCAATGATTCATCACCCGCCGGAACAGCTCCGGCGAGAGGGCAAACAGCGCTGCCTTGGCCCGGCGGCGGGGCGTGCAGGCAAACTGCAGCATCCGCAGCCGCTGCGGGCGGTAGCCCGGCAGGGTCCTGCAATCGAACCGCGCCGCGCAGTCCAGATACTTCCAGCACAGGTCATCCTGCAGGCGGCGGCGCAGCGCCCGCGGGGTCACCGTACGGTAGATTTCCGCCAGACTGTCGTAGATGCGCAGCCGGTCCTGAACACGGCGGGTGCTCAACCCTTCCGCGTGCGTGATGGAACCGGCGCGGCAGTTATCGTAATAGTAGATCTCCTGCCCGGTCAGCACCACCCGCTGCGCCTGCAGCAGCACCCGCGGCGTGAACTCTTCGTCCTCGTGCAGGATGCCCTTGCAGAACTGCAGGCCGTTCGCCCGCAAAAAGCCGGTGCGGTACAGGTGCCGCCCCACTTCCACCCGCAGGCCACCGGTCTGCAGGCATTTCAAAAGATACTCCTTACCGGTGTAAACTGTGTGAAAGGTGAAGTTTTTTTCCACCGCTTCTTCCCAGCGGGTCATCACCGGTTCCTCGCGCAGAAAATGCGCCTTGCCGATGACCACATCGGCCCGGTCCTGCAGCGCCATCTGCAGCAGGCCGGGGCAAACGTTCTCTGCCAGCCAGTCATCACCGTCCATGAACAGGATATATTCGCCCTGTGCATGGCACAGCCCGTAATTGCGGGCGTCCGACAGGCCGCCGTTGGGCTTATGGATCACTGTGACCCGGCTGTCCTCCGCCGCCAGTGCGTCACACACCGCGCCGCTGTCATCGGTGCTGCCGTCATCCACGATGAGCACTTCCAGCGGCACATCCGGCTGCGCCAGCACCGAGCGGACACAGCGCTCCACATAGTCCCGGATGTTGTACACCGGGATCACGACCGAGAGCAGGCCCTCGCACATCGCTTCTTCATTCCGCATCGTGTTTTTCCTCCGTCGCTCCTTTTTTGATCGTAAGCGTGTGCAGCAGCCCGCGCAGGGTGTCCACATTGCGCCAGTCCAGCACCGCGTTCACCACAAGGAACAGCGGCAGCACCCACAGCCCGAACAACGCACCCTTCAGGCACACCATCAGGTAGCCGCCGCCATAGCAGCGGTCAAATCCCAGCAGGTACAGCAGCACAAAGCAGAGCAGCCCGTTGACGCCCAGCCGCACAAAATCGCCCACCGGCGACTCTCCCAGCACTTTGGTCCGGGTAAAAAGGATCAACGCCGTATAGCGGTACAGGTGCGCCGCCAGTGTGCCGAACAGGCAGCCCGCGATGCCGAACCGCAGCACCGACATCACCGACACCAGCAGGTTGATGCCCATCTCGATCAGGGCCTGCTGCCGGGTCTCTTCAAAGCGGCCGCTGATGTTCAGCAGCATCCCCAACGGCTGCTTGGCGCTGGACAGCAGCTCCACCGCCGTGAACAGCACCAGCAGGCGGGTGTCAAGGTACTCGGCATCGGTCACGCCCGCCGTGTACAGCGCGATGATGGGCATCAGGAACACAGCCACGGTCGTGAACAGTGCAAAGGCCGCGGAAAGGTAAAGGGCATCGTACAGCCGGTACAGCCGCTTGAACTTTTCCGGCTCCACATAGAACAGCTGCCCCAGCCGAAAACTGATGCTGTTGACGATCGAGTAGAACAGCTTTTCGATGTTGGAGAAAAACAGCATATAAATGGTGTACACACTGGCCGACGCCAGACCGCACAGGCTGGAGATCAGGATCGTGTCGGTGTTGTTGAACACGATGCTCGTGAGCTGATGCACCAGCACCGAGCCGCGCTGGGCCAGCGCCTCCAGATTGGGGGTGTCGTGCGCGTTGAGCCACGGATAGTTTTTGCGCATATAGGCCGTAAGCACCAGCACCTGAAACACCGAAGGCACGCAGTAGGTCACCTGCACCAACAGGATGCTGCGGGTAAACAGCAGCGCCAGCATGCGCAGCAGGTTGCCCGCCGCCATGGTGGCCGTGGTGATGTAGGTGATCACATAGTTTTTGCCTTCCACTTCCATAAAGGAGCGGTATTTGCCCTGCACCAGATAGCTCACGATGCCCGGGATGCCGTAGAACACCACGATCAGGCTCACGGTACCGTAGGACAGCACTGTGTTGATGCACCGGGGGTACAGCAGCGCAAACACCACCGTGACCAGCAGATACACGATACCGGTGCGGCGGTAATAGTGATGCGTGGCCGAAAAAATGCCGTTGATGGCTTTCCGGTCGCCCACGGCCACCGGAAGGTAATAGGCCTGCTGCGAGGCCAGGCCCACGCCCGCTTCCAGCAGAGTCAGACAGGAAAAGACCTGCTTGATGGTGCTGTCCAGACCGTTGAGCTCCGAACCGAAGCTGGTGAGGTACAGCCGCGGCAGCAGCAGGCCGAACAGGATCACCGACAGGTTGTACAACAGCGACGAGCACATGTTGTGCAGCACCCGGCGGCGACTTTCGGCCGCGGTCAGGACCGGACCGGTCGGGTTTTGTGCGTTGTCCATCACACCGCACCTCCATGCGAAGGCATCGCCTTGAGCGGATCTCCGGTCACATGATGGTACACTTCTTCATACCGGTCCAGCATGATGTCATAATCAAAATTGGCCCGCACATAGTCCAGCTGCGCTTTGCTCTGCTCCGGGGTCAGCGGCTGGGCGGTGTCCCGCTCCAGTGCCCGGGCCAGACTGTCGGTGTCCTCGGTGCGGAACTCGGTGCCGTAGTCGGCGGTCACCGTGGTGTTCTCCGGGATGTCGCTCACGAGGCACTTCACCCCCAGTGACAGTGCCTCCAGCAGCGAAAGCGAAAGGCCCTCGGTGTGGCTGGGCAGCACGAACAGGGCGCAGTTGCTGTACAGCTCCAGCAGCGCGTCGCCCACCACATAGCCCGTCGTGATGATGTTGGGGTTGCCCGCGATCTTCTCCTGCACGGTGGTGCAGTACTCGGTCTCCGCAAAGGGGCCGGCCAGCACCAGTTTTTTGTCCGTGTGGGCTTTCAGATAGCCCTCCACCAGGTCCAGCGGGCCCTTTTCCGGCGAGATGCGGCCCACATACAGAATGTAGCTCCCGGCTTCCAGCCCGTATTTTTCGCGAATCAGGTTGCAGGGCAGCGGCTGGCGCATCTGCACCGCATTGGGGATGAGGATGGCGGTACGATCATACTTCTCCTGAAAATAGTTCCACTCGCTCTCCGACAGCACCACCAGATCATCCGCATACTTTGCGGCCACCCGCTCGCCCAGCCTCAGGTAGGCGCTGGCAAAGCCGCCCCACTTGTCCACCTTCCAGTTCAGCCCGTGCACGGTGCACACCGTGTGCTTGCCGAACAGCTTGGCGATCACCAGCGGCACCGATGGGCCGATGGCGTGGTAGTGGATCACATCGCAGTCCCGCGTCAGGGCGTCAAAGGTGGCCAGGAACGAATAGACCATGGCATTCAGCGACGCCTTCTGAAAGGTAAAGATGCGGCGGGCCTGCACGCCCTCGGTCGTGTAAACATTGTGCCCCTTCTGCAGGCCGCGGTTGTACACCGTGACCTCATAACCGCGCCGGACCAGGCTGGTTGCCAGCCCGCCGACCATGACTTCCACACCACCCGAACGGGACGGGAAGTCCTTGTGCCCGATCATTGCCACCTTCATACCAAAATCTCCCTTTCCGTGACAGCGTTTGCTGCCGTTCTGCCGGTCGTGGCTGGCCGGCTTCTGTGTGCAACTCAATTGTAACATAACCGCAACACCTGTGCAATGTTTCCGTGCATTGTTTTTGGCAAAAATCCCCGCAGAGCCTGCATTTTTCTCCATTGACCGGGCCGTACCTGCGCCAAATGTTTAACAAAGTTTAAGGCGTTCCGTGCCCCCAAATTGATTGACATACTTTTCACAGGTATGCTAAACTGTTTTTGTTGGTTCTGTGCAGATTTTTCCACAGAGCAGGGCCAAAAATCACAAAGAGACACAAGAAGAGAAAGAGAAGGAAACCACTATGAACAAGATCTCCCGCAAAGGCTTTCTGAAGATCGCCGCTGCCGCCGCCATGAGCGGTGTCACCGCCGGTGCTCTGGCTGCCTGCAATGCAGCCTCCGGCTCCACCTCCACCGCTGCTTCCGGCAGCGCTGCCGCTTCCGGTGCAACCGGCACCTACATCCCCGGCACCTATGAGGGCACTGCCGAGGGCATTTCCTCCACCGTCAAGGTCACCATGACCTTCTCCGACAGCGCCGTGACCGACGTGGTCGTGGACACCTCCGGCGAGACCGCTTCCATCGGTGCTGCTGCTGCCGACGAGCTGCGCGATCAGCTGCTGGCTGCCGGTTCTGCCGAGATCGACGGCGTGTCCGGCTCCACCATCACCTCCGAGGCCGTCATGAAGGCTGCCAAGAGCTGCTATGCACAGGCCAAGGGCGAGGCCGTTGTGTCCTCCGTTCAGCTGCCCACCGGCGACGAGAACGACTGGCTGGGCACCGAGCCCGACATCGACGAGGCTGCCATCACCGAGACGTTGGACACCGACATCCTCATCGTGGGCGCCGGCAACGGCGGCATGTTTGCCGCTGCCTACGCAGCCGCCAACGGCCTGAACTTCCGCGTCATCGAGCAGAACGGCAACGTGCAGGACACCCGCCACTGGTACGGCGCCATCGACTCCGCCGCCGCCAAGGCTGCCGGCGAGGAGCCCTTTGACCGCGCCAAGCTGCTGAGCGAGATCTCCCGCTACGCTTCCGGCAAGTGCGACCAGCGCGTTGTCCGCACCTGGATCAATGAGTCCGCCGCCATGCACGACTTCATGCGCAGCATCCTGGAAGACAAGTACGGCTGGGAGTGCGACTTCACTTCCGGTTCCGAGGCTGCCTGGCCCGCCGAGAACGCCGAGCACAACACCGACTACCTCTTCCCCGTGGAAGAGCACAACTACATGGCCAGCGAGAACCAGTCCGGCAAGCCCCGCAACGAGCTGCTGCTGGACTACATCCGCGAGCTGGGCTACGATGTGGACTTCAAGGTCAGCCTGGCCAAGCTGGAGAAAGACGACTCCGGCCGCATCACCGGCGTCATCGCTCAGAACATGGACGACGACCACTTCATCCGCTACAACGCAGCCAAGGGCGTTCTGCTGGCCTGCGGCGGCTACGCCGGCAACCCGTACATGATGGAGCAGCTGGATCCTCTGGGCACCAGCGTCACCACCGCCTGCTCTTACTCCCCCGCCACCAAGGGCTACGGCATCCGCGCTGCTGTGTGGGCCGGTGCCAACCTGGACAAGGAATCCGCTCCCATGCTGTTTGACCGCGGCATCGTGGCTCCCGGCGTGGATGCCGGTTATGTGGACAGCGAGAGTGCCTTTGGCGGCAAGGCTTTCCCCGGCACCGTCAGCCAGTACAACACCGGCACCCAGCCGTTCCTGAAGGTCAACCGCAACGGTGAGCGCTTCGCCAACGAGAGCTGCCCCTACAACGACATCGTCTATGCCGCTTCTCACCAGCCGGGCCGCGTCTATGCGCAGATCCACGACGCAAACTTTGCCGAGGACATTGAGCGCTTCCACACCATCGGCTGCTCTGCCATGTCTCGTAATATGCCTCAGATGGTCACTTCTACCATGGAGAAGCACATCGAAGCAGGTCTGATGTTCAAGTGCGATACGCTGGACGAGCTGGCTGACAAGATGGGCTTTACCGGTGCTGCCAAGGAAACCTTCCTGGCTACCGTGGAGCGCTACAACGAGCTGTACGACAAGCAGAACGACGAGGACTTCGGCAAGCCTGCTTACCGTCTGAGCGCCATCCGCACCGCTCCCTTCTATGGCTGCTGGCTGGGTGCCTCTCTGCTGACCACCGAGCAGGGCATTGCCATCAACGAAAAGGGCCAGGCCCTGGACACCAACAACCAGCCCATGGCAGGCCTCTACATCACCGGTGATATGTCCGGCAGCTTCTTCGCCAACAACTATCCCTGCCTGATGGCCGGTGTTGCCATGGGCCGCACCCTGACCTTTGCCATGAAGGCCATCAAGCAGATGGCCGGTCTGGAATAAGCAGGCTCTCTTCTTTTTCTTCTCATACAGAAAGGCGGCCCCGTCACGTTGCATCCACAACGCGGCGGGGCCGCTTTTGACGTATTATTCCGAGATCCGGTAATGGCCCACGATGTCGGTGCGTTTCTCCAGAATGTCCTGCTCATAGGCGCTCTGCCATGGACTGTTGTGATGGATCACATAGGGCACACCGTCCCGGTTCCTCCGGTCCGAAACGATCCCGATATGCTTTTCAAAGATCACAAGATCCCCGCCCTGCCATTCCTCGGTCCTGGACACATCCGTGGTCAGTGCAGCCGCATGATGCGCAAAAAACACCTTTAGATTTCTCACCCGGCGAAAATCAATGTTGGCATCCGGCTGCCGAATGTCATACCATTGCGGATGCTCCCGGATATCGGCGTCCACCAGCGCCTGCAGATCATATCCGGCATTTTTTAGCGCAAAAGTCACCACATCGGTACACACGCCATAGCCATCGTCCGGATATCCGGTCTGATAATAACGGCTCTTGTATTTTGGACGGGTTTCCACATAGGCCAGCGCATTGTCGAGCACATCTGTCTGGTCATCCACACCATCGCCGTCTGCATCCACCGTGCTGTAAAAAGCCGAAATCTGCCCCAGATATTGGTCTTGTGGGCGGACTGTAGAAGTGTGCTGATAACGCATCAGCAGAACGAGCAGCACGCCACATAGAAGTATCGCGCCCGCCGCAAGCGAGACACAAAGCATCCGTTTCCTTTCCGATTTATTCATACGCCACCCATCCTGCCTTTTCCGTCTATCACACTCTCAATGTATGCCGATGCGATCGTTCTGTCAAGCATCCCGCCCGCAGCACTTTCCACAAAGAATTTCTCCGTTATTTTACAGACGCAACAAAAAAGCCCTGAGATTTCTCTCAGAGCTTTCTGTTCAAGTCGGCGAC
>OGCN01002351.1_pt1 | contig 20814 bp, 28 predicted proteins | sample 1570181 | NCBI WGS metagenome assembly OGCN01 (sample SAMEA4370584, study PRJEB24528) | human gut metagenome | reverse complement strand
CATACTTTTTGATTGCCAGTCCCAATGCCGTTGTTGAATCAATTCCTCCACTAAAGAGAACTAATGCTTTCATCTCCATCACCTCACTACTTATTTATACGCCCCGTTCATTTGGATCCCAGATTACTTTATGCATCTGAATCTGCAGACGCACACCATTCAATCGATGTTTCAGCATAAATTCTACGATCTGCACTGGCTCTATGGATCCAAAAACAGGACTAAGATACACATGACACCTGTTTGTCAGATTATAAGTCTGAATCACGTCCAGTGCTTTTAACAGATCCTCCTGGCTGCCACATACAAATTTTACAGTATCATCTTTTCCTAGCAGTTCCATGTTCTCTGTTATCATATATTCTTCGCACCCGCTTGACGGTAACTTATAATCCATTGTAAATACCGGTCGTTCTTCACAAAATGCAGATAAATCAACTGCGCCATTTGTCTCAATTTCGACCTGTAAGCCGGCTTGTAAAAGAAGGTAGATCAATTCTCTAATGTCTTTTTGCAGTAACGGTTCTCCACCTGTAAGTGTCACATTGCGAATTCCGGTTCCTAAAACATAATTTAAAATCTCTTCTGGGGTTTCCTCTTCATATGGGCAATCCGATTCATTGGCCCACATAGTATCACAATAGCTACAACGCAGATTGCATCCTTTGAAACGAACAAAGACTGCCAATTCTCCTGCCCGTGTGCCTTCCCCATTAATACTGGTGAATTTTTCTACTACTTTCATCTACTCTTCCTCATAAACCGCGCAATTATTCGGTGTCTCATATACTTCCACACAATGAACCCCGTATCCAAGTTCTGTTAATTTCTTGTAGAAATAATATGCAAAATTTTCTGCTGTGGGACGAAAGGAAACTTTCTCCAAATGAAAGTCCTCATTCTGAAGCGCAGCTACTGTTTCTGCTTTCAGAGATCCCACTTCGTAAATCAAACTATGGTCAAAGGAATCACAAAGCTTTTTCAGATCCTTTTTCAGATTACCAAAATCCACTACCATTCCCCGTGTCTGTCCTTCTTGCTCCAGCTTCTGACTTTTGATTTTTGCGACAATATTCCAACGATGTCCGTGGATATTTCTGCATTTTCCCTCGTATTTCCAGAGAAAATGTGCTGCGTCAAAACTGGCTTTTGTTTGTAAATAATACATATTTCAACTCTCCTGTATTTGAAATGTATGTACCTTTTAAGAGCTGTGTATCCTAAGCGGAGCGTTTTATATATATGGGAAAGTATTTCCTGAATAATATAAAAAGCTCTGCGTACTTCTTTGCACGCAGAGCCTAGAATCTTCTTAACTAGCCCTGGTTTTGTTTTTCGACAGGAAGGTACAAATGAACTGTCGGCTGTTTTTCACAGCATGAAAATTATACCACAGAAAATCAGTTTGTCAAATTGATTTTTCTATTTTAACGAAATGGTGTCCTATTTCCCATATTCTATTCTCCCAGGAAATATCTTCCGTAAGCATCTGCTGCCTTAATTGCTGCGCATACAGTCTCAGGTGTCACCTCAAATGGCATGTTATGAAGTGTATCATTCTCTGCACAGGCTGCTGTCGCAACTGCCATAAGCTTCTCGTCTGTCACTTCTGTAATACCAAGTTCTTTTAATGTAACAGGAAGTCCCAGTTCAATGCACCAATCTATAATGTCTTCCAGTTCTTCTGCCGGAATGTCTTCCAGAACAAGCTGTGTGATTGTTCCAAATGCAACTTTCTCTCCATGATACATATGATGACACTCGTCCAAAACTGTGAATCCATTATGGATTGCATGTGCTCCTGCAAGACCGCCACTTTCAAATCCAATCCCACTAAGCAATGTATTAGCTTCAATTACCTTCTCAACAGCTTTTGTGCAGGCTCCTGCTTCCAGAGCAAGTTTTGCCTTCACACCTTCATTCATCAATGTATCAAAGCACAGTTTTGCGAGTGACATCGCTGCCATAGTAACATTTCCACCAGCACAAGTTGTTGCTTCGCTAGCCTGACAGGCTCTTGCTTCAAAATAAGTTGCAAGTGCATCACCCATTCCGGAAACTGTCAGTCTGACTGGTGATTTTGCAATGATTTCTGTGTCCATCAGAACCATGTTTGGATTAGCTGGGAGGAATAAGTATTCTTCGAATACTCCTTCATCAGTATAAATAACAGAAAGTGCACTGCATGGCGCATCTGTAGATGCAATTGTCGGACAGATCAGTACCGGCACTTCTTTGTAATAAGCAACTGCTTTCGCAGTATCAAGGATCTTTCCTCCGCCAATACCAATAACAACATCACAGCCCTTTTCATTCATAACGGCTACCAAACGATTAATTTCTGTCTTGCTACATTCTCTGTTGAAATACTCATACACTGGTTCAATATCATATCCTTCAAATCCAACTTTGAGAACGTCTTCAATACGTTTATACCCCGACTCTGTGATCAGTACAAGTGCTTTTTTACCATACTTCTGAGCATATTCACCCAGCTTTTTCATCTCACCTGCACCTTGAACATATTTGCTTGGACTACATAAAATATTTGCCATTTTTGTCTGCCTCCTAAACTCCTTATTTGTATGTTATTAAATTAACAATCTAAAGATATTGTAGTCCTTCTCAGCAAAAGTGTCAATAAAATCCAATTGAATTTTCTGTAAGAAATCGGCTATATAATCACTACTCACAGCTGTCTCTATCAAACAACCCTTTTATTCATCTCAACGTGCAAACACCCCTGCTAAAAATCCCCTCTTCTTCACCTGCTGAACTTCTGCCCCGCTTCTCATGATCAATGCAAACATTCCCATATTGCGAAGATCCTGCCGCAGGTTCACTGCCTGTTCTTCTGCCAAAGCATCTTTTACTAAGAATGGCGTATCATTCAGGCTCACATTCTTCGGGAAGTCATATTTTCTCGCGATGCTTACAAACTCTGACCTCTTTCCGATGTAATCAACCATACTTCCAAGCGCGATCACCTGTTTTGAAGGATACACCGATGGATCTACTTCATACACTTCTTTTTCATCACCGACTGGTTCAAACTTATATTTTGCTGTATAGAAATCCAGTGCCTCCTCAATATAAGAACACGCCTCTCCGTCAAGCTCTTCATACAAAACACACGGCAAACTCGCTACAATTCTTCTTGTTTCTGTTTTTTCCATTCCTGTTAAAATCTGCAGAAATTTAGCAACTTCCAATTCTTTTCCGTTACAATCAATTAATGTTACTTTATAAAATAGTTCTTTGTTTATCATAGTCTTGCTCCATTATCATTTTTTATAACAAAAATTTTATTTTATTATAACTGAAACAGGGTGATACTGTCTACAGATTTTCTGTTTACAGCATCACCCTATATTTTACTTATTTTCTTACTGAATAAAATTTAAAAATTCTCAGATTTCATTTCCAGCCTGATATCCGCTGCGGATTGCTGCTGAGATATCTGCTGTTCTCTCACCGCTGCAGTCTCCAACATATACAAATGGAACTGTCAGCTTACTGTTGTCGAAGAGATTCTTCTTAGACCCGAGTGCATTCACAATTGTATCAGCTTCAATTGTAACCTCTGACTCGTCTTTTGTATTCACAGCATGAATCACATTATTCTCGATGGAATTCACTCTTGTATTCACATACTCTTTTACATCGTGTTCTTCAAAGTCCTTTTTGATCAGTGGCATTACTGTCTCGGATTCTCCTGTTGCAATCTGATCCAGCATCTCGACAATGCTTACTTTGAGACCTTTCTGTGCAAGGAATTCTGCTGTTTCAGTTCCAACTAATCCTCCGCCAAGTACTGCACATGCTCCACTCACTTCGCATCCTGCAAGAACATCCCAGGCAGAAACAACATTGCTGTCTGTAACAGACATTGGAAGATCCATGTTATGCGCACCGATGGCAAGAATTACATGATCAAACTTATTCAGCTCTTCACAATCTGCTTCTGTATTTAATTTCACATCTACAGAAAGTTCTGGTAGAATCTTCTCATAATATTCAATAGATCTTAAAATCTCGCTCTTTCTTGGCGGAACTGCTGCTAAATGAATCTGTCCACCAATCTTATCTGATTTCTCAAATACGGTTACTTCATGTCCACGTTTTGCTGCAACTCTTGCTGCCTCAAGTCCGGCGATTCCGGCACCTACAACTGCAACCTTTTTCTTCTCGTCTGCAGGTTTGATAAATATAGTTCCTTCGTTTCCGTTCTCTGCATTTAATACGCAGGAAATGTATTTACGTCCCTGAATTGCATCTACGCATCCTTTATTACAGTTCAAGCATTCTCTGATGCACTCTCCGGATATAGCTTTATTGGCAATATCTGCATCTGCAAGCATGGAACGTCCATAAGCTACGATATCGGCATCTCCGTCTTCGAGGATCTTCTCTCCTGCTTCTAAGCTGACAACACGACCAACTGTTGCAACCGGAACGGATACCAGTTTTTTCACTTCTCTGGCTACCGGAAGTGTCCAGTTATACGGAACATCTCCCATCGGCGGAATTGTATCACCCATGTTTCCTGTATGGTTCGCCTGAGCAACCTGAATCATATCGATTCCAGCCTCATCAAGCATCTTTGCAAACCGGATTCCTTCTTCTGCCTCAAGTCCGCCTTTTCCACGAAGTGATCCATCAGGATTTACTGTAATGATTGGCAGTTTATACTCAATCATAAGATCCGGTGCAGCTTCTTTGATTGCTGCTACTACTTCGAGTGCATATCTTGTACGGTTCTCAAGACTTCCTCCATACTGATCTTCTCTATGGTTCAGAATTTTTGAACAAAGGGAACCAAGAAGACGATCTCCATGTACTTCAATCGCATCGATTCCTGCTTTCTGCGCCTTTGCTGCACATGCAGCGATACTGTTTTTAATATCTTCTAACTGCTCAACAGTTGCCTCTGTTACAAAATGCTGCATATCATGATGAAGTTTTGCATAAGCGCCTTTTGTAAGTCTGTCGCATTCTTCCATCTGTTTCTTTGCTTCTTCTGCATTTCCCTCAGCCTGTGCTTTTGCCGCAGCCTGTCTTGCGATACCTGCTTCCATGATCATGCGTCCTACTCCCGGTACATCATACTCCGGATGGAATAGCTGAAGTGCAAGCTTACAATCATACTTATGTAATGTGTCTGTCAGATTTTTATATACCGGAATCTGACTGTCATCATAAAGCTTCGGTGTCGGTGAAGCTGTTCTTACAGGAGCTACATCTCCGATAACAACATACGCTGCTCCACCTTTCGCAAGTCTTTCATAGAAATTCAGACTTCTCTCCCCAATCGATCCGTCTCTTTCTTCATAACCTGTTGTGAGCGGTGGAAACATGATTCTGTTTTTAAAAGTAAGATTTCCAACTTTAATTGGTTCTGATAATTTATTCCCCATCTTTTTTCTCCTTTTTTCAATTACAGTTCTTCTGCAAGTTTATGTCCTGCAGCAATTGCATCTTTCAAAGTTCCGACTTTGTCACAGTCTCCGATAAAATGAACTCTCTCTTCTGTATTCTCTACTTTGTTCGGTGCATAACCGACTGCAAAGATCAGTGTATCCGCATCTGTGATATGATATTCCTGTCCGTCTTTCTCATAAGTGATCGTAGTCTCATCAACCTTTGTCACCTGACTGTTCAGTTCAATCTTCACACCTTTTCTCTTGAGTCTCATTGTCAGCTGGCTCTTAGCTGCTCCGCCTTCTCCCGGCATCAGTGATGGCGTCATCTCGATCACTGTGATGTCACGGTTTGCAGGGAACATGTCATCAATCAATGGTGCAAGATAATCTGCTGTCTCACATCCGACAGAACCACCTCCAAGAATAACGATCTTTCTTCCCGGATATTTTCTTCCGGCAAGAACGTCATCAGCTGTCATTGTCTGCTTAAATACTTTGAATGGAGGGATTTCTTTCGGAACTGCTCCTGTAGAACAGACAACTTCATAATCCTTAAATTCTCCCGCAAGCATTTCCGGTGTTACTTCGCAGTTCATACGAACTTCAATTCCTTCGTTTTTCAGACGACGTGCCATGAATTTGATTACTTTACAAAGTTCCTGCTTGGCGATTGGAACTGCTGCAAGTCTTAAGAGTCCTCCGAACTCACCACTCTTTTCGCAAAGAACAACCTCATGTCCGCGTTTCTTGGCAACATAAGCCGCTTCCATTCCTGCCGGACCTGCACCGATCACAAGAACTTTCTTCTTCTCATCTGCTTCTTTGATCTCGTCAGACTCTACAGATGGATTCACTGTACAGCTGATCGGATTACCAAACATGATTCCTGTCAGACAACGTCCACATCCGATACATGGACGGATATCATCTGTTTTTCCTTCTGCAGCTTTATTAACAAATTCACTGTCACACAGGTTCGGACGACCGATCATACAGATATCTGTCTTTCCGTTTGCGATAAGTTCTTCCGCTACCCATGGTTCATTGATTCTTGCAACTGTAGATACCGGAATATTCACATGCTTTCTGATCTCCTCACTTGCGTGTGCATGCGGTGCCGGTGATGTGCCAGGTGCAGGCATGGAGCTTCCTCTCTTGATTGTATTTCCTCCGGAAACATGGATGAAATCAACACCTGTTTTCTCAAGCTGTTTGGATACATAGATCATGTCGTTCAGTGTCAAACCACCTTCACTGTACTCATCTCCGGAAATACGAACATCAATAATGAAATCATCACCACAAAGCTCACGAATCTTTGCAATTACTTCAAGTGTCAGTCTGAGACGTCCGTTAATGTCTCCGCCGTACTCATCTGTTCTCTTATTATAAAGTGGTGTAAGGAATCCACCGAGCAGTCCATGCGCATGTGCACACTGGATCTCAACTCCGTCACCACCCGCAATCTGGAAACGGCGTGCAGCCTCCCCGAACTGCTGAACAAGTACATGCAGTTCTTCTACTGTTACTGCTCTCGGTGCTGATTTTGCATAATAAGGACCAACATTGGACGGTGCGATCAGCTGAGGTGTTCCCGGAATTGGAAATGCCATATAAGCCGGATGGAATAACTGTGCTAAGATCTTAGTATCATACTGATGCACTGCATCTACCAGTTTCTTCCATCCCGGAATATAAGAATCATCATAGATTGACATATCTCCCGGCAAGTATGTATATACCGGCTCTACTGTCGTAACTTCTGTAACGATCAGTCCGACTCCACCCTTCGCTCTGGCTGAATAATGCTCAACCAACGCATCTGTCACATAGCCTTTATCTGCCATGTTTGTGGAAATCGGCGGCATAAAGATTCTGTTCTTTACCGTTGTCTTACCAATCTTAATTGGTTCAAATAAATGTGGAAAATATTCATTCATTTTCTGTTCCTCCAATTTGTTTTCTTTTCCCGTTCTTTTATCATCTCGCTGCAGATTGAAATTGATAAATTTTTCACTATTATATTATACCAGTTTTTTGATAATTATGGTGTTGTATTTGTATGATTTTTATAACTTATTCTCTTACAAATCAATATGATTATGCAAATAATCAAAAAGAGTTTCTGAATCTTGTGAATTTTCACACAATCCAAAAACTCTTTTTGTTCATCTTGTTCTTTTGTCTTACGATTATTTTAACTTATAATCATTTCTGCTTCTGTGTATATCTTAACTTTAGACATTGAATACTGACGAATCTTTTTATCCAGTAAATCCATTGTAAGAAGAACACCTTCTATTTCAGATATTCTCATTTGTACCAACTTTAGATCCTGATATATATAGTCAGGAATCATACCAAATCCGACAACTTTCACTTCCTGTGGGATGTTCACTCCATACTTTCGAAGCGCCGTCAACGCACCGATTGAAATCTGTTGATTTTCAAATAAAATTCCTTGCGGAAGCGGATTTTTTCTCAACCAGTCTAACAAAGTCTCCGTTATCTTTGGAATTTCATCTCCAAGATCAAGAATATGTTTTGCAGATGCAGTATCTTCGTTAGACTTTGTATTTAAAAATGCTTCTTTACGAACTCGATAATTATAATTATCTTTCCCTGTGCAGAAATAATAAATATCTGATGCACCTTCCTTGTACAGATAATCCACAGCACTTTTTAGCATTTGTCTATTGTCTGCACATACGCTGCTATACCGACTATCTGGAAGTTCACAGTCATAAAGAACCAATGGTTTTTTGATTCTTTCAAGCAGGTTTTGATCTTCTTCTTTTAATTCGGTTCCAAAAAGAAGAACGCCTGCCACAAAATCCATATTACATTCCGTAATTACTGCTTCTATTTGCGCAATGTCATCATTTAAATACGTCACTCCATAAAGATATCCAAGTCTTCTTGCTTCAGAATCAAATGTAGCAAGTACATCTGACCAGAGATTTGTTTCTGAATTACACGCAGCACCTTTGCTGTGATTAACGATCACTATTTTGATCATCTGATTCACCGGATGGCCAGACACTGTAACGATATTCTCTTTTACCGGGATCACTCCGTTATTCTTCTTCATTTCTTCCAGACATTCCAAAACCATTCTTCTGGTTTCTTCATTCACACCGGGTTTTCCATTCACCGCAAGCGAAACTGTCGCTTTGGAAACTCCGAGATGCCTTGCAATGTCTACCATCTTTATCTTCATGTGTGATGCCTCGTTTTTTCTAGATTGTAGTAAAATTAATTTCAAAATCGTCATATATTCAAACTTTAACTATTTCTGAAAATGAATACTGTTCGTAATCATTAATTCTTATATTCCTTTATTATCCTATATAACTCATTGTTTTATTATTATAACAAACTATCTTGAAATAAGACAGTTTTTTGTGGGTAATATTTATGGATTAAAATATTTATGGATTATATTTTTGTTGCTCTTCATTTCATACATGTAGCTATGAACACATTTTTAGGAAAAATAAAAAATAGACAATGAACACTTTGAATTGCGAACATTGTCTATTTTCAACCTTTGGTTTTACTGGGATTCTTAGAATTTACCAGCCTTTGCAGCTTCTTCTACAGCAACTGCTACAGCAACAGTCATACCAACCATCGGGTTGTTTCCTATTGGTGTGGCATTTGTCATACTGTGCTTTATTATGCTTTCCTTTGTCTAATTCTAACAAAAATACATTCTATACACAAATGGTTCGTGCCATTTTATGTTATATTATGCACATACGTGTTTTTTCATGATTTGCCCACCGTGGGCAAAATGTGGGCAACCGTAAACTTTTATGTTTCGCAAATATTTATACATGATTAATGTATATTATTCATCAGATAGAAAAATCATTTTCACATGATTTTACGAATTCTTCTAATGATTTTCTACTTACTTTCAAGCTACCAAGTTTAAAAGCTGGTAATAATCCATCATTAATTAACTCGTAAACTTTGTGAACGTTCACTTTTAAATATTGTGAAACTTCTTTAACTGTAAGTATCTCATCACAATTATTTATAATATTTATATTTGTATTTGTCAATATAACCACTCCATTTATTATTCTTTATTTTGTTGTAGATCCAAAACCACCATTACGAACTTATGTTACGTTGTCATCTACCGTGATTTTATATTTGTTTGGATAAAATCTAATCCATTTATTATTATAATAATCTAACGTATTTTTGTCAGAACTATTTCTAATGCTTTTCGTAGATAAACAATTACATAACGCTGCATATTCTTCAGAAAAATATATTTGTTTGATATAATTATCTTGGTCAACTTGTAACATTATAATATTATCGCTTTTTAAGCCATTTGCGTATGCATGTTGATTGTTATCAGAATAAGAACTCCATTCTAAATTTTCTACTCGGTTATCATGTTTATTACCATTTTTATGGTTTACCGTAGGTAGATTATTTGGGTTAGGAATAAAAGCTTTTGCTACAAGCCTATGAACCATTTCACATTTACTATTTCCATCAGAGTCAATCATTCGAGTACATAAATATCCTTGAATTGCACCTTTCCTTTTGCTAGTTTCAGTTAATTTTTTTATTATAGGCTTGTAATTTTTTATTTTTCCATTTTTATAATGATATGTATAGGCATCCCTTTTGACTCTTCCATAATTACTAATATAATTGCCAGGATAATCACTACATAATTTCCATACTTCTTTTGATTCGTCAAAATCTATAGGTTTATAATCCAGTGCTACCAACTCCTCCAAATCGTTTTTCTGTAATTTCTTCGTCATCTGCCACACCAAATTTAGTAAAAACTGCCTGTACAATATTATCCCCAGAATTTAATTCTATTGGTTTTTTGTATGTATTTGTGACACAAATAAAAATATGACCTTCGTTATCTGCTCCAAAATAATCTCCATCAATTACAGGAATAGTATTACAAATTACCATTCCTTTTTTAATCCCCATGCTACTTCGAGGGAATACAAACATTACATATCCATCATCCATTTTGCATCGAATTCCGGTAGGAATTTTTACAATCTCACCATTCTTAATACTTGTATCAAATGTATTCATAATTGCTCCTCCAACATTCCAAGTAAATCATTCTTTACTTCGATTATTGTTTGTAATCTTGATTTAATAGCAACTACTGTACACATTTCTGAATACGTAATTTTCAAACTATCCTCAAGTCTTTCTATTTCCATGTCAATCTCACCAATATATTCTTTTACCTTTTTTGTCATATCTGGCTGATTTTCATATTGATATAATTTTTCTAACGGTTCTTGCATTTCTTGATTTGCTTCTACAGATGCTTCACCATACATATATGTTTCTATTTTAGGAGAACAAGGCATTTCAAATTTTATTTTTGTCACTAATTTATTCATATCATCAACCTCCGATCAAATATACTGTTATTCACATTCTGTACAATTATTTTCAATTTCTTCTTCTGTTTTCCATTCTTCAAGTCCAACGCATCTGTATTCACAACTATCTTTTTCATCACAGTAAAAGCAACATTTAGAGCATTTACTATCTTCTGGAACAGAAATATCAATTAAACATTTCAACATATTATCGCCTCACCAAAATAATTAATCTTCATAATTAACTCTATCCATTTCCTCATATTCTTCCGACAAACTTCTCAATACATCTTTATAGATGTAAAGTTGATTATTTTCTAAATAGTTACGCAATCCTGTTTCCGTATCAAAGAATTCCTCAACGGCTGTCGAATTCGCCCATCTATCAAAAGATACTAACGCAGCTACTCTTAACATCCATTTTCCATTTGTTCCGTTGTGTGGTTCTACAACCAGGAATAAGATTGTATCTGTTTTCGCTTGTAGTGTGGTTTCATATTCATCAACTTCATAACCGTTGTTTTTAAACCAATTCTTTATAATACCCATGATTTTTTCCTCATTGAAATGTGCTTTTCATTGTCTTATTTATGCTGAATAGTAAGCGTTAACCCATGCCGTTTCTAATAAGTTTCTATTCAATCTTTTCCGGATTGTTAATTTCTCTTCATAAATTTTACATAGTTCCTTATATAAATTGCGATACTCTTCTTCCAACGCCATTTCTGTAGATAAATAATATTCCAAAGATGCTTCACTATGCTGTCCAATATGCATGTAACTCATAATCATATATCTATTTACTGGTACTTCAGGAAGAAAAGCCACTATCTCTTTTGTCTTTTTATCTTTTCTAAATATTACCTACATAATCTCACCTCCGAGGAAATTTCGTTCATTTTCTATCTATTACTTCTACATCAAAAACAAAATACGATTCATTTTCCTTCCAATGAAATCTACGTTTCATCTTTTTCTAAATTAGTCAATTAATAATCATCGAATCAAGATCTTTCTCATACACAAACATTTTCCTATCTTGTTTTATTCTCCCTTGGCTACACTGTCTAACTATTATATGTATTATTTTGTTGTTTTCTTTCCGCTATGAACTTTTGGCGGAATGATAAAAGTTGTCTTCTTAATAGGAACGATTTTTGTTCCTTCAATTTCTCTAGACTGTTCAAGACCAAGATCTCTAACAATAATATCCTCAAGATATAAAGACAATGCTGATCTGAAGTCAAGCATTGGATATTTTGTCACTGCATTTGATCGAAGAATTGCAGGAGTAATTTCCCTTAACACTTCTCCAAGATGTTTCTTTGTTTCCTCTCTATTCTTTGCATAAATCTTATAGATATCAGCAAGCCCTTTCATAATATAAGTTGCATATCCATTAGTTTTTCTATCAAATCCAGCATCTCTGCAAATTTCAAATACATAATTTGCACAGTTTCCATTGTCTACCTTACAGAGATTTAAAGTAGATGCATATGATCCGAGAATCGATGCATCCCTATTTCCCTTTGTTGCCCTGTACTCAAATCCATATTCATCTTTGAGTTTTTCGAGAGTTTCTGTTGCCTTATCGTGCAAAATGAGCATTGCCCCATGTTTCTGGAGTGGAGTCATTTTTGCAACTTGGGCGTTCTGGAAAGCATACATCTCAGCCTCAAATTTCAACCGCTCATCTTTCTTTGATGGAGCAGATAAGATGATCATTACATCTAATTCTGTGTATTTCTCTTTATCAATGAGCTGGCTTGAAATCCATCTACCATAACCATCAACAAGATAAATTTTGCCTTCTTCCCAATGTGGAACACCAACCAAAGGAAGTAATTTATTCTCATCCCAATGATCTGTAAGATACCTCAAATCTCTTTCCGTTCTTACCTCTGTCTGATAAGATGGATCAACTTCAAGAATCTCAACCGGTACGGAAACAATGCACGATTTTTTATTTGCATCGACATACATTTTTGTAAGTCCTTTAAGAAGCCCTTTGTTTCCTTTTGTTCTCTTTCCTGTTAATTTTTCAAATGTCTTACACATAATTCTTTACCTCTTTCTCTTCTGATTTTTTATTTTTATTTTGTATTTGCGGAATTTTCCGCATAAAAATAACACCCTACATTGTGCAAGGTGTTATAAAATAATACTGGATTTAATTTATGTTTCGGTTAAGCCTATATAAAGCAGTCAATATAGGCTATTTCCGTGCAGTCATAGGAACAAATTCTATTTTCAGAGCCATTCCCATTCCAGCAGCCAATCTCTTGAGCATTTTTAATGAAGGGTTTCTTGTTCCGTTTTCAAGCTTGCTAATATCTGCTTGGTTGATTCCTGTTCTTTCAGCAAGTTCTTTTTGCGTTAAATTTTGAGCAATTCTATTATCAATCATTGCTCGGATGACATCCATCTCTGGCTGAATGTCATCCCATTCTTTTTTAAATTCAGGATCTTTAAGCTGTTCGTTTAACAAATCTCTAAATTCACTCATTTTATTTACCATTCCTTTCTATAAAATCTATTTGACTTTCTTTGGCAATTTTGATTTCTCTTTGTGGAGTTTTTTGAGTCTTTTTAGTAAAACCATTCGTTAATATTATTCTCCCTTCATAGTAGAAAAAATATAACACTCTTGTAATATCTGTTCCCAATTTACAACGAAGCTCGAATATACCATCACCTAAATGTTTACTGTATGGCTCTCTTAATTCATTGCCATAATTTTCTAACATATCAACCAAGTGAAACATTTTCGCTTTCATTTTTGGTTCTAATGAAAGTATGAAATCTTTCGCTGGCTTCTTTCCGTTCTTTTCATAAAATTCTGCTTTAAAGTTTGTCATAAATTCCTCCAATGTATTTTCTGTAATTATATTATATGGTATTTTTACCATATTGTCAACAGAATTATACATGAATAATCCGTGTTTCTTCTATAATAATGCAGATCACATCCTTGTTATGTTTTTCTTCTGCGTTTTCAGGTTTACAGAATTTATCACAGAATGCTTTCGCTTCTGCAAATTCTCTGTCCGTCATAAGACAAGAAAAATATCTGTTCTTCTCATCATGAGCAGAGCTTATAGTGTCAATGTCATTTCCGAGACAGAAATATTTGAATAATTCTGCCTTTTTGTTACTGATAATGAACGTTCTTTCTTTCATTTTTTATTCCTCACTTTCTTCTCCGTTTGCCAGCATTTCAGACTGGCGTTTCAGCCTCATCAAGTTTGCGTTTGCAGCCATGATTTTATTGTCGAGTTCCTGTGCTTTCCGTGCTGTTGGAATCATGTCTCTGATCAAACGGATTCCACCTATCTTATACAGTTGAGCAATTTGCGTTTTGCCTTCTGTATTTGAAATTGACGGATGAAAAGTATAGACGAACTCTATATCTTTATATTCACTTTCCGTCACCTGACTGCCGAGTTTCTCTTCAAATTCATGCTTCATCATGGTTGTTCACCTCCTTAAATTCCTAAAATATACGGCATGATTAATCTATGAGCTTCGTCATACCGGAAATTTTCTTCGTTTCCATTGTAGAATTCCGGCACTACTTTGTCTTTTGCCTTTTTGATTGCAGATTTTACTAATGACCGTGGTAATCCAAAATCATCAGCAAGTATTTTGATTTCTATTTCCCATGATTTCACTTTGCCTTTCTCCTTTCTTTTATAACATTACCCCAAAGTAATTAAACATAATTACAATGAGAAAGTAACTGATTATTAATACTACTGGTAACATGAGAACTTTAAACAATTCTCTTTTCACTTTGCGTCTGAATCTGATTTCTCTTGCCGTCATTTACTTTCCCTCCTATTTTTGAGCATAAAAATAACAGCTATATAGATATACAACTGTTATTAATATTCTCTATTATGCTATTTGTTATATACGTTTTCCGTTTTATAAGCGTATAATTCAGTACCATCTGACAGAGCGAATGCCAATTCTTCTCCGTCTGTATTCCAATCTACTATTTCAAGATTAGAATACATATATTCTGTATCCCAGTTTGTAGTATGATATTGAGTAGATATTATTATATCATCCTCAATGTTTTCAGTTCCGTTGTTATCCATGAGAAGTGAGCAGCCATCGCCAACTTTCCAATCTTCTGTTCCGTAAAAGTCCCACAGATTTCCATTGGAGTCCTCAACTGTTATAGAATCATCTTTTATATTGATTTCCGTTACTATAGTAGATAATGGATACATGTTTTCTACCTGTTTCCGTTCCGCAATTTTACCTACAGTGAACCCAGATCCTACTGCAAGGCAGACTAATACTGCCATAACTATTTTATTTTTCATGTCACTCCTCCTCAATTTCTATGTTCAAGCATGACTTTTCAGATAATAATTCTGCTGTCAATTTACAGATATTATCTGTGTATTTCCGTTTTGTCCATTCTTCAAACCAATCCTTTTGAATTTGCGTTATGGATTTGTCCATCTGAAACTCTGTAATTAATCCTCTTCGGAAATTACGGATTATGTGTGTCTGTTGTGCTTTGTACAGTTCATACTGTACAGTCTGATGATTACAAAGACCTACACAGATCTGCATGGTTTCCGTTCTACATTCGAAAGCGGTCATTTCAAGACCATAGATACGCATGTATTGATCAAGTTCCATAAGTCTTTCCTCTTCTGTTCTATAAGTACCTGCAATGATTCCATTGCATAATAATACTTTAGTTTCCATTTTCCATTCCTCCTGTTTTGCGTTTTTGGGTATAAAAATAGCACCCTGGTTTGCATTTCTGCGTTTAGGGTGCTTTGGTTACTTTATTATTTATTTTGCAAGGCATCTAATTTAGCTTGTAAAATAGCCATTTCCGCTTTTATTTTCTCTTCTTCTTGGGCTTTTTCGTCAATGCTTTCCATTATGTCACCAGGCTGAACATGAAGATACCTACATACTTTATCAATTGTATCCGTGTTCACCCCTTTGTTTTGGGAAAATTTATAAGGCATGTTTTTTGAAATACCTGCATTCTCTAAATCTTGCCAGCTCATTCCTCTTTCTTCAAGAATTTTTTTTAACTTGTAATATACGATCATTTTTTGTTTCCCTCCTGTCACTGTCACCTCAATTCTACCACATTTTTGTGTAGTCTACAATATTTTGTTTCGCTTCTGCTCGTCAGTTACGGACTTTCACCGTAAGACAAAAGAGCAGTTTATACTCATGCCCAGGAGTTTTGATTTGCGTTACAAAAACCGTTTTATATCAGGAAATGAATATGCAGATCTTGCAAAATTTGCTTTCTGCTTTGCAGTTGTTCCCCATGATGTCTGTGCAAGGTCATTTGCACCGTTTGTCATTTCTTTAATTGCTTCTTTTTTAGCTTTTGCATGTTTGATTGCCATGCTTCTATCAGACATTTATTTCACCTCGACTTTCTCTTTTTTATTTGCCTTCTTAGATTTTTTCTTAGAAGATTTTTTAGCATATTTTTCTACAAGTACAGACGGAATATCTGCTGGTTTAATTGTTCCTGCTTCTACCATCCATTCAAAAGCCACACCATACATATTCTTGAGTGCATTTGTAGCGTCATATTTAAGAGCTTTTGTACCGTTGGAATTTACGATCATTCTATTGTCGATCTTTTTACCGATTGATTCTAAAACGGCAGTTTCAAAAGACGTGTTTTCAATGTCAAGTTTGTAGTTCTTGAAGAAACTCCGTGAAGCAAGTTTTACAGCATCGAAATCAGAAGCGTCTTTAATGGCTTTTCTGAACGCTTTGTCGTGAGCTGTATATTCAAATGTTGCCTGTTCTTTGAGAAGTTTCTCCCATTCAAGCTTTAAGCCCTCATTAATAGTCACGTAGTTTTCACGCATCTTTTCAAGCTCTTCTTTTGAAATATCAATGGACGTACCCTTTTCAAGCATATCATTAATGCCTGCAATGCTATTTTCGTTAGTTGCAATCTTAGCAGAATAAACCGTATTCAACTCAGCTTTTTTGATGATTACACGGAAAAATTCAGATGTTCGTGAAGATAAAGTTCTTGCAGCCTGGAAGAAATCCACGTTCTTGTTACCTGTCATTGTGTTAGTTGTATTGTTAGCCATAATATCTCCTTCTCTGCGTCTTGGATTTTGCGGACGAGATTTACGCAGTTCGCCCAGTTAATTATCATATGCCATTATTGGCAAAGGCTATGCTGGGAGTCGAACCCAGATGCTGCTTTAAACAGTTCGCCTGTTCTTTCTATAGCCTTGTATCTTCTATCGCCCACAGGTGGAATTAGATACACTCGTAGCTTTTTGAGATCGCACCACCTTATAGTTATTGCGTCCTAGGTCTTGCACCAAATACCGTGTCACAAAGTCTATTTGAATAAACTTTCAGTATCCTGACTTTTCACTATCGCCTTATGGACTATGGTTACTTTACCCCTTCTAGCTATCACCATAGTTTTCTAGCATTTTTCCAGTAATGCTAGTACTTTTTATGTAGGATTCGTGAGAGTTGGGGACTCACTTAATCTATTTTTTCCCCGTTTTTTTATGAACCCATTTTTTCACCGAATTAGTTCCATGATTTCACCCATGAGTTACTTCTGAAAACAAAGATTTTCACCCGTAAGTTACTAATCTTTTTCTAATCCAGTGATAGATTTTTAAAGAACCTATAAAACTCTGTGGAATTTTTGCACGACTTATGCTAGAATAGACTTGTGGTGTGCTAGACTAGCATAAGTCGCACTTGTTGCATGTTATGAGATAAACTCTATGTAATCCGTATCATTACTAAACAAGTACCAGTTGTTTAACCACGGAACATATCCCATGCAACCGTAGGGAGTATAATAGTATTTATACATCCTATCCACTCTCCTCTCATTAGATTGACGGAAAAGTTTTAATCACGTACAAACTTTTTAACGTGCTAACCGCCTGCTATTGAGAGGAGTTACTATTTAATTATCTGTCAAGTGGTTGTTGTCTTCTTGACACCTTTATACTACCACACTTTCGTGTTGTTGTCAACACTTTTTTGTGATATTTTTTTAAGTCTTAGAAACCTTGCTGGTGAGTATGCAGAGCCTTAACACCTTGCAGTGAGCGTCTTTATTGACTTGTATAAATCATATCACATCTTTGTGTTGATGTCAATATTTAAATGTGGTTAGAAATGATATATTGAGAACTGATAGAACTGAATGTCTATCGGTCGTCCTCTTGACGCTTTTTACTATACGCCCATTTTCGTGGGATTGCAATATTTTTTTGGGAATTTTATTCGTTTTGGCATGTTGCACAATTTGTGGATCTAGTTTTTTGTGCATTTTTACTAACTGGGGAAATCAGATCTGAAAATAATAGACAGTGTGTTGAGAAATAGACAGATATATTTTTTTTGTATAGTAATGAACTAGGTATGTAGTTTTTATATGATAATAGACATATTAATATAAAAGTGTCTAAAAAACGATAAAATAAAACAAAAATGCCTATTTACAAATACATTTTCTAAAAATAGACATAATGTCGAGAAAAAAGAAGTCCCATTTTTTGCTTTATATAGAAGATAAAATTTGAATTTCATTGTCTAAAAAATGCGTAAAAATAACAAAACTACGCATTTTCAAGGGATTTTTCATATACCGGGGGTAGTTAAAATCATAAAGGCTAACTCGAATTAGTCAGAACTAACTATGTGGTCTTTCCACACACCAACTCAAAAAATCCCTCCCACTTCTAAAAATTCATCCACAAAATTCCAAATTTTCACCAAAATCCTCAAATCCTCAATTTCCTCTTGTTTTTCAACGAAAATCGCACCTCACAAAAATTTCACCCCTTATCGAACCACATATCGCCAAAACCCTTATTTTTCAACACTTTTCTGCCCTTTTTCACACAAAATTTAACTAAAAATTTTCACAAATTCACTCACCGATCACAACTTTTTTCCTTATATAAAGGCATTTTTACGATGTACTATTTTTACGTCAAAAAATCACCATTCAACTCTTTTCCAAATCAAAAAATTTCAAACCATCAACAGAGAATAATAATGTATCCCACAACTCAAAAATAAGGAGACAAAAACTATGCGTTTAACAAATGAAGAAATCTTAACTCAATTCCCATTCTGGTCAAATCATCCTTCAGGAAACATCCAGCAAGTACGCTATGGAGACATACCAGATTGTCAATATACACAAGAATCCTACAATTACTATCAGCAAGAAACAGATCCACACCTATTAAACATCCTTTGCGCCAATGCTTATATCTATTCGCAGCATGGAGCATTTGACATCTATAAAACCATAGCAGGTGATATTTATATCCATACAGAAACGCAGCAAGTCCTATACGGTTCACTCAATATACCATATAGAAATAAGCCTATCACAATCCATCTCAATCTTATGTATGGACTAAAAGCACTATCACTACTCTCTTTGCGTGGAACAGGTAAAGTAAAAGGATTCTGCAATAAAGATGGAATTGGATCGCCTTGCAATCATCTGAACACAGAAGAATTAGATATAGATATTATCAAATCAGTCTTAAATAATCCTATGGAAGATTATGGCTATGGAGTGCAAAAGTTTATGCAAGCGGCAAGAAAACTCTATGTAGAAGATCCATACAACAACATTATGAATAAAACATTTGAATTATAGAAAATACAACAAAATCATACATTTCATCCAATTACTATACTTATTTAAATAAAATCAGACCAAATTCTGTTCAAATGTCAAAAAGGCACGATTTACCATGTAAGGTATTAAAATTGATTCTATCTCATTTTGTTCATAGATAAGTCATCAAATCGCCTGTTTAAAAATGTAAGGTTATATCAAAATAGAAATTATAAGAAAATACACATACTGAACTACACAACTTGTTTGTGTAGTGAACAAGGTTATAATCTTAGCTTGGAACGAAGAGACAAGATAAGTTGTATCTTAAGATTTATTGGAAAACAGAAAAATGCAATGCTGAGTACAACAGATGAACTTATCTATTCAGATGATGATCCATTTAGCAAAATTTATGTATAAGATATTCTCTATCTTATCTAAAGTGCTTACAGAACAATTGATTTAGATGACGAGTTATTGGCTGATTTAATTGAAGAAAAAGAGAAACAAATTAAAGCAAAAGAATATTATGGTAAAAGATATTATAACTATTATAGCATCTATAATCCACTAGAAAAAAATCATGATATAGATATGGAAATAAATCCAATTGGATTAGATGAGACAGAATTTAAAGTAGATTTTGTAAACAGAAGAGAGTCTGGTGAATATGTTTCTCCTAGAACAATGCAACATGTTTCTTCTGTAATTCATAAACAATTAGATTTTAAAGAATTTGATTTTCATTCTTTAAGACATACTCATGCTACAATGTTGTTGGAACAAAAAGCACCTTTCTTGTATATCAAAGACAGACTTGGGCATGTAAAGATTGATACTACGAAAGTATATACGGATCATCTGACAGATACTATGTCAAAAGAAGGACTAAATGTATTAATGAATATTTATAAAAAATAATCAATTTATGATAATATAGCCATCTATATTTTGCCCACAAGTTAGTTTTTGTGTGGGCAAAGTGTGGGCAAAGCATCGTGTATAATTTGTGGGCAGTGGAATAAAAAAGGAGATAAACACAAATAATTGTGTTTACCTCCTAATTTTTTTGGTTATATTTGACTATTTTTGTCTATTCTTAGAATTTACCAGCCTTTGCAGCTTCTTCTACAGCAACTGCTACAGCAACAGTCATACCAACCATCGGGTTGTTTCCTGCTCCGATAAGTCCCATCATCTCAACGTGAGCCGGTACAGATGAAGATCCAGCGAACTGTGCATCAGAGTGCATACGTCCCATTGTATCTGTCATTCCGTAAGAAGCCGGTCCAGCTGCCATGTTGTCTGGGTGAAGTGTACGTCCTGTACCACCACCTGAAGCAACTGAGAAGTATTTCTT
>OGCN01002324.1_pt1 | contig 20993 bp, 20 predicted proteins | sample 1570181 | NCBI WGS metagenome assembly OGCN01 (sample SAMEA4370584, study PRJEB24528) | human gut metagenome | reverse complement strand
ATGCACTTGGAATTGCCTCTGCCACATGAAGTCCCATGCCGATCCGCTCTGCGATCTCGACCATTTTCTCTTCCTGTGTGCCCTTGCCAAGTCCGATATCTACCGCCATCTCAATTCGTTTTACTACCGATGGGCCGGCTACATCTCTTCCTATTTTTCTGCCGATACGTGCTCCTTCTTTCGCACCGTAGATTCCTGCCTGAATAATGCTGTACACATCTGCATCCGGTGTTACCGCTTCCGCAACCGCTGCTGCCACCGCACTTCCGCCGGAAATCGCCAGATAATTATCATGCGTTACCATGGTTACTACCGCTGCATCATAGATCGCCTGATCTACATTGCCAGGATTAAACAGACCGATTGGTGCAATCTTCATGGCCGCACCGTTGGTTGCCTGTCTCGGAAGCAGTTGGATTGCATCAGATTCCGGTATCTCCTCTCCCTTATAACGGCGGATTGCCATACGAGTTGTCGGTCCCGCAAAACGGTCAAAAAATATCGGATGTTCTGACCAGTCAATCAATGCCTCTTTTACCACTTCGGACGTAATCTCACCATCGTGGTCGATAATATGTCTGGTAATAAAATACGCCGAACTGAAATCATCTGTTGCCTGCCCCGGCTGGTTGCCTTTGGCAAACGTATCCATTGGCGTCACTTCAAAATCTGTCACCTTGTGTCCGAAATACTGAAGGATCTGTTCGGTCGTCCGACTCTCAGTTGCTGCTCCCATGGCATCACCGGCTCCTGCTCCGATCAGACATCCCAGGATTCTGTCATTTAAGCTATACACATTCATCACCTCGCCTCTATTATAGCACGTGAGCAGCCACTGTTCCCGCCCATATGCACGAAAGGGGAGATGTATTACACATCTCCCCTTATGATCAAGCGGATATTTCCGCCTCATTACCTTCCTGACGCTTAGTGCCAGTCAGACATCTCAGCTACGTTGTCAGCATTAACCAGTGCCATCGGTGTGCTGTCGCCAATGCTTGTTACTTCCTGTCCTTCCAGGGCTTTCAGCATCATGATAACAGCTTCTCTACCCATAAGGTATGGAGACATAGCTACTGTTGCATCATATGTTCCGTCTTCGATTGCTGCTTTAGCTTCTTCTGTAAAGTCAACACCAACTACCATAACCTGATCTTTCATGTCTTTTTCCTGAAGAGCCTTTACAACACCAAGTGCCATATCATCGTTACCACAAGCGATACCTGCAAGATCCGGGTTAGCTTCGATAATAGCTGTAGCTGCATCATATGCTTTCTGTACGTCGAAATCACACTGCTCAACTGCTACTACATCATAACCAGCTGCTTCAAATGCCTCTTTTGCTCCATCTCTACGAGCGTCTGCCTGTGTACCACCTTCGTTACCGGCGATAACAGCTACCTTCTTGCTGTCACTCTTGTTATTATCAATGATGTACTGAGCTCCCATTTCTCCCTGAGACTTGAAGTCTACCGTGATCATACCTGTCAGAGATCCGCCGGCTTCTTTCAATGCATCCGCATCTACTTCGTTACCTGTTGTGATAATCGGTACTTCATCCTGGTTAGCTTTTACAATACCGGAAATCAGGCAGTCGCCTGTCAGTGGAGATACAGCGATTGCTGCGTAATCTTTAACAAGCATATTTTCCAGAATATTCAGCTGTCCAGCTGTATCTGTATCAGAATCCGTTGCCTGCACGTCAATATCTACGCCATACTCTTTGGCTGTGTCTTCGTAACCTTCCTGCATAGTTACCCAGAAAGAGTTAGCCAGTGTACTTTCGATAGCTGCAAGCTTCACTCCGCTGTCTTTCTTCGGCAGTGGTGCAAAGTCTTCGTCTACCTGTGCCATTGCCTGAGCAAACAATGTGTCTTCTCCTGACGCATCATCTTCCTTTGCGTCATCTTTCTTTTCTGTGTCCTCTGTCTTAGTATCCTCTTTCTTCTCGTCTGAAGAACTGCTTCCGCATCCTGCTACCATTGCGGATACCATTGATACACACAATAAAATGCTTACTAATTTCTTTTTCATTCTGCTCCTCCTTGCTTAACTCTTAGTAAGATTTATTATTCAATGAGGTCCTCCCTCATTAAATGCAATACATCCTGTACGGTTGCACGGCTTCTCGGTCCCGCGATCGTACATTTGACAGCTGCCGTTGCATTAGCGAACTTTAATGCATAGACTTCTTCTTTTTCTTCTCCGAAATATGAGTACAGCAGTCCACCGATAAAGCAGTCTCCTGCACCTGTCGTATCCACCGGTTCTACTTCATATGCCGGAGCATGATACTCGTGTTCTCCATCATACCAGTAAGCGCCCTCGCCTCCTGCTGTCAGGATTACTCCTTTTTTTACATGATACTTATCCTGGATCATGCGCATCGCTTTGTAAGGATCTGTCTCGCCGGTCATCTCCTCGTAGCCGGCGCGTCCACTGATAAATACCGTACACAATTCCATCATCTTCTCAATCTCTTCACGGCTAGTCCCACAAGTCTCCATGAAACTTGGCACACACTGCATATTGTAAATGACAGGCTTACCCTGCTCCAGTGCTTTCTCTGCCAGCCAGATGGCTGCTTTCGGCGAGAACATATCATTGTAGAAAATATCCATGCCATCCATAATATCAGCCGGAAGCTCCTCCGGTGTCAGTGTGCATACCGCATCTCCCGCATTTGCAAAAATACAGTGTTTACCGCCCGGTGCCGTAATAATATAAGTATGCAATGTAGTTCCATTTTCTTTTGTTACCACATATCGGTCATCCACATGATCCGCTACCAATGTCTTACGAAACTGGCTGCCTACCTCGTCATCACCGATCTTACCGGTCTGATATGCTTCCATGCCAAGGCTCGCACACGCTACTGATACATTGGATGCACTGCCGCCCGGAAGCATTTCTTCATGATGGATCAATGCAAATCCGTCATCCTTTGGAAGTTCATAGCTGTTCAGCACTACATCCATGGCGATCGCGCCCAGTGATAATACTTTTTTGTCCATTATACTTCACTCCTTTTTCTGCGATTGCTCTCCGAAATGAGTACCGCTACTACTAATATCACACCAGTCAGCACTTCTTGATAATGAGAAGATACTGAGAGAAGTACAAGTCCGTTCTTCAGAATATTCAGAATCAGGCAGGCAACCACGGTACCTGCTACATTGCCCTTGCCACCCTGCATACTGGTTCCTCCGAGAACCGCTGCCGCAATGGCATCCATCTCATATCCCTGTCCGGCCAGCGGCTCTGCCGAATTCAGTCTGGCTGTTACGATCATGCCTGCGATACCTGCGCACAGTCCACAGATCGCATAAATCACTATTTTTAACTTCTTAACATCTACGCCGGAACGATTCAATGCCAGTGCACTGGTTCCACAGAACAGACAATAATTACCAAGCACTGTCTTATGCAGGACCACTGCTCCGATCACTGCGATCAGCAATGACAATACGATCGGCACATTGATCGGTCCGATCTTGCCTGAACCCAGAAATGTAAAAATATCCGAAAATCCGTAAATCGGCTTGGAATTGGTCCATACCAGAATCACTCCCCGAAGCACTGTCATACTTGCAAGCGTCACAATAAATGAACTGATCTTGCCATACGCTACCAGCGCGCCATTGATCACACCGATCAGGGCTGATACTGCAAGTCCTAAAAGTGCAGCCGCCAGTGACGGCACGCCTGCCACACACAGCATACCCATGAACATACCGGAAAATCCAATGATCGCGCCTACCGACAGATCAATCTCTCCCATACAGATCACGAATGTCATTCCCACAGACAGCACCAGATAAATAGCTGACTGATTCAGAATATTCCTGCAATTCTTCCAGGAAAGGAAAAATGGCGATGCAATAGATAATACCACGATCAATACGACCAGTATTGTGATCAGAAAGATCATATATGAATGTCCCTGTAATCTCTTTTTCACGCTAAGCACCTGCCTGTCCCTGTTTTTCTTTTGCACCTGTAATCATAGACACCACCTCGTCCATGGTCGTCTCACAGGTCTTCATCTCGCCGATCACTCTGCCCTGCCGCATAATGCAGATCCGATCCGAAATATCAAATACCTGCGGCATATTGTGGCTGATCACAATTACCACATATCCATCCGATGCCAGTCTGCGGATCAGCTTCAGCACTGCATTCGTCTCGTTCAGTCCCATCGCTGCTGTCGGTTCATCAAAGATAAACACCTTACCGCCACGATTCACCAGACGCGCTACTGCTACGCCCTGTCTCTGACCACCACTCAGGTTCCCAACCGGAACCGTCACATCCGGAATCCTGATATCCAGATTCTGAAGCAGTTCTTCTGCTTTCTTATTCATTTCCTTCTTTTTCAAAAATCCGAATCTGGAATGTTCATTGCCCAGGAACAGATTCGATGTCACATCCATCGTATTCCCCAGTGCCAGATCCTGATATACGGTGGACACACCTGCCTCAATTGCCCCTCTGGTAGTCAGACCTGTGTATTCCTGATCACCTACTTTGATCTTGCCCTGATCTGGTCTCAATACTCCGGACAGAATTTTGATCAGCGTGGACTTACCTGCGCCGTTATCACCAACGATTGCAAGTACCTCTCCTTCATACGCTGCTACAGACACCCCTCGGAGTGCCTGTACATGTCCGAAATCCTTATGCAATTCGATCGCTTTTAAATATGCCTCACTCATAAAAACCTCGTATATATTGATATTTTCTATAACCCATCTTTTTAATTGGTTTATAACTTTTATATTTTAAAATACAAATCATTTCATGTTTCTTTTTGCTTTGCACAACTATTATATCACTCGTTTTATAGTCTGACAAATCGGCTTTATCTATAAGTAAGTCGCATTTATTTGTGTTATCTATAAATTTATAGGATTTTTTTATAACCACTCTATCACTTGCACATTTTTCGCTACTGTGTTTAAATGAGGTTGGGGCAAAAAACACTATCATCATAATAAGGGGAGATATTTATGAGACAGGAATTACAGATATTATATGAAGATCCGGACATTATCGTCTGTTTCAAGCCACATGGTCTTGCCACTCAGAGCCATCGCATCAGCACTCCTGATCTGGAGCACATGATCCTGAACCATCTGGCTGAGGCAGAACACAGTTCCTCCTCTTCACACAAACATAGATCTGCACCGTATCTGGCCGTAATCCACAGACTGGATCAGCCCGTATCCGGTATTCTGGTATTTGCTAAGAATCCAAAGGCTGCCCGGAATCTGAACCATCAGTTAACAAATGAAGGCTTTGGCAAACACTATATGGCGCTGGTCGACGGATGTCCGTCCAAAGAGACCGATACGCTCGTCAATTACCTTGTCAAAGACAGCAAGAGCAATACTTCCAGAGTATGTGACCACCACACCCATGGTGCCAAAGAGGCACGCTTAAGTTATCGCATCCATTCCAAAGAAGCCGAGCAGACTCTTCTGGAAGTCACCCTGGACACCGGACGCCATCATCAGATCCGCGTACAATTAGCCCATATGGGCTGCCCGATCGTCGGAGACGCCAAATACAATCCAAATGCGCAGAAAAAAGGATGGCAGGAAATCAAGCTCTGTGCATACAGACTCGCGTTCCGCCATCCGATCACCGGAACTCCACTGGAATTTCAGGTGCCATTTTCATAAGCTGTTAATTTAAAATCGGCGATTCCGTAACGGAACCGCCGATTTATATTTTCACTTTATTGACTTTCTTTTATTTATGGAAGTACTTCCTCACCATTGTTATACATGTTCACTACATGCTGGATACGATCCGCCGGATCCAGAATGTTTCCGATAGAACTGTCATGGTTCAGTGTATCGATCAGAAGCGCAAGATACTTGCTCATATCACAGTTAATGTAGTACGGCTTAGACAGAAGCTCCGGTGTCTGATAGATCAGATTTGTTGTCAGCACACCATTCAGAATGCCTTCTTCATACGCTTCATCAAATTTGTCCAGTCCGCTTGTAAACAGACCGAAGGTAGCTGCTGCATAGATTCTCTTAGCCTTGCGCTGCTTTAACTGTTTTGCCACATCCAGGATGCTGTCTCCTGATGAAATCATATCATCCAGAATTATCACATCCTTGCCTTCTACTGAAGATCCCAGGAACTCATGTGCAATAATCGGATTACGTCCATTTACTACGCGACTGCAGTCTCTTCTCTTATAGAACATACCCATATCCAGGTTCAGCACATTTGCAAGGTATACGGCTCTCTCTGTAGCTCCCTCGTCCGGGCTGATTGACATCATATGCTGACTGTCAATCTTCAGATCTTTAACGGTTCCCAGAAGTCCTTTTACAAACTGATAAGTCGGACGTACAGTTTCAAATCCGCTGAGCGGGATTGCATTCTGTACACGCGGATCGTGCGCATCGAATGTAATGATATTGTCTACGCCCATACGTACCAGTTCCTGCAGTGCCAGTGCACAGTCCAGAGACTCTCTTCCGCCTCTCTTGTGCTGACGACTCTCATACAGGAATGGCATAATGACATTGATACGTCTTGCCTTACCACCAATGGCAGCAATAATTCTCTTCAGGTTCTGATAATGGTCATCCGGTGACATGTGGTTCACGTGACCACTCATAGAATAAGTGCAATTGTAATTACATACATCTACCAGAATGTAGATATCTTTGCCTCGTACAGACTCATTGATAATACCCTTCGCTTCTCCGGAACCGAATCTAGGCACCTTTGCACTGAGCAGATATGAGTCCTTCTCATATCCTGAAAATGCGATATTATCCTTATACTCAGATCCATCCTCATGACGCCATTTGGCAAGGTATTCATCCACCCTGTTTCCCATCTCCTGACATCCGTCAAGTGCGATAATCCCCAAAGCTCCTACCGGGATATTGTCCAAGTTACGTTCGTTACGGCGCATCATCTGTAAGTACCTCCTAAAATTATTTTCTGCCCATAAGTTTCTTTTGAATTCGTATATCGTCTCCGGTAATCCGAAGTACGGTGTATGCACTGGTAATACGGGAAAACACCCTTTCCGAGTACATATTATTAAGATCATCCAGTGAAAGGTTCGTGGATATCATCGTAGACTTGTCACGCAGTAATCTTTCATTCAGACAGACAAACATCTGCGAGATGGTAAACCCATTTGCAAATTCTGTCCCAAGATCATCTATGAGCAGCAGATCGCAGTCATATATATGTTCATAATCCCGCGCTGCATCCTCATCCTTTTCAAACTGCTTCTTTGCAAAGATATCAAATAACTGGCTTGCTGTAAAGTATATTACGGAAAATGTCTGATCTAAAAGCTCCTTTGCCACACAGTGCGTCAAAAATGTCTTGCCCACACCAGTATCTCCGTAAAGCAGTAGATTGCCTCCATCCTTTGCAAAGTTCTGCGTAAATTCCTGACATGCCCTGACCGCTGTCTGGATCGCTTCTCTGGAAGATCTGCCTGTCAGCGGGTCGATATGGCTGTCCGAATAGTAGTCCATAGAAAATGTATTGAAATTCTCTTTTTGTAATATTTCCTGCAGATTGGACTGTGTATACATGTAATCTATAATTGCCTTTTTAAAACAATGGCACTTTTCTTTTCCTATATAACCGGTGTCCTTGCAATCCGGACAGGTATAGGATAATTCAAGATAATCGGTCCGATATCCAGCCTGGGTCAACAACAGTTTCTTTTCTTCAAAAAGAAGATGGAGATCTTCTTTTAATGCAGTAAGCGCACTCTCATCTCCATCCAGCATCCGGCGTGCCTGTCGAACACTAAGTTCCGAAATAGACTGATCCAGCTCACGAAGTCTCGGGATCCGATCATATACCTCTTCATAGCGTCCCCGCAGTCGGTTCTCATTATCCAATTGTCTCTTTTCATATATACGCATGAAATGATCATACTGCGAATTGGTAAGTGCCACTGCTCTCTCCTTGTCAATGTAAGAATTAATATATGAATCAATATGCTACCGGGTCTCGATCAGCTTTCTGGTAAGCTCATCCATATCCTGATACTTGCGTCCTTCAAAATTATTAAACTTGCTCTTCGCAGTACGGCTTGATGTTCTCGGAGCTGCTGTCTTCTTGGCTGCTTTTTCTTTCATATGTACCAGATCCAGTGCCTTCACATCAGCAATGTCTCTGACTCCCTTATCCATCCAGCTCTTCAGGATCGATTCCGTATAATCAAAACTCGGCTGATGGATCGTATTCATAGTACGATTACAGGCTTCCACGATCAGTTCCGGCGAAAATCCATACTCGTCATTCCATCTGGAAATATATGCCATCTCAGGCTCTGCCGGTGCCCGGCCTTTGATGCCGTATGCATTCAACACCGCATAGCTGTTCTTATTATACTTGCCGGACGCATCCTTAGCTTCCTTTACAGTCGTCACATGCTGGTCATTCCAGGACAGTGCAACTTTCTTAATATAATGTATGCTCTTATGCCCATTCTCTACGCAATATTCGATCAGATACTCGATCAGATCCGCTGACATTCCAAGTACATCGTAAAAATACACCAGTTCTTCTACTTCTGTCTTGGTCAGTGTCTTACCCAGATACAACTCTGTCACATGCGTAATCTCGCGGAATTCCTTGCGGTTCCTCTCACTCGGTGTCTGTGCAGACTTAGGTTCCGGTGTCACCGGACTCTCTGGCTTCTTCACCATAGAAATCACTGTCTGCGCTGCCTTCTTCGCCGGTGTCGCAGCCGCTTCTCTCTCCTGTGCCTGCGGTGCAGACTGAGCTCCGCTCTTGGCAACGTCAAGCAGACCTTTCTTCGTCCAGTAATCCAGTGCACGATTGACATCCTTCTCTGTACAGTCCAGAATATCGGCAATTTCCGACACACCAAGGTTCACAGACGGATCGCACTTGTAGCGCAATAATAAAAGGTATACCTTTACATACTCGCCATTCGCTTCTGCCATGTATTTATCTATAAATTCATTCTCAACCAGGGTTGCATAACCCTGTACGCAATTTGTCAAAGTTAATTTCGTCATCTCGATCTTCCTCGTCTCTCATCTCATAGCATACACATTATAGCATCGAGGAATAAACCGAAAAAGTTTTTTTTCACGCAAAATCTGTCTTTTTTGTGGATAAATTCATGTGGATAATGTGGATAACTAGTCCTGAAGGAGCTTTTCTCCTATATTTACAACATCTCCGGCTCCCATAGTTATCAACACATCCCCCTTCTGACATCTTTCCAGAACGAATTCTTCGATCTTCTCAAAAGACGGCAGATAATATGCGTCACAGCCTTCTGCGATCTGTTCTGCGGATACTCCCAGTGTATCCGTCTCTCTTGCAGCATATATATCTGCCAGAATCACATGGTCTGTTGTAGAAAGTGCATCAACAAACTCATCAAATAATGCCTTGGTTCTGGTGTAGGTATGTGGCTGGAAAATACACCACACTTCTTTATGCGGATAATTCTCTGCTGCTGTCAGTGTCGCCCGGATCTCGGTCGGATGATGTGCATAATCATCTATAATCGTGAATCCATTTTTAGCGCCTTTATATTCAAATCTACGATCCGTTCCACGGAACTCCTTCAGACCTTTCTGCATAGCCACAAATGGAATACCCAGAATATCTGCTGCTGCAATGGCTGACAATGCATTCAGCACATTGTGCTCACCTGTCACAGAAAGTGCCATGCGTCCCATCTTCTGTCCGTCATGCATCACATCGAAGGAAGAATCTCCCACTTCGTCATGTGCAATGTCTGCTGCGCTGTAATCTGCGGACGGATCCGTGCCAAAGGTTACCACCTTACATGCCAGACCATCTGTAATCTCTTCCACATTCGGAATCTGCTGATTGATTACCAGCACACCATCTTCCGGAAGTAATTCAGCAAACTTGCGGAACGAATTACGGATATCCTGAAGGTCCTTAAAAAAGTCCAGATGATCCGCATCAATATTCAGGATGATCGCAAGCTTCGGAAACAGATGCAGGAAACTGTTGGTATACTCACACGCCTCCGCCACAAAGAGTTCCGAATCTCCAACACGGATATTACCACCAATTGCCTTCAGGATACCTCCTACCGATAATGTCGGATCCTGATCATCTGCCAACAGAATCTGTGACAGCATAGATGTCGTAGTTGTCTTACCATGGGTACCTGATACTGCGATCGGCATATCATAATTACGCATCAACTGACCCAGAAGTTCTGCACGACTGAGCATTGGAAGATTCTGTCTCTTTGCCTCCATAAATTCTTCGTTATCTTCATGGATCGCAGCTGTATATACTACTACATCAATTCCTTCTATAATATTGGACGCTTTCTGTCCATAAAACACTCTTGCTCCCATCTGTTCAAGATGGTCTGTCAGAGCTGACTCTTTGGCATCAGATCCCGATACTGCAAATCCCTCTTTTAACAATACCTCTGCAAGCCCGCTCATACTTATACCGCCAATGCCAATAAAATGCACATGGATTGGCTCTCCAAAATTAATCTTATACATTAATTAAAGCCTCCTAGCTTGTTCTATCTATCTTATTATAAACATATATTTAGAAAAATCCAAGCTGTAAACGTCATAAAACATCATGTTTCTCTTTGCAAAAATAAGCCACGCTTACTTTTGTAAATTTTAAACAATTTTTTTTTGCTATTTTATATTTTTTTGTAATATTTGTTCACATACAGATCAATCTATGCTATACTTGACATATATCATTATTAACAGTCATTGAGATGCTGTAACAATAGTGGGATAAAAAGAATAGAGGAATGCCGGCTAGAGCTATCGCCGGAGAAAGGAGCTGAATACGCCATGCAGATTACAGATGTACGTGTGCGCAAAGTTGCAAAGGAGGGAAAGCTCAAAGCTGTGGTATCTATCACTATGGATGAAGAGTTCGTAGTACATGATATCAAAGTGATCGAGGGGGAAAAGGGGCTTTTCATTGCAATGCCTAGCAAGAAGACAGCAGACGGTGAATATCGGGATGTTGCGCATCCAATCAACTCTGGCACAAGAGAGCGGATTCAGAGCATAATTCTCAGAAAATACGAAGAAGCTATGCAGGAAGATTTCCAGGAGACAGCATAGGTTTTGACATCAGAGAGAGGTATAATACTCGGGATCAGGTAACCAAAGAAAGGAGTCACTACTTCACGAACATCGTTTCATGAAGTGATGACTCCCTTTCTTTATAGTCTTATATCTGCATAAGCAATATTCATTTTTTTCAACAGGTCTCTTTCTCTGTGATGACAGGTAAATAAAAGCACCTGTCTTCCCGATTCTGCAAGCCACGCCATTGCTCGTTCCAGTCTGGTATCATCATAATATGCAAAGGTCTCATCCAGAATAATCGGATAATCTTCCGCATACAGAAGATCTGCTACCGCCATCCGCAACGCAAAATAAATCTGTTCCAGCGTTCCCTGGCTGAGCTGCTCTACCGCGATCTGCTGATTCTCATGCCATACATGCATGTGCAGAGAATCATCAATCACCAGGCGACTGTATCTTCCATCCGTCAGTTTCTCTATGACCGCAGATGCCTTACGGTTCAGCACCTGTTCCATCTGCTTCTGCATTTCCAAAGTCAGCATGTCCAGACGACTGATTGCCAGTATAAGTGCTTCTCTCTTACGATCCACTTCTCTGTAATCCATATTCATATGATCCAGTTCCCGGAGACTTTCCTGCAGATTCTCATATTCAATCTGCTTTTCCTTACACATATTGGTCAGTTGTTCTTTCTTCCACTGAAGCTTCTCTGTCGATATCAGTTCTTCCCCGACATCCAGTTCTTCTGTCACTTCTTCTGTCTTCGCTTTCCGCTTGCCAACCTTCATCCTGTTCCAGATATAGATAATTCCAAGCACGATAACTACAGTCGTGACCAGTGAATTCCACGGACCAGGCAATACACACAAAAGCAGGATACAGGCACCTATAATTGCCACAATTTCCAGTGGATGCACTCTCCACCTGGATGTCGGCACTTCTTCTGGCGGTTCTTCTTCCACTTCATCCACATCCCGGTACTGTAATTCCAGTTCTACTTCCTTTAACTCGCTGTCCATATAATGAATGTCTCTCCATATATGTGCCGCTTCCTGTTCTAAAGTCTCCCTCTTACGCTCTTTGCGCTGCAACATCTCCCTTGCTTCCCGGTCAGCTTCCTTCTTCTTCTCAAGCAATTCCGCTCTCGCTGCTGACACATCAATATCACTGTCTCCGGTCATATAATAACCGGTCGCATAATTCTTAAGTTCCGCAGCCAGTGCCTGGTTGGTCGCTGTATGAAGCTGCCCGATACACAGTGTGTTCTCATAAGACGACGCTGTCAGTCCATCCAATACCATCTCCAGGTCGCCATCCTCGGGAGATAATTCTTCGCCATCCGTCTCACAATATAACTTAACGCTCTTGGAATATTTGTCAAAGTTTCTTTGCAAACAAAAATCTTTCTCATTGCTTTGAAACCTCAGTTCTCCTGAATAATAATTACCGAATTCCCAGGGTTCATATCTGGAAAATGTATCCTTCGCCGACGCCCGTCCGCGTCCGCGCTCCAGTCCAAACAACATTGCCTTAATAAAAGTATGTATTGTAGTCTTGCCGGATTCATTCTCCCCACAGATCACATTGATCCCATCCTGAAGCTGAATGCTCTTATCATGAAATTTACCAAAATTCTTCAGTTTCAGTTCCCGAAGCTTCATGCCTGTTCTCTCCTTGTATCAAGCAGCGCCTGTACTCCTTCGCACAAAGCTGCGTATTCCGTGCTGTTCGCTTCTGCACCTTCAAAGCTTGCAATATAGCGCCCCAGCAGATTCTCCTGATTGCGTCCCAGCAGTTTCTCATAGTCATATGCCGGTCTGGTATGATCCGCAATCTCCAGCACATTTCCAAAAGTATCTATCTGGCTCAGATCAAATGCCACATCCGGATCACGTCTGCCTTCCAGACTCAGACAATACATATTCTGTACACCCCTCTGACCGATCAGTTCGTCAATCCTGGTATGCAGATCATAGCCAGTCATCTTCTCATCCACCGGTACATCCAGATGTACATATTCGCGCTCCGCATGTTCCACGAAAGAAATGCGGCATCCGCTCGGATCCAGAATCCCCCGCACAAATCCATGCGCGCCGATATCATTGCGATCGATCGGCTCCAACGCGCCAGCATATGCCATACGATTTGGAATCAGCACTTCTGGCTTGTGGATATGTCCCAGCGCCACATAGTCGAATCCAATCTCATCTACAACCGTTTTGCGGAATGGCAAATGAGATGCATCCCCGCCATGTGCCAGCAGAATATGATATCTGCAGATATCCTTTAACTCTATCTGCTCGTATAACGACTCCTGATTCTCTTTTTCATAATAGCTGCATCCATACACAGCCAGATTCATGGTCGGTAACTGAATACACGACACTTCATCCGATAAGATCATGTACACATTCTGATTCCACGTATAATTACGGTAATATGACTGCTTTTTAATATAGTCATGATTGCCCGCCACAAGCACCACCTGTGTATGCGGAATGCTTCCAAACATGGCATCCACTTCCTTCAGTTCCCGAAGCAGCGGCTGTCTGTGAAAAAGATCTCCTGCGATCAGCAGCAGATCCGTCTCCTCTCTGCGGCACACCTCGATCACTTTGCGAAAGCTGTCCCAGATCTCATTTTTTCTTTTTTCGCTGTACTTTTTTCCTGCGTCCGGACTTGCCCCTAGATGCACGTCCGCTATGTGTATGAACCTCATCGCTGTCTCCTTCTTCCTGCTTGTTCTTCGATGGCAGCGTTACTACAAACTGTGTCTTATTGTCATCACTCTTGGCTATGATCCGACCTCCGTGAAGCTCTACGATCTCACGGGCAATGGCAAGCCCCAGTCCTGCACCGCCTGTCTCTGTAGAACGGGAATCATCCAGGCGATAGAATTTTTCAAAAATCGTCTGCAGCTTGGCTCCCGGAATCTTCTTGCCTTCATTCTGAAATACAATCTCCACATCACCGCGCTTCATATGCGCATCAATGCGGATCGTCGTATTCTCATAACAGTATGCCACAGCATTTCTGAGAATATTGTCAAATACGCGTGCCAACTTGTCCGGATCTCCCTCAACTTCCAGATTATCCTCTGCTTCTACTTCACAGGTCAGATGCTTCTCCTGAAGCACTCCATACAACTCGTCTGCAATCTGCTCCAGCATCATAGACAGATTCAGATCCACCGGCTCCAGTTCAAATTCCTGCAGACTGAACTTGGTAATATCAAAAAACTCATTGATCAGATCACCCAGACGGATTGCTTTTTCCAGAGAAATGTGTGTGTACTTGGCACGTTCCTCTACCGACATATCCGGGTGGCTGTCAAGCATAGTCAGATACGCCACCACCGATGTCAGTGGTGTCTTCAGATCATGCGCCAAAAAGAGCACCATATCATTCTTACGCTTTTCACTCTCAACTGCTTCCAGCTCCTGCCGCTTCAAAGTCGCCTTGATCTCATTCAGACGGATCTCAATCGGCTTCAGCTCTGTGATCAGATGAATCGGCTCAGACGATTCCGACAGAATATTCTCTATGCCATCTCCCACCTGATCCAGATATCTCGTCATCTGCGTCAGTGCAATGTAGAAAAACAGCGCAAAAAGCAGAAGGAATCCCATGATCAAAAAGAAAATCTTGTTATTCCCGATCAGTCTCCAATATAAATGAATGGCGGTCTGTTCTTCCATATGAAAGGCTTCCATGAACTTGACAAACCCCTTTGCAAAGGAGTCGTTGTAAATTCCGTCCACCACATAATTAAGAAGAAAGCCGCCAACCAATACAGTCAGTGCCGTGATCAGCACCGTCTCCAGCAGAATACTGAACTTTAACTTACGATAATTATTCTTCAACTTTGTATCCTACTCCCCATACGGTCTTAATGAAATCCGAGTTACCGGTCGGTGCACTCAGCTTCTCACGGAGATGCCGGATATGCACCATTACCGTATTGTTACTGTTCTTATAGTACTTTTCATTCCATACTTTTTCAAATAATTCTTCCGAACTGATCACCTTGCCCCGGTTCTCACAGAGCAGCCACAGAATATCAAATTCAATCGGTGTCAGTGTCAGCGGTACCTCATTATAAATACATTCATGTGAGGTACGGTTCAGGAACAGACCTCCCACATCAATCACATCTCCGGCATCCTTGCCCACTTCGTTATACTGCGTATACCGGCGGATCTGTGCCTTTACCCGGGCAACAAGCTCCAATGGATTAAATGGCTTCGGCATATAATCGTCCGCCCCCAGTGTAAGTCCCGTGATCTTGTCCATATACTCGGTCTTTGCTGTCAGCATGATAACCGGAAATGTGTACTTCTCACGGATCTTCTTCAGGATCTGGAAACCGTCAATGTCCGGAAGCATCACATCCAGGATCGCCAGATCGATCTTCTTATCCCGGATGCAGTCCAATGCGTCCTGTCCTGTATAAAACTTAAATACCGAATACTGATCATTCTGAAGATACAGTTCGATAACATCTGCTATTTCTCTTTCGTCATCTACTACTAATATATTCATACGATTCCTCCTGTCAGTCTGCGGCATCATCATCTGTGATTGCTTATAACTCGCAATTGTTTACTGTTCTTGGGAATGGGATCACGTCACGGATATTGCTCATACCGGTCAGGTACATGATGCATCTCTCGAATCCCAGTCCGAATCCGGCATGGCGGGTAGAACCGTATTTGCGAAGATCCATGTAGAACTGATAATCCTCTGTCTTCATACCCAGTTCTTCCATACGCGCTGCCAGCTTCTCGTAATCGTCTTCTCTCTGGCTTCCTCCGATGATCTCACCGATTCCAGGTACCAGACAGTCTACTGCTGCCACAGTCTTATTATCATCATTCATCTTCATATAAAATGCCTTGATATCCTTCGGGTAATCTGTTACGAATACCGGACGCTTAAATACCTGCTCTGTCAGATAACGCTCGTGCTCTGTCTGCAGGTCTACGCCCCAGGATACCTTGTAATCGAATTTGTCATTGTGCTTCTCCAGCATCTCAACAGCTTCTGTATAGGTCACTCTTGCGAAGTCAGAAGATACGACATTCTCCAGACGGTCGATCAGTCCCTTGTCTACAAATGAATTAAAGAACTTCATCTCTTCCGGTGCATTCTCCATTACGTAAGTAATGACATATTTCAGCATAGCTTCTGCCAATTCCATATTGTCTTCCAGATCTGCAAATGCGATCTCCGGCTCAATCATCCAGAACTCTGCTGCATGACGTGTCGTGTTAGAATTCTCTGCACGGAATGTCGGTCCAAATGTATAAATGTTGCGGAATGCCTGTGCATAAGTCTCTCCATTCAGCTGGCCACTTACGGTAAGGCTTGTCTGCTTGCCAAAGAAATCCTGCGCGTAATCTACTTTGCCGTCATCAGTCTTAGGCACATTGTCCATATCCAGTGTAGTTACCTGGAACATCTCACCTGCGCCCTCACAGTCACTTGCTGTGATCAGTGGTGTGTGAACATATACAAATCCTCTCTCCTGGAAGAATTTGTGAATTGCATATGCTGTCAGTGAACGTACACGGAACACTGCCTGGAATGTATTTGTACGTGGTCTCAGGTGGCTGATGGTACGCAGATACTCAAAGCTGTGACGCTTCTTCTGCAGCGGATAATCCGGTGCGGATGCTCCCTCGATCTGTACTTCTTCTGCCTGGATCTCAAATGGCTGCTTTGCCTGTGGAGTCGCTACCAGTGTACCCTTCACAATGATTGCTGCTCCAACATTCATCTTAGAGATCTCGGCAAAGTTGTCCAGCTTGTCGCTGTACACTACCTGTAACGGCTGAAAATACGTTCCGTCATTTACTACGATAAATCCAAAACTCTTAGAATCACGGATACTTCTTACCCATCCCCCAATGGTAATCTCCTGATCCAGATACTTCTCCTGGTCTTTATATAATTCTCTGATTGTTAACAAATCCATACCAAATAACTCCTTCTAAAATAGTATCATTATAAATGCTTTCTTATTATAGCACATAACGCAGGGTTTATGAACTCTAATTTTTAAGGGAACCGGCATTGCCGATTCCCTTATTGCACTTTATTTTAATAACAGCAATTTCTCTTCCGGTATCTTAAGCCACCCCGGCATACCTTTCTTTTCCAGCACATCCCACAGCTCTCTCTGTACGAACCAGCAGACATCCTCCTGTTCCTCTGATTCTTTAAGAAAATACTTATGTTCAAACGGCAGCTTTGCAACGCTGTCCACTTTTACTTTTATCCATCCTTCCTCCGGATGCTCTCCGTCAGCAAGCCAGATTGGTTCGAAATCATGCGCACGGATTCCCACATAACGGATATCCTCATCGATCTGCTGTCCCAGAGTAAACCGGATACCCCAGCCCGGCACCTGCAGATGATGCTCGTCTTCTCTGATGGCTTCCGTGATATTCTTACATCCGGTCAGCCTTGCTGCTTCTTTCCATTCCGGGCAATCAAACGTCTCTTCTGTGTTTCCGTGACACACCACTTTCCCCTGATCCATAACGATCAGTTCATCACTGAAACGGTAGATCTCATCCCGACTATGCGACACCAGAATAACGGTTCCCGGATAGTCCTCCAGCATCTGAATCAGTTCCTGCTGCAGTCTGTCTTTTAGAAATTCATCCAATGCGGAAAATGGCTCATCCAGCAGGATCACCTCTGGTTCATAAGCCATGATCCTTGCCAGTGCTGCTCTCTGTTGCTGCCCGCCGGAAAGCTCTCCCGGCAGCCGGTCTCCCAGTCCGTCCAGCTGGAACTTGGTGATCATCTTATCTGCGATCTGCTCCTGCTCTGCCTTGCCGCATTTCAGCCCCGCCATAATATTCTTACGCACAGACATGGTCGGGAATAATGCATAATTCTGGAACAGATAGCCGATCTTCCTCTTCTGTGGCTTCACATTGATCTTCTGATCTCTGTCATACAGCGTGCGTCCTTCCAGCACGATCCGCCCCCGATCCGGTGACTCAATTCCGGCAATGCATCCTAGCGTCATACTCTTGCCACAGCCGCTTGCCCCCAGGATGCCGATCCGCCTGCTGTCACTCTTCACTTCCATATTCAGATGGAATCTTCCCAGTGTCCTGCTGATATTTATCTCAATCATACTCTCTCCCACAGTCCGCTCTTGCCGCCGGATTTCCGGAGCAGATGGACTTCATTGATTTCCATACCTTTATCTACTGCCTTGCACATATCATAAATGGTAAGCAGTGTTACATTTACACCAGTCAGTGCTTCCATTTCTACGCCCGTCTTACCTGTCGTTTTTGCCGTACATCTGACCTCAATCTCACAGGTCTCATCGTGACAGATAAATTCCACTTCTACTTTACTGAGATTCAGGATATGGCACAGCGGAATCAGCTCTGCAGTCTTCTTGGTTCCCATGATGCCTGCGATCCGCGCCACGCCCAGCACATCCCCTTTCTTCATGTCACCGGCTTTCACCTTTGCATAGCATTCTTCTGACATACGGATACGCCCCGACGCTATCGCTTCTCTTACCGTATCCTGCTTCTCACTGACATCCACCATAATCGCTTCGCCCTGTCCGTTAAAATGTGTAAACTCACCCATAACCTGTCCTCTTTCTTACCAACGTTTGATATTTTTCATTTTCCTGCCGGAGATCAGATTCATCAATACAATCACACCGAATGCAATCAGCATAACGATGATGACCCACACTCCCGCCGTCATATAGTCGCCATCCTGCACGACCATGGCTATCCTCTGGGAAATGGTTGCCGTCTTTTTCGGAATATTGCCTGCAAGCATGGACGTTGCTCCATACTCACCAAGCGCTCTTGCAAATGTCAGGATCGTTCCGGATATGATTCCCGGTCCTGCCGTTGGCACCACCACTTTCCAGAAAATGGCCATTTCACTCATACCAAGTGTTCTTCCTGCATAGATCAGATTCACGTCCACCTGCTCAAATGCCGCTCTGGCATTCCGGTACATTAATGGAAATGCGATTACCGTTGCTGCGATAATACATCCAAGCCAGGTCTGTACGACCTTAATGTCAAATGTCTCATACAAAAAGATTCCCACCGGTCTTCTTCTGCTGAATAACAGCAGCAGGAAAAATCCGGCTACCGTAGGCGGCAGCACCATAGGAAGCGTCAGAATTCCGTCCGCCACCGCTTTTACCCCTGGTTTTGCCTTGATCACCTTACGTGCCGCATAGATGCCGAGAAAGAAAGAGATGATGGTCGCCACGATACCCGTCTTGATTGATATAAACAGCGGACTCCAGTCCAGGTTATTCAAAATCTCCATAATCTCTTTCATCTCGATCGTCTCCTTACTTTAATCATTCGTTTATTACTCTACATCTGTATCGAATAAATATTTCTCATATACTTCTTTTGCCTTATCTGATGTCAGGAAATGCAGGAAATCCAGTGCTGCTTCACTTTCCAGATCATCGGCTTCGTCATTCTTGATCTGAGCGACCGGGTAGATAACGTCTCCTGTCAGGTCATAGCCTACTACCTGCAAAATCTCAAGCTTGTCTTCCAGTCCGTATGTGTCTGATTTATATACGGTCCCCACTTCGTTAGATCCTTCTGATACAGCTGCTGTTACCGCACCAACATTGGCACACTCGTTGATCTCGATTCCGCCGAGTGCATCCGATACTTCCTGTGTTGTGATCGCAGATACATCATCAACCTTATCCAGCATACCTGCATTTACCATAGCCTGGCGTGTGTATTTACCAACCGGAACACTTCCATCAGCCAGTGCAAAGCTTTCAGCCTTGTCAATGTCTTCCAGTCCGGTTACCTTCGTGTCGCTTCCTTTGTATGTTACCACACATACCTGATTGTTGACTACATTTGCACGGGTTCCGTCTACTACAAGCTCGTCTCCTTCGAGCTGATCCATCTGCTTCTGTGCTGCTGAGAAAAACAGGTCACACGCTGCACCCTGCTCAATCTGCTCCATCAGAGTTCCTGAACTGTCATAGCTTGCTACAACCTCTACATTCGGCTGCTCCTCATTATACATAGCAATCAGCTCATCGACTACGCCGTTCAGACTCTTTGCTGCAAAGATCGTAATCGTGGTGTTTTCAAACTGCTCTCCGTCACTTTCCTTGTCTTCGTCCTTTGCTGTGTCCTCTGTCTTGGCATCTTCTTTCTTATCATCGGAACTTCCGCCACATCCGGCAAGTCCCAATACCATCACGCCTGCTAACATTGCTGCTAATACTCGTTTCTTCATGATTGTCCTCCTTATTATGATTTTCTATTCTTAAACCGTTCCACTTTCAAAAATCTAACGATCGTAAGCCAATGTATTATTTATCTTTCTCGAGAAAGATGTGCCTATCCGTTACTATTCACAGTCCTCCACGTCTATCTGGCACACTCCCCTTCACTGCCTCTTAATATTCCAATCCCGTGATCCAGATGCGGAAGCAGAAATTCCAATGCCTCCTGCACTGCCTTCGGACTTCCCGGAAGGTTAATGATTAACGTCCTTTTCCGGATACCCGATACTGCTCTGCTGAACATTGCTCTCGGCGTAATCGTCATCGAATAATTGCGGATTGCATCGGCGATACCATTTGCCATACGGTCACAGACTGCAATTGTCGCCTCCGGCGTCACATCACGCTCAGCAAATCCCGTACCGCCCGTGGTAAATATCACATTGATCTGACGCTGGTCTGCAAGCCAGATCAACTGTTTCTCCAATGCAGGCTTTCCATCCGGAAGAAGTAATGTCTCCTTCACATCGTAGCCTGCCGATTTAATCATCTCCACAATCTTCGGTCCACTCTTATCTTCCCGCTCTCCGGCAGCACCTTTATCACTCAGTGTGATCACT
>OGCN01002322.1_pt1 | contig 21016 bp, 16 predicted proteins | sample 1570181 | NCBI WGS metagenome assembly OGCN01 (sample SAMEA4370584, study PRJEB24528) | human gut metagenome | reverse complement strand
AGTACGGTCAGCCGCAGTATGGTCCACAGGGAGGCCAGAATCAGTATGGCCAGCCACAGTATGATCCACAGGGAGGTCAGTACGGTCAGCCGCAGTATGGTCCACAGGGAGGTCAGTACGGTCAGCCACAGTATGGTCCACAGGGAGGCCAGAATCAGTATGGCCAGCCACAGTATGGTCCACAGGGAGACCAGGACCAGTATGGTCAGCCGCAGTATGGCCCACAGGGAAGCCAGGGCCAGTATGGCCAGCCACAGTATACCCCTCAGAGAGATTATCAGGAAATGCCAGGCGGTGACGAGAATAACCAGCAGTAAAAATATATTTTAAATACCGGAAGGTAACACCGGTGAAGCATAACGCTGTCATAGAACACAGCGTTATGCTTCGTTTTCAGAAACAATTTGGGAGGAAACTTTCATGGGCAGTAACAATGCACAGGCAGGAAGAAACAGAACAGAAGTTAAAGAAAAATTAGATCTGATTCTTGAATCTGCAGAAGCACAGCATCCATTCAGTAAGAAAAACTATATTTTTATGCGAAAACTTGTCTTTTTGTGGATTGTTGGCAACGATGATCAGATAGTGCAGTATTTAAAATCAGAAATTCAGAGCATTGTTGAAGACAGACGCTCCATCTGGATCATTCACAGCGATCCGTCCGATATAACAGATAAAGATATTTATCACAAAATCTATGAAGGAATAGAATGTGCATCAACAAATTATCTTGGGGTAGATATGGATCATCTGATGGTCTGCCCGATCCTTCTTAAAGGATGTTTTGAACAGAAAGAAAGTGCAGAGCATTTTACACAGGCAGCCGTTTATGTACAGGAAGAAATGAAAAAAAGGCATCGTTATATTGAATGGAGTCCGTTTATTCTGACAAGTGATGAAGACATTGATATGACGAGAAATCAGATTCAGTCGTCTGTTCAGTTTATGGAAAGAATCATGGAAGAAGGCAGAAAGGCTTTTCTGGACTGCTGTTGTCCGGCATGTGTGATTTCTGATGTGAATGAAATAGGACAGGCAATTTCCATAGAGCAGGCAGCCAAAATTATAGTGATGCTTACCGTATTCAGAAATACAAGCTGTGAAAATGAAGATACCCTGGCATCGATTATGATGCCGGTTCAGGAATATGAAAAGGAATATTTCTTTTCTGCAAGAGCAGTTTCCATCTGCGAACCAGTGAAATCACTGATGCTGAACCGCCTGCTGGCAGTTCACAGATGCTTCCAGAATGGTCTGTTTCCGCAGCAGAAACTGTTCGACAATCTGGAACATTCTTTTTTTGAAGGGAAAGAATGGAAGGAACAACTGGATAAAGTCGCTCATGATCAGAACTATACAGTTCTGACAGAACCTATTTACAGTAACATACCGCTTGCAGATAACAAAATGTATGAGCAGATGTTAAGAAAATTTTGTCAGAAATATTATTTTGGACCTCTTTCAGAAGAGAGAGAACAGTTATTAAAGAAATGGTGGAAATCATTTCTGGAAGAATTTTTTTTGCACCTGGCAGGAGCTATGGAGAGTCTGGACAAAATTGAAGAGAACCGGGAAAAAATCATAGATAAAGTACCGAAGATAAATATAAATATTCCGCAGAATAATTTTATGAATGACATGAGAAAGAGTTGTGAGGTCTGGCTGATCAATGAACTCCGGGTTTTTCCACGAAAGATGGTTGAGGAGGCAATGAAGCCAGAAGGCGTTTATGTGAGAGCGTTTCGTCAGAATAAAGATTTTCTGCAGGATATTTTTCAGAAGATGGAAGATGCAATGCAGCGGGAGATAAAACGTCTGCAACAGACAGAATTATTACTGAATACCGGCGGGGGTCATATTTCAGATGCGCAGGATGAGGCAGAACACTGGTTTCAGGACTATAAGAACACTGTACCGGCGAAAGTAAAAGAAGTTTATAAAGATTATCAGACAATCTTGTGCAGGATGTTCCAGTCAAATGAGAATCATACCGGAACTATGAGCGGAAACCTTCTGGAAAATTACAGCAAGATTGTTTCCGGAAGTATTGAAAGTCGGGAAGCTTACATGAAAAAGAATCTGACGAATCTGGCAGCATCTGATATGGAACAGCTGATCACAAAGCTGGAGCAGAGCTGGCTGTATCCTCTCCGCATGATCGGAAGTGTAGATCAGAACAAAGAGCAGAAACTGTATGTTATGGGAAACAGGGACAATTATCTGTGCCGAAGAATACGGGAGCAGGAGGGACACTATCAGATTGCATTCAAAGAGTGCCCTCTGGATGATCGTCTGGAAATTGTAAGGGTTTCTGACAGAATGACAGAAGGACAGATTATAACAAAAGAACAGGAGAGTGAGAAAGTTGAATTATAAACCGCTGAAAGGATTAAGAGGAATACAGATGCAGGCGGATTTTACAAGATTTCAATTTTCCTGGGATTCTGCCGGAAATGATTCCAGAGTTCATTTCATCTGGATATACAAAGAAGATGAAATGAATAATCCAAGGATGTTTTCATATGCACAGTGTATAGATAATCACATACAGGTGGCATTTCAGTACAACAATATTCCTATGCAGGAGATACGAAAAATCCGTTTTCTGGTTTTTCTGTCGGAAGGTCAGAGAGCTCCTTCAAGAGAAGATCTTGCCAGCCTGTACCAGGATCCGGAATATATCTGTGAAGTATGCTGCGGTACCGGAGAGGTAAAGTGGAGATGGTTACAGGAACCGACAGGTATGACCCTTTTCATGAACAGCAACAAAAAAATACCGGAAAATATTCTGTATTATGAATATACATATGGAAACAAAACATTTCAGTTTGAAATACCGGGAGAAATAAATTACGGTGAAAACAGTTATAAAGGTATTTATTTTCCGGCTTTACAGGAACCACCGGTATTAAAGTCCAGAGAACCGAATATTATGATCTCGGTTTGGAAAGAAAAACCCAGCCCTTGGTGGAAATTTTTAGATATACTCAGAAAATAAGAGGAACAAGGAGAGAAAGCGATGGGATATTATCCGATTAAGTGTGTCCATTGTATGCGTTCTGTAGCAATGGATGAAAGATGTGTAAAAATGGTACCGGAAGAAATCAAGACATTTGATTCCAGATTTGACCCAGGCCCACATATTGATATTCTGGCTGACGACAGAAAAAGTAAGAAGGCAATGAAACAGATTGAATACAAAAGTCTGAGAGAACTTCGAAACAGTCACGTTATCGAACATGAGGAAATTCATCCAATTAAGATTTCAGGAGAGTATCAGAATATTGAAGAATGCAGAAAAGACTTTGTTCAGTCGATCGATGTGAAGGATCTGGAAATTAATGGAACAAAGATGAGCGGTACGATCCGCAAATTTTATTGTCCTTACTGTCATAATGAAATTATTTCGATGGCAGGTAAGCTTCCAATGTATCTGATCAGCATTATGGGACCGAGTTCTGCCGGAAAAACAGTATACCTTACAGTACTTCATAAACTTCTGGGGGGACAAAATTATCCACTTCCGCAGGGACATCTGTCATTTGATAATTTTGGAGAGATGAGTAATGAGTTCCGTAAATTTGCTCTTGCTCTTAACAGAACGGGAACTTTGCCAAGTACAACAACAGAAAACCGTAAAGATCCATATCTTCTGCGTGTGAATTATATTGCAGATGATAATTCGCAGGAAGTGAATAAACAGTGTCTTATTGGTCTGATCGATATGCGAGGTGAGATGCTTCACGGAGATCATGATGATGATCTGATGGACTTTAATCTTCCGCAGTTTAAAGAAGCGAATGGATTTATCATGATGGTCGATCCGGAGACTCTGGAGGGAGTCTATAACCGTCTTCCGGAACAGTATTTCGGAGGCAGAAGCATTGAACAGCTGGATGAGACTCTTGGGTCAATGAGACAGACGATCATAAACTGTATCACAGCAGAGATGGGATGTATTGAAAAACCGAGTGTAGTGGCACTTGCAAAGCAGGATATTCTTTGCAGAAATTACCAGCAGCTGGGAATTCCACTTAACCAGCCGGTAATTGCACCAAATTTCAGACCGGTCAGAGGCACAAATCTTAAGGCATCCTATTATGAACCGATGAGCAAATCAACCCGATCTTGTATTTCATATCTTTCCGGAAGCTTTACATCGTTCCTGGAAACCACTTTTAAGGAACCATACTTTGTGTCGCTTTCTGCATTGGGAAATTATGTAAATATAAGCGGGAACAAGTTGGATAATGTTACAAAGATACGACCAGTTCGTGTAGAAGAACCAATTCTTAAATTACTGATGGATTTTAATTTCCTTCCTAAGTTCTGTAGTGATGAATATTATGCAGATCCACAGGGCGTAATGAACGAATGGGGAAAAATTTTTGCAGAAAACTGGGTAGAAAAAGAAGAAGTAGCTCAGCCAAAAAAACATTTTTGGAACAAAGGTAAAAAATAGGAGGGACTTGCTATGATAGGTCAGCATATATATTCCAGATGTCTGGAAGGATATTTTTCAAAATCTGGTCTGAATGCCGACAGTACGACTGTGACGATCAGCATGAAAATGTTTGCGAGAGCAGAACAGGCAAAGCTGGTTGCAAAAGAATGTGAAAAAATCAGTACTCTGGAAGATATCCGCCCTGTTCCGCAGGAAATACAGGGAGCATATCGGGGAGTACTCAAAATCCGAAGACTGAATCAGCAGATTACAGTGGTGTGCCGTTCTTATCGTCTTCATTCTACAGGAACCGGTGAAAGCAGGGACTTTACATATGGAAGCAGTTACATCCTTGCAGGAGATGACAAAGAACATTTCCTGGAATCACCGGAATATGTACTGAACATTCAGGATTTTGAGGCATATCCTTCAGTTATGCAGCGAATTCAGGAATCCAGAATGCAGGGAAACGGAGGAAAAATTGAGGCAAACGAAGAATATTCTCTGTTTCGCAGTAATGCTCTGGAAATTTCAACAGATATTTTTCAGAAAGCAGGTTTTACAAAAGAGCTTTTTGTAGAATATATTTCCAGTATTATTCAGAGGGTTTCTCTTTCACATTATTCAGGACATGAGAACGATAAGGTACTTGTAATTCTGCCGCGGGCGTACAACCAGGGATGGGAAAGAAGCGGTGGAAATGCCTATGCAGAAGAAATATTGGCGGCAACAATGAAACTTCTCCCGACATGTGTGGAAGAACAGCTGAACGCAACAACCGGTGGAAGAGAAGATCCAATGGCTCCCGTACTGGATGGATATCAGCTTGTATTTATGGAGCCATGTAATACAAAGAGCTGGAAACTGAGTGAATATTCTGTTATTGATCTGGATCAGCAGGAAAGCTGGGTTTCTGAGGATCTGGATACATCGTATGGAGAATTTCTCTGGAATTATCTGAATGCTCCGGAAGTCAGAGAGCAGTTTGAGAAAGAATATGAAAGCCTGTTCAATGAAGGAAAAAGTGAGGAACAGGATCAGGCACCGGAGAAATTCAGTTTTCTTCTGGATCTGCACTGTCAGGAAACGGATGGATTTGCGGATATCCACAAGAGACAACGCCTGTTATTTGATCTGTTAGATTATAACGAAGAAGGCTGGACGAAGAGAAGTATATATGTTGCAGCTGAGATATTAAAATTGGAAATTCAGGAGCCACAGTATGATACCAGACTGGAGAATGCTCTTCTGGAACTGGCAGAGCAGGAAACGTGTCCGTCAGAATTAAAACCGTTTATTGTAACTGTTCTTCTGCAGAATATTCTGAATGGTAATGGAAAGGATGAAAGCATTCAGTGGATCTGCCAGGAAGTACAGGACAATCTGGTTATGAGCAAAATCAGAGAAGCAAACCAGTATGTGCTGCGGAACGAAGACAGTATTGTATGGTATGAGAAAAAATCACTCCTGAAGCTGTATATGGAAATCAGCAGAAATCCGGAACTTGGGGCAGATGAAGGTGTAAAAAGTGAGATCCTGTCAATTCTGACAGACTGGCATATACAGTTATTTGTAAAAGGAGACTGGCAGAACTGTGCCAAAATTTTGAGTATTCTTGCAGCGCAGCTGGAAAATCCGGAACTGAGAGAAGAAAACAGAAAAGAAATATACGAAAATCTTCTGGATGTACTGCTTTCCGGAGAGAAAGAAAGTGAAAAACAGATTTCAGATATTCTGAAACAGGAAGAACGGAAATTTACTGTATATCCGCGAAATCTGAAATTGTTCCGTGAGTGTTTTGAAAAGAAAGTCCGTGAAGATGGAATCAGTATAGGCGAAGAGATAATCTGGCAGCTGACTTATCTGGCAGTGTCCGGAGATGAAGTTTATTTACATGAACACTGGAGACCACTTCACAAAGATCTTGTCGTTAAATACAGAAACACATATAAAAGAGAAATTTTTGAGGAAATCTATAAAGATTTTAAAGGATGGATATCTAACAGTGATGAGAAGAAACTTCCACTGATATGCAGTGCAGTTGCGGTAACGGAAGCCAATAATCTGATCTACGGATATCCGGAATATTGTCCATCTATGCAGAAACTGCGTTCAATAATGGAGTTCCTGGAAAGTAATGGACGATATCAGTCAGCAGCAAATTTGCTTTACAGACGTTATAGTGTTCTGGAAGAAATGGAACAGAAAAAATCTTTCTTTATCAATGAATTAAACAGGGAAGAACAGTGGATGCTGCTTTTTCTCAATGAATTTTCTGATAATAAAGATGAACTGTTGAGCAAAGCAAAAGAAGAATTTGCAGGTATGCGAAAAGAATTCTTCAGTGTTGCGAAAAAACTGGAACTGATTGACAAAGAACAGTTAAAGAAAACCGCAGACATTTATTTTGAATTATGTGAGCAGTATATCAGAGAAAATAACAAAAGCACAGATGCACTGGATGCATGGTGCTGGATTTGCAGAAATGAGATTCATGAGATAGAAACTATTTCAAAGAATACGAGTTTTAATGCGTATATTATCAAGCTGTTCCGTCAGAGAATGACAGCGACATCACAGGAGTCAGCAGAAGATCTGAGCATAGGTGATATTCTGTTCCTGAAAGAGAAAAAAATTCTGCCCCTGGGAGCAAACTGGGGATTTCTGAATGTGGTTGGCACTTTATATGATGCTGATCCGGATTATCAGTCAGAAGAATTCCTGCAGATTCGAAATAAAATTGTTCTTGAAAATAATGACATAATAAAAGAAATATATCTGTCGGCTCTGACAGAAAAGCGTGAGATGCTCCTGAGAGATAACATAAAAAAAGAAATTACATATAATGTCGCTCTTCTGGAGGAACAGATTCGTCAGGATCTGAAAGGTACAGAGAGATCAATTCTTGAAAGTGTGACGATGGCTGTCTGGAGAACCAGAATAGAGAAAGAGAAAATACTCACTGCATTCCAGTTACTGGAGATTATTCTGTGTTATGGAAATCAGAAAGACTATGGCGTGTATGACGGTGAATATGTAAAAGAAAGTATTTTACGTGAACTGTTTGCGATAGCTCAGAACAGAATCGAGGTATTTGAGGATAAACAGCTGGTAAATGAATATCGAAAACTGAATCGTACAAACAAATTTCTTATGGAGCAGTCTGGAATTATGCAGTGTCTGCAGGAACTTCCGAAAGAGTGGCAGCAGGACTATGCTGTCCGAAGCGAAAGAAATAAATCAGGATGGCTTCTTACAGGAATTTTGAGCGGCGTTTTTGTTCTGGCAGGAATTGCAGCAGAGATTTTGTTTTTCGTTTTTTATAATCATATAAACATAAACATTGCGATTCTGACAGGTATCTTGTTGAGCGCAGCAGGTGTAGTAGGAGCGATTGTAGTTCTTATCTGTATGCTGATTTCACTTAATCGATAGAAAGACGGATGAAGCAGGGAGGAAAAACTGCTGTGAAAGAAGAAAACAACACAGAAAAGAAAGAATTTCCAAAAGATATAGACTATGTAAACCCTTATGTGGGGCTGGACAAGATCTATGAAAAGAATCCCTACAAAAATCTGACGGACGGTTCTAAGAAAAAAAAGACGAGGCAGCCTAATGAAAAACAAAAACCGGAAAAAAACAGAAAAAGCGGTTGGATACTTGGCAGTATACTGGGTATTGGCGGATATCTGTTCATCAGCGGAAACGGGACCGAATTATTAAACCAAAGGTCACAGACCGGCAAAACAGCAAATACAGTAAAACAGGTCAAAGTACCGAAGCAGACTGCCGTGTCAGAACCGACAGCAACACCAGAACCGACAGCAACGCCAGAGCCGACAGCAACACCGGAACCAACCGCAACACCTGTGCCAGACTGGAATTCGGCAGTTACGGATGAAGAACAGGAAGCACAGATGAAAGAAGGCACATGGCTGGATCGAAATTACATGACCAGTTTGATGGATGCAAGTGGAGCAAGATATGGTGTCTATGTGATGGATCTTACCAATTATACCAATTATGCGATCGGAGAGGCAGACACTCCGCTTCCGGCATCTGCATTGATCGGAATTCCGATCATGTATATGATTGCCGAGGGAATAGACAGGGGAGTCTACAGCATGGATACACTTGTCAGATTTTCATATACATTTCAAAATGGACGAGGTGGATATACAGCACAGCAAAATGGACAGATGCTGACGATAAGAGAACTGCTGGTGGCAGGCCTGACATCCAGTGATAATAATGCATGGAATTCCCTGATGGACTATCTGACCCGTGAGCAGATTAATACGATATGTCATCAATATGGATATGACAGTGTGGATCTTCAGCGGGCAATTATGAATGGTACATCATCACAGGAGAATTATATCAGTGCAAGGGATGCTGCAATGATGCTGAATGCCATATATCAGGATAATTTTGATGAAATTGACAGTAACTTTTTAAGACTGTACTTCAGAATATCAGCAAGTGATACTGCCAACAAGGGAATGTATCCGGCATGCACAAATGCAGGCAATCTGCTGAACCTGAATGGTGTTACGGAGACACGATATAATGAAGTCGGTCTGGTTGAAAATGGAGATGAAGTGTTCATTATGGCAGCACTGACAATAGATGGAAAACAGGAAACATCAGCTCCATGTGTGACAAATGAAGCAGCCTACGTGCTGGCAAATCTGAAAAAGGGGGAAAGGTAAAGTGAATACGGAAACAAAAGGAAAGACCATAGGAAAAATTCTCCTGATATTTTTTCTGGTTCTGGCATTTACAGGAATCGGAATTCTGATTCAGGTTTTTGCAAGGCAGTCAATGAATCTGACAGCAAAAAAAAGTGAGGAGAGCAGTATTCAGGATGAGATTACCAAAAAAAATGAAGATATAAAAAAATTGGAAAAAGAAAAAAAACAGTTGGCTTCACAGTTGGCGGCACAGGAAGAGAAGGCGAAAGAGCAGCAGAAGGATCCGGAGGGACTGCCGGGACTGAAGGAGAGAATAACTCAGGTATTAGAAGGCCAAGAAGGAACCTGGTCTGTGTATGTGACGAACCTGGATAATGGACAATCTGTGAAGTATAACGATTCACCAATGAAAGGGGCAGGACTTTTGAAACTGTATGTTATGGGTGCTGCCTATGCCCGAAATCAGAGTGATGATGTTCAGGTAGATCCGAATTCGATACATACAATGATTGGTGATAATGATAATGATGAAGTCGCAAAGCAGATACTGGAGCAGATTGGTGGAACAAAGTATGTAAACCAGTATATGAAAGAGAATGGCTATGAAGAAACCAATATGGAAGATCAGTTTGGAGAGGGAAGCACTACATCTGTGTCAGATTGTGGGAAGTTTCTGGAAAGCGTTTATAAAAATAGTGAAGAAAAGGCAGGAGATGCTGCATCAGAAAATATACCAGACAAAATGATGGCAGACATCAGAAATCAGAAAACGTCAGGAAAAATTTGTGAAGGACTTGGACAAGGTGGAGGATTTGCGAATAAGACAGGAGAGCTTGCCGGTGTAGAAAATGAAGCAGCAATTATATTTAATGAAAAAGGATCAGACTACATTATATGTATTATGTCTCAGGATGTAAATAAAGATACTGCACCGGATGTTATTAAAGATCTGTCTTCGGTGGTATACGGTTATTTTGATGAAACAGAATCAGAAAATCCAGAGGAAACTGCTGATGATCCAGAGGACTCTACGGATGAAAGTACAGATGATCCAGAGGAATCTGCGGATGGAACTGCTGAGAATGCAGACGGATCTGAATAAATCGCACAACGTCTGAAATTAAAAGGAAAGGTAACTTTATTATGACAAAAAAGAAAAAAAGCAGGATCAGAATTATTGTAGGTCTGGTGCTTTGCGTCTTACTCCTGGCTGGTACAGCAGGACTGGCGGTGGCAGATAAGAAAGTAAATGATGATCTGCAAAAAACAGGCAGTATGGAAGACAGTACGGAACTGACCGATGCAGAAAATACATATAATGCTCTGAAAGCAGAAGTTGATGAATTAAGAAAAAAGGTAGAACCGACGGAAGAAAAAGAATAATAACAGACGGCAAAATGAGGGGATATTATGGCATTCATAGGAAAAAACAAGAAGACAGATACGCAAGACGGATTTGGAACAGCTTCTTCCTTCCAGAGTCAGCCAGGGAATGCAAACTGGGGGAATTTCGGGAATGATTACGGAAATACAGCTGGAAACCCGTTTGGAAATAATTATGGAAACGGGGCGGACAATTTTGGTGGTTCGCCATTTGGAGGAACTGGAAGTTTTGGAGGGAATGGTGGCTTTGGTCCGGCTAATTATAATATGACTGGTGGAATGTCGTCATTCCAGCAAAATACAGAGACTCATTTTTCAAAAAGCTTCCTGATTGTTTCGGTGATAGCATCACTGATTTTTTTCCTATTGGGAGAGATTATTTACAGAATCTTTATTACGGATGTGAACTCCGTGTTTTTTATGGGAGTTTATTTTGCGGTGTTTGGACTGATTTTGTCTATTGCATTTTTTATTGTGTCCAAAGCGATTGGACTGGAGATTACATCAAAGAAAATTCTGGTTTCAGGGATCTGCATTCTTCTGCTTCTGGTGCTGGGAATCTTTTTTGAATTTATTTATGAATTGAATTTTGGTTCCACAACGGTTCAGACAGATAAATATATTTTTGCGATTGATAATTCTGGTTCTATGGAGGACAATGACCCAAATCAGGAAAGAGTGGCGGCAATTAAGAAACTTCTGGCTAATCGTGAAGACAATGCACAGTTTGCCGTATATTCATTTGGAGATGTAATTCAATGTATACGTGAAATGAATCCGGTTTCCAATGGAATAGATGATTTTGCAACTTCACCTTCAGGTGGAACTCCGATCGTAGGTGTTTTGAGCAAAATTATGGAAGATATGGAATCTGGAACTCTGCCATATGATGAGGGGTGCCAGGTAATCCTTCTCACGGACGGATATGCTACAGATACCAGTTTCTTTAATTTTGAATTAAATAAAACGTTGAAGAAGTTCAACAAGAAAAAAATCAGTATCAGTACGGTAGGTCTGGGATATGTAGATGAAAAACTGCTGAACAATATTTCTGGCAAAACCGGTGGAATCAGTGTGACAACAGATAATGTAGATGAACTGGAAAAAGCAATGGCATCGGCAGTACGTGTAACTGACAGTAGCAGAAATCTTCTTTCATCCAGGGCGAGAACGGATCATAACCTGCTGTACGCAATGATGAGAATTGTATTTCTGATTATTCTCGGTGCAGGATTTCTTGGAATTAAAATTGCAGCTACAGATGATACAACAAATGTAAAAATGATCTGTATTTCTTCGATCATTGGAATTGTAGCAGGAGCGTTGATTATGGAAATTGGTCTGAGCCTGATTTTTAGTGAATTTTTTGCCCGTCTTCTGATGACAGTACTGTTTGGACTGATGATAACGACAATTGAGAAAACAGTGATGACAATGAGCCAGGGCGGACTTGGTGATGTCGGTGTAAGGCATTTCTGAGTCGCAAAATAAATATAGTCAGCAGAGGAGCTTCAAATGAAAAAGTGCAGTATATGTGGCTGTGAAGTAAATGATAAATTTGTATATTGCCCTCAATGCGGGAATAAACTCAAAGAAGAAAATACAGATACAGTCTGGCCGGAATTTCCAGAAACAGATCCTTATAATCAGGATGGATTTTATAATGATGACAGTGTAAAGCAAAATGAAGAAATTACGGAGAAGAGTACTGAAGAAAATCCACAAGAACAAGGTGGAGCAGAAGAACAACCGGAAGATATTCCTCAGGAGGAAAATGATTCTTCGTTTTCCTGGCCTTCTTATAACAACTGGCAGACATATGAGGATCCTTATAAAAAGGTAAATATACATGAGCCGGTGAATGCAGACAAAAAATTCAATGAGAGTAAACAGGATACTGAACCGGCAAAAAGAACCAGTATTTTTGTTCCGGTTGCAATATGCGTAGGAGTGGCAGTAGTGGTATGCTCTGCCCTAATGACATTAAATGGGGAAAACAGTACTGCAAAACAGCAGGCAAAAGCACTTGTAACAAATACAGAGAAAGCAGAAAACAGTGAAAAAGTTCAGGAAGATAACAACACAAATACAGAAGTAACTACGCCGCCAGAAAAAGAAGAAGTGGTAACCCCAACATCTGAGCCAACGCCTGAACCAACGGCTACGCCAACTCCAACACCTGAACTGACAGCTGCCCTTATAGATGCCAGTGAAGTGAATCTGGAGGGCTTTAACGAGGTGATTTTTGATTCGGCAGTTGCCTCATCTGTAATTCAGCAGGAAAAAGTAAGTAATGATCCGATTTATGCCTTTGATGATGATATACAGACAAGCTGGCAGGAGGGAGTAGATGGATCCGGAATCGGAGAATCTATTGTAGGATATTTTTCGGGAAGCTGGAAAGTTAAGTATCTGATGTTTCGATTAGGAAACTGGAAATCAGACAAGTATTTTTATGGAAATAACAGACCAGCCAGACTCAGAATTCAACTGGGAAATTTCAGCACGGAAATTGATTTTCCTGACAGTTATCAGGAATTTTGGGTAGAACTGAACTACCCCTGTGAGGCAGAATACCTGAGTCTGACGATAGAGGGAGTCCATGCAGGAACAAGCTGGGATGATACTCCGATTACAGATGTCAGGGCTTTTGGAATATAAGAGGAAGGCGAGTGAAAAATGAAAAAAAAGATTCTGGAAATTTTTATGTGGGGAATCTGCATCGCTGCTTTGGCAGTAATGAGTACTGTGACGGTAAGGGAATATCAGAAAATGAAAAATTCTTTAGAAGCCATACAGCAGCAGACAGAAGGAATTGCAGCACAGGCAGAAGAACTGAATACAGCCAACGCTGATCTGGAGAAAAGAATCGCTGAACTTGAAAGGGAACAGGAAGAACGTAAAAACAGCGAGAACATAGAAAAGGAAACAATGGAAAATCAGGAACAAAATGAAACGGCTGAAGGACAGATCACGCAGAGTGGGTTGAGTGGAATTACAGATCTGGAAGTGGGAAGCATTGTAGATGCTTCCCAGATAAGCTGGTCAAATCTGGACAGTTATTTTCAGGCGTATGAAATTGTAGAAGGAGATGCAGTTTACAACAGAATTATCGAAAAATCATATAGAGAAAATAACGATATAGGCTTGGCAGATCTCAGATACTTAAAGGTTCTGCATTATAATTTTGATGGAAATGTACAGGTGGGGGAAGTGATTGTCAATGCACAGCTTGCCGATGATTTTATCAGTGCATTCAAATCGTTGTATGAAGAACGCTATGAAATCCAGAGCATGTATCTTATTGATAATTACTGGACAGGTGATGGAGCTACCAGTGATAATGCGTCCATTGAAGTGAATAATACATCTGCTTTTTGCTACAGAACTGCAACGGGAAGCAGTAAACTTTCAAATCATGCGTATGGCTGTGCAATTGATATTAATTCACAGCAAAATCCATATGTGACATATGATGGAAATGGAAATGGAACCTGTTACCATGAAAATGCCAGACAGTATCTGGACAGAACAAGCGGACTGGATCATGTGATTACACATGAGGACACCTGTTATCAGATCTTTACAAATCTCGGATTTTCCTGGGGCGGTGACTGGAGCAACGGAGTAAAAGATTTTCAGCATTTTGAAAAGCCATTGTATTGATAATGGCGATAGTTAGGAGTGGAAAGGTATGGAAAAGTTAAGGTCTGTGTTTAATAAGATTAAAAATGGTTTCATTATGTTTTTCTGTATTATATGGATTTCAATGATCGCATTATTTATGGCCATGTCTGAAGCAGAAGGTGGAGCAGAAGTAAATGGATTTCTGTGTTTTATATTCTGGATTATATGCATCTTTTTTGCTGTAAAAAAGAAACACCCGGTTGCAGCAAGTGTGATAAGTACAGTAGTGATGCTTGGAATCCGGGTTTATAAATTTGGTATAGGAGATGTCTCTATAGTGACATTGCCGATATTGCAGGCACTGGTTACTTTGATAGCAGGTTATCTTATTTATCGGGCTATAGTTCCAGATCAGAAAACAAGAGGAACAAGGAAAACTACTACATACCAGAGGCAGACTCAAAAACCAAAACAGAAGTATAATTCAGACTGGTCATTTCCTTCATATGGAAATGATTACGAAGACGATTATGAGGATGATTATAACAACGACTATGAAGAAAAGCCAAAGGTAAAACGGAGAGAGGAAAGACGTACTTCTGACTATTCAAATTCAGTGAATGAAGAGAAAAAATATGGACTGATCAATGGATCAGATGAGTATTGGGAATATAAGGATACAGCTGAAAAAATTTACTGGGATTTCTGTGAAGCAAGAACGACAGACGCACGGAGGATGTATAAACAGGAGGGAGAAGCCTTAAAAAGAAAAATGATCTCAAAATACGGAGCAGATGATGAAAGTGTAAAAACTATAATAGAAAGGTTCTTGGATCTACGTGTCTGAAATTATATAGGGTACACATTAATATTTAACGGGGGAACAGGAAGTAGCATGAATAACTTAAAAAGATTTACAGAAGCACAGTATCGTGATTATGAACAGGCTCTCAAAGAAATCAAAAACGGAAGAAAAGAAAGTCATTGGATGTGGTATATTTTTCCACAGCTTAAAGGGCTGGGACGAAGTTATACTTCAGACTTCTATGGTATAGAGAATCTGGATGAGGCAAAGGCGTTTTTGCAGGATCCGTATCTGGGGAAAAATTTGCAGGAAATTGCAGCAGCATTATTAGAACTTGACAATGATAATGCAACTCAGATTATGGGAAGACCGGATGATATGAAACTGAAATCTTCAATGACTCTGTTTGCCTGTGCAGATCCGGAAAATGATCTTTTTGAGAAAGTACTGGAAAAATTTTATAACGGACATAAAGATCGTCGAACATTAAAAATGCTTTCAAAAGATATGGAACAGTGAATGGCTGGCAAAGGGAAGGCGGTGAGGTGATATTGGGGTTGCGAAGCTTAAAAAAGTAATAGCAACTGGACTATTGGCATATTTTGTGATAATAATGGCAACTGCTGTTCTGGGAAGTATGGCAGATAATGATGTGATCTTGGACGCATGGTATTCAATGCTGGGGTATATACCATTTGGAAATAAACTGGCACCATTCTGTATAGATTTATTTTCTGAGAGTTTTGGGCTTGGAAAGGGAATGGCTGAATATTTAAATGGAATAAAGTCAGGTACAACGATAGAACTTTTTGAAGACATGATGAAACTGATATTGACCGCTGTTTTTTTTGAAGCAGTAAATAATATATTGCTGGTTATTATGCAGGTAAAAGAGCATGAGGGAATATACGGCAAACTTATGGAAATGATGATTGGGATGGTTTCATCGCTTATTTGTACATTTATTGCGTCTCTGGTTTTACATTTTTTTTGTCAGCAATTGAATTCATTACCTGTTATTGCTCAAAAAATAATGTCAACATTGGTAACTTCTATTACTGTAAGTGGTGCGTTAGGAGTAGTATACTTTGCGTTTGGAAAAAAATTAATAAGTGCATGTATCTATACAGTAATAAAAATTATTATGCTTAACGTTTTTAAAGTTGTAACAACATACATAGGAATTTTATTGATCTTATTGTTTATTGGAGAAAAAGAATATCTGAGAGTAGGCGCTGTTGGGGCTGGCTGGATTGTGATTATTATGGCATTAATAGGGCTGGATCTTATGGTATCATCAGTATTTGAATGATTATTTCTATGAAATTATTTTTGCGCAGACTGAAAATAATCAATAAAAAGAACAAATTTGCATAAGCGATATGCTAAACTATTTTTAAAGATAAAGCACAGCAATTGTTACAAAAAGTATCAATTCAGAAGGAGTGATGGGAATGAACTACAAAGACTATGGAAAGAGGGGGGATATGCAGGGAAGATAAAAAATATTAAAATATGACAATATGTACAAAAAATATAGGATAATATTGAAAAACATGTATATTAATACTAAAATATACGATATTAAGAGAATGAAGGAGTGACAGGTATGATGTATAAGGCTACAAAACTTATCAAAGAAGAAATGGACAGACAGGAACTGAAGTACAGTGTTCAGGAGAGTGATACTTCATCATTTATTGTGGCAGGTTTTGGTATTAAGAATGGTCCAAATGCCAGAGTACAGTTTATTTCGCAGGATGATGACAATGATGTTGCAGTTCGACTGTTTGGTGTTGTTAATGACGTGTCCGAAGACAAAGTAGAAGCAATGCTGCGTGTTATCAATGAATGCAATAACAAATACCGTTATCTGAAATTCGTATTAGATAATGAACATGATATCAATGTTGAGTACGATATGCCGGTCAGATCAGATGACTGCTGTATTGGAGCACAGGCATGTGAGATTTTTATTCGTATCATGAAGATTGTAGACGAATGTTACCCGAAATTTATGAAGGTAATGTGGTCATAAAATTAAAGAAATCATTAAAACGGCAGGTTGGAGAATCATAATTTATAGCGATTCTCCAACTTGCCATTTTTATTCAGCAGAAGATTTTATTTTATTTTTTGCGTCTGCACAGCCAGTAGCATCCAAATGCCGGGATCTGCACACCCTTGGCTTCGAGTTCGCGGCCGGAGATCAGGTCAGTGTACATACCGTCGTCTTCGTTGATCCATGCAACCTTGTCAAATTCACTGAAGTTATAGATACCGATGAACTTCTCTTCATCATTTTCGCGGACAATAGCAAGGATCGCATCATCCCAGGTATCGATCGTGCGGAACGGTACATCGCTGTTGAATACGCTGTGCTCCATACGAAGGTGTTCCAGTTTATCGAGAACAGGGAAGAGTTTGTTCTGGACAGTTCCCGGACGATGACGGTTTTCTGCGAGATCCCAGTTGAAGTTTCCTCTGTGGAGGTAACGGGAATCAGCTGCCTTGTCAGGATCATCTTTGTAGGAATAGTCGTTGAGCTGTCCGATTTCATCACCACTGTAGATGACCGGAATACCGGACTGTGAAAGCATGAATGCATGCAGTGTGATGTCATAACGGATCGCACGGTCAACACCTTCTTCATTTCCTTCAAATCCGAAACGTTCAATACCGCAGAGAGAAGCAGTAGTACCGCAGAGTCTTGCATCACCAAGACGCGGGTCGTCATTGTACAGCTCGCCTCTTGCGAAAGAATCCGGATATTTTCCTGTAAGGAAATCGTTCAGATATTTCTTGTGAGGAACTTCCTGGATTCCGAAGTTCTCAAGGTAATCATAATCCAGACCCCAGCCGATATCATCGTGGCAGCGGAGATAGTTCTGGAACACGTAATCTCTCGGAAGTCCGGCAACAATATCAAGCTGACGGCGGAGCAGAGAAACATCTCTGGTTGCAACGGTGTGCCAGGTGCTCGCCATGGTTGTTACGTTGTAGAGAAGATGGCATTCCGGTTTATCTACAGTTCCGAAATATGGAACAACCTTTTCAGGAGCCATAACGACTTCTCCGAGAAGAAGGACACCCGGGCAGACAATTTCGCAGATCATACGCATCATACGAACGATAGTGTGTACCTGCGGCAGGTTACGGCAGTTGGTTCCAAGCTGTTTCCAGATATACGGTACGGCATCGAGACGAACAATGTCCACACCCTGGTTTGCAAGATACAGCATGTTAAAGATCATTTCATTGAGAACGATCGGATTGCGATAATTCAGATCCCACTGATAAGGGTAGAATGTAGTCATAACATGTTTATGGATATCATCCAGCCATGTGAAGTTTCCAGGTGCAGTAGTCGGGAATACCTGCGGGCAGGTCTGCTCATACAGAGACGGAATATCGTAGCTGTCAAAGAAGAAGTAGCGGTCCTGATATTCTTTTTCACCGGCACGTGCACGTTTCGCCCACTCATGATCCTCGGAAGTGTGGTTCATAACGAAGTCGAGGCATACACTGATTCCACGTTTGTGGCATTCAGAAGTCAGGTGTGCGAAATCATCCATGTTTCCGAGTTCTTCCTGTACCTTGCGGAAATCAGCTACAGCATATCCGCCATCGCTGCGTCCTTTAGGAGACTCAAGAAGTGGCATCAGATGCAGGTAATTTACATTGCATTCCTGTACATAGTCCAGTTTCTTTTCCAGACCGGAGAGAGTACCGGCAAAAGCATTGACATACATCATCATTCCGGTAAGGTCGTTGCGCTTGTACCATTTCGGGTCCTTTGCACGGCGGATATCGGATTCTTTGAGGTCATTGCTTCTCATATCATAAAATTTCTTGAGTACAGTAAGCAGGTCATTGAGATGCATGGTAACATACGGATTGTCCTGATACAGTTCACAGTAGAGCCATTTCAGTTCGTCAAGATGTCTGGAAAGACGCTCGCAGTAGATCGCATCGTCATCTCTTGCAGGAATCTTGGCAGCCGCTTCTTTGGCAGAAACTTTAGGAGCTTCTGTCTTGGAAGTTTCTACTTTGGCAGTGTCCTCTTTGTGGGACTCGATTTTGACGGATTCTGTTTTGGCAGTTTCCACTTTCAAAGGTTCTGTCTTGGTGGTCTCAACTTTGACTGGTTCAACTTTCTTGGTTTCCACCTTAACAGGCTCAGTCTTGGAAGTTTCTACTTTGACTGCATCAACCTTCTTGGTTTCGACCTTAACCGGCTCAGTCTTAGTAGTCTCGACTTTTGCTGGTTCAACTTTTTTGGTTTCGACCTTAACCGGTTCAACCTTTGCAGTTTCTACTTTTGCTGGCTCAACTTTCTTAGTTTCGACTTTCGCTGTTTCAGCCTCAGTTTTAACAGCCTCTACTTTTACAGCTTTTTTCACAGGTGCTGTACTTTTGGAAGCAGCAGTCTTGGTTGCTTCACGTTTTTTCTGAAGGCGTTTTTTTGCCATGATTTATTTCCTCCCTGTTTGTTCTTTCTTATATTATAAAGCCCGAATCATAAAATCACAGTTTTATAAATTCCGGCTTACGGTCTTTAAAGACAGTATAATATGTAAAACCGCAGTCGGCAAGAATATCTGCCGCTTTATCAAATGCATAGGCGATCTTGTCCGGACCATGTGCATCGGCACCGATCGTGATGATCTCCCCACCAAGCTGTCGGTAGCGTCGGATGACTGCACGGCAGGGGTTCGGCTCGCCAAGCCCGTAATGGAACCCTCCGGTGTTCAGCTCGATTCCGCAGCCCTTGGAAATGATCGTCCGCAGGATCTCATCAAGAATGTCCTGATAGCGTCCGTAAGAGTATTCGCGGTTCTGGTTGGGACCATATCGTACCACATAGTCGATATGCCCGTAAACATCCATTTCCGAAAATACAGCCAGATTCTCAAGAATGGACTCAAAATATTCCATATAACATTCCGATTCCTTACGCCCCTTGAAGAATTCCCTGTAATAAGGATCCTGACCATGGACGACATGAGAAGAGCCGATCACGAAATCAAAAGGAACCGATTCCAGAAGTTCCTTAAAAGAATGTTCCAGATGCGGCTGAAGCCCAAGCTCGATCCCGAAACGGACATCCAGTTTCGACTGATACTTGTCCCGAAGCATGAAAAGGTTTTCCTGATAGGCAGACAGATCCAGTTCAAAAGTTTCATTATCCGGAGTCGGCGGGTAATCCGGGTCAAGATGCTCGGTAAAGCATACACCATGAAGTCCCCGTCGGATCGCGTCCTGGATCATATCTTCCATAGGAGTGTCAGAATCTGCAGAAAAAGAAGAGTGCATATGACAGTCCCATAAGATTTGATTTGACATTTTTCTGTCCTCCTTTACATGAACTGCACCTATTATAGCATGAGAAAATGCTTCGTGCTACGCTTTCATTTCTATTTTACACATTTTTTATCATGTTTTTTTTAAAATGCACTTGAATTTTTGTACGAGATTCGATACAATATGCAATAGGTTGACGTTTCTTTAACAAACGCCATAATCAACCATTTAATTCATAGGAGGAATTTATCATGGCAGTAAAAGTTGCAATTAATGGATTTGGCCGTATCGGTCGTCTGGCTTTCCGTCAGATGTTTGGAGCAGAAGGATTTGAAATCGTTGCTATCAACGACCTTACATCCCCGAAAATGCTGGCTCACTTATTAAAATATGACTCAACACAGGGAAGATACGCTCTGGCTGACAAAGTAGAAGCAGGAGAAGATTCCATCACAGTTGACGGAAAAGAAATCAAAATCTATGCAAAAGCTAACGCTGCAGAACTTCCGTGGGGAGAAATCGGTGTAGACGTAGTTCTCGAGTGCACAGGTTTCTATACCTCCAAAGACAAAGCTCAGGCTCATATCGATGCAGGTGCTAAACACGTTGTTATTTCCGCTCCGGCTGGAAACGACCTTAAGACAATCGTTTACAATGTAAACCACGAAGGTCTTACAAACGAAGATAAGATCATCTCCGCAGCATCCTGTACAACAAACTGCCTTGCACCAATGGCTAAGGCTCTTAACGATCTTGCAC
>OGCN01002321.1_pt1 | contig 21034 bp, 19 predicted proteins | sample 1570181 | NCBI WGS metagenome assembly OGCN01 (sample SAMEA4370584, study PRJEB24528) | human gut metagenome | reverse complement strand
CCATACGGAGAGCCAGGAGACTTTCTCCGCCAGCAGGGACTCCCGGCGCTGGGTACCGCCATTCTGAGCCGCGTAGGGAGAGGCTTTCAGACGGCGAATGTCCATCAGGCCGATACAATCTGGGGAGGACGGCCCCAGCTTGATAAACTGGCCGCCCACCGCCTCGCACAGGGGACGGTACTCATGGCCCTTTTCGGGGACAATGTAGATCACCTTCCGCTGCTGCTCCCGAAGCCGCTTGCCGATGCTCTGAAGCAGGGTGGACTTGCCCGCTCCGCTGTTGCCGAACGCGGCAAAGTTGCCGTTGGTGTATTTGTAGTCATCGTACAAGTCGATGAATACCGGAGAGCGGTTGTAGAGGTTTAGGCCCAGAAAGATACCCTTTTGGTCGCTCAGCTCAAAGGAAGCAAAGGGAAACGAGGCGGCCACACCGGAGGTCAAGGCGTTCCGGCGGCTTTTCCGTTCAATATCCGGGTCTGAGATCAACAGCGGAAGAAACGACAAGAATGCCGCCTCATGCTTGTACTCGCACCGCTTGGCCAGCATATCGGAGGCTACGCACAGGGTCTCTACCGCCGTTACCCGCTGCTCCAGGGTGTCCGGGTCGTCTGCGATGACCTCAATCAAGGTGTGCATATAGTAAAAATCCTGGCCTTCTCTGTTCATTCCCTCCTTCAGGTACAGTCCGGCGCCGATGGCGTCCCCCAGTTCCTCAAAATCCTGACGGGTATCACCCACATCCCTCATCCGGGAGCGGTTGATCATGGTTGTCTGGCCGATGGCGTTGACCGTCTTTTCCCGGGGCTGTTTGACCAAGTAAAAACTCAGGCTGACTCCCTCCCCGGCTTCAATCAGGGGGGTGAGCCAGCCTTTGCCTACAACGGTCGAGTAGCCATAGCCGCTGATGTAGAGATAGGCGTGGCATACCCCGTCGATCAGCAGATAATCGGGATGGTGCGTATCTATGTCGGGCGGCGCGATCAGATCCGGAATGGTGGTGGCTCCGGCCTCCAGACGGGAGAGCGGGGATGCCTCCTTTCGGGAAAACCATTTCCGTTTCTTTTTCCCGGCGCTTTCCGCGGCCGCCGTGTCCAGCGCCTTCAGTGCTTCTTCATCGTAGACGCCATGTACCATCCCCAGCATATCGAATACCCCGTCCGGGAGACGAAGATGCTGGGAGGTGTGTTTATTGATGAGCTTGTAGAACAGTTCCAAAATAAAATTGTCCGCATATTCCGGCTCTAAAACAGCCACTCCGCACCGGTCCAAATATCTCCGGGCTACCTCCGCCTTTTCGTTGAGCACCGCGGCAATGGCCTCCGGTGTGTGATCCGGGGCCTTCATGGACGGGTCATAGGAAAAGGACAGGAAAAAGCGGTGGGTAAGAGCTTCCCGCTCCACCAGCTGAGGAACATAGTCCATGCTCTCCTCCAGCATCAAGCGGCACTGTTCATTGGTCTCCCGCTCCAGATAGCCCCTGAGCAGCTTTAGGTAGCCATCCAGGTCAAAGGGCTGGGTCAGGACATTGATTTGAAGATTGGCTGGCGCGATTTTCAGATAGGCGGCAAAGTCCTCTATGGCGGCGCTCTTATCCATGCTGGACATGGTGTAGAAGTTGACGGGAAGTAGCTCTAATATCTTGACAAAGCGTTTGTCCCGGGTGACGACGACCCCCTGGACAATATCCTTGATGGGGAGCCAGGCCTGGATGCTCCCGTCATAGGCTCCGCTGCGGTCACTGATTCCCGTGACGGAACCACCGAAGATAGCGTTTTTCAAATTCATGGGCATTCACCTCTCCACGATAGGTCAGGACCCGGCGCCGCCGACGCCAGGTCCACCAGGTTTTCAAATAACGGGTCAAGCTGTCGTCCTTCAGGCCAATCAGCGCAAATCCCACGGTCGGCACCAGCAGGCACAGCGTCACAATGATCTTCCATGTGATCGTAAAAGGCAGCAGCGCGGTGCAAAGACCCAGGACCGGCAGGCCCAGGACAACCGACTCGATTGCGTTTCGGATCTCGAAGAGCCCGAACAGCTTTCCCGCATCGGTATAGTTGACTGGGATGTAATAGGTTTCAGAATCCATGCTCGTCGTCCTCCTTGGACATCGAAAATAGCCACGGGGCAGCATCTAACTCGTGCGCCAGCCCGTCAAGCGCCGCCCGCCGGGAAGCGATGACAGCGGAAAAGGCCCGCCGGATCAAGGCCTCATGGCCCTTGCTCTGACTGGCCGTGTCAAGTTCAATCAGGCTGATCAGCTGTCTGGAAACACCGGCCGCATTTGCCAGGTCTGCCTGAGAAATACCGTAACGCAGACGGAGCTGTGTCATTCGGCACATATTTTGTTCTGCCATAAGAGCCACCTAAGCGGACATGACCCAGAAAGGGCCTCCTGAGCCAGCGCGGCGGGACGCCTCATTGAGGATGATTCCAAGCTCCCATTCCTGATTGCTCCGTTTTACGCTGGCCGGATCTGCCACCAGGATCTTTCCACCCTCGGTCACGCCCCGGAGAACGATAAAATGGCCGGAGCTGGTGAAATGACCCTTGGACATAATGGCGATCACGAGCTTTCCATTCTTGAGCGCATCCACCAGTCTTTTACTGTCGTTCCCGACCCCGGTAACGGTCAGCCCATAATGCGCGCCCCCATTTGGAATCAGGCTGTGGTAGCTTCCGTTTCCCTCACAGCGGTACCCATTTTCCACAGACCACTGGGCCACATCGTAGGGCGTCACCTGATTGCTTGTCAGCGAGGCCACGGCAATCGCCAGGGCGGTGGGACCGCAGCCGGCCTCCCCGATGGTGCCGGACTTGCCGTACATCTTATTTCCCCAGCGGGAATCCGTCTGATTATAGTAGACGACCGGTGTTTCCGCGTCAGAAAAGGTGATGTCGCCGTAGTCCGTGTTGTAGTAGCCGTCACCGTCGCTGTCCCCGTAGGACAGGTTTTGATCCTCCGCCAGCATGGAATAGAGCAGCGCCGCCCAGTCCCGCTCCTCCTGGGTAAAATTCAGCTTGTCCATGTACTCCTCGGGCGTCAAATCACGGACAAAGATGTTCAGGATGCGGTCGATCAGAGAGGTAGAGTAGGTCAGGCGGTCATACATCATGTCCTCAATGGCGCTTTCATCCATAGTGTAAAGGTCTTGTTTATACCGGACTGAGCCAATCGCCATCAGCCAGTATTTGTTCATGTACCCCAGGTCCTGATCCACGCCATAATCATCATACAAAGGCTCTCCATCGGACCAGAAGCGCGGGAGAATACTGTTCACCAGGCGCAAAACCGCAGGCTGCTGGTAATTGTCCAGATTTTGATATATCCCGTCAAGCTCCTGAGCAGACGCGGTGAAGTCGATGATTTCCTGGTCGGTAGAGCTGGAGTAGCCGAAAAGAATGTTGGGAAGTGCTGTGAAAACGAGCATAGGAACCAGAAGCACAACGCACAGGAGGATGACGAAAAGCCGGATCAGCTCCGGCAAAAATGATTTGGCGGCCTCCACGGCGGCGCCATAGACGCCGCCTGCGGCCGCTCCCCGTGCAATATTTACAGCGGCGGAAGCCGCCCGGGCCGCTTTCTGGCCCGCCGAAGATTGATTGCTCATGGCTCACTCCTTTTCTTCCTGGTTTTTGGAGACTTTCCCGTTCCGCCCGGTGTCGGCGGCATAGCGCCTTTCATACGCCTGGTGCCGTGGTTTACACCTGGAGGGGCGTCGGCTCTTTGCGGAGCCGTCCCTGCCGTTGCGGCGGGAGGCGTCTGCGCCTTTGCCGGAGTCCTCCCAGTCCCGCCGGGCCTGCGCGTTCCTGCCGTTCCGGACGGAGAAGCGCCGCTTGTAACGGAATGTGCCTCATGCCCGGCAGCGGATACCGTTCCTGCTGTTCCGGGCGGGGGCGCGGCACGGCTGCTCCGGGAGCTGCCTGCTGTGGGGCGGGGACTTCCTGCCATATCCGACAAAACACCTTCGCCGCCCGGGGAGGCATGGGGGATGGGGGAGGCGGTATGCCTTCCTGCCATACCGACGAAAGGTGATACCACTCCAGACACGGTACTGCTCCCGGCGGGAGTGCCCGTTCCTGCCATACTGGAGGAAGATACTTCACCACCGTGAGATTGACGACCACCAATAGGCGGCCGTGTTCCTGCCGTTCCGGGGGTGGAAGCGCCGCCCTCACGCGGCCTCTGACTCCCAACCGGGGGACGGGCCGCGGATTTCTCCGTTGTAGCAGATGCGCTACCGCCTACACGAGACACGGTATCTGCACCGTGAGAAGCAGTTCCTGCCGGAGCAACCGGCGGGCGGGGCTCTGATTTTTCACCTCCAGCGACACCAGGAGGCGTCGGGATCTTCGGAGTCCGGTCCTGCTGAAGCGGCGGGCGCTCCCGCATGGTTTCACGAGTGCTGGAGGTGTGCGTCGTGCGTTCAGGACCGGCCACGGCAGCCGTCCCAGGCGTTACGGCCGACCTGCGGGTTACGCCTGCTCTATCGGGCCGCTTACTGTCTCCCTGGTCATACGAGGGAGTGCCGGGCGGCCGGCGCGTCCCATCCTGGGGTCCGGCAGTGCGGCCCAGCGTCCCCTTGGAGGACTCGCCGCTCACCCCGCCTGTCCGGACAGAGGCGACGGTATAGGGAGTAGAGGCACGGGTCCCCCTTGCCTCCGGGGGAACAGAACTGCGTCGTGCCCCATGTGTATGGATCGTCGGCGTCTTACCGCCCTTGTGTTCAGCGGCCGGTTGTTCAACCCCCGCTGCATGGCTGCCCTCTGGCGGGGCTTCATCCATCTTGGGGGAGACGCCCTGCACAGTCTGTTTGGAAGCATACACTCCGCCTTGAGCAGAAGGAGAACGGGGGTCCGTCTGTGTTCCTGCCTGTTGTCCTGCGCTGGCAGCTCCAGGCGAGGCGCCAGCGCCGCCAGGACTTCCGCCAGACGGAGGCGGCGGGGGTGTGCGCGGATTGGTACGCGGCTCCGAAGAGCTTCCGCCGGAACTGCCGCCTTTCCGACTTTTATTTCCAACGGAATTTCCGGCGGCTTTTGCGATGGAGCTTCCGATCCCCTTGACAACCGCATAAGCCACCATGCCTGGAAGCCCGCGGCCGAGCCCATCGCCGGTGAGGGCGGGGTTAAGCCCCATGCGGGCGATGATGCCGTCTATCTTGCGGGCAACCCTGGCGATACCTACGATCAGAAGCATCCAGGGCAGGACGGCAACCCCGCTTGGTACATACCCCAAAGCCGAAATCAGCAGCTTCAGGAATATGACATTCATAATCATCATCACGCACATGGAGCCGAACATCCGGCACCAGCCCTTGAAAATGTCCTCCGTATTTTTGGACCCGCCCATGCCAAAGGCAAGCGGGGCCATGAGAACGAGAATAGCCGTTACGACATACCGTTCCGCCACCTCGAAGCACAGCTTGACAAACTGCCACATCACGACAATGCCAACAATGATGATCAGGAGCCAAGAAGCTCCAATCGTAAAATTATTTTCATCCGGGATGGTAATGGTGACGCTGGTGGGAACCTGAAGCAACGCAATCACCTGCGATGAGATGCCGAGGCCGATTTCACAAATTTGCTGACTCACCAGAAGCAAAAAGGCAAACACGAAAGTCCGGGTAAACAGCAGTTTGGGGTCCTCACCTTCAAAGCCCAAACCGATGACCATGCTCTTCATCGCTTGAAAGACCAGATTGCCCAGAAGCAGCGCCCACCCAACGGCAATCACGATACTCAAAATATCGTCTGTGACCGGAGCCACCTGACGGAAATAGCTGAGATCCATCTGAAAAACTTCCAGAAGAGAATTTGCGATATACTGGACCATCTCAAGGCACAGGCTGTAAACCCACTGAACAAAGCCCTTAAAAATTCCTTCAAGAATAAAAACCACCTCCCAACCGGCGTATGGCTGAGAGGTTTACTGAATGGTGGCCAGGCCGTCAAAAAGAGGCCGGACATAGGCCAGGAAGGCGCCCATTCCGTTAATGATGGCCCAAGCGATCCAGATACGCTTGAGCCAGTCCCATGCCTGATCGGTTTTATGCTGGTTATTGGAAACTTTGGCTCCAATCACAGCAACGGCAGACATCAGGCCGGCCAGCACGGTGCTGATCCCGGCAATCTTGTTATAGACATCGACGATGATACGGTTTGCGGCCGTCCACATATCCTCTACGGCCAGAGCTGGCGTAATCATATAGGTCACAATCAAAATAAACGCCATTATCTGAACATAATAGCGGGGGGCTTTAGGCCCGAGACGGACCAGAAGATTTTTCATAGGGCATCCCTCCTCGGAGCATAAAAAGGGACTGTGTAAGCGCCCTCGTTCCCGAGGTAATTGCCCACACAGTCCATGATTGACGGTTGTTTTTGATTATTTAGGCGTCCGGCTTAGGGGAGACTCCATTGCGAAGCCCGAGGCCGGGCTGCACTCACTCTCTTGGAACAGCCTTCGATAGAAGCCGGGAATATCTTGCAGGTCCTGTTCATCAATAGGCATCCACCAGAGCGTCAGTAAATTGACTGTGTATTTGTGCATGGTGGCCTGCCGAAGCCGCTTGGTAAAAAGCGGGACCGGATAATCAGCTTTCACCGAAATATATGTGTCTCCTTCGTTCTTCCGATAAAGGAGGACATCTCCTGTATCGGCACATTCAAATTGTCCTCCATACATCTCCGTATAACGATCCGCAGCCGCACGGAGTTCTTTATCATTCAGGTAGGAAGAATAGGTCATCTGTTTACCTCCGTTCAGGGGATAGGGACGGCACACAGAATGCCGCCCCTATCCATCATGTCAATAGCCGGTTTTGGGGAGATTGGGCTGATTGAGCTTGACGATCAGGGTGATCCATGCGGCGCGTCCGGTCTCCCACTGGCTCATATATTGGCCACCCGCGTCGGCCCGGTTGACCACCTGATAGCCATTGGCAAGGTTGGCGCTGGTCTGGATGGTAACGGTAGGCTTTACCACAGAAGCAAAGCCAGCCGGCACCTTGCCGAACTCCAGACGCACATCCGTGACCACCTCGTCCTGCATCAGCGAGATGGCGGAAAGGTCAAAGGCATAATTGTTGGTGCTGAGCAGGTTGGTAGCAAGCACCCGGTAGTCATTGTAATTGGTCTTATAGGTGATCTGGTAGTTGAGACGGGTGTTATAGGTGCCGGTTGTGATGGTCTTGGCTGTGGCGCAGTCGGTGGGGAAGCGGTCGTGGAGGTAGAAGTTCTCCAGCGGCACATTGGAATTGTTCGCCACGGTAAGGTCATAGCGCATGGAATCTCCGGCCAGAAGTTGCTTGTTGCCGGTCTTGGTGACAGTGACCTTCAGATTGGCCGGCTTGTCATAGGCCGCGATTTTGATGATCTGCCCCGCATACTCCAGTGTGACATCGTGGACGGTAGGATCAAGCTGGAAATAGGCAGGCGCGGTGACTTCCCGGATTTTATAGCGTGTCAAAGGCAGGGGTTTGGAGGCCGCAACACCCCGGGCATCGGTAGTGATATAGTCCACCACCCGGCCGCTGCGCTCATTGATGATTTCATAGACTGCTCCCTGGAGGGGAGTCCCGGCCGGAACGCCTGTGACGGAGTTTGCTTCGGCGGCGTATTTGTAGATCTGAATTTGACCTGTGATGGCTTCGTTGACCCACTCAATTTCCGCCGTGCGGCCCGGACGCACATAGACGGTCTTATATTCCTTATCCAAGATGTAGCCCTCGGCCGCCTCCAGCTCTCTCAGATAAAAGCGTCCGCTGGTATTGGCACCATCCGGGAGATCATCAGCGGTGATATAAACATAGCCGTCATCGTCGCTGGTGAACTCACCGATGGGATTGCGGTCCTCGTCGTAGAGTAAGAACTTGACGCCATAGATACCTTCTCCGCTGGTATCCACCTTGTGGATCAGGATTCCAGATGCGGCGGCGTTGGTGACCCGCAGAGTGGTCACTTTCCCGTCTTTAACTTCAAAATAGTGCGGGGTGTCGTCCAGCACGAAATCCGGGTTGGCCTCGATCTCAATCGCGTAATAAGAGCCGTCCTCCAGGGCAAGGTAGGCCCTGCCGTTTTTATCGGTAGTGATGGTATCTACCAAGGCATCATCCATGCGGCGGATCTCAAAAGTGGTATCGGGAATTCTTTCGGAGGTCTTGCTCGCGTTGACCTTGATAATTTCAATTCCGCCTATGGGATTGTTGTAAAAATACAGCTCCTGCGTGTCATTGGGATTGATCACCACGGTTTGGGACTGCGTATTGGGGTCAATCGTATAGCCCGGGATGCTTTCCACTTCCGTTACCACCACTGTGCCCGTGAGGCCGGAAAGAATAATCTGACCTTCCGAGTTGGTCCAGTACAGGCCATTGCTGGAGAGCTGCCCGCTGTCGGCATCCACAAAACTTCCGTCAGAGTATGTGATTTTGAATTGTACCCCTTCAAGCGGCGTTTTCTTGTCATTGCCAGAGAGTTTGTGGATAATGAGTTGTCCTGTGGGTTGATTGCGAAATTCGAGGGTAACCGTTTGCCCGGCTTGGATTTGGGCCGTCTGGGGTGTGTCATCCAGGATGAAACCATCTTTCGCCCGGGTTTCTTTGACCACGAGTGTGGTGCCAGGGTCGATGCCCTCAATGAGGATGGTCCCCGCGGAATCGGTCACGAAGTAGCCGTTGCTGTCGCCCACCACGGTCCCGTCGCTCTCAGTCACAAAGAACTGAACATCAGAAATCGGGGAATTGTCGGCACTGGACACCTTTTTGATAAGCAGCGAGCCCTTGGGGCTGTTGTTAAAATAGACCTGAACAACCTCCTGATCTTTGCCGGAGAGGTACACTGTTTGGGGCGGGGTGTCGATCACATGAGAGCCGTCACTGGAGAGCTCTTCGATAATGTAAGTGCCGGCCTTGCAGCCCGTGACGGTGAAAGAGCCGTTCACCGAAGTTCGGTAAGTGCCGATGACCGTGCCGCCGGTGCCGGAGGTGTTGCCGGAGAGATACCGGACCTGGAACACAGCCCCCTCAATAGCGGCCCCGGTCTCACTGTCATATTTCCATACGGAAATAGCTGAGAGCGGTCTGTTGAGGAAGCGGAATGTATGGCCCTCACCAGCGGCGATAAAGGCCTCCTGTGTGTCCGGGTCCGCCAGAGCAAAGCCCGGTGCAGGCTCCAGCTCCTTTACCCGAAACCAACCGTCACGAAGAGAGAGGTCCGGGTCGGAGAGCACGATACGGCCCTCTTCATCGGTGTAGAAAACGCCCAGGTCGTTGTACTCTCCGGTAGCGGTGTTGTTGGAGGCATACCAGACCTGGAACGGCACATTTTCGATTCGATCATGTGTGATGGAATTTTCCTTGATGATCTCGATGGTCGGGCGCTTATAATTTTGGAAATAGACATCCCGATCCCGGTTGGGGAGCAGCGTCACCATCTGAGACTCCTCGGCCAGCAGGTAGGGCTCCGGGACCGACTTTTCGATGATCTCCACGACGCCGGGCAGCAAGTTCTCCACCACGGCGACGCCGTTCCCGTCCGTCTCCACTTCCGCGATAGAGTGGCCGTCCGCACCTTTCACCAAATAGACCGTATGCTCAATAGGCTCCCCGGTGTCGGCGTCGGTTTTATGGATATAGAGGTTGGGGCGCTTGTCGTTGGTCAGAGTGATCGTACTGGTCTGGCCCGGGAACAGTTCTACATGGTGCTCGGTATCGTCCGGGATGTGGTCCTGCACAGAGGACAATTCGCGGACGGAATAAACGCCAGGCTCCAGATCGGAAATCAGGATCTCGCCATTGGAATTGGTGGTGCGGTCCAGGTAGTGGCTGCCGTCCTCAATCCTGGCGATGCGGAAAGTCACCCCGGCCAGCCGGGAGCCATCGCTGCTCAGTTTGATAAGCTGGAGGGAGGGCTTGACATGGTTGGTAAAAACGAATTGGGCGTCTTCATTTGGCTTCAGCTCAATGATGCGCTGGGCCTCATCGATGATGTAGCCATCACAGGATTTTTCAGTTACCACATAGGAGCCGGCAGGGAGCATAGACAGGTCGATTTCTCCGCTCTGGTCAGTCCGGAACTCCTGGGGGCCATAGGTCCCCTCCACCGATTTGATCTCGAATACAGCGTTGGGGATTACCTTGGAGGGATCGTCGGAATCCACCTTGATGAGCTTTAATCCCGGCTTCATGTCGTTGAAAAACATCAGCTCTTTAATGCCGTCTCCAGCGTGGAGCTCTACCTCCTGGGGGGTGGTGTCCAGAATGTGCCCCTCATCGCCGGTATCTACCTCAAACGCCCGGTAAGTACCTGGCTCTGCATCGGCAATCAAGATTTCACCAAATTGATCCGTCTTGAAATTGCCTAAAAATTCGCCATCCCGATAAACAGCGAAAGTGACATTGGGCATGGCGACCATATTTTTTCGATCATATTTGATGATCCGCAATCCCGGTAACTCCTCGTTGATGATAGGGATTGTGGTGGTCTCACCGGCCACCACCGTGGCGGTGTAGACGGTATCATCCAACTGCCAGCCCACCGGAGCAGTCTTCTCCTGAATCCGGTATGCGCCCAAGGGAATCGCATCGAAAATAGCAACGCCTGCACTTGATGTCGTAGCGGTAAAGGTCTGTCCCGACTCAATATGCTCGACTGTGATGACTGCCCCCGGCAGGTTCATGCCGGTATTGGATTTTTTCTCAATACGCAGAGTACCGTAGGGGTCATTAAAAAATGTCACCTCGGCTACTTCATCGTAGACGACGGTGACATTCTGGGCAGGCTCCTCGCTGATCATATAATGCTGTGGAGCTTCCCGTTCAACTACGGTATAATTCCCGCTCTTTTTAAGCGGAATTTCGATGCGGCCGTCCCCGTTGGTCACAAAAGTACCTACGGAATCACCGTCGGGGCCGATGACCTCGAACAGTGCCCCACTAATTGGAATCTCGGTGCCGGTCTCATACTTGATGATGCGCAATCCGGTTTCATACTCGATGGTCGTACCGTCCGAGTAGTTGCTGTATGCGGACAACTGCATTGTTGTAGTGGGGTCAGTATCTACCACATAATTCTGGAGTTCGCCATATTCATCTTTCTCTTGACATATCGCAAAAAATACAGCGTACTTATAGACATTTGTGTTGAAAGACAACTGGACGCTGCCGGTCTTGCCCTGCACACTTTCCAGAGGATATAGGATTTTGAATTTGCCGGCATAGCCGTCGCCTGTACCCTCAGTGGTGATCGTGGTAATATCCTGATTATTCATGTCCACGATGCGGGTCCCATCAGGTACATCGTCCGGCACAGAAAACGCGACATTGACGGAGTAATCGCATACCCAGGTTTTAGACCAGAAAGTAAAGACCTGTTGCTTGTACTGCTTTCCGTCAATGGTGACCTCATAGGCGGTATCCCGGTCTGGGGTACAGGTCACTTCAGGGGAGAGCATTTCATTCCAGGCCGTACCACGGGCGTAAACGTCCTTTGCCGCAGCCAAAATCTTCTGTGCTCTTTGAAGTTCTACGCCGGTCAGGTTGGGATTGACCTTGAGGTTGTTGATGTCCCAGTTGCTGAGAAGATAACACCACAGGGCCATTTTAGTTGCGTAGTAGCCCTGATATTTGTTTTCCAGTCCCAGCTCGGCCAGGCTTCGCGTGGGATAGCCGTTGGCCACGATACCGACAACCTTGGGATCGCTGGCTTTTTCATCGGCGAGATATTCAATACTCTCACCGACTCCCACGGTCTGAGGGACCCCCAGCGTGTTCGGGTTGACACAGTAAGCGGGAATCTCCCGAGTGCTCCCGCTCCCGTTATCATAATTGTAATAGGTGTAAATTTGGGATCTGATCCGCCCATTGATGGACAGATAAGACATTTCAACCCCGCCATTGTAAATCTGAACTTCCCCCAAGGCTTCCTCTGGGGTGGACGCAGCAAAAGCGGCGGTTGGCAGGAGCCCCATGACCGCAAGGAGAGCCAGGAGCATCGAAATCAGTCTTTTTTTCATGAGCGACCTCCATAAAAATCGGGAGGACGCCCCTACCCATAGGTGCATCCCCCCTTGATTGGGCTTGATTGAATTGTAGGGAATGCAAAATGGGCAAAAAGAAAGACAGTGTGCCGAGTGGCACGCTGCCTTTCTTTCCAAATCAGTTTATACGAATCTGGTATTCGGTGTGTAGGAATTGACCGTCCTTGTAGACATCCCAGGCCTGCATAGAATAGGTACCAGGTATTCCATTAAACACCTTTATAATCTCACTTTCTCGCCAGGGCCAGAACATTTGGTACGCGAGATCTTCTGAAAAGCCAAGGTTGATGTGAACGAGTTGGTTTCCTTTTGAGGTGAGTTTGGGCGCTCCATTTTCCCAGGTGGTTGAGCTATCCCCAATAGCATTGTAAAGTGTGTAAAGCATCCGCCTGGTTTCATAGAGATTGAGGATACGGAGATGATCGCCAGTCTGGTTTTGGAAATGTCTCACCTCCACTTTCGGTAATTCTGGCTGTTCGAGCAAGCTCCAGTCACAGGTTGGCTCCGGCAAGGGACCGATTGGGCCGGAGGCAAACATGTTCTTGTCCCACCGGCTTACATCAGTGATGGTATAGTTGGTGCCGTCATCGCAGCGGATCACATCGCCCACTTGAGGGATATACTGAGAGCCGTCGGCGGGCGGGTTGATGGAGCCGTCTGCATTCCTGCTCAGGGTTTCCCCCTGATGCTCGCTGGAGGCATCAGTATTACCCAGTGCCCGGTAGAGCATGACCGCCAAATCACCGCGGGTGACTTCGGCTTTAACAGCAACTTCCACCGAAGTCAGCCCAAAGTCCAATGCCGTCTGGCAGGCGGTAGAGTAGTCCCATTCGGTGTCCGGCAGGTCCATATATCTCAGAACAACAGTGCAGGCGGCCGCAGGTGTCACTCCATCGTCGGCGCCAAAGGCCCCGGTATCATAGCCGACCATCAGGCCGTTGGCATAGCAGTAACCAACATAGAGCCTGGCCCACTCCGGCACATCCGGGAATTTACATTGTCCGGTATAGAATGCCTGATCGACCTGCACATGCTCTGGGTTTCCATGCAGGCGGGTCAGGACTGTGGCCAGCTGGGCCCGGGTCAGTCCAGAGTCCAGGTTCATCTCGCCATTGCCGTCACCGACCATGATCCCCTGCTCACGGAGATAGGCTGCGGAGGTTTCCTGCTCGCTGTTGTCTGCGGCGCTTACCTTAACCGGCAGTACAAACAGCAGGCACAGACAAAGGAACAACGGTAAAAGGCGTTTTTGTTTCATTCCATTATGCCCCCTTTCGATATAGCGTCGTGCTGGCGCTCATTTTTAGCCGCCGGCATGTGGGATCATATTCGCAAGTTTCAAAGATATTAAGACCCCACAATTCTAACTGCTCCGCAATCTCTTCAGGGACATCAAAGGTCATGTCCAGACTGACCCGGAGCGCGGAATTGTCCAGCAGCCACTCTTTTCCTTTCGGAAACTCCTTAACCATGACAATCCCCCCTTTTCTCGTTGGAGCGTCCTTACAAGACCAAAATAAGGCGAAAATCGGGACTTGTCAAAGGTTTTTTTGAAACGCCTTTACCGATAAAACGAAAGTCAATAAATATGTTCTGCGATTTTGCTATTTTCACATAATTCCCAATGAAAGCGCCAAGGAAATATTCGATAAAAATTTTATGAACTTATTTCGATCCCCTGAACACAAACCCGTTTGGTAGGCTGATTGGCCAAGCAGGTGATAATCGTGATCCGGTTGTCTGAGGTGCTGTTCAAATAGCTCCAGTCAGTCCAGTCTATGATCTTGACCGAACTCACCGCATAGGTCCTTGTCCCCAGGCTGGTCTGATACCGAATGGTATCGCCAATTTCCAGATCCTTGATTGCGCCGATGTTGTGGCTGGAGCCCCGGTTGTGTCCGCACAGACCGATGTTTCCCTCCCAGGCGCTTGTGCTGGGGAAGTGGCCCACACCTTTGCGCATGGAAGCAGAATCAGTACCGTCATAAGCCTTATAGCGAATTCCCAGGCTGGGGATTACCAGAGTACCAATGCTGCCATCGTTCCGCTCTACTTCGCTCACCGCTGTGAACTGGGTCGCTGGAAGCGTGGGAACATCTCCCCACTGGATGGGGTAGCTGCTTCCGGAACTATCGGGGTAAATGCTCCCACTTCCTGAATTGATCCCGTATTCCAGTGAAGAGCCGCTGTTGATGGAGATCCCGGGGGCGCTGTCGGCCAGGGGATCAAGAAAGTCCACCGCGTTTGTGCCACCGTAGTTATACTGAGCCCCGTAGACCTCTTCGTAGGAAGTGCTCCCATAGAAGTCCTTGGGCGCCGGTGTTTCAAAGTTGTAGTCCGCAGCAAGGGCCGGCGTAGTCATCAGCATGAGCCCCGCCAGGGACAGGCAAAGTCCCCTGAGCCTTTTCACGATTCACTTTCCTCCTTTTCCTCCGCATCCTCCTTGATGGCAAACCAGTAACTGTCCTGCCCGTCGTAGGCCTCCACCAGATGGGTGCGGCTCCCGCCATACATCTGGATAGTGATGATCCTGCCGGCGAGCTTATGGGCCAGCTTGCTGGGAAGCTCCACGCTTGCGTCTCCAGCCGGGTATTCCCGGAGCTTCGTCAGATCCAGCTTAGGGGTGCGGGTGGAAATCTTCTGCTTGCCCAATTTCTTATAGGCGACGCCTCGGGCGTTCATAGCATAAATTACTGCGCGGGGCCGTTTCATGATATAAATAATGCCCCCGGTACCTGCAAGCAGCAAAAGCCCTCCCCCGGCGAGGAGCCACATGGGATTGAGGCCAGCCAGGAATCCCACCGGACTTCCAAGGTAGGTCACGGTGTACTTGACTGCTTCAACACCCTCGGCCTTTATTTCGCCGGTATAGCTGGCCGTTGTCACATATCCGGTAGCTACACTTCTGCTCCCCGTAGCGGTATAAGTTGCCGTAGCCGTGTATGAAGTGGGAACCAGCGTATCATCGGCCAGGCCGGTCCCTGTCACGGTCCAGGAAATGTCACTCAGCTTCAAGGTGCTTCCGTTTTTGACAGTAGTAGTAGGGACATAGGAGGGATCGTTTCGGTCCAGGCCTGTAAACTGCTTGGTATCGGTAATCGTATAGTATTTAGTGGTATAGCCTGCGGCTTCGGTTTGGATTGTAGTGTGGTCCAGAGTCAGCACTCCGGAATAGCCATCCTTGTTGTACTCCATGCTGGCATCCAGCTGTTCCAGAATAGCCGCAAGATCATCTACATCTGTTTCCAGCGTGACGACCTCCGTTTGGATTTTAGAATCCTCGAATGTCTGTTCCTCTTTGACCGTTTCAAGATGGTGGTAGGAATAGCCCTCCACCTCGAAAGGCTCCTCTACCAGACCGCTGGGGTCTGCATCAGGGGGAAGCATATAGGTTTTGACGATGAGCTGTCGGCCATCCCGATTTTCGGATATTACATCCTCGGGAATATAGGCGGCGGAGGCAGTGACCGTCAGCATACAAAAAAGCGCCAGCAGGATTGCCACTTTTTTCATACCTTACACCACCAGCCTTTCCAGAGCGCCAGGACCAGTGCGGGGACTCCGATGGCAAGCCCAGCCCAAATGAATTTGTGTTTCGTCATACTGTGATACCTCCGTTGAGAAAGAATTTTATGGACAGCTCTTGCGTAGAGCATGATCCATCTCTGATGTGCGTCAAACAGTCCAGGGAGCGGTCCAGCGCCTGCATGGTGTTCCGCTTATGACGCTTGATAAACGGCGTGAGAAACAGGATGTCCCCGTCATCAGTGAGTGTGAAAATGATGCGGACCAGGTTTTTGCTCTTGGCTCGCAGTTCATAGAGCGCCTGGTAACGCTCGATGCAGAAGTGCTTGACATAGGGCTCGCGCATGACTGCCGCTGGAGATTGTAGGAGAAGGGCAAAAAGCGAAAGCAGCTTTTGCCGTTGCTTTTCATCCAGCAACCCAAAGAACTCCAAAAGGGGAACGCTCCCCTCAGCCGGTACAGCAATCAGCAGTTTCATTGGCAACCATCTCCTTCCCGTTGCTGGCCTGATTTTCCGACAGTTCCAGAAGCCGTTCTACAAAACCCAGACAAAACAGCGACAGGGCTGGTGCGCAGCCGGCCAGCCACCAGATGGGATCAGGGAGCGGTTTCCGAATGGTATCATACTGAAGGGAGATCAGCAGATAAATGTTCTGACAATCTTTGCGGGCGGCCAACTCTGAAAAAGCTGCCGTCACAGCAGACACCTCTCCTTGATCGGAGTAGAAATCGCACAGATCATCAAAAAATAAGCCGCCGAAGATCTGCACAAAAGCCCGCATTACTTCAACATTTACCTCGCCATCCGGGCGCAGAATTCCCATACGCTCCAGCCGCGCACCGGTCGAACTATCAAATGGGTCGGGGACACAGAGATAAAGATTCTTTGACATTGGCAACCGCCTCCTGTAAAAAGTAAAAAGAAAGACCCGGCACTCCCGGTCGATAGGGGTGCCGAGCCTATTTGCTTTACTGGACTATGAAGCATTTCCCATGGTCTTGAAATACAGAGCCAGGGCTTTTTGTATGGTTTCTTCGATTTGCTTTGTGGTGGCCTTGGGCGGGAAGTACGGTGCAAAGGCCGGAGGGAGCGTGACAGAAACGCGCCGCCCCGGTTGCTTTGAGGTAGACAAGCCGCCTCCGCTCAATATGGATTTGATCTGGGAGGCATCCAGTTTGCCGTCTTCAAAAGCGGCGCGGAGCTTTTTCCCTTTTGCCGTGGAAATAGAGGCACTCCCTTCCGAAATAAACTGATAGATGCACTCCTGAAGGCTATGGTCCTCCACGAAGCTGATTTCATACGCAGCCAGTTGTCCCAGTCGTTTTCCGCTATTCATCAGCAGAAGCAGCGGACGGTATAATGTAGCATAGCGGCAATACTTGGATACCTTATCCCTGGTCAGTTCATACTCCTGTGCGATTTTTACATCCGTATGGGACTTTTCCTGAGTGTCAGGAGAAGTTGTTTCAAAAGTCTGGAGATCCGTGCGGCGCCCCTGGCGCTTGAGCATATTGTAGTGGGCCGCAATGCAAAGGACTCTCTGAGAAAACAGCATATCCGCGAGGGACCGCTGCCGGAAGTTCATCTCATAGAACAGGTCTTCCGCGGTTTCCTGAGTTAAGTCTGTCCGGATAACGGCTGGGATTGTAGTCAATCCAGCAATCTTTGAGGCATTGACCCGATTGTGGCCGCTAATTATAATATAGGTGCCCTCAGCAGTTTTCCAGACCAGAATGGGAGACTGAACTCCATGCCGCCTGATGCTCTCCACCATGTCCTCCAGCCGCGCTCCGGTATAGAGAGGGAAATGCTCCTCGTGGTCGGGAAAACCACTCAACTGGGCCAGCGGAAAATCACAAAGCGTTCCACCCTCCATAGGAGAGGGGAGATCATCGCGATTGAAAAAGCATTGGTAGGCTCCCTCCTCCGGCGGGCCATTTGCCATCGCCGCCTCCGCTTCACTTCGTTTCCGTTGCCGGAGTGCGTCCTGCACTTTATTTCTGGCCATAGGATAGCACCTCTTGTGCGACGGCGGAGTAAGCCTTTGCAGCGGGGTTGTTCGGCTCGTATGCAAAGATACTGGCCGCTCCAATGGGATGTTCTGCAACACGGATTGAGAAATCAATGGGGGAGGAAAATACGGTAAATGCGTTGCCGTAGTCGGCTTGGATCTCGTCCTGTATGCCCCGGCACAGATTGGTACGCCCTTGGTACATCGTCAGCAAAATACCACCGACAGCTAATTTGGGGTTAATCCCTTGGCGGATTGTCTGAATGACCTCCAAGGTATCAGCCATGTCTTCCATAGCCAAGTAGTGGGCCTGCACGGGGACAATGGCTTGATGGGCCGCAGCCAGCGCATTGATGGTCAGCAGATCCATACTGTGACCACAGTCAATTAAGATGTAGTCATACTGCGACTGGAAAAGCTCCAGGACACGAGCCATAACCAGCTCACAGGGAGTACCGCCGGTCTCTCCGCCGCGGTAACGGCTGCTCATTTGCAGAGCGACCAGCCGGCTGGACACACCAGCCAGTTTGGAATTTGCCGGGATGTAGTGAATGCCAGCCCCCTCAATGACCGCCCTATTTACAAAGAGTTCAGGCTCGGTATCATCCAGCACTGCATTCATCAGATTTGCAAGCGTGTATTTCAATGATTTAGGGTCAGAGCGCATTACTTTTGTCAGATCGCCTTGGGGATCATTGTCTACCAGAAGAACGGCCTTTCCTGCTGCGGACAAGGCGGCCCCGAGGTTAGCGCAAGTTGTGGTTTTACCGACACCACCTTTGGAGTTTGTGATCGCCAAAATAATCGCCATTCTATGTACCCTCTTTCTTTCGTGAGAATTAAACCCGGAATAGGAAACGCCCACCCTCGGCGTTATGCCTGGAGTGAGCGTTTCCAGCTCGCTCCGACATGACTGCCCCCCTTTTTTATGGAGTATCGAAATGTCGGAGCCAACAAATATGGCGAATATGTTCTGGAATTTGGACAAAATCAGCGAAACAACAGCCATTCATAGTGGTTTCCGACTTTGCCCTATTATATCTCATTCGTCAATCCGTCTTACAATGCCTGTTGCTTTCATCTATATAGTTCCTCCTACGGTAGTTTTTTGGAAACAAAATATAGTATCCGCAGGAAATGGCCGGATATGCAGAATGCGTTGAGCCGGACAGAAAACGGTCCGCCGCCTGCGGAGAGCAGGCAGCGGACCGTTGATCTATTCTGTTGTGTGCTGACAGACGGCGATTTTTTGTCTGGATCCAGCCATCAAAGTGATTGAGCCTCCAACTTGCGCAAGACTGCCTGGAACCAGTCGGGCAGAGGACATTCCAGTTCCACCGGGCGTCCGGTGGAGGGGTGGATGAATTTCAAGCGCCGGGCGTGGAGGCACTGGCCGGCCAGGCCGGGCCAGGGCTTTCGGCTGCCGTACACCGTGTCGCCAAGGAGCGGGTGGCCGATAGAGGACAGATGGACCCGGATCTGATGGGTGCGGCCCGTCTCCAGCCGGCATTCCACATGGGTAAAACCCCGGTACCTGGCCAGTACGGACCAGTGGGTCACAGCAGGGCGGCCTGTTCGGGGTTCAACCGCCATCCGCTTGCGGTCCACCGGGTGCCGGCCGATGGGGGCGTCCACCGTGCCGCTGTCCTCCCGGAAGCTGCCCACCGCCACCGCCTCATACACCCGGGCCAGGGAGTGGTCCTGAAGCTGGGCGGCCAGGGCCAGGTGGGCCCGGTCGTTTTTCGCGGCGATGATCAGACCGGAGGTGTCCCGGTCGATGCGGTGGACGATGCCGGGGCGCAGAGCGCCGTTGATGCCGGAGAGTGTGTCGCCGCAGTGATGGAGCAGTGCGTTTACCAGCGTCCCGTCCGGGTGCCCCGGGGCGGGGTGGACCACCATGCCCACCGGCTTATTCACCACGATCACATCCCCGTCCTCGTACACCACGTCCAGAGGGATGTCCTGGGGGAGGACGTCCACCGGCTCGGGGTCGGGGAGGAGGACCTCCACCACATCGCCGGCGGCGGGGCGGTCATTCTTTTTCAACGCTTTCCCGCGGCAGGTCACCGCCCCGTCCTCCAGCAGGCGGAGCGGGTCAGCCCCTCCACGCTGCGGGCCAGAAGGGCGTCCAGCCGCTCGCCGGACTGCTGGACGGTGAAGGTGAGGGCGGTCATGAGCGGTGCTCCTGGGGGTGCAGGCCCTTCTCCAGCCGCTCATAGCCCCACATATAGTAGACCGCGGCGGCGATACCCCCCACCACCACGCAGATGTCCGCCACATTGAACACAGCAAACTCCATGAAGAGCACATGGAACATATCCACCACATAGCCCTGGAAGGCCCGGTCGATGAGGTTGCCCACTGCGCCCGCCAGCAGCAGGGCCAGGGAGATCCGGCCGAAGGGGTGGCGGAAGAAGCCGCGCACCAGCGCCATTAGCAGCAGGACAGACATAACCAGAGAGATCAGAGTGAGCAGCCAGGTGTGCTCTGAGAACAGGGAGAAGGCTGCCCCGGTGTTCTGCACATAGGTCAGATCCAGGATATGGGGCAGAAAGGGGAGGTACTCACCCAAAGGAATGTTTTGGACCACCAGGTATTTGACCAGCTGGTCCAGGGCCACCAGGGCCACCACAAGCACGGCATACAGCATGGAGGGTTCTCCTTTTCGACAGTCGCTTTGTTTGAACAGTCCTATTCTATCATGTTCCGCCCCGGGGGACAACGGGGAATTTTCCGGCTTCCGGTTGACAGCCCGGCGGAGGGCCGCCTACAATGGTGGGAGACCGCGGACAAGGAGGAGATCAGAATGGAGATCCAGGGCTTGCAGAAAATGACCCTGCTGGACTATCCGGGCAAGGTGGCCTGCACCGTGTTTTTAGGAGGGTGCGATCTGCGCTGTCCCTTCTGCCACAACGGAGAGCTGGTGGAGGGGGAGGCCCCCGCCGCCCTGGACGACGGGGAACTGACCGCATTTTTGAAAAAACGGCAGGGCCTGCTGGACGGGGTGTGCGTCACCGGGGGAGAGCCCCTGCTCCGGCCGGAGCTGGAGGGGCTGCTGGGCCGGATCAAGGAGTTGGGCTTTCCGGTGAAGCTGGATACCAACGGCAGCCATCCGGACCGGCTGCGCCGCCTGACGGAGGCCGGTCTGCTGGACTATGTGGCCATGGACATCAAAAACAGCCCGGAGCGGTATGGAGAGACAGTAGGACGGTCCGGCCTGGACCTGGCCCCCTTTCGGGAGAGCGTCTCCTTCCTTCTCTCCGGGGCGGTGGACTATGAGTTCCGTACCACTGTGGTGCGGGAGCTCCATGACGGGGACAGCTTCCGGGCCATCGGCCCCTGGCTGTCCGGGGCCCGGCGGTACTACCTCCAGAGCTTTGTAGACCGGGATACGGTGCTCCGGGCGGGGCTCCACCCCTGGGACCGGGAGAGCCTGGAGGGATTCGCTGCATTGGTG
>OGCN01002285.1_pt1 | contig 21307 bp, 39 predicted proteins | sample 1570181 | NCBI WGS metagenome assembly OGCN01 (sample SAMEA4370584, study PRJEB24528) | human gut metagenome | reverse complement strand
TTTCAGCATCGTATTTTTGTCATAAACGAATTTTTTATTCAATCATCATGGCATCCCCTATGATAACGGGACAAGAACGAAATCTAACTTCTGTTGGTTCTTGGCCGTAGGAAAAGCGGCTCTTGATCTCCCTTTTGAGATACCCTGGCCGCTCGTTCCTTTTTCTCTTTACTGCTCGCTTTCCGAATACTCGTAGGTTCTGTCTCCGGTCAGCATAACCGTTCCGTATGACTCTTCGATGCACTCTTCATTGTCAAGCTTTCCGTACGTGGATACTATCGACACGCTTCCGGCAAACTGCAGTCCGGTTCCGTTTCCAAAATCAATCGTCACCCAGTTATAACCGCTATCAGCAACTCGCTGCTCGCAGAAGTCCGCATACTGTTCCATGGTTACATTTTTCATGGTTTCCAGCGGAACAAACACATAGGCATACTCACCGATCTTTTCGGTCTTTACGCCATTCATCACATCTTCCACCTGCATCTCTGCGTCAAGAAGCGGATTTCCGGTTTCTGGTGTCTCTGATTCTGCTGCCACCTGAGAATCGCTCTCTACGGCTGGTGTTGGCTCTTCTGTCGGTGTTTCCGTTGGTGTTTCTTCCGGTTCTTCAGAAACCGATGATGCAGAAACGCTTTCTGTAGCATCCTTAACGCCATCTTTCACGCCCTCTTTGAAGCTGTCAGTGGCTCCACAACCTGTTACCATTCCCGCTGTTATGGTGCACACCAATAACATTTTTAATATTTTTCTACTCATTTTGCCCCTCCTGTAACTTTTCAGCTTAGTATAACACTTAAAACGTTTGTTTGTCTACTAAAAATTCCTCGATGATGTCTTCAACGTCACCACATGCTTTATTGACACTCCCCACAGTTAAAGCCGGGGGGATTCTTGTTTCTACCACTACTGCATTGCCTCCTCTGGCGGCTCTATCATAGGCATCCAGTAGATAACTTTTTCATAGTCCAGTTCTTCCATCGTTTCAAACTCAGAATCCAAAAAGCCAAGCGTTACCGGATCATATATATCTTTCCAAAAGCCAAATCCGTACTCCTCTTCGTACTGGCACATCATCGGCGGATCTTCCAAGTGGTTTTCCACCAAGCACATAAAGAACCTTCTGTCTATATCTTCCGGCAACTTATCTTCTACAGATATCCACAATGGGACTGTCGGCTGCTCTTCAATCTCCATGAGAACAGAGGCTGCTATATCATCTATGTCTACCATTCGGTCTGCGTTTGGATCAGCGTTCAGCCATTTTGTCACATTTTTAGTCAACACATCTGCATCAATCAGCCTCATTTTGCTTTTCCTCCTCTCTTTTGTACAACTTAGGTAATGACATCCAGGCATTAACACATACGCCAACCGAAGCGTATGTTACGTCGCTGTCATCAGGATAGAAAGCTCCATTTCCTTGTTCATCCACTTCATATGTCCCGATATCAGGAATAGTTAACCCTTCATTTTTGAAGGACAAAAGAACGTGTTTTCCTGGTTCCGGCAAACTCTCATTGATGTCTCGCCATCCAAGATAAGCATCTACCGCTGCTTTCACAAATTCAAGATCTTCTTTCGTATCGCAGGTGATGTCAGCATACGGCCTGATCTTTTTCAATTTGCCATCTTCGTTTTGAATCAGCGCAATTTTCCCCACTTTTAGTTTTTCCTCACTTTCCAAACTTTTCTTTCGCAGAGATCCGGACGGGCGTTGCGCCCTCTGTTGATTTTCTCCGAGGCACGTTCGGCGCATACACCCAAATCATCGCAAGTACACAAATCCAGCACATTCCGTACTGCCAACGGCTGATATTTCCATCCCGCAGGATCTGTACTCCCAGGATCAGCCACGGCACACAGTTGAAGTGTTTGATAATACCTCTTTTGATTCTTCGCATCTTTATTCCTCCTAGAAAAACTCTAATTGTCCATCGTCAACAAACCTCTGTTTCTTCCGGCTTAATTCATTTCCCTGCTGTTTTAACCGTTCAACACGTGCTTTCTGTTTCAAATTCGCCATATAATTCATATCAACTTCCGGTGGAACCTTCAAAAAATATTCTTCTGGAAGCGGCATTCCAGTTTTTTCGCATAACTCTGCAATATCTCTCTTGTAAGAAATAATATGATTTCTTGTCAGATTTATATTGGAACCATCCGGCCAGAACGGATCATTACAGCCGTTTTCGTTTATGTAGTTCCAATGATCGCGTTCGCGGATTATCTGACTACAGAGCAAATCTAACTGCTGTTCCGGTGTATTTTCTTTCATAACATCACCTCTGGACAATCAAATAATTTATACCGTCATTTTCGAACCACATCTCGGGCAATATTTCCATTTTACCTTCGTGTATTCTGTGCTGCATCTACCCGTTTCAACCGCTTCGATATTCTCGACCTGGAATCCACATTTAGAGCATTCTGCGTGGATGTAATCGTTATGCTCTGCCCTGTTCTGCCACTTCGCAGAATATTCGAAGCTCTTTCTTTTCATTGTAAGCGCATACTCCTCATCCAGGAACTCAAGTGTATACTGACCATCCGCCGGGCATACATCTTCGAATTTTTCGATAAACCACTCGAATACAGCTCTGACAGCCGTATCTGTCACATCCTCTTTATCGCCGACCCATTCATCCCCGCGGAGATTCCCGTAATAAATCCGGCCAGTAACCGGGCTTACGCCCATTGCTTTTTTAATCTCTTTTTTCATGCTTTCTTCTCCATTCCGAAAGATACTCCATCTGTTCTCTGTCTTCCTCTGGATCTTTTGGACGAGCGGGACGGTTCATCAACCATCCCATACCTCCAACGAACACGCCGCACAGGGCGATGATCTCAATAATTGTTTTCATTTCCAGCTCCTTCCTCTTTCTCTGCGGATTCGGCTTTCTCTTTAAACTTTTCATTGATTGCAGCCATGATGTCCCGTACCCGCACTTCTCCGATGCCTTTCACACCCCGGATAGCTGCTTCAATCTCTCCCGAATCCATTGCGTTAAGTGATTTTCTTCCGTCTTCCCATCCGCACTTATACACGCTCGTGCAGAACGATTCGAACTGCTGGTGATCGTACTTTTTCACGGCCTTGTATACCGTTCTCGTTACGGAATACTTTGTGTTGCCCTGATTTCTCTTTCCCATGAGATTACGCCTCCTCTTTCAATTCTTCCACGACTTTTTTCAGCACATATATTCCATTTGATGTAAGCTGGCGCTGCCATGCTCCCTGGGAAGGAGCCCACCGGAAGCCGTTTTCTTTCAGGATGTCTCTAATTGCCCTGTCTGGCTTTCCATCGAATACGATCTGTATTCTCATGATGTCCGCATTTTCGATTACCTTGAATGAGCCATAATCGGCCTCAGAATTGCCTTTCTCTTTGGTCTTTTTCAGTTCGTCCACTCTCTGCTGGCATCTCTTGATATTTGCCAGATTGTTCTGGAGCATCCATCCCGGATACGGAGCTGCATCAAAGCTGTACTTTGTCATATATTCCCGGAGTTCCGCGGTCTGCTTTTCCGTCAGAATCTCGCAGCCATCAAGCGTATGATTTTTGCGGAAGTATTTATTTACCTCCTTCATATTTTCCTGGGCCTCTTTCAACTCCGCGATCTTTTCCTCCAGTAGCTCAACCGCTCTTTCATCGTCACTCCGAATAATTTCTTTGGAGTAGAGCATATTTTTCAGCTTTCCTCGGATCGACTGGCAGTAATTGTAGAACTCATGGTTTTTATCCCAGGCTTTGACCTGTTTCTCTTTCTTCTTTACCGGAAAGTTTCCGGCTCCTGAGATCATCACGGACGGGCACATGCACCCGATCCGCGAATGTTCGTTGTAATACTTCCCAATGTTCCGGGAATATCTAACCGCCAGCCCCCAGGCTCTTTCCCGGTACTCATCGCCTTTTTCTCGGATCACCTCTTCTGCCAGGTCGTACACCTCATCCACATCATTGCGGTATTCCGCCGTCCGGGATCCCATCTGGTACTCATCGAATGACATCAGGCTTTTCGCCATTTTTGCTGTTTCTTCGTTAATTGTAACGTACTCTCTTACCCTCATCTTCTTACGCCTCCGTTTCTTCAAGCTCCACTTTTTCTCTGATATCCAGGCAGATCTTCGCTTCGTGCTCGCCTTTAAGCTTTCTCAATTCCCACTCCGTTTCGCGCGGTTCGAATGACATATAGCCGTCTTCCGGGTTTAACGTGATGTATGTGTACTTCACATACCCGTATTTCTCCAGCTTTTCATTGATCTCTTTGAGCAAGGGCATTACTTCCTTGCTCAAATTCATAAATTTTTCTTTCTCCTCAGTCACCATTTTTTCTACGTTTTCCTGCATTTCCTGTTCCTCCTTGTTATCGTTTTAATGTGTAGGCCGGTTTACCGTCTACGGATGTGAAATGATACCATCTTGTCACTTCATCTTTGCACCAGCCCATGTTTTCGACATCGTAGCAAGCGCAGATACCGTAGTCTTTCGGATACCCATATGCATCCCGAGCCTGTTTCAAAGCTACACCGATTGGGATAAAAACTCTCTTCATCCTTCCGCCTCCTCGCAAAATTCTTCGTAGTTGATACCCATAAGGTCGCAGATGCTTTCGTAGCTACTTCCGTTGTGGTACATCGACCAGACTGCCTGACCGTGAACCGTGCCACGCCAGATTTCAATTTCTCGCTCGATTGTGTCGTTTAATTTCAGATTGCTTCTATCTACCATCTTTTCCTCCACTCTACGAAGTCTCTTACTTCCTTCATTTCTTCATCGCTAAGATCTTTCAGGGTTGCTACTGTCATGCATTGGGTATTGATCTGTTTCGAAACTCTCATCATCCGTAAGAACTTCTCTCCAAATTGTCTTGAATAGTGGGCCACCGCTACGATCTGTCCTGCGTGAACCAACGGCGTGTTGGCATTCTCAATATCTCCGACAAAATCATTCACTGTGTACTTCGCCGATAAGCAGCATCCCGGAGTGTCGAGACTATATTTCCCCTCATCTACCACAAGATTGCATCTGCTTGTCATCCCTTCCCACCTTGGATCTTTTCGATCCCAGGCAACTCTTACTTTTGATCCAACGATAAAATTATCATACTCGTTGTAAGGCTTGTTGCTCATATCCAATCCAAGCACCGGATATTTTCCAAAGTTCATCACTGCCGCAATTTCCTGTCTTTCACTGATAATATTCATTTTTTCCTCCTTACAGATATGCTGTTGCTCTATTTCCGCGACTGTCGTAAAAGAGACGGCATCCAAGTTCCTCACACGTTGCTTCAACAGCCCACGAATCATCGTCCAGTCCCAAGCTCACACTCCCGGTTCTCAGCAATCTCAGCATAAGTTTTGCCGCTTTGAGCTGACCATTTCGCACCATCATCCGGTGCTTTTCCATCGCTTTGTATCTGCGAATTTTTTGATCCAGATTCTTGTTCATCTCCCTACCTCCTTTATGCCTCTCTGATGCTTTCAATGTACATCGTTCTTTCTGTTCCACCGACACATGCTACGTACTGTTCCTCGTCATCGTCCTCAAAAGTAACGCTTTCCGCATTTGCTTCAAGAACTTCATATCCATTTTCTTCGATTTCTTCTACCAGCTCTTCGATTCTTCCGAACCACTCTCCTGATTCTGCATATGTCTTTACTCTCATTTTTAATTCTTCTGTCATCTTGTTTTTCCTCCCGTTTCCGTTCGTGTTGTTTTCTTGTTTGTTCTCTTGATGGCTTTAATATAGCTCACTATCATGCGTTCTGTCAAGCGTTCTTTTAAAATTTTTTACAAAAAAAATTAGAGGTGCTCGAAAGCACCTCTAATCATTAGTTTTACTCATCATCCTCGATAACAGCCAGCTCATATCCAATCGACGCAAGAATATTTTTCAGTTTTCCAAGCCTCGGCTGTTCCTGGTCGAGTGCTTTCTGTAGTGCGTTCTGATCGAACTCTACTTCCTTACCATCTTTTCTGATTATCTCAATATCCCGGCCGACCGCCTGAAGTATCCTCTTGATCGCGCAGTAGTTTGTATTCGGCCGCGTCAGTGAATCATATATGGCCTGTTTTGTGACCCCGGACATCTTCGCAACGTCCGTCAAAGAGAGATCCTTTTCTCTCATAAGATTTTTTACGTAGCTGACCATGTCTATATCATTATCCATACTTCCCATAATAGCCACAATTCTCTTTCCCATGTTTCCTCCATTCTACATTTCCGAACACGTATCGGTTCGCATGTCGTAATCGCATCCGGCAGAGTTTTTCTCGCACATTTGACACTGCATGATTCTTGCTCCGCACCGCGGACAGTGTGAAACCAGCCCCCACTCAAAATCCCATACGAAGAGATGCTCGATCTCGCAAAACGGGCAATACCCAGTAGTCAGTGAGTCTCTCAACTCATCCAACTCCTGGGCAGCCCTCATTGCCTGGTTTTTTAAAATCCGGTTTTCATCCCCTTGCCGTCTAATGCGTTTATTTTGCCTTTTCAGGCTTTCTGTGCGCTTCCTCAGTCTTTTCCTCAAGATGATGTTCTCGGCCTTTCGAATCATGCCTTTTCGGCCTCCTCGCCATCAAGAACTACTGGCTTGTCTTCGAAAACATACCGTACTCCCGGAATATAGAAAGCTCTCGGGGATTTTCTCATCACGATCAGGCCGAGCTGATGCATCTCGCGCATATACTTTGCGATCGACTGGGTTGATCTAAAGCCCACCCCAGCCATAATCTCCCGCTCGGTCGGCGGGTAATTATTTTCCCGCATATATCGTTTTGCGAACTCTAAGATGTCAATGTGTCGCTGATTGATTTTTAACTCTGTTTTTTTGCTTTTTCTCATTGTATCACTCCTTTTCGTCATCGTCCAGCAATTCTACTTTGCCCTCGTCATAAGGCGTATAACGAGTTTATTGTTGGTACGCCTTATGACGCCATTATGCTACATTGATCCGGTAAAAAATGGAGAGCCACCCCGGTTCGTATTTCACCTCGTCCGGATACTCGCCCCGCAGTCGGTACACGATTTCTCCCAAGTCCGGCTCGCCCAATTCTTCCAGCTTGCAGCCATATTCTTTTTCCAGATCCCCAAGCTCCTCATCCAGGGAAAGAATTTTTTCTTCTGGTTCCGGCTCGGTTTCGCCCATCTCCATTCTTTCACGTACTCTTTCCCAATATTCATCTTCTTCCGGCATCAGCTTTTCATCACTTCCTCTACGCGATTCGTTCCCAAAAAGCATCCTCGCCCTTTTTCAGCAGCTTTTCAGTCAGTTTCTTTGCTTCTTCCTTGCTCCCTGTTATGAGAACGCCATGTGCTATCGTGCCTTTCATCACGTAAACCTCAAACATTGTCCCGTCTCCCTCCTACTCCTGATTGCAATACTCAAGAAACGCTGTGATTGTCTCATCTGCCTCGCAACGTGTGTAAATTCTCTTTTTACGGTTCTTCTTTCTTCGCAGCGGAAATCCGTACATTTTCCGCTGATTATTCGTCAGCAGCATCGGTTTTAAATCTTTCATACCCTCATCCTTCCCGGAGGTTCCGCCGCCTCCGGTCGGCACTATGTAATCAATCCAGAAGTAACTCCTGGCTGATCGTGTACTGTTCCTGGAGCTTTTCAAAAGCTCTTTCAGTTACGGTGTATTCTCTCCAACCAAGCCGATATTGAGCTGATTTTGACAGGTTCTTAGATTCCAGAACTCTGTCAAATGTGATGCCGCGACCTTTCAACTGTAAGGGAGTGTTGATGTGGTAATGTCTGCCATAATAGCTCCGCTCTGCTTCGATCTGGCACTTTGGCTTCTGTTCTCCCATTTCCGGAGTGTAGCAGTACAGCCCAGGCTTTTCTGGAATCACTGCCGGCTTTTCTTTCGGTCTTGCATTTTCCAGGCGTCTCGTCCGGATCTGCTCGGTGAGCTTTTCAAACTCTCCCGGATTCAGGAAACCTTTCTCCTGGCATTCTTCTGCGGTACCCGCGTAGAACTCTAGAGTGCGGTTATCATCGCAGATTGCGATGAAGTTTTTCAAGTTGCTATAAGCATTGCTTTCGATGATTCCGGTGACTCTCTCCACCGGGAAGCTGATAATTGCCATTCTTCCGTCCTCCCTGGTTACCCCAAAATGAATTTTCGCAGGTCTTCGTCGTTGCACTCGTCGTCATCCAACCACTTGTCAAAGCCTTCTGGATTTCGCTTTTCCAGCTCATCCATGATCCAGTCTCTCAGAACCGGAGCTCCCGCTTCTGTCATTGCCATCTCGGTTGTCAGCTCCCACTGATCCAAGAGCTGCTCGGTCGGGAGCTTCGAAATCAGGCTTCTCGCACTCTTTTCTGCTTCGGTCAATTCTCTATCCAGCATTTTGTATCCCCCTCTCAGTTCATCCGCTCGAGAATCTCTGTCTTTACCAGCATGTAGGACTCGCATTCCTCTTCTGTCATCTCCAGGATGTTCTTCCCGGCATAATGCCCGAAACATTTAAGTAGCTCCTCGTCGGGCATGCCACTCAGCACCTTAATTTTTTCCTCTGTTGTCATGGATCCGGTCGAGCTTTTCTGCTCTGGCTCCGGTTCTTCTGCGTCGATCAGCTCGATCTTCTTCATGAGCGATCTCCAGTAAAACAGTCTTCCGTCAATCGTCACAAGGAATTCCTTGCGCGGATTGCTGCATTCTTCTTCCAGGACGTATGTTTTACAATCCGTCACTGTTCCGTCGACGTATTCGCAAGTGCTTTCTCCCTGCTCTGCGTTTTTCTCCAGGTAAGCGACGAACTCCTTAACCGTGAGTTTGTCCATGAGCGCCTCTGTGCTTCTCATGAAGCTCGTTCTGTATCTGTTATCCTGAACGTTTTTGTATTCCATGGTGTTTCCTCCTGTCTCGTAAGTGTTTCTTGTTTGTTGTTCTCTTGATGGCTTTAATATAGCTCACTATCATGCGTTCTGTCAAGCGTTCTTTTCTGTTTTTTCAAAAAGTTTTTCCGCGTAACTGTTACAGTAAATCGCAAGAGAGAAAAGAAAGAACCAAAGAAAAGAGAGAATCTTTTTTTCAAAACCTTAAAAGATTAAAAAGAATTAAAAAACATATATATGCTCGATTTCTTACAGTAACAGTCACAGTAACAGTTACTGTAAGAGTTACTGTAAGAGTCACAGTAACAGTTACAAAGTAGCGTTTTTGGCGTTTTGCATTATATAAGAAGAAAGACCGGATTTTTGACGTTTTGTCTCATTTTACGTATATATTTATTCTCATAAACAGTAGCATTTTGATGGTGTATCAAAGTGCTTCAAAACACCCCAAAAATGTTACGCGTAAATTTACTGTAAGAGTTACGCAAAACGCACTAAACGACGTTTTTTCCACACTGTCCACAGAGCATTGTGGAAAATGTACGTTCTGGATGCTTTGAATGCAGCGTTTTGTATAACTGTGTATGATTAGACTAATTTTTCGGTCTTGCTTTCCTACCGAAACGCCTGGAAATACCTTTGGAATGCCTCAGATTGCCTTTTCAGCTTTTGATGATAATTGGTTCATGGAATTTATTTTCGCTATAATGTGAAATAATGCACAACTAATGACTTGCGTTATTTATGCAATGTTCCTATTGACAGATTTTAGAGATGTTTTCAACAAAACGTGAGGTGTTGAATTTAATTCGGTCAAATTTGACCAAATTACAATCTTCCTTCCCAAAATTGGAAAGGAAAACCTTTTTGCCAAATTTGGCAAAAAGTCCGCAAAAGAAAAAGCCCCCACCATTCCGGTGGGAGCCTTATCACCCAAGGTGTAGGAATTTCTACACTCTGGATCTTATTTGTTATCCAAATACTTTCTTCCGCTTGATCGCATAGTCGAAATTTTTAAGAGCCTGTTCATAGAACCGATCAGAAGCCGCGATTACGTGCAGTGTGGATGCTTCCTTGTTCCCGGTTTCCGTCCGGTAGACCGTCAGGTAGCTGTTAAGGTTTGTATCGCAATCCTCCGCGATGGTATCGTACAGAAAGTGGAGCGTCATATTTCGCTTTAAGCCATGTAATTCCTGCACTTCCGTAACCAGCTCGTTGAGTTTCGCCAGCCGCTCTTTGACAAGATCTTTATTCGGGTTGAACGGGTTCGTTGCCGTGCTCTGAGCTGGTTCCCGGGACTCGATCTGCGGTGTCTGCGTCTCCATAAGGGAAAGCATCTTTTCATTGAACTCAGTCTGCTGCCGGATGAACTGTGCCAGCGTTTTTTCCACGGATCCGGTCTGTTTGTACTTCTTCTCGACCTCGATGAAATATCGGCGGACTTGCTTGCCTTTTTCGTTTCTTTCCAGCATAGCCATTTCTTTTGCGGTGTCCAGCTTGATGATGTATTCCTGTTTTCCGCCTCCGCCATGCTGACCATCTAAATCCTGAAGATACATCTGGTAGTCTTCATTTTCTACAGCGTCACATTCTCTTATTCTTCTTCTGATCCAATGCGTAAACTGTGTTTTAGGTCCGAGGGTTCTATGTAGTTCCGTTCCATTAACCACATATTCCCCTTCATCTGTCTTGTAAACAGGAACCATTCCAGATTCTATTTTATCACAGATCTTCCTTGTCAAATTTGACAAGGAAGATTTTCGCCTTTCGTTCATCCAAACCGCCTCCCATTAATCATGCTGAGATCGTCTTCGATCCGGGAGAGTTCTTCAAGGATCAGCTTCAGGTTGCAATACATGTTCGTAACGAATGCATCCTCATCTTTGGTTCCGGCGGCCGCAGCCACATTTTCAAGCGCACCTTTTGCGGTGCTGAATCTTTCCAAAGCATCGCCTAATTTTGTCATATTGGAAAATTCCTCCTTTTTTTACTTGAAGGAACCCTTTTTCTGTGATACAATGTTTGCGAATAAAGGGCAGGGTTCCTTCGTGGTTATGTATCACCCTTTATTCGCGCGTACAAGGCTGGTTGCTGTTCCCGTCCATGAGAGGCAACCAGCTATTTTTTTGCGCTTTTTTCCTGGCGCTCACGCTCCAGCATTTCTCCGACAGCCCGTCTGATGCCCTCAGCTCTTGTAATATTGCGTTCTTTGCAATATTCAATCAACCCGCTGAGCATGTCATCATCCATTTTAAACTTCATATCATTGTTTTTTCTTTTCCCGATGATGGGCCGCCCCATTTTTTTATGTTCGGTATGGTCACTCAAATTCTCACCTCCTTGTGTCCATGTCTATATTTTAGACTTATAGGTTCAGTATGTCAAGCGTTTTCAGAAAATTTTAAAAATATTTTTTCGTATTCCGCCAACTTTCTGCTTGTCAAACCGTGTTTTCTGTGATACTCTAAAAAAGACCTTTCACTTCTTGTCTCGTAAACGATTTGAGAGGTCTCCCTTAAAGGTGGGCGGCTCCGTCATTCCTCGGCAGCGACCGTCCACCCTCGCAAAGAAAAAATAAAGGAGTCTACAGCGATGTAGGCTCCTTTTTTTGCGTTCTTTTACATTTTGACAAATAAAAAAAGCCCCAGGCATCCGAAGATACCCAGGGCAAAGTGGCGTATAAATTGCATGTATGGAATTGCACCGGATTTCTCCGGTAAGAAAGTCTTTTTGCGTGGTTTACGGGTTACTTCTGACCGATCACGTTTCAGGATCGCAACCGGTCAGTTGATTCATCAGTTGAACAGTGCGTACCAGGTGTTGGCTCCGCAGTATCCATCAGCTTCGAGGCCTTTTGATTTCTGGTAAGACTTGATCGCGGCGGTCAGACCGTCTCCGCAGAGAGCGTCCATGTTGCCGAAATAAAAGCCTTTCGCTGCGAGGATGAACTGAACCAGGAAGGTAAAGGTTCCCTGAGTTCCATGGCTGACGGTGGCTTTCGAAGCAACTTTTTTGCATGATTCGAAAAAGTTCTTGTTGGTCGGATCCAGCTTCGTGCCGTATCTCCGGTTCATCAAGTCTTTCCAAACCGCCAGGGCAGCCCATCTGGACTTATCGCCGTAGTCTCCGTCCACGCGCAGTTTGGCTCCGCTATACTTCAGGATCTTGTCCCCGTAGTTGCTGTTGAGCCATTTCTGACCATCGGAAACGTTGTTTCTGGCGGTATTGCTGCCGGATCCGGTATTTGTATTCACCCCGGATGTTCCGCCGGAATATCTGCCATTTTCGACGTTGGTGGCTGTGTGGGCTCCATCGTTCAGCAGGACATCTCCCTCTAACAGGTAGTCCGGGCCATTCAGGTATTTGCTCTCAGTCAGAACCAGGAATCCCGCTGCCTTGAATGCTTTCCGCATGTCTCCGGTGTAGGTGGCTTTCAGATTTTTCAGGGCATCAATATCAAGCAGGTAACCGACTGCTCTGACATTGGCGATGACTCCTGCAGAGCAATCAGCTTCGCAAGCAACCGTGATCTGCGATGGATCGTAGTTGCTGGCTTTGAGATGCTGCCAATAGGTGTCTCGCTGGCTCTGATCGTAACCAACCAGATCGTTTTTCGCGGCTTTCACAGCAAGTTCTGCGATTTTCGCGCGAACTGCTGAGTTCGGATATCTCAGTACACACTTCCACGGTCTGCTGTACCATGGAATTAATGCCCATTCGGTTCCTGTCTGATCTCCAGCTCTGCCGCCGGAATATCTGCCGTTTTCATCGTGTCCGCTGTTAGAAATTAAGCTCATAGGTTTTTCCTCCTTCTCATTTTCGCTCTGATAGAGCATGTAATACTGCTCACCATAAAAGGCTCGTTTGCTTTTTACGCCGGATCCGGTGTCCATAGGCTGTTCAAACTTCGTCAGGAACACATCTGATGCTTCCTGTACTGTTTTTGCAGTCTTCAACACATAAAAAACGCTTCGGTACTTGCTCTGCAGCTCCGAAATCATGTACTCAATCTGCATTGCGGGATCTCCGATCGAAACCCCTTTCTGTTTTGCCAGATCATACAATCCGGCCTTTCGGCCAGCGCTTGTCCACTGGCACAGGCCGTAGCCATACTGGCGGCTGTCTCCCATCGGGTGCAGGAATAACTCCCGGGAGATCTCCCCGCTGTCTACCGCCTCTGTGTAGGTGTCATCTGTGTACTTATGACCCTGGCGTTCCTCGCACAGGTCTTCCAGGTTCCGCGGGTTGAAACCAGATTCAGCAAAAATATTGCCCATTGCTCCGCAAGCCCCGTAAACAGTTGCTCCGGCAGCGATCAGGCAATTATACGCCGCGTCCGTGTTCATGTTTCTCGAAATTGCCATGACATTCTCCTTTCATAGCAAAAGAGCGGGCATCATACCCGCTCTTTGATCTTCTTTACGACTACTGCTGAGATCCGTTTACCTTCCCGTCGTCCAACAGGTCTTTCACGCCTTTGAACCATTCATCAATTACCCTCATCATCATTTCTTCTGTTACGAAAACCCGCAGCCACTTCGGTAAGAGTCCGCGCGCCTGACTTACAACCCACTTGAGCTTCTGCTTCCCCTGGCCGGATTCGTTGTAGACATGCTCGGCTTTCAGAATCAACTGGTATACATCCCCCCGGATGCCGTCCATACCGCGCATCTTCGCGTACTGATATGCCATCACTACTGTGATCGCAACCAGGATCACAAGTGCAACTACCAGAATCGGCAGCGGGATCTGTTCCAGAAATTTTAAAACTTCCATCTTTCTAACCTCCTGTTATTCGCCCGTCAGAGCCTCGTATAGCCCCGTGTGGGCTTTTTATGTACGTCTATGGTAATTTGTTCATTGCACACCATAGTGAGCCAAAATTAGGCTTTTCTGGTTTGTAAGCTCACTCCTCGACAACACGATCAACTCCCTGCCGCCGCAGAAAGTTCTCGAGATCGTGTTTTTTCTCCAGCTCATAACCGAGGGCGGAATGCATATCTCCGTTGCATTTGGCATCCGGGATACGCTGCACCGCCTTTGCCGTAGCCTCAGAGAGGCTCAAGCAGCCATCCAGTGCCTCGAGGGTGATGTATTGCAATTCCTCCCGGCGCTTCTCTTTTTCGTCGAGGTCTTTCTGCCGTCGGTTTCGTTCTTCTTTCTCTTCTTCCGCTCTCTTCTGCATCCGTCTTTCAATCAGCCAGAAGCAGAACGCGGTTAATGCCGACGGGACTCCGGCGGCTATCAATAACTCCATTCGCTATGTTCTCCTCTCTGGAATTTTTGCGATTTTTCTTTACGGCTCTGCCCGTATCTTTTTCATAGCTCCTCCTCTCACGGATCATCCGCATACTTCCGGCATGCGTACTCGATGATGTCGAGATCCGTCTCGATCTCCTCCAGGGTTTTAGTCGGCGTCCCTTTAACTAGGAAAATCAGATCATAGATCGCTGACCATAATCTGGAGATAATCTGTAACTTTGTCATTTATCGCCCTTCCTTTTCCTGAAAAGATGGTAGTGTGGCTTCTCTTCGCCAAATAAAAGCCACCGGATCAGATCATCCAGGAAGATCCCGATTGCTGACAAAAAGAACCACAACAGCGTAAATTCCGGGCAGATCTGACCGAGAATGTTTCCCGGCATATTGCTGTAATCCCACATATTTAGCCCCAGCCATACATTCAGGGTCAACCCGAAAATAAACTCTATTGCTGTGATCCCGGATGCAGCTATTAGCTGCTGGAGAATCAATGGCATACATCGTGATCTCTCGTTAATCACTCCGCAAATGACGAAGCATAAGCCTCCGCACACTGCCATCGCTGGAAAAGAATATCCCCGGAAGATTACTTCCAAGGAATAATAAAAAACTCCTCCGGTCAGGAAGAGCGTCAGGTACTTTATGATTTTTTTCACTATGCAATACCTCCGGATGCAATGGTTTTCATGTAGTCTTTCAGAACTTCGTTCTGAAACTCTTCCGGAACTTTTGCTCCCCACTGGATCTGATCCAGATCTCCAGGTTTCGTTACCGACTTGATCCACATATTCAGGGCATTGCAATATGTTGTGTAGTACGAGACATAGAACATTGCTTTATTGATGATGTTCTGCATGTCCTCAGCCGAGAAATACTTGCAAGGATGTCCGTCCTCATGGTATTCCAGCTTTTCCTCTCCAGCCAGTAACTGCATTTTCTTTCCAAAAAGGTTGATCTGATCTTTCTCTGTCAAGCTAAAATGCTCTACGCCGGATGATGTCGGCACATCCACTCCGGCATAAATCGTTTGCTCGCAAGCCTTTGCGATTTCCTGGTATTTTGCTTTTCTCACATCCTCTAGGCTCAGATCTTCTGCACTGGATGGATCGGGTGTTTCCTCCGCTTTCTGGAACCAGTAGTCAAAATCAGATTCGATCTCTTCCTCGGTTACTTCTCCCCGGTAATGGAACTGCACTTCATCACACTCCCAGACCTTATATTTACTTTTCTTTCCATCCTGGATCTCTTCTCTCTCTACCAGCTCGATGTTCTGCCTCAGAATCACATCTGTTCCGGAAAATACCGGATAGACCTCAACTGCTGAGGGCTGTGATAAGTAAGATTCTCTTCTCATTTTCTACTTCCTTTCCGTGCTTACTTGCACTGTATGAACACATTTTGAATAGCTTATCAAAACAATATTTCATCCGGAATTTCAAACTGTCGCTATGCTTTATCCAGCCTTTGTATGCTGCAATCCGGCAGGCTCTCCACCATGGGATAAATCCTTTCGTCTTGAAATCTTCCCAGGCTCTGAGCACTTGCCTCCGGATTCTCCGGAATACTCTCCCACGGATGATCGTGTATCTCCTCCGGACTACATAACCCATCATATCGACTCCCGGAGTTCTTTTCTTGCTGCCGTTCTTTCTCTCGATCAGATTCTTCTCCTCTTCCTCCAAGGATGCGATGTGGTAAAACTGCCAGACTTTCTTTATGGTCAGCCCCAGTTTATCCTGCGCCCATACAGTGGCTTTCTTCATGGCCTTTTTCAACTTAGAAAGATCGCCATAGATTGAGAAATCGTCCGCATAGCATACAATCGCATATACAAGCCTATTCCGCTTTCCTCTGCGTATCTGAGCTTGCTCATAGATATATCTCAAAACATAAGACATCACGTAATTGAATAGCCATGCCGGAAGATATCCACCTATGCAAAGATGGTTCCCAGGATAATTGCTCATAAGAGCACCAAGGAACCATAGCAGCACTTTATTCTTGCCTATGTCTCTTCTCAGCATCTCCATGACGATTGGAACCGTCACTGAGGGATAAGCCTTTGTTACATCTCCTTTCAAAGCAACTACTTTTCCGCGGAATTTCTTTCGGAGAAGTCTTTCAATCTTCCGCTTTCCGGCTACGCCTCCCTTATTCGGGATGCTCCCGTACTGGATCGGTAAAATCTTCGCTCTGAAAAGAGGCTTCAACGCATATACTCCGATATATTCAAATACCTGCTGTTCTGGAGATTCCTGGCAGATATCACGGAGCTTCTGCGTCAGTCCGTCAATTCTTTGAAATTGGCGAATCGGTTTTAATTGTAAATCTCGGTTGATTATACGTTGCGTCAGCATCTTTGCTACTTCTGATTCAGCTTCCAGGGTTCGTTTAAAATCCTTATTCAACTGATCCTCTACGATCTCACGCTTTGTTATTTTCCCGGTCTTGCATAGCAGACGTTGGAAATCTTTTCTGCTCCGCTTATTCCGAAAGCATTCCACAACGGCAAGTTCATTAAATTTCCAGTCCTCAATATTGACCGTTGCTGGTTTGCAATATGTTTTCACACATCAACCTCCTTAATATTCATCTGGTTACTTCCGTGGCTTTCCCCGTAGGTACTAGCCTCGTTGGTTTCAAGTTATTTTCGCACATAAGCGAGGATTATACGGTGCAATGACTTTTAAATACTCTTTTCAAAATTGTACCAGGTGCTCCGAGAGAGCCGTTCCAGTTAGCGTTAGACACCCCATTGTTCGAGTTGCGGCAAGCAACGCCAGCATTACCACCGTTGTTCAAGTTGCCGAAGCACCAAGCCGCACGAACACCAGACGCCGCAGGTTCGTAATTGAAGCCAGCTCCCAGACACCGTATAACCCTAAAATTATTTTATTTGCAAATAAGACAATAAAGGGGCTTACTGCCCCTCTGCTTCGCATTCACCCCGTTTTTAACCCTCAAGACCAGGTGCTCCGAGAGAGCCGTTCCAGCCAGCGTTAGACACCCCATTGTACGAGGAGCGGCAAGCAACGCCAGCAAAACCACCGTCGTCCAAGTCGCCGAAGCACCAAGCCGCACGAACACCAGACGCCGCAGGGCCGTAATAGAAGCCAGCCCCCACTCCAACGCCGCTTCCGCTTGCGTTGGTTGCCTCCGGCCATAGAACATCATCATTGATTGCATTATCAGTAATATACTTCCATGTCCAGGCAGCCGTATCTTTTGGAAATACCAGTGTTGGAACATTTACTTTTTCGTAGTTCTCATTGATTGCAGAGCCTACTTTTGACTGATCGTAACATTTGTAGCAATCAAAACAATAATTCTCATTCGCATCCTGGCTCCACTGCCATAATTCATCGGAGACAATCAGATAGGAACCATTCATGAACTCGACACCCTGAATCATTCCAGGCTCTTTTCCAGATGCCGGGTTATATCGGCTTCCGTCTCGGCCGAGAACATTATCGTTCCAGCCAGAATAGTACGGTGAGGTTGAAAGATAGCTGCTGCCCGCGGTTGTATCAAAAGTTACGCCGCCATTATCCACGTAGACTGCCGAATATTCTTTTTCGTCGATCGTTACCTTCTCGATCGCCGTGATCAGCTTGCCATCAAACACGGAATAATTGCTTGCGGTATTTCGATCGGTTCCGCTCTGGATTCCGAGCATTACTGCGGATCCAACAAACAGGTTTGCCGCCTGAGCCGTGGTCAGGATCACTCGTTCTACGCCTGTTTCGCTGACCGCCGCGGTGTACTGGAAATTATAAGACGAGCAGCCCTCAATCTTTCCGGAATTTCCTTTTCGACCATATTTTAAGCGGTTCATTGTATCCAGAAATTTCGGCAGCGAGCCGGAAGCTCCGCTGTACTGCGGGCCTCTGACTTTCCACTTTGAAATCCCGGCGGAATGCGAGGTTCTGTTGATTGGTTTCAGACCAGTTCCACAAGTGATTCTGCCATCTGATCCGATTCCGGCGTAGTATTTCGGATGCGCCATGTATTCATGGACTTTTCCGGTTCTATCCGTACCTTCCGGCCATCTCTTGTATCCCGGCGCCGGATGACAACGTGTTTTCAGATATTTGTAGTCTGCATCCTGCCATTCTCTCTTCCAGGTGTTTTTCTGCAATACCCAGCAGAGATATTCACCGGATCGTACATCTCCTGTACTGTCGATGTGCTCCACATAGTGGATCTCATGGGAACCATCTGCTTTTTTCTCTGCTGCAACCTCAAGACACCAGAACTGCGGAAGGTGTGCAAAAGGATCGGATCCGGCTGTTGTTTCTGTGGATGGTGTGCATACAAGCCCGGTAGAGTCATCCGTCAGCTCCCCGATCACGCTTGTACTCTTGGCATACCGCGGTGTAGTTACGCCGTGTACCCGGCTGTCCTCCAGGACATTCCCAAACCATCTTTCCAGCATATCAGACTTGGAATATAATTCCGGGATATACTGATATTTCCACCATTCAACAAAAAGAGCGTCCACCTCCGCTTTTGAAGTGGCCGCCGCTACTTTTTCTTTGTACTGGACATCTGTGGCTCCGGCCATCTGGCTGTTCTGAACCTGAACCAATTTCTGCATGGTTGTGTCACGCGGGAAATTAACTACCTGCGAATTTTCGTTACTCATTAGATACCTCCTATGCTGTTAATATAACGGCATCCAATCCGCCGTCTTCCGAATTGATCCGGAAAGCGATGGTGTTTGCCTGGTTGACAAGTAGATCTGTTGCTTCTTTTGCTTTGGCGATCGCGGCGGCCGTGTTGGTCTGGCGATCCTTTTCATTCTGGATTCGGGTTGCCTCGTTTTGAGAGCGTATCGTTTCGTTAGATGCCCGTGTCATTTCAGCCTGATTCCGTGCTGTTTCAGCCTTAACACGTGCCGTTTCGGCGCTTACCCGTTCCGTTTCGGCATTTTTTCGTGCCGTTTCAGCCTGTGAACGTATTGATTCAGCATCGTTCGCAGCTTTGGTAGCGCTTGCAGCTTTTCCAGCTTCCGTGTTGGCTGTGCTGGCTGCCTGGTTCGCGGAAGACGCGGCCGAATTTGCCGCCGCTACGGATGCCTGGATATCGGAATTGACCTGTTTTGCTGAATCAACAACTTCCTGCAATGCGGTTTCCTGAGATTTTGCATTCGAGGTTGCCTTTTCGGTTGCAGTCTGCTGAGTCTTAGCGCTCTGTGTCGCTCCCTCCGTAGCGGTCTGCTGGGCCTTTGCATTCGCAGATGCAGTAGCAAGATTTTTGATTGATTCTTTTACCTCTGCGGACTTTGTGTTGATATCCTCAACCTGTTTTTTCATAGTAGCCGCAGACTGTGCAACCTCGGTTTTGATATCGTTATAGCTTTCGTTTTCATTATGGATTTTCTCCATGCACGAAATAAAAGCCCCGCGGACTTCCTCGCCATAAACCGCGTTCCGTAGCTGTTCTACTTCTTTCGAGATATCAGCCATCTTTCTTTGCTCCTTTCTTTTCTTTAGGCGTTTCTGCCGGTTCTTCTACGGATTCCGCTTCTGGTGTTTTCAGCTTTTCCAGTTCTATAAGCAATTTTGTTCTTTCTTCCTGGAGTTTCTGAATATCATTATTTGCCAGAGCCAGCATTTCCGCAGCCTTTCTCTCCCGGATATCCGCCAGGACACCAAGGATAATTCCTTCGGCAAGGTACGCCGGAAGATTTGACTCTTCCAGCGTACGCATAACTGATTCGTTTACTTTTGTTTTGGCGTTTTCCATGATTTCTGCAAGGTTCATTTCGTTTTTCCCCCCCCCTAAATATTTTCCTCTATCCACGTGTTAACAAATTTCTTAAGCCATTCAATGTGTGACTGTGCCTCTTCGTCCAGCACCGTCATGCTGCCTTTGTTATTGTCGCTGGTAGTTCTACCACTATCGGTCATTTCTGTGTACGTAAAGCCCAATCGCTGACCTTGTGCTGCATTCATGACATTAAAACCCGTAATAACTCGTTTCATGATAATTCCTCCATCCTTTCGATCAAGTTACTTTGCTCATCCCGCACTTCATTTTCGTCTTTTTCCATCTCGCACAGCAATATCGCTTGATTTCTTATTTGCTCATTAATCATCTCCTGATCTTCTGCTGTTACATCCTCCTTTTCCGGAATGTTGGATTCCTCGATCCTTGTATCCCTGCATCCTTTTTGCCTTACTCGTACTTCCCAATAGAACTCAAGCTTTGGCGTACCTTTTACCAAAAAATAACCATCATTTTCATTTGTTGATTCGATATACAATTCTCCGGGACCTTTTGCAGTAAGTGTCACATGATACTTCATATTTTTTTCTATTGTCGCCAGAAAATCGTTCTCAAGGTACACATAGCAATAACCATCATTATCAATTTTTCCTGTTCCAATGTCGCCGAAAGTTGGAGATGCTGTTTCGTATGCATACATCTCAGCATTACGTCCATCGTCTGTATGGATTATTCTTGTTTTTTCTCCCATACATCCGAGTTTTCCATACGCATAAATGTCATTGTTAGCTGTAAAACCATACCCTCGCAGCGTAGATGCAGATTCTCCAACAAAAATATCTTTTCCAACATATCCCATTATCATAGAGTAGCTTTTTTTTGATAGTTCCACTCCTATGCTGACTTCGTTACTGAGATACATACCAGAAACGAATTTAGGCGACAAGGCGAACACATCGCCTTTTCTTGTTATTTCACAATTTCCGCCGATTCCAAGCGATCCTCCAGTAATTTTCAACGCTTTCGTTTCCGCTGAACCGTCTGTGTTGATTTTGAAATTAGAATTAGCAGTTACCGCTCCGTTCAGGCTTATCTTCGATGCATTTATTGCTACGCTTTCTGGTGATTGATTTATTTTTGAAATAATTTCAGTGCTTCCGACTTTTTTTGAAACTTCTGTTTCGATCGAATCAGCTTTTTGCTTAATGGCTGAATTCATTTGTTCGGTCGTAGAATAACTTTTTAGGCTGTTCGCCGTAGCATCTTTAGCATTTTTCTCAGCAGTGTTCGCTTTTTTGGTCGCATCATCTTTTGCTGAAGAAATTCCGGACTCATATGTCGTTTGGGTGACGTACGTTTTACTGACATTGGATGTTATCCCATCAGTTGCAACTTTAATCGCAGCATTCATCTGTACCGTGGTCGAATAACTTTTCAGCCTGTTCGTGGTATCGTCTTTGG
>OGCN01002277.1_pt1 | contig 21346 bp, 19 predicted proteins | sample 1570181 | NCBI WGS metagenome assembly OGCN01 (sample SAMEA4370584, study PRJEB24528) | human gut metagenome | reverse complement strand
TGTGCCACATAGCTGTCTGCATCGGTAAAGCCCAGATAGGCAAGGATAATCCCCACCGCATTGACGATGATATAGACAAACAGGAGCAGCGCCATACAAACCGAAAGCACCACCTTCCAAAAGGTCTTGCTTGTCACCAGTGCACCGACGGCTGCCCCCAACGGTCCGCCCAAGGCACTTCCAACTGCCACACCGCCTGCCGCCGCGCCGGAAGCGGCAGCACCGATGGCGCCATGAGCAGACAGCTTACTCTGGGCGATCTTTCCCATCTGCCCCGCTGCCCGTGATCCACGGGCAGCCATTCCTGCCGCTTTGTCAAGCGGCTCCTGATCCCTCCAATCTTCCGACATAATCACTCCTTATGAAGAATCCTCGCATGCCTCATTCCCTTTAGGCGCTGCCATCTTTCCTGCCTTTCCGGCGGCCTGCCCTTCGTGACGGACGTTCCTTTCCTGCCATCTGATTTTCCGCTGTATCTGTCCTTACCGCAGGATTTCCCTGTATCGGTGCCCCCGCCAGCTTCTGAACTTCCTTACCTGGTTCTGCACCTTTCATCGGTTCCGTCTGGCGTTCCCTATAAACCTGCTCCAACCGGATCGTACCATCCTTCTCCAGAGCCGCTTTTGTTTCGGGAAGAACTGACGGAGCTTTTGCTCCCTCCAGAAGTTCATAATAGGTTTTTCCGTTCTCATGGACCGTCTGATAAGCTCCTTGCGGCTTTTCATACCGGGAAGCATCGTAGCGCATATATTTTTCGCCATCCCGTTCTGCCAAGTATGCACCTGTCGTTCCAGTTGCCCGGCTCACAGTTCCTGTTTCCGTCTGTGTCTGGGAACCTGCCTGTCCCACGTTTCCTGCATGGAAGGGATTTTCACCTGATAAGCCATGCCCACCTGCAAGACTGCTCTCGCTGGAAATACTAGCTCCAACCGCAGCACCGGCATCTCTTCGGAAGTCGTTTACCGCCATGCCGCTGCTTCGCTCTTCTGCATCCATTCCAGTCCTTCCGCCGCTAACACTAGCAGAATCCCTTTCAGAAATGCCGCCCGCTCCGGCCAGACCGTCAATTCCGGCAGCTTCAGACAATCCAGCAATCCCAGCTGTTCCACTCATCTCTGACACCTCATCCGCGGCTAGTGTTTGCTCTCCTGCTCTCAATCCCGGTGAATCAAGACCAGACTGAGCATCCTCAAAACCAGAAAGCCCGCCATAAACTCCCTCGTCAACAGCGTCAAACGCTCCGCCAACATCATCGGAGCCATAACCCATATCCATCATGCCGGTTTCCGAATCTATGCCGGATATACCATTTCCTTCTTCCAAAGCTTCCGGAGCCATTCCGTCCGGCTGCGCATCCATCTCCTGCAGACCTGTAAATTCCTCTCCATCCGTATATGCCATAGGGATTTCGCCGGTTTCATACTCTGTCTCTGAACCAAATGGCAGCTCGCCGCTGTCTTCTCCTGCAATCTCCGGATTTTCCATCATGCCTTCCTGCCAATCAGCCGCAGAGCCAAATGCGCCGGTTTCTGCTCCAGCTTCTCCGAAGGCTGCCAGTCCATCCTGCTCCATTTTCCCAGCCGCAGCATCTTCGTCCGACACCCCAAAAGGCATACCCTGAACGGCTCCATTCTCACCATCCATATCAAAGGCGCCAAATCCATCGTCCTCCCATGGCTTTTTATCAGATTCCACCGGTTTTGCTCCGGCTTCTCCAAAGGTGCCTTTATCCATCCCCGAAATACTGCTTCCAGAATTTCCTGCATTCCCTGACATCACTCCTCCGCCAAAGCCCGCCGGTCCCGGTTTCATCGGAATTGGTTTGCCGGAGCCAAAATTCATAGGCCCGCTTCCGCCATTTCCTTCTGTGCTGCCCTTTCTGCCGCCGCCGAAATTCAGCAGCCGCCCGGCCATCAAAAGTGCGCCAAGACCACTCATACCTCCGCCAATCCGTCCCAGATTCACTCCCAGAGAACCCATATAAGAATCCAGCTTCGCCGTAATCTTGCAGAACCCAATGAGACACAGGTTGGTGGCAAAAAACTTTGTAAACCCGTAGCTGCTTGCCATCATATTTCCGTAAGCCGACAAGAACATCTTCACACACCATGCATCCAGTATCACGATTACCACCTGTCCGCCGAACATCTTTGTCCAAGAAGCCATCACGTTATTGGTCGCCTTCGAGCCGCCTGTCGCAAAGGCTAACGGCGACGTATAAGAAAATATCCCCAGAAGCACATACCGCTCTGAAAGGATAAACAGCATCTTAAAATAATTCCACGCGATCACAAACTGCAGAATCAGCTTTAAAATGGAGATGGACAGCGCATCCGTCCCCAGCACCGACATCACACCCTCCGCCACCGTCACATACTGGCTGAAGGACTGCACTTCAATTCCGGTTCCCACCACCCAGTCATAAGGCGTGCCTGCAATCTCCAGAATATAGTTCACAATGTCCTTTGCAAACAGGATCAAAAACAGGCAAAATCCCGATCGGAACACCAGCTCCACCGGGTCCTCCGAAGAAGTTCCCAGCCTTCCGAACATGGATTTAAAAAGCTGCCACACCAAAATCATCAAAAGCAGCATGACCGCCATAGGCACCACCGCATTCCGGTACAGATCGCCCACCACGCCAAACAGGTCTTCAAACAGATTTAAGTCACAGGACAGGATTTCCGTAAACATGCCGCTGGCAAGATCCATCATGTCCACAATAAATTGGGAGCACATCTCATTGACGGCTTCAAATAGCAATTCCAATAGCCAGCCCATTCATTCCTCCTTCGAGGCTTTTCACCTCCTTTCCGCCGGGAGAGCACCGGCATATCAAATTTTTACCTTTTCGTTACCCAGTAAAGGTACTCTTGGGAATGATCTTCTCCAGATAAGTCACAATGGCTCCCAGAGTCATCAGCGCCGCCCAACAAACCACAATCCGCTTCAGCCACGCTCTGGACTCGTCTACCGTCTTCCCCGATTTGGAAAAGTTCATCAGGAACAGACACACAGCCGCACACACCACAGCGCCGACCGTCGCCAGCCCCGCCACATCCGTATAGACCTGCTGCATCGCGGTCTTTGCCACGCTGAAAATATCCGACGCATACGCGGTCTGGCACATAAGCATGGCTGCCATTCCCGCCGCATAAGCCATTCCCGTCATCCTCGGAACCTGTGCTGACACTGCTTTCCTCATGCGCTTAAAATACTCTTCACCTCTCGTCTTCAACGCCACCATCTCCCTTCTGCCAATTTTCTGCAACAAAAAAAGCAACCACCACAGCAGATGATTGCTTCTCGTTTTACTATATTCAGTTTCAATTCCTGCGGCTCTCCATGTTTTTCTCATGCACAGAAACTGATGATACCATTATAAAAGTTTCAAAATCGCAAGTCAACCGATATACAGATGCAATATCGTCTCATTTTCGTCTCATGCTCCCAAATATAAAAACCCAAGTTTTTATTTTGCTAAATTCACATTCCCAGACAACCATTCCTGTACTATCTTTAAGCTGACTTTAACAATATCAGCGATATCCGACGCAGTCATGCCTCTCTCCGCCAATGTAAGCGCAGTCTCTTTTGCCTTCTTCATTTCTCCGGCAGCCAAGCCTTCGGCAATGCCCTGAACCCGGCCACGTTCTTCACCAAGTTTTGCGCCTTCTTTGTAAATCTGATCCATCTCACGGCACATAATATCAACTCCCTCCTGAGTCTCTTTTAATTCATACACACGCTTTGCAAGGACTTCGCTATGAATATCTGCTGCATTTGTACAGTAAAAATCCTGCATCAAACGCCCCAGTTCTGTATCATCCTGCCTGCTGGAATTTACATATATAATATATGCCTCGTCCTTAAAAGCCTCTCCAACTTCTTCGATTTTTCTTCCAATATGGTAAATTGGAAGACCGTACCCAAGCGTGTCATCCCTTGTAATAAAAATTACATGGGATTCCGGCAGCTCATCAAAATCCTGTCCTGCATTTAAGGTATTCATATCCATTAAGCCACTATGATATCTGGCTCTTTTGGGAGAGGCCCCTTCATTATCCTGTTGTATTTCGACATCAAATTGCCTACCGTCCGCATCCCGTACCACACAGTCCAAGATAGCCGAACGTCCCTGCAGGTTTTTATAATCCATCTGAATAACCTGATTCAGAACTTTCAAGTTTTTCTCGCCCATAATGACCTGCAGGACATATTCTGTGCATTCACGCTTCTTAAATACATTTCGCATGAACACATCACTCATAAGAGTAAGGTTCTTTAATACTCCCCGATATCTCTCATATCGTGCTTCCAGCTCATTATCTGCTGCTGTATAATCCATGTCGGCAATCGCCCCCATTCTGTCATCGTCTTAAAAGGTTTTCCCCTTCATTCAGAAAAATCATCAAAAAACACTTCACTTCCTTGCTTTCATATTATCATCAAAACAAACGAATTGCAAGTTCACGAAAGAAGCGTTCACAAAAAATTTTGAAACATATTACCGGGAAACAGATAAGTTGAATAGGGGCAGATACAGCTCATCCAAGCTGCATCTGCCCCCTAAATCCTCTAAAAGAAGGAACTCATCATCAGGCAACCGCGCGAAGCTGCCCGTATTCTCTGTTGTCCCACATAATCGTGTAAATATAGGACGTCGTCTCAATGCGGATATAATCCGCTGTAATCTCAAGGATCTTTTTCACCTTATCTGTCCACCATACCTGATTTCCCCGCACATAGCAGGCTTCCTCTCCAATCCGGACCGGGAACCGTACCACACCTGTTACCTGTACACATTTCTTCTGTACTTTCATGTCTCTTATCATTCATTCCGCTCCCTTCTTAGCTTGCCAGCCGGTCCAACGAAAAAACGCTCACTTTATCGGTCAGATCCACCTTCTTTCCATTGCTGAAGGAAAGTTCCAGCTTCTTGACCGCAAAGGGAATGTTTCTCTTTTGCCGAAAATCAAACACTTCTGCCTGAATGTCTGTAACAATGGTCTGCGGGTATCTGGTTCTAAAATAATTGTAGTCCAGAATCTCTGCATGCTTTCCTGTTCTCAGATGGCAGAGCTGACGGTCATGACCACGAATACCTTTCGCTTCCATATCTACCTCAAGAAAGCCACCCTCCAACCGTCTTTCTTTATACTCTACGGATTCTACAGACAACGTTTTTACCGTCGGCGATTCCATAGCAATTCCCTGCAAAAGCAGCACACAGTTCTCCAACTTCGCAGGCTCCAGTGTCTCCAACTGAAGCCGCAGTTTCTTAAATTTGTTTCGTTTCATTCGCCCCTCCTTTATGCTTTGACTGTTTCTTCTATCCTCCTTCTGTACTGCAGCTCCTGCCTCTGCATCATTTACCGCACAAAAAAAGACGCCGCATCTTCATACAGAAAAATGAGCGTCATTCTTTCGTTGATATATAAAAGCATTCCGGCAATCAAAAACTGCCCTGCTTCCTGCACAGACAGGAACAAATCTTTTTTGTATCTCCAACTCCACGAAGATACATAAATCAATACGTTTTCATAATAGCACTATATATGGTTTATGTCAATCATCAATATCTATATATTGTGTTACTTATCAGATTTCCTCTTTCCACATATCTCTGTAATGCTCCAACAGCCTTCGGCTCTCTTCCTCATATCCCCAAAGAATCCCTTCTACTGCTTTCAACGCATTGTCACGCCACCGAAAGTAAGTGCTCCGGTTAATCCCCGATGAAAACGGCAAATGCGGCTCCAGCTTTGCGATGATCTCCGCAACATTTTCCGGCTGGTGCGGTGTCATATAGGTATAATACAGAATCCAGTAATACCGCTCTCCCTGCGGATGATACATCCGCATCAACTCCACAGATTCATCAATCAATTTCAAGAATTTATTGGAACTGCTGATTGCCTCCACACGCGGCCTGATATTCGCTTCATCCTCATTCAGATCCATTCCTGCCTGATAAATGGATTCCAAAAAACTGTCCACATCGGTTCCATACTCCTTTTGGAACCGATGCTTGACCTGCCCGATCTGCACCTGCATCCGCCATGAAACTGACCGATAGATTTTAAACAGCACAATGACATTATGATATGCCTTGCTATCCTTATCCTTTTCAGAAATAACTCCACTCTTACCCATGATTATCCTCCAGTCAAATTTGATCCACTCATTCTATATTTCTTTGTTTCAAAATTTGCTTTGGAGAATAACCATATCAACTTTGTGACAAAATGGCACAAACCTTATTTCATGTGCTGCTTTTTCCAATCATCCAGAAGTTCAAAAATAATATTTTCCACCTGTTCTTTCGTGTACTCTGGCGGAAAATACTCCTGAATCCGCTTCGCAGGTATAGAAATCTTCAACTGCTTTTCTGGTCCATTGCTCTTACTCGCGCCAGACACAATGTCAGCAATTCTTTCCTTTGTCAATATCCCTTGTCCACTTTCCTCTTTCAAAAGTTCCGCTTGGCTGCCAGACAAAAGAATGGAACCTCTGCTGATGATCTGATAAACCCACTTCTGCTCCTCTGGTGTCAAATAAGAAAGATTCTCTCCCACAATCAGAGAACATCTTCGCTCATCCACCGTATCCAACAGTTCCTTTTCCAAATAGGTCAACCGGATAAATCTCCAAACGGTCCGCCCGCTCTCCCCAGCTTTTTCTCCCACCAAACTTGCTGTATGCTTCTCGCCTTTACTTCCCTGATGCTTCAAAGCTTCCAGCTTCATCCGATAGGCCCACGCTTTTTCAGATGGAAGAATATCCTCTCTCTGAATATTGGAATCCACCATAATGATCGTAGCTTCATCGTCGGATAAATCCCGAATAATCACCGGCATAGTCTTTCGCTCAGCCAACTCACATCCGCGTTTTCTCCTATGCCCTGAAATGATCTCATAACCGCCATTACTGTTGTTCCGAACAATCCCTGGCACCAATACGCCATAACGTCGAATGCTTTCTACAGTTTCCAGCATTTTATCATCATCCACTACCCGAAAGGGATGATTCCGAAAAGGGTGAAGTTCTGAAAGCGAGACTTCTACAATCCTGCTCTCATCAAGACCTTCTTTCTGTGGTTTACCGAACAGTTCATCAAAAGAAGTAAACTTAATCTTATCCGCACTACGGCTCCCCATGTGCCAGCACCTCCTTCGTCAGCGCCGCATATCCTTCCGCAACAATGCTCCTCGGTGCATGAATAAAAATACTGCGCCCTTCCGCGCTAGTCTCCGCCGCCTTGATAGACAGCGGGATACAATTCTCAAAAATATGTATCCTGTCTCCATACGCCTCCCGCAACCTTGCAGAAATATCTCTCGCATAATTTGTCCTTCTGTCCACCTTCGTCAGAAGAATCCCCTCAATCGTCAGCTTTGGATTCAACTGTCTCTTGATTCTCCCGATGGTTTTAATGAGCTGCTGCAGCCCTTTCACCGACAGATACGCCGATTCCACCGGAATCAAAACACTGTCCGCCGCCACAAGCGCATTGATTGTGAGCATCCCCAACGAAGGTGCGGTATCAATAATGATATAATCATAGGCATCCCGGATTTCATTCACATACTGCCGCAGAATTGTCTCCCGGCTCATAATGTTTACCAAAGTTGTCTCCAAACCTGCCAGTTCAATATTAGCAGGGAGAAAATCCACGCCTTCCTCATGGTGCAGGATTCCTTCTTCCGGTTCCCAGTTTTCCTCATTCACCACCTTCTCCATCAGAGTCACCAGCGTAATATCCAACTCGTCCGGTTCTACAACGCCAAGGCTTGCAGACATACTTCCCTGAGCATCTGCATCTATCAGAAGGACTCTTTTCCCGGAACGAACCAACCCGATCCCTAAATTGACACACGTTGTACTTTTTGCCACACCGCCTTTCTGGCTTGCAACTGTAATCACTTTTGCCATTTTCAGTTCCTCCATCTGTATCTTATTTTTTCTCGATAAATTCCATACTCATGCCACACCGCAATACTCCGGATACCGGATTCTGATTGCCTGCCAGAAGTATGGAGCATACCCGCAGCAAAATAATTCTCCTACCGTATACCGTCTGCATTCCTCCAACTGCTCCTCCTCATTCTCGGACTCCCATACACTGGGCGTACCATCTGTGTACAGGTTATAAGCCATACGGATAATTCTCTGACTCCCGGAAGTCTGCCAGCCATCATGCAGACATTCCGGCTTAATATCCCCTAGCTTAAAATCGTAGATTTCGTTCACATGCACCCTTGTGTCTCGGTCAATCCCCAGACAATAGACAAGCGCAGCATGGTATGCATCCTGATAGCGGCACTTCAAATAATATGTCCAAAAAAACTTCTCATGTTCCGCACTTTTAAACGTAATTCCATGAAATTCTTGCATAAGCTCCCTCCCTGTGTTAGATTCATATTGTCAATAAATGAGCGCCTAAATTCTTGATAGCACTTATCACCTCCATATCCACTAACATCTTACGCTCATTGGTGTTAGATTAGGAACAAAACATACTGATACAAAAATAGGGATAAAATCAGAAAAACCCTGTAAATTACTGCATTTACATCAGTTTTCCTAACTTTATCCCTATTATATCTCTTTCCCCTTTCATCCTCTTTCCTTCCGCCATCACCAATTCCATTGCCGTCCTGCTGCTCCCCAGCGTGGCAAAAGATCAGGCCGAGGGCCGTACGGAGAGCATCGTGGGAAGCGTTTCCATGGCGCTGCGTTACAGCCTCTACATGGGCATTCTCTGTATTGGCATCTTTGTACTGTTCGGGCGTCCCCTTGGCATCAGCGTATTTAAGGAAGAACAGGCCGGACGCTGCATGCAGATTCTGGCCTGGCTCTGCCCGTTCCTCTACCTGGCCGCCACCATGGGCAGCATCTTAAACGGCCTCGGCTGCACCCGCACCACCTTTCTGCAGAGTGTCGCCGCTATGCTCCTGCGGCTCTGCTTCGTGGTGGCAGGGATTCCCGTTTTCGGAATCTACGGCTACCTCTGCGGCATGCTGGTCAGCGAAATGTTCCTGGCCCTGGCACACCTGTGGTCCTTAAAGCGGCGGATCCCCTTCACCTGGAACGCCTGGGAGATGATCGCAAAACCGGCTTTTTTTCTGTTTCTGGCCATCGGCATCCACTATTTTATCGCCGGATTTCTGCCAACGCCTTCCGGCGCCATGCCGCTGTTTTTCAAGACTGCCGCGCAGATTCTGCTGCTGTCGTTTTGTTATGGAATGCTGCTTTTATATGCGCATATTCTAAAAAAATGAAAAAGGGACTGTCGCAAAGTCACCAAAAGTAGATGATTAAGCGACAGCCTCTCCAGATTTATACAGAATGAGTTATTTTGAAATCTGTTTCAAATAAGCATTGCAGATCTTATCCGTATCATATTCCGGTGCATATCTTTGTGCAATCGTACAGATTATATCTACGGTTTTCAAATCCGTTTCCAGGGCATCTGCAATATCCGCAGAGGAAAGTCCCCGTTTCATTTTTTTGATAATCTGATTGATGAGAGTCAGAAACTGACCTTTTTCCAATCCGATCGCCTGGCCCTTTTTGAGTCCAATGGCCTCACCGCGTTCTAATCCAATTGATAAAATGCTCATTTGCACGCCCTCCCATTCTTCTGACTGTTTCACCTCATTTACAATCTGATCAATCTGTGAAAGACGTTCAGTCCAATGTACGATTTCTGGATTATCCGCTCTGGTGTCTTTCATATATTGCAACAGACTAATCAATTCCGGTGAGCCGTTTTTGCTGGTCATATTTAAAAATATTTTTGTGGTTCCATCTTCTAATTCCAGTTCAGGGAATTCCATGCATCGCTCGGTAAAGGTATATTTTGCCTGGTCTTTGTGGAAGATATCTTTCTGGGTGATAAAGGTCACAACGGTTGACGGCAGATCTTTGTAGCGAGTCTGCTTTCCTGCTTTCAAAATTGGTGTATCCAGCAGTCCCTGATAATAGCGGGAACGTTTGCGTACATCATCATTTTCGGTATCGTTTTGCATTTCAGTAGCAAACTGACGCCTGTCGTCGGACAAAGCCCAGGCATCCAGGCGAATTGCCCTGTTTCCGTTTTTGTTTAGAACAACTTCTTCCACATGTACTTTTTCCAGTTTCAAATTTGGTTCTTCCAGTAAAATGCTGAGAATCAGTTCATGTGCAGTTTGATTCTTCATAACGGAGAGAAACAGAGCGAAATCACTGAGATTGATCTGCAATTCTTCGGCGGATAAATATGCCGTGATTTCGGACTGTGCTGCTGACAGAGATGCGTGGTTTGTTAAATTTTGTTGTTCGTTCATTCCAATTCATCCTTTCCTGTTGTGCCTTGCAGGAAAGAATAGAATCCTCTCCCTGCTTAATGTTACTGGGTATGTTAAGCAAAGAGTTTTCTGACGCCATAACTGGCTGAATGAAAAATAAGATAATCAGATAGATATTTGAAACCTTGCTTATCGTAAAGATAGCATAAGGCGGAACGAAACGCAAGCGGTTCTTTTCGACAAATTATGCCATATTATTTATGCGGAAAAGGCTGTCGCACCAGCAGCATATCACAAATAATTTGCCGGACAACAGCCTTGATTGAACTTTTATTGTTTTAATAGCCGCGCCCGGCCGCCGAGTGTTCTACGGGATATTCTGAAAGGTGAGCCTAGACACTGGCGATACGCACGAGGCGCATTCCTCCCGGAACCGGTGCAGCGGTTTCATTATAGCGCCGGGGAAGAAAAAATGCAACGTTACAGCAGTTTTTTTATGGCATCCATGAGATAGAAAATCCATGCCAGCATCCAGCATCACCCCGCTTTCTACTGCTAGTGTATGCGGAAAGCGGGGCTTTTTTTCGTGACAGAACGGGACGGGACTGCTATAATGAAAAAATAAGTCCGATACGGACATTGCGGACCGACAGAAGAGGAGACAAGTATCATGATTCGTTTACACAATGATTACAACCGCGGCGCATGCGCCAGGATCCTGGAGAAACTGGCAGAGACCAACGCAGAAAGCTATGATGGATACGGAGAGGATACCTGGTGTGAGAAGGCAGCGGATCTGATCCGCAAAAAATGCAACGCGCCGGAGGCAGCTGTTCATTTCTTCCCGGGCGCAACCCAGGCAAACTTTATTGTCCATGCGGCAGCGTTAAACCCGATTCAGAGTGTCATCTGCCCGGATTCCGGCCATGTGTATGCCCATGAAGCAGGTTCCATTGAGAATACCGGACATAAGCTGGTGCCGCTTCCATCCACAGACGGAACCATTACGGCAGAGCAGATCCGCAAGGCAGCTGCAGCTTATTATGAGGCAGGAGAGCCGAACTATCTCTGTGAGCCGAAGATGGTTTACATCTCCTTCCCGACCGAGTGGGGCACCCTGTATTCCGAGCAGGATCTGCAGGACATCCGCAAGGTCTGCGATGAGTATGGTATGTATCTGTTCGTGGATGGCGCACGCCTGGGCTATGGCCTTGGTTCTGTGAAGAATGATGTGACCTTGGAGAAACTGGCAGAACTGACCGATGTATTTTATATTGGCGGAACGAAATGCGGAGCGCTCTTTGGAGAGGCCCTGGTCATTACCAATGCCGGACTGGCACGGAAATTCCGCACCTACATGAAGCAGAATGGCGCGGTGCTGGCAAAGGGCTGGCTTCTGGGACTGCAGTTCTGTGCGCTTCTGGAGGATGACACCTACGAGAAGATGACGGCTCAGGCCGATGCTTATGCCATGGAAATCAAGGCAGCCTTCCAAGAAAAAGGCATCCCGGAGTTTGTGGACAGCTACACCAACCAGCAGTTCGTGATCGTGACCGACGAACAGGCAGAGAAGCTGGCAAAAGAGTATACCTTTGAGCAGGAGCGGACGCTGGAAGATGGACGGAAAGTCGTGCGGTTCTGCACCAGCTGGGCGACCACGGAAGCGGAAAAGAATCAGTTAATCGGAGATATCCGGGCACTGTAAATAAGCAAACAGGTACTGACTGGATGATGGTCAGTACCTGTTTTTCGTTTCATAGAAAATTACGCTTCCTGCCCGAATTTGTTCCGGTATTTCAGTGGAGACATCCCATAACTTAACCGGAACTGTTCAATAAAGTGGCTGATCTGGTTATATCCCACGTCGGCGCTGATATCGGAAATGGATTTGTCGGTGTGGAGGATCATATTTTTCGCGGTGTAGAGGCGGTACTCGTTTAAATATTTGATGGGGGACATGTTGGTGTATTTTTTGAAGAGAGCGGTGCAGCGGTTCTTATTTAGAATCGTGGAATCCGCAATGTCCTTCACGGAAAGCGGCTGGGAGAAATTGGCGTGAACGAAGCCAAGCATTTCGTGGAACAGCCTCGTTTCTTCCCGGTCCGGGGTTTCTGCATCTTCTTCAAATTCTTTCAAAATTTCTTCGAACACCTGGGATAAAAAGTTCATGACAGAAAAGTATCCCAGGGGTTCTTGGTTCCAGTTCTGGAATTTTTTCAACATTGCTATCTGATATGGTTTTAACAGCAGCAGGGAATAGGCAAAGGCGTGGCTGTCCAGCATGGGCTGGATGTATTTTTTTAAAATCAGAGGATGAAAGATTTCCGGGGTAAAGTTGATGCACAGGGTTTTCACATCGCTGGTGGTGGTGTGGGAGCTGTGGAGCTGGTGGCTCTGGACTAACAGTAGCTTATCGCTCCCCAGCCGGAACTTATCTCCATTGATGGAGTATTCCAGCTCGCCTTCGGAAATCCAGGTAATCTGCAGCTCATCGTGCCAGTGAAACGGGATGGAGTCTGAGGCCGCATGGATGAAATTCTGTGTATACATGGCAATGGGAAATTCTTCCGAGAGAAACATGCTTTCCTCCCGGAGCTCTTCGTTGGTAGAAATGACAAATTCGATTCCGGCCTGGTTACATTTTGGAAATGACGCGCTCATAAACAGATTCTCCTTCCTTTGGTACACGAACATTGCTTTTATGATATTTTATAGCACAAAACTGATAAAAAGGATAGTAAGTGAGAACGGGTTGGTACAAATCTGATAAAAGTGATGGGGATATTGATAGAATCCGAGGCAGGAGACTGTTATACTGAGGTCACAAGGACAACAAAGACAGCGAAGCTTCCAAAGGTGAAAAGTGATAAAACATCTGTGGAGGTGACGAACTTTGAAAACAGAAAAACGTACAGGAGGAACGGATTATGTTATCAGTGAATGGAGCAAGATTACTGGAGAGAATCAACGAGCTGGGAGCAATCGGAAAGGATGAAGAGGGCAGAAGAACCCGTCTTGCTGCTTCCGATACTGAGAAGCAGGGCAGAGATAAGGTTGTCAGCTGGATGGAAGACGCAGGTCTGAAGGTGGTTGTAGACCGCATCGGCAACATTTTCGGAATCTGGGAGACTGAGGAAAACAAGGACAAAAAGCCGCTGATGGTTGGTTCCCACATCGATACCGTCATCAATGCAGGCCAGTATGATGGCTGCCTGGGAGTCATTGGCGGCATCGAAGTCATCAAGACGTTAAAGGATGCAGGGTATCAGAGTGAGAGACCGATCGTAGTTGGCGCCTTCACCAATGAGGAGGGTGTGCGCTATTCACCGGATATGATGGGATCTCTGGTATACGCAGGCGGACTTCCGGTGGATGAAGTATTAAAGACCGTCGGCACCGATGGCATCATCCTGGGCGAGGAGTTAAAGCGTATTGGCTACGAGGGAACCGTGGAGCCGGGATTCTTACAGCCAGAGGCATTCGTGGAGCTGCACATTGAGCAGGGACCGATCATGGATGTAGAGGGCGTAAAGATTGGCGCGGTTGAGAATCTGCAGGGCATTCACTGGCAGCGCGTCACCATCGAGGGCGTTGCAAACCACGCAGGAACCACCCCGACCAACTTAAGAGTGGATGCTGGTCTGGCCGCAGCAAAGATCAATGTGTTCTTAAGAGAACTGGTGAAGAAATCCGGTGGCGTTGCAACCGTAGGCTGCATTGAGCATGAGCCGAACGCCATCAACGTCATCCCGTCCAAAGCCATTATGACAGTAGATTTAAGAAATCCGAACAAGGAAAAACTGGATGCAGATGAGAAGACTCTTGCCGCTTACTTCAAAGAACTGGAAGAGACCGATCATGTCAAAATCAGCAGCGAGCGTCTGACTGAGTTTGATCCGGTCCCGTTTGATGAAGGCATTGTAAAGAAAATTGAGGCAGCTGCCGCAGCAAGAGGCCTGAACACTCGCCGCATGACTTCCGGCGCAGGCCAGGATGCCCAGATGATGGCACGCATCTGCCCGACCGCCATGATCTTTGTACCGAGCATCAAGGGCATCAGCCACAATCCGAAGGAGTATACACCGGATGAGGACTGCGTAGCAGGCGCAAATGTATTCCTGGATGTGGTAAGTGAGATGGCGGGAGTGCAGGAGAAGTAAAATACTATTTGGGGGAGGAGAGGGACTATGCAGATACTCATTGACATGGCGAGCTGGATGTGGTCTAACGTGATCGGATATGTATTGCTTCTGGTTGGCGTATTTTTCGCATTCCGGCTTAAATTTCCCCAGATCCGCAACTTTGGCAGGGCAGTCCGCACGATGAAGGAAAGCCTGCATGGATCTGAGGGCGGAGTTTCAGGATTTGGCACGCTGATGGCCGCGCTGGGCGGACAGCTCGGAACGGGAAGCCTGGTGGGCGTCAGCAGTGCGCTGGTGGCAGGAGGTCCGGGCGCTGTATTCTGGATGTGGGTGACCGCGCTGCTTGGCATGACCGTCAGCTTAAGCGAGACGGTTCTGGGCCAGATCTTCCGAAAGGAAGACAAGGCAAACGGCGGCTACACCGGCGGACCATCCTACTACATTGAGCGGGGAATCGGAAGCAGAGGGCTTGGAATCGTGATCGCGGTACTGTATGTACTGGGAATCGGCATCGCAATCTGTTCCCTGCAGACCAACTCCATCGCCAATGCCTTTACCGGTGTGGTAAAGATAAACCCGCTGATCCCGGGCATTGTGGTAACTGTGCTGGCATATCTGGTGAACATAGGCGGAATGAAGCGTCTGGCCGACGCATCCTCCATTATCGTTCCGTTTATGGTTGTGACCTATTTTGTGGTCGTGGCATTTATCATCATTACCAATATTGGAAGCGTTCCGGCCATTTTCTCCGCTATTTTTGAAGGTGCCTTCACCGGAAGAGCCGCCATCGGCGGTGTGACCGGCTGGACGGTAGCGAAAGCCTTCCGCAATGGCGTGGCCCGCGGACTTTTCTCCAATGACGCCGGCAACGGCTGTGCCGCCATCATGCACGCATCTGCCGATGTGAATCATCCGGTAGACCAGGGACTTCTGGGTATGATCGGAACCTTTATCACCACCATCATCGTCTGCACCATGACTGCCATGGCGATCCTGATGACCGGCTCCTTAAGCTCCGGCCAGGATGGAATCCTCCTGCTGCAGACCGCCTTTTATTCCGTGCTCCGTTCCTTCGGCAGCTGGATTATCTTTCTGGCGATGTTTCTGTTTGGTTTCACCACGCTGCTTGCTGACATGCACTACGGCGAAGCCAACTTAACCTACATCTTCGGAGATAAGGCTAAAGTGCCGATCTGGATCTACCGTGTGGTGCTTGCCGTTCTGCTTATCGTATCCAGTGTAGTCAGCCTGAATGTAATCTGGGCGCTGGTGGATCTGCTTCTGGGATTCATTGTCTTCATCAACATCTTCGCTATGCTGTACCTGTCTAAATATGTGAAATATGTGTATGACAACTATTTCAGTCAGGTAAAACGCGGTATTGCGAAGCCGATGTGGAATTATGATGTGGATATCATGAAGGTGGATCTGAGTGATGTGGAGAACGCGAGAGAGAAAGCGTAAGGTTTATAATAAAAAAGCAATGATTTGCAGAACATAAAATCTGCAGGTCATTGCTTTTTTATTTTATCTGTGTTCTGCCACCTCAATGGTGTGCAGCCAGTTGTGCCGCATGGCTTCTTTGGCAGTTTCCAGGTCCTGGTTTTCCAGGGCTTTGATGATGTTTTCGTGATCTTCTATGGAATCCTGGTGTTTTCCGGTCAGGTTAAAATCAGGATCGTCTATGAGCTGCAGCCGTTCAATGTGGCTGCTTAAGATCTTAATAAATTCCCGGATAAAGTAGTTGGAAGAAAGCTTTACAATAATATCGTGGAACTCGTGGTCGGCCTGGCTGGCGGTGGTGTTGTCACCGCGGGTGATGGCTTTGGTAAATTGCTGGTTGCAGTTTTTTAACGCATTCAGTTCATTCTGGGTAATGTGCGGATAGGCAAATTCCAGCGCCAGAACGTGAAGCTCTGCCGCAATCTGATAAAGCGAGTGTACCTCATTTAAATCAATGGGAGCTACAATGGTTTCTTTTCCCGGATAAATTTCAATGAGTTTCTGGTCGGCCAGCAGCTGGATGGCTTCCCGGACCGGTGTGCGGCTGGTGGAAAAATAAACGGAGAGATCCAGATCGGATATTTTTTCTCCGGGTTTTAACGTACCATCTATGATCCATTTCCGGAGTTCGGTGTAGACCCGTTCCCGGATTGTCTTCGGCATTTGCTCTGCAGCCTTTTGTGGAATTGGCATAAAAAATCCCCCTTTCGTGCTTTTAGTATAACGGAAAATTTGTGAAAAAGCAATATATTGCATTTTTCTACATACAAATGTATTGACTTTCACAAAATAAATATATAAAATGCAATATATCGCATGACAAATATTGCATTAACGGGAGGATGAGGAAAGTGGGAATTCCTGTAAATCTGTTTTTGTGGGCGGTGGCATTTCTGCCGATCCTGGTGTTGTTCATCACCATTGTGATTTTGGGCTGGAGTGCTTCTCGTTCTGCTATTACCGGAATGCTGACTGCGGCAGCAGCGGCGTTTCTGGCTTACCGCATGGAAGCGGCAGGACTTGCCAGTGAATCGCTGAAAGGTGTGTGGAACGCATTGTCGATCCTGCTTGTGATCTGGCCTGCCATTTTTATTTATGAGGTCACAGATGTGGCGAAAGGCTTTACTGCCATCCAGCGTGGTATCCGGGCCCTGACCCGGCATGAACTGTTGCAAATCATGATCCTTGGCTGGATTTTTCCGGATTTCCTGCAGGGAATCACGGGATTTGGCGTGGCAGTTGCAGTCGGAGCGCCGCTTCTTGTCAGCATTGGCGTGAAGCCATTCTGGAGCGTGGTGTTTGTACTGTTGTCTTATTCCTGGGGCGCCACCTTCGGAACCCTGGCCATTGCCTGGGACGCGCTGATCGCCCAGACCGGACTTGCCGGAAGTGAGGCGGCAGCGGCAGCTGTGCTTGCAGCACTTTGTATCGGATGCTTCATTTTTGTGGCAGCATTTGCCCTCTGCTTCTTTTATGGAAAAGGAAAGGCCGTGAAGGAAGGACTTCCCATGGTGTTGGTGCTGGCTGGCATTCAGGCAGTAGGACAGCTTCTGCTGGCACCGGTGAACGCGACGGTTTCCTGTTTTGTACCGACCACCATTGCGCTGATTGCGGCAGTTGGATTTACCAGAGTCGGCCGCTTTTCCAGAGAGTGGAAGATTGCCGACAGTCCTATCATGGACCGGACCAGCCAGAGTGAAGAGGAAAGCACGGAGCTGACATTCCATCAGGGATTTCTTCCCTATTATGTACTGACTGGAATTACAATCCTGTGTCTTTTGGTCCCACCGGTTCACCATGTGCTGAGTCAGTGGAAAATCGGATTTGCGTTCCCGGAAGTAACAACCGGATTTGGCTATGTCACAGCGGCAGAGCAGTGTTTTTCACCGATGTCACCGCTGGTGTACGCGGGAACCATTCTTGCGGAGGCGTGCCTGGTCAGTGTTCTTTATTACGAAAAGAAGGGCTGCCTGGGATCGGAACGGCTGAAAAAAGCGGCTTCCAATACTGTGAAAAAAGCAATTCCATCCACCATCGCCATCATCGGATTTACTGTGATGGCAAGACTGATGACCAGCAGCGGACAGATTTATGTTCTGTCCAGCGGCATTGTCCGGGTAATGGGAAAGAGCTATGTAATTGTGGCTCCGCTGGTGGGAAGCATCGGCACGTTTATGACGAGCAGCAATATGTCTTCAAATATTTTGTTTGCAAAGTTTCAGATGACAGCGGCTGATCTGCTTTCGCTGCCGCCGTCAGTGACCCTGGCGTTACAGACGATTGGCGGTGCGATTGCAGCGGCTATGGCGCCGGGAAGCATCATTCTCGGAATGTCAACGACCGGAATAAAGGGGGTGGAAGGAAAGATTTTGAGAACGGTCATGCCGATATCCATCGGATGTGGTGTTGTCTTTGGGCTTTTATCATTTATTTTTCTAACGTAGGAAAGGGGAAACATTATGGAAGGTATGTTATCAGTATTGAATGGTTTGAATCAGATTATTGGTCAGATTGACAATGTATTGTGGGGCTGGGTGATGGCCTTTGTGCTTCTGGCAACCGGAATTATTTTTTCCATTCGGATGCGGGTGCCGCAGGTTCGTCACTTGAAAGAGATTTTTGGTGCGCTGAAGGTAGGCGGAAAGTCAGAAAAATCAGAAGATGGAAAAGCTATCTCAGGTTTTGCGGCATTGTGCGCGGCTGTCGGTGGACAGGTGGGAACCGGTTCCCTGGTTGGTGTAGCCAGCGCACTGGCAGCAGGTGGCCCGGGTGCTCTCTTCTGGATGTGGGTGACCGCTCTGGTTGGCATGGCAACCACCTTCAGTGAGGCTGTTCTTGGACAGCTTTATCACGAAAAAGGTGCAGATGGAAACTATTATGGCGGCGCTCATTACTATATGAGAAAAGGTCTCCACAGCAAGGTTCGTCCGGTCGCATACGCAGTCATTACCGTGGTTACCATCGGTTTTGCGCTTACCATGATTCAGAATAACTCCATTTCTTCTGCATTAACCAATGTAGTGGATGTTCCGCTGATCGTTCCTGGACTGATCGTTACGGTTCTGGCTGGAATCATTGCCTTTGGCGGCGCAAAGAAGATCACCGATCTCGCGTCTCTCATTGTACCGTTTATGGCAGTTATCTATCTGATCTTCAGTATTACACTGATCATTTTAAATATTACAGAAATCCCTGCGGCAATTGTAACAGTTGTCAAAGCCGCATTTAACCCAAGTGCAGTAACCGGTGGTGTGGTTGGTTCTATGATCGTTGCAATGCAGAAAGGTGTTGCACGAGGAATCTTTTCCAACGAAGCTGGTCTTGGTAGTGCACCGATCGCAGCAGCAGCAGCTCAGACAAAAGAGCCGGTACGTCAGGGTCTGGTCAGCATGACAGGTACTTTTATTGATACGATCATTATCTGTACAATGACAGGTCTTTCCATTGTCCTGACAGGTGCATGGCAGGTAGAGGGAATTGAAGGTGTACAGGTTACTACTTATGCGTTCCAGCATGGACTTCCGTTCCCGGCTAAGTTTACAGCATTTGTATTGATGCTCTGTCTTGTATTCTTTGCATTCACAACGATTCTTGGATGGGATTACTACAGTGAACGTTGTCTCGAATACCTGACAAACGGACATAAGAAAAAAATCATCGTATACCGCTGGTTATACATCATTGCAGTATTTATTGGACCATACATGACAGTAAGTGCAGTATGGACTATCGCAGATATCTTTAATGGTCTGATGGCAATTCCGAATATGATTGCGCTGTTTGCTCTGAGCGGAGTTGTTGCAAAAGAAGCAAAAGATTTCTTTAAAGCAGAAAAACATAAGCTCTGATAAACGTAGATTTTAAAAAATGAATAAATCCTCCTGTTTTTCATACACTAGACTGTGAATATGAGAACAGGAGGAATTTTTTTGAAGAAAAAAACAAAGACATTGCTTACCTGCCTGGCTGTACCTCTGGGAGTCGGAGCGGTTTCAGGTTTTCTTACACAGGGAAGTATGAATACATTTGAAAAACTGAAACAGCCGCCCCTTACACCTCCCGGATGGGTGTTTCCAGTTGTATGGACCGGACTGTTTGCCATGATGGGAACGGCTTCTTATCTGGTTGCAATCACACCAAAAACTGAAGAGAGAAAGAAGGCACTGACTTTATACGGGATTCAGCTCGCTGTAAATTTTCTGTGGCCGGTATTTTTCTTTAACGCAGGATGGTATCTGTTTGCGTTTGCCTGGCTGTTGTTTTTGTGGTATCTGGTATATTTATGTACAAAAACATTTTCTGAAATTTCGAGAACAGCTGGTTATCTGATGATTCCATATCTTGTCTGGCTGACTTTTGCAGGATATCTGAATTTCTTTATTTTTTTGTTGAACTGATATTGTTGAGCGGGGCATTGTCTGGTGGGGCGGTGCCCTGTGTGACTTACTTGAAACTGGTGCTTGACAATGCTACGAAAATCACGTAATATAGGTGAGGAATATGCTTAACGCTAAATAGGTTGAACATTTTTCCAACTGCCGTAATGAATGGAAATGACATGGATTGTCATGAGAAATTCTGCGACAGCTTTTTTTATGCACAGGAGATGATTCCGGTGCAGATGGATGAGGGATACAAAGAGGGAAATTATGCTATACTTATAAGGAGGAAAAAGCATGAACTATGATGTGATCATTATTGGTGCCGGTCCTGGAGGGATTTTTGCAGCATATGAATTAATGAAAGAAATGCCGGACTGTAAGGTTGGAGTTTTTGAAGAGGGATATTCTCTTGAAAAGAGAAAATGTCCGATTGACGGCAAAAAGATAAAAAACTGTATCAATTGTAAGAGATGCTCGATTATGTGCGGATTTGGCGGGGCAGGCGCATTTTCTGATGGAAAATATAATATTACCAATGATTTTGGCGGAACGCTGTACGAGCATATTGGCAAGAGCCAGGCAATTGAACTGATGAAATATGTAGATGATATTAATATGGAATATGGCGGTGAGGGAACTAAACTTTATTCTACAGCCGGAACCAAGTTTAAGAAGCTCTGTCTGCAGAATAAACTGAATCTTCTGGATGCTTCCGTGCGTCATCTGGGAACAGATATCAATTATGTAGTTCTTGAGAATCTTTATAATGCAATGAAAGATCATGTGGACTTCTATTTTGATACACCGGTACAGAAGGTGGAAATATTAGAAGACGGATATCGTATAATCTGTGAAAAGGGTTCTTATGAGTGTAAGAAATGCATCGTTTCAGTAGGAAGAAGCGGAAGTAAATGGATGGAAACTGTCTGTAAAGACCTGAGGATTCCGACAAAATCCAATCGTGTAGATCTTGGTGTCCGCGTGGAACTTCCGGCAGTTATCTTTTCACATCTGACAGATGAACTGT
>OGCN01002255.1_pt1 | contig 21518 bp, 16 predicted proteins | sample 1570181 | NCBI WGS metagenome assembly OGCN01 (sample SAMEA4370584, study PRJEB24528) | human gut metagenome | reverse complement strand
GCCGGGATTGTTTGATTAATATTAATTTGTCCCGATTTTAACGGGACACTAATGAAACCGCTTAATTAACACTTACCTGGAAAAGAAATAATTAAATAGCCGGACCATCGTTTGGTATTACCTGTTTCTATTCAGACTCTTTTATGTTTTGCGACACCCACATTCCGATGTCCTGCTTGCCCAAAGCCGCAGCCATCAAGTCGGGAAACTTGTCAGGCGTACAGGCAAAAGTCGGCACCCCCAACGATGCCAGGAACTCTGCATGGTGCTTGTCGTAGCTCGGAGCGCCATCGTCATTCAAGGCTGGCAACACTATCAGCTGAACCCCACTGGCTACAATGGAAGCGAACCGTTTGCGCATCTCGATGTCATTGCCACCTTCGTATAGGTCGGTCACCAATACAAGCACAGTATCCTGAGGCCGTGTAATGACTCCCTGGCAGTATGACAACGCACGCGCTATGTCCGTGCCCCCACCCAACTGCACGCCAAAAAGCAGATCGACGGGGTCTTGCAAGTCGTCGGTCAGGTCGACAACAGAAGTATCAAACACCACCATGCGGGTGCTCACCGACGGTATCGATGCAAGCACCGAGCCAAATATGCCGGAGTAGACAACAGATGTTCCCATGGATCCACTCTGGTCAAGACACAGTATGATATCTTTCAAAGCCCTGCGTTTACGGCCATAGCCGATTCTCACTTCGGGTATTATTGTCTTGTAATCCGGTTGATAGTTCTTGAGGTTCTTCACTATGGTTGTCTTCCAATCAATCTCGTTGTAGCGCGGATTGCGGCGCCGCGACGAGCGGTTTAGCGCTCCCGTGACAGCTTGCTGCATAGGCGACGACAATTTGCGCAGCAGCTCGTCAACAACCTTGCGCACTACCTGGCGTGCCACATCTTTGTTTTTTTCGGGGATGGCACGCCCAAGCGACATCAGCGTTGCAACGAGATGGACGTCTGGAACTACCGTTGCCAGCATCTCCTTCTCTGTCAGTAATGAATCGATGTGCAAACGCTTGATTGCATCACGCTGTATAACCTGCACTACAGTCTGGGGAAAGAACTCCCTGATATCGCCGAGCCAGCGGCTTACCTTCGGTGCCGAAGCCCCAAGGCCGCCACGCAAACCGCCATCGTAGACGGCTTCAAGCGAACGGTCGAGACGTTGCTCCTCGACGGTCAATGCTATACCTGTACCGTCGGCCTCATTGCCTCCGAGTATCAAACGCCAACGCTTTAAGTATTCAGATTTCATATTACAATAAGATTACTTTATCTCCAATCCCAACAAACTACATACCAACGGCAATACCTTTTGCGCTTCGGCATCGTTGCACGAAGTGCCGACAGAAACAGACAACGCCTTACTGTTTTCGTCATACCCCCTTGCCTTCTCGCCCAGTTTGCGGCGTTCAACTGAAGTAAACAGACTGAAGGTGCGCCTGATGATGGGCAGAAGTTCTTTAAAATCGGCATCAGACAAATCACAAACCCAGCCATTGACCAGTTCCCACAAGTGGTCATCAAGCAACAGCAGCGACCCGGACGACCGAAGGAATCCCTCGAACCAGTATGCAATATCCGCCGTGGCATTTCCAACAGAAGAGTAAAAACGAAGTGCATCGTGCATCCGTTCATGCGAAACGAGACCTTTGTCATGAAGCAACCGTGTAGCGTAACCGGAAAGCAACGGATGGACATTTGACGCACTTCCGACCTTGCCAAGAAACTCACACCACATGGAACTAAGCTCACTGTCGTTCAGTGTGGCAACGGCATAATCTGTTGCAGCCAGATGTTCAAGCAAATCTGAAGCAGCATCTTCGTCGATGTTGATGCAGACAAGTAGCCCACCTGCCAATATTCTGGCTATCATGGCCTGCAACATATTGGCAACCTGAGAGAAGTCAAGGTTGCGCACATTGCCATAGCGCACAATGCCCACAAGGTCGGGCACGGCTTCCAGCATCTCGACAATGTCTGTAGAACCGGCCGACAAACCGTCAAGTCGTGTTGTCATGGCCCCAACGACATCGGGCAAATCGGCAGGGATGACCAAGTTCAACAGATGGGTCAATTCAGGCATATAACGTATGTCTTCCATACGGTGCAACAGATATTTCTGCACGGCCTCATGCAGAGTGTTGCCCCATATTGCCCTTTCAATTATGCAGACAATATGCTCCGGCTTATGGTATAGCGTCCATCGCTCCTTGAATGTTCCCTTTCCTTCTGCCACACCCAGTGTTGCCCAATCTATTCCGAGCAATGAAAGCCGATGGAAAAACAGGCTGCGCTCCAAGTCGTTTGGCTTGCGAAGGTCGAGCGTAAGTTCCTTTATCTCGGCAGTGAACGGCACGCGCAGACGCTTTTGCTGGCGCTCGACATCAATAAGCAACGGCACCTTTGGCACAGCGTCGGGCACATGGCCCAAACGGTCGCCTACAACCATAGACTCGCCGATGAGCCTCAGCAGAATGTCATCGCCAAAGCCCATTACAGCCACAACAGCCTCGTTGTATTCGGCGAGGCTCGGTGAGGACAGCCCCCGCAACGCCGCCGAAGCCTGGGCCAGACGCACGGCCTCAATGACATGGGCAACGGAAATGTCCATGTTCTTCTCGCGAAGCAGGCCGGCCACACGGCTTACCCATAACGTGCCGTCGTCATCAGGATGCTTCCATAAGTAATCATACCATCCCGGCGACGAGATGCCGGCACCGTATCCGCTTCGCAACATGAGCCTGTCGTATGTCCATGGAATCCAAGTACATTCAACCTTAACCTTTGAAAGACCTTTAAGCAACTGATTGTCATCCTTAACCTTAGCCTGACATGCCAATGCCGGCAAATGCCACGCTCCGCACACAACGGCAATACAGCCAAAGCCATCTTTCTGTGCGGCGCGAAGCATACGCCTCATCCATGCCTCACGGATAAGGTCACGATGTGAAGCGTTGTCGCTGTCGGCCGCACCACGCAGGGCTGTAACGGCCTCTCTGACAGCATCGAACACACCGGTGTTATCGCGCCGCTGCTCGATTGTCATGTCCCACCATGACTCTCCATCGGAAAAACCGGCTGCCACAGCAAGCAGGTCGAATGGGTCGGACGGCTTTTCCGCCTGCTGTGCGCCATCGTCAGACATTGCCAACGAATAAGACAACGGCAAGTCGAAAAAGCGCAACTCAACATTCTCGCGCAGCGCATAACGCATCGTTTGCCATTCCGGCGAAAATTCTGCAAACGGATAGAATACCGCACGCTGTGGTGCATCAGGCTGATAGCCCAACAGCGCCACCGGCGGTTGCATTCCGACATCGCCTACAAATGGCATCATGGCGTCAGCCTCGGCCGGTCCTTCGAGCAGAATCAAGTCGGGGCGCAATTGCTCCAGTGCCCCAACTACGTTACGGCACGACCCCGGCCCGTGATGCCTTATTCCCAATAGATGAACGTCTGCCATATCATTATCAACTATTTTTTAAACAAGCAAGACCACTTACATCATCTCTCTTGACGCGCGGTAGATATCTTTCCAGCCGTCACGGTTTTTGACAACGGTCTCCATATACTCCTGCCAAACCACCTTGTCTTGTACAGGATCTTTCACCACGGCTCCAAGTATGCCCGAAACGAGGTCGGAGGCATGTATCCGTCCGTCGCCGAAATAGCCTGCCATGGCCAAGCCGTTGTTAACCACGGAAATGGCTTCGGCCGTGCTCAGCGTACCGCTCGGAGACTTCAGCTTTGTCTTGCCGTCTGCAGTGGCTCCCTGGCGCAACTCCCTGAAAATGGTGACCACACGCCTAATCTCGTCCAACGCAGGCTTCTCTGCCGGCAGTTCCATCACCTTTTCAAAGCTTTCAACCCTGCGCCTCACTATGTCAACCTCTTCGTCGATAGTGTCGGGCAATGGCAAAATAACAGTGTTGAAGCGTCGCTTGAGGGCACTCGACAAGTCATTGACGCCTTTGTCGCGGTTGTTGGCCGTGGCAATGATGTTGAACCCCTTCACAGCCTGAACCTCACGGTTAAGCTCAGGTATGGGCAATGTTTTCTCTGAAAGTATTGTAATGAGCGTGTCCTGTACGTCGGAGCCGATTCGCGTCAACTCTTCGATGCGCCCAATCTTGCCCTCCTGCATGGCTTTCATCACTGGAGTCTGGACGAGAGCCCCCTCTGTGGGCCCCTCTGCCAACAGCCGGGCATAGTTCCAGCCATAGCGTATGGCCTCCTCGCCCGTACCGGCCGTGCCCTGAACAATCAGGGTAGAGTTGCCGGATATGGCGGCAGCAATATGCTCGCTCACCCAACTCTTTGCCGTGCCAGGCAAGCCATAGAGAAGCAAAGCCCGGTCTGTCACAAGCGTTGCGACAGCTATTTCCATCAAACGTCGATTGCCAATGTATTTCGGAGTGACAACAAAGCCATCCTTCAATGTGCCGCCCATCAAATAAGTGACCACAGACTGGGGTGACATTTCCCAGTTTTCGGGCACCGGGTAGGCCTCGTTCTTTTTCAATTCATGCAGTTCCTCAGCAAACTGCTGCTCGGCATGTTGCCTTAATAATGTGCTCATATCATTCAGTTTAATTATTGTCTTTGCATAAGATAAGCTGCACTCAGGAATGTGCAAGCCAGCTTGCGTTCCTCTCGTTTGCATTATCTTTGAATATTTTGTCTATCTCTTCTTTCAAGTCCATGCATTCCTCCAGCTTCATGCAGAATTCGCTGACAGACGGCAATACGCCCTGAGGCGTCTTGGGAGCCAGGCTGAATATATCTGGGCGAAGCTGCGGGTCAATATACAGGGCCAAGAGCTCGGCTGTGTCTGAAGCGAAGCTCAGCCATCTGTTGTGGAGCAGCCATGACAACACAGCGCGCGAAAACCGTGGCCCCCACGCCTCGTAATTGGCGTCAAACCACGACCGAGGCACTGTGTCAAAGCCAGTCTGCTTGTCAATCCATTTTATTTCTTCGCGCTGGGCGGCTGTGAGCAACCCCACCATATCGGTCACCGACTGATATGATGCCGACTCCTTTAGGGTGTAATAAGCCCATTGCCTGTCTGAATAGTTACAGATTGGCACACTAAGCTCGAAGAACTTGCCAAACGGACGTTTGCGAGCCAGCAAGATTGCGGCACGCTCCTCGTTGCAATCAAGCAGTTCGCACCAAAACGCCAATGGCATGCGTTGTGCCAATTGTCGCAACACATACTCGTTGTCGTTCTCCCGCTTGTCGGGACTAAGTTCCTCAAAGCCCATCTGTTTCATCTCGGGAGTGAACTCAACTTTGCCGTACGACCACCCCAAGAGCCTGCCATATTTTATTTTCCCGCTGAGTATGGCCCGGCAGCGCATGACAAGCTGGGAATCGGGCATTCGGAACATGAGATTGCGCGCCGTTTCCTTTACCGCCGAACTGCGGTCTGTCTGTGAGACGTCAATCAGAAACTGTTCGTCGGCCTTGCCGAGGTTGACCTGCAAACAGGCAAGCAACTCGTTGCGGTGTGCGGCCGACTCATTCTTCCAGTCGCCCTTGAGCATCTCCAATGCAGCGACGGGATTGTCGCGTCTGCACGACCTCAATATTGATTTCCTTTCGCCGTGTGATGCCGTCGACCAAGCCTCAGCCCCGTCGGCACTCGTATCGTAACATCCCATTAGCCCAAGCAGCCAACGGGCGCGGTTGCCACCGAGCACAGCAAGCTGCTCCCGCTCTTCACTACCGGTGGGATTGTTGCGGTCGTAGGCGCGCCGCAACAATGGCGGCAATACTTCCGGGGATATTATTCGATGCATAGCGGCAGCCTTACGGTAAGCATAAGGCAACAGGAAACGCATTTGCAAGAGCCGAGAGAGCATGGCGTTCTGCCCATCGCCAAGATATGGCAAATCCTCGCCGGGGGCTTCGCCTGCCGTCGCCACCACGGCGGACGGTTGAGGCTCCCACCCTGCCCGCCTGTAGGCAAAGGCCACGGCTGCAGCCTGATAGAAAGCTTCCTCACGGTCGTGTGCCGCACGTTGTATTGCATGCATCACTCCGTCCAGCGCCTCAGGCAGACCGTCGAAGTCAATGTCTCTGTTTGCTGTACCAAGCAACGCCGCCTGTATTATATTGTCAGTTATGTTCATCTCTCCAAGTATGATATTCGTTATTATACCACATAGCCACCAGTCGCCACCTGCCATCATTTGCAATCACAAAGGCAGAAAATGGTTTTCCACCGCTAATGGCAAGCACATCTATGCGCATTTCGTCGGAAACAACCAATGGCACAGCATTGCCGGCCATGTCTACCAGGCAACACGCCCCGCCACTGCCGGCCAGCAAAACATCGGAAACCAGCAAAGGTATGTCTTCGGCCAAAGGATTCTCTGTGGCATGCTGTCTGTAACGCAGTGCAGCCTGCGACAAGTCGGCACAGAAAGCGGGCACGACCCTGCCATCGACCAAGATTAGTTCTTTTGGCAACGCACGACGGTTGGTACCCGCCCCTGGATAGTAACACATGCTGCCGTCATAGACACAACCCGGAACCCAGCCTGCATCGGCTATGCTGCCCGGTACGGAGAAACTGAGACAGAGGGCACAACGGCCGCTGTGCTCCCCATAAAACCAGTATGAGTCGGTGGTAAGTCCGTTTGCTGTCTGCGAACGCTTGCCAAGCACAAGCCAACGGTCAACCAAGGGCTCACCGCCCAACACCATGTCACGCGATTGCGAAAAACCGACTTGTGTGCGAATCTCATCCTGCCAGTCGGCCGGCAGCCGGTCTACATTACGATAGGCGCTTATCACCATGAACAGCTTGCTTAGCTTGTCGGTAAGCTCCTGTTTCCAACTCTCGGCACCATAATCAATGTCGGCCATCGCCCTGAGCCGTGCGGCAAGGCCAGGTGCCTGGGCGTCGACCATGCGCTTGGCCATGGCCTCAAAAACAGAATATGCACGTTCGGGAACATTGACAAGACCGTTGCGCAGCAGGTCTTTCATCCACACTTCCAAGTCGGCTATGCCTTCCATCACATTCTGGTGGCGCTTGGCCAGACGCTTGGCCTTGGCTTCCTCGTCCACCGGGGCTGCCTGAGTGCCTGACTTTTCTTTTTTCTCGGCCCTTACAGCACGCTTGTCCAGCCATGCCTTCACCCAGTCGGGCTCGTCGGCCTGCTCAAATCCGTCGGCATGGCTTTCGTAAAGGAAAAGCAGCCCGAGGGCATGTTTGCAGGGAAACTTTCGGCTCGGACACGAACATTTGAAAGCTATATCGGTAATGTCAACCGCAGTCTGGTATGGATTTTTGCCGCTGCCTTGGCAATGCCCCCAAATGCATCGGTCGCTGAATTGCCTGACACCCCACTTGGAAGTGGTTGCCAAACCCTTGGCAGCCTTAACGGAAGCCTCGTCTGGTGCGAGCTGAACTATCTGTTCTTTAGTTAATTTCAAAGGCATATCGTTGTTTAATTTATAGCATATATGTTTTTACAAACACTGTCTAAAACCCACAATCGGGCCATATCATCCGGCCTTGCCATGTGCCCCAAGACCACAAATGACGGCCAGCCAGTGCTTTGTGCCGCCTTGCCTCAATGATGTGGCTGTGCACCACCACTTACAATTATGCGTTCATTCTCATCATAAACCATTAACTCTAAAATGACGCATTTACGTCAATGGATTTTGGCTGTTTTAGGTTGGCAATACCAAACGACATATAATTATTCATGCTGTCATTGACTGAAAGCCATATACACCGTCTGGATGGCACTTACAGACGTTACCTTGATTGACGTCTACACTGCCGATGCCGGTTACTCCGTATGCGGAAAGCCAGAAAAACATGTGGCAACAATACAATAGCCTATGCCTGGATATGCACTTACCGGCCACTATTTCCAACATTCGCCGCCACACATTCTGGAACATACCCATGCCGACTGTAGCTACATGTCATTGATTTGACGACAAATATCCATGATACGTCCATTTTGCAAAATACAAAGTTAATGCATTTAATGCATTGTTTGGTATTTTTTTTGCAAATAAATGTTATATTAATATCCGTAATATTCACCTACCTGCAAATATGAGGCTGAAGACATCCTTTGTTTTCTTTATTTTCCGTATGCGCCATATCGCGACACCAAACGGCATGTTTTGCTTCGCGATATGGCCTGTTTCAGCCAGACAAACGGCACATCTTGCAACTCTCTGAATGGCAATTGGTTAAGGGGGAAGCCCCTTGCAGGTGTCCAAAACACCAAAAATGCCGACGGCGATGCGCGCATGCCGACTGCAAAATATGGCATGGGCTGTTTGCAGATATGCATCAACGCTACCGACAAACGTATGCACGGCAACCGGCAGGCATCGCTCAAAAAAGTTTAACGGCCTGTTCGAAGATTGCCCAAAATTGAAAAAACATCCCGCCAATCCACATTGATCTATCCTATCGCCTATATTCATATGTATAAGGACAACAAGTTTAATTATTCAAAATCAAAACCATCATGACGTCATTAAGATTAAAATTCCGGCCTTCCACAGCCAACGGTAAGGAAGGAACGCTGTTCTTCATCCTAACCCACCGCAGGGCAACGAGAACAATATATACCGAGTTTCATATCAAGCCAAATGAATGGAACGATTATTCGTCTGCCGTTAAAATATCAGGCACGCCAGAGCGGCAAGCGCAATTGCAATTGATTGCATCAAAAGTAAACTGGAGTTACAAAGTGCTGAAATCCATTATTGCAGAAAAAGAAACGTCGTGTGTTGAGTACAGCGCAGACGACATCATCGAGGCATACAGACGATTGCCGCCATACCAAACGTGGTTCTGCTTCATAAGGGATATGGTTGAAATGAAAATAAGCACCGGACGTATGGGAACGGCCAAAACATATCGTGACGCCCTGAGCAGCTTTGCCAAATTTCGCAATGGGGAAGACATTACCGCCGACGCCCTCGAACCAAGGCACATTGCTCAATATGAAGCTTGGCTGAAAAGCCGAGGGCTAAACCGCAACTCGTCGTCATGCTACTTGCGAACCCTACGCACACTCTACAGAAAAGCCGTTGAAACAGGACTAACCATGGACAAAGACATATTCAGGCATGTGTTCACCGGGTTTGCCAAAACGGCAAAACGAGCCATTACTATCGAGTCGGTAAGAAAAATAAGACAAATAAAACTGGATGACGGCTCGCCGATAGCATTCGCCAGAGACATGTTCATACTGAGCATTTACCTGCAGGGCATGGCCTTTGTAGACTTGGCATACCTTAAAAAGACTGATGTAAGGAACGGGCTGCTGATGTATAAACGCAAGAAAACAAGACAAAACGTGGCCATAGGCTGGGAACCGCAAATGCAGGAAATAGTAAATCTATACACGCATCTAACTAAAGAAAGCCCCTACTTACTACCTATCATCACTAAACCGGACGGGACAGAACGGCAACAGTATGAGAAGATGGAACACAACGTGAACAGAAACTTAAAGAAACTTGGCTGCATGGCCGGCTTGAACATTCCACTGACAACTTATGTAGCCCGCCATACGTGGGCAAGCACCATGCGTGATTTGGGAGTAGACCTGTCTATAATAAGCACAGGCTTGGGGCACGACAGCCTTCGGACTACCCAAATATATCTTTCTACGATAGATAATGCGTCGGTAACAAAAGCAAATCAGATGATGATAAACAAACTATTGGCAGACTAAGGCGCTGAGATAAATGGAAAGCATCTTCTGAGGCAGTTGTACAATATGAAGCGGCAATTTGCTTGCAAAATTAATAAAAACAATCTAACCGCGGCTCTTTTCCATGAAAAAGTTTGATGAATATTTTAATACACGACCTGTTTGTTTTACAAAATCGAACTTGGCGCTCGTATTATATACTGATATATAGCACTTTACAGTGGCTTGCCGCTTCATATTGTAAAACGCTTTAAAGGTGGCACTCGTATTTATACGTAAACAAATGATTATCAAACATATCGTGGTATGGAGAGTAAAAGATTAAAGTGTTCGCCACTTTATCCATCTGACCACATAACAACGGTAGAACATTGCTGCTGAGTATCGTCCGGAATGCTATCGTTAAACCTGAAAAAAGGTACTTCATAACCCTCATGCGACTGTCGTGAGGGTAACATAGAGAACATCTTTTCGCGAACAATGCCGCTTACAGACAAGCTGAATCACATAGACTACAATTGGTATATTGTCAGAACCAAACCTGGACACGAAAAGGAACTGTGTTCTATTATTGAATGCTGTAAGTCTGAAACCAAAAACATTTTGGAAGCGTATTGCCCCACCCACACAACGGTAAATGTTTACCACGGAGGCAACGAACGCAGGATGCCTCTGTTTGACGGTTATGTATTCGTGCTCGCAACTCAAAAAGCACTTGCTGACTTTATCAGAGATAAATATCCTAACGCATCCATACGTTACAACCGTAAACAAGCGAAAGAAGACAAGGCCACCCTTTGCACTATACCCGAAGTACAGATGAAAGCGTTTATGGACTTCAATGAAAACTATGCAGACAAGGTGGTTGTGCTGGAACGACCTTATGCAGACTACGCAAAAAATCCCAACGAGCATAACATACCGAACGAAATAGTGCGCGTGCTCGACGGTCCACTGGCTGGATGCGAGGGTTACGTTTGTCGCTTCCGCCGCAAACGCGGACTTGTCTTCGAGGTGCAAGGCGTTATGCCGGGCAGTCACCTGACCGTTTACTACCCCAACATATACGACCTGCACGTTGTTCGCCTGCACAATGCAGAGGGTGACCGCTTATCCATGGGCACAGAGAAAGACCGTGCGGCCGACCTGCTGGTTGGCGTTCTTCAAGCCTGTGGATATGGAAAACGTACACTCTCTATGTTACATTACATCATAGAACGCCTTGCGGCCAACTTGTCGTTAACCTCATTATGCCTGGATTTACACAAACAAAACCACAAGGCCTTGAACCACAGGCTGGCAGAAATGACAAACGAAGAAGCCGGACTGCTGTTGAACTTAGCCAGATATGAACATGACAACAATGGCTATGTGCGCAAAGCTTATTGTAAACTTATAATTAGGCCATTCCTTACGCCGACGTCAGGCATTGACATGGAAGGCAAAGGTGAAATTACATTTAAGCATGATGAGTTTACGGAAATAATACGGAGAGTGGATATTTCCGAAGAAATATATTACCCAAGCAAGAAAAAGTCTGCCAAAGTTGCGGAAACATATTATGCCCACATCGGCATCGTTGAGAATCATGACAGCGAGGAATACACCCTATTTGCCAACTGGGATAATTTCTTGGGAGAATACTTTCTGACATCGGGCAAGGCCAACGAACAATTGGTAAAAGGAACTGTCAAGCGTGTTGCATGTGCTACTCAAGGCGCATGCGGGAGCTCCACCATAAATGGTAAATTAAAACAAGATGAGAAAGAAAAACTCATTGAGTCTTTTCGAAATTTCTCACCTACTCTATATAAAACCCTCACCGACGAGAGTTCTCCGCTTAAGGCAATTTCCGGGTTTAAGATTGGCGACAACTGCCTGAACGTCTTTGCCATCAAGTCAAAGCCAAAAGAAAGGGCAACCGCAACGGACACGTTGATACACACCTGCATAAGCATATGCACGGAAATCAATACCACAAACCACCTTGCATTGTGGCGCCGGTATTTGCAGACAGTTTGGTTGCACAAATAGATTTGGACAAGAAACCATACCGTGACATCGGAGTTTTCCACCTGCTTAACACAGCAAACACTCAAAACAAGTGAATCATACAATGTAGATACTATCACATATACAACACTCATCGGACAAGCAAAATGTGAAGGCAAGACCGGCTTCGTAGCTTATGCAAACTCACACATTGAAAAGCTGCAGAATGAGGGGCGATATTCGCACGCGACATATTTCGATTGACAAAAGACACTATCCGGGACAGCAGGCTCACTTACAACCAGCGACTCACTGGCAAGAAAATTTCTATCCGGTGGGAAACGTTGCTCCAGAAAATTACGAATAGACACACACCCAGACAATCCCACCTTATTTCTGTCATTTCTGCGGAAACCCCTCAGGAACTCTGGAAACAGTATGACTCATACCTTGCGGCAGCATCAACCGCAACCTGAAAAGGATTGGCAAAATGATAAGTGTTGACTATCCGCTCAACCTGCCCGTAGCTAATCATTCTTGGAAGAAAATACGCAAAGCGATAGAATGAGATAAATACTGTAATTCAAGATAAATAAAGCCTGTTGCTGTTTCTGCACCTTAATTATAATCTATAAAAAGTGGCAACGGTTCCATATCATCACCATTTCCATACCATTGCCGCGCAGTTTTCAGGATAAGTGCCTCATACGCCAATGCCATATCTGACTTTCTTAATTGGCTAAGGTTGTCTAAGCGTCATGAGACATATACGGACTAAATATATTTTTTAATCAAATAACAGGTAAAACAATGATGGCGGATTTTTCGTTTCTACTGTTTTGCAACACTTACAAGCAAAAGTCGTTGTAGAGTCCGTCATTTCATAATAATAATAAATGACCAATAGTTCAGCTAACAACAAGCGCATAGCAAAGAATACTATACTATTATACATCAGAATGTTCTTCATCATGGCGGTGACGTTGTTCACGAGCCGCGTTGTACTGAACACCCTTGGCGTAGTAGATTTCGGCATATATAATGTGGTCGGAGGCGTGGTGGCCATGATGGGCATTCTCAACGGTGCGATGGCTGTTTCCACCCAAAGGTATTTGACGTTCGAGCTTGGACGTGGCGACACGGTGCGCCTGAAACAGGTGTTCAGCGTCTGTTTAACCATATTCTTTTTATTGTCGGTAATTGTCGTCATCTTGGCCGAGACGGTAGGCCTGTGGTTCTTGCACAACAAGATGGTTATACCGGCTGAAAGGATGACGGCTGCTAACTGGGTTTACCAATACTCCATCCTTGCCTGTATATTGTCGTTGGTGGTCAATCCATTTAACGCGACCATCATTGCGCATGAACGGATGAATGTTTACGCATACGTCAGTATCCTTGAGGTTTCATTGAAACTTGCCGTCGTCTATCTGTTGCTCGTCATCCCTGCCGACAGGCTGTCCACATACGGACTGCTGATTTTGATAAGCCAAGCCATCGTTGCTCTTACATATATTGTTTATTGTAGGCATCATTTCAAGGAAACACATTACCGCTTTTATTGGGAACGCCCCCTATTCATTGAATTAGTGTCATATTCAGGTTGGAATCTGTTTGGCTCAGTGTCCACACTTGTCAAAGGACAGGGATTGAACATCTTGTTGAACATGTTTTTCAATCCGGCTGTGAATGCGGCACGTGGCATAGCATACCAGATAAATTCCGCCATCACGCAGTTCTTCACTAACTTCTATACGGCGGTCCGTCCGCAAATAACGAAATATTACGCACAGGGCGACATGGAAGATATGCTGAAATTGGTCTTCAGAAGCTCGAAATTTTCATTTTACCTGATCATGCTCATTTCCATGCCTATTGTCATAGAAGCACCGTATATCGTAAACTTATGGCTTGGGCAATTGCCGGAATACGTCGTGCCGTTCACAAGGCTGATTATTGTGATTTCAGCTATAGATGCAATGGCTACACCATTGATGACCGCCGCACATGCCACAGGTCATATCAGGCTTTACCAGTTTTCGGTCGGGACAATGACAATCCTCAATCTGCCCATTTCGTATGTGTTCCTGAAACTTGGCGGACAGCCGCTTACGGTATTCTATGTCTCGCTTTGCATTTCAACTATCTGCCTCTTTATGCGGCTGTGGATTGTCCACAGGCTGATGGACTTCCCCGTGAAACGCTATATAATTCAGGTGTTCGGTTCCTGTGTGTTCATTTGCGCTGTGGCATTAATTATACCACTAACTATCCACTTGCTGTTACGTGAAAATTTTGTCAATGTCATGATTGTATGCTTGGTGTGTGTCCTATCCACTATAACTACCGTATATGGATTGGGACTCACTAAACATGAGCGTGGACTTGTCGTGGATATCCTTAGAAAGAAAATCTTACACAAAAAGTAAACAATGGTCAAACTTGCCACTCATGATGCCTGCACCGGATGTGGTGCATGTGCTTTCAAGTGCCCTAAACAATGCATCTCGATGAAAGAGGATGCAATCGGACAGATATACCCACTAATTGACAGCACAAATTGTATTGAATGCTATTCATGTGAGAAGGTATGCCCGATACTAAATGAACCAACATTCTGTCAGTCGAAAAAGGCGTATGCCGCATGGTCTAACGATAAGGAAGAAAGACGGACTTCGGCTTCAGGCGGAATTGCCATAGAAATGTATAAGTACGCTATCTCAAATGGCTGGCTTGTGGTAGGGGCTGTGCAAAACAAGGATTTTTCTGTTTCCCACAAAATGGTCTCTACCTATGAAGAACTTGCCGCATTCAAGAATTCAAAATATGTATTCAGCGATGCTTATGCTGTCTTTCCCGAAATCAAGTCGGCCTTAAACTTTAAAGATAACAAGAAAGTATTGTTTATAGGCTTACCGTGTCAAGTGGCAGCATTGAGAAAGCTGTTCCGTGACGATGAAAATCTCTTACTTGTAGAGGTCGTGTGCCATGGCACAACCCCATTCTCATATTTGAAGCAGCACATTGACATGTTGTCACGGAAGTATGGGAAAACAGCCACGCGAATGTCGTTCAGAGACCCCAATGCCTTAACTTATACCTTTACTTTTACTTTATATGACGAAGAAGGAAAGCTGTTCTACGCCAAACGGACAAAGGACGGCGATACCTATCAGTTCGGTTACCACCGCGCCGTGTCATATAGGGAGAATTGCTACCATTGCAGGTTCGCAAAGCCGGAACGCAATGCCGACATCACAATAGCCGATTACCACGGGCTTGGCCTTTCAACACCATGCAGCTTCAGTGCCCGGAAGGTGTCGTTGATTCTTGAGAACACCTCTAAAGGAAGTGCCTTTGTCAATAGCCTGATAAACAACAAGTGCATCCACACAGAACTGCGTCCGCTTGAAGAGCCTTTCAAAGGCGAGGCCCAATTGAGGCATCCCTCGTTGAAGAACAAGTACCGGTCGATGTTTGAAAAAGAAATTGTTGACAGTAAAGGTGATTTTTTAAAGGCTATAGAAAGGCCTTGGAAAAGATACAAAAGAAACTCTCTGTTTACAACATTGTTTTCATTCCCATATGTAATAGCACGTAAGGTAAAGAAGAAAATATTCAATTAAAATGAAGATCGGAATAATAACTATACATAACTCTCCTAATTATGGAGCATGTTTACAATCATATGCGCTATATAAATATATTGTAAATCAAGGATTGGAATGTGAGTTGATTGATTTGAAGCGCCCCATACACACTGGATATATAGAAAGTCATGATTTTAAACCGTACTATATTCGTAAAGAATCTGTTTGGGAAAAAACGAAGGGAATTGCCAGAAGACTTTTGAAGCCGCAAAGTATTTCAAAAGAATCCACTAATTCCAAACGAATTGCAAAATTTGATGATTTCAATAAAGCAATAAAACTTTCTACTCCTTATTACAGTATAGACAGCCTATATAATAATCCTCCACTATACGATGTCTATATTTCAGGAAGTGATCAATTATGGAATCCTGAGCAACCATTCCCAATTGAGCCTTATTTCCTGACGTTTGTTCAGAGTAGTAATGCAAAGAAAATATCTTATGCTTCAAGCATTGGCATATCTTCGTTAGAGGCTCGACAAATTGAAGATTTTACCCGTTGGCTTTCTTCTTATGATGCCATATCAGTAAGAGAACCGGATGCGGCTAAGATATTGCAGTCTCATTTGAAACAGAAAATAGAAATTGTAGCAGATCCGACATTCTTACTTGACGCGAATGAGTGGAATTTATTAGCTCACGACCCTCAAGAAAGAGGATACATTTTGTGCTTTATGCTAGGGTTTCAACCTAATTTGTTAAATGAAGCTTTACGCGTATCTAGTGATTGGGGTAAGAAACTTGTTGTTATAGGCCAGCGTGGCATTCCTAGAGATAAGAGATATACACTGATTGACGATGCCGGACCTAAAGAATTCCTTGGACTGATTAAATGTTCCGATTGTGTGTTTACTGATTCTTTTCATGGTACTGTATTCTCAGTTCTTTTAGGCGTGAAAAACTTTTTTTCTTATGTGGCAAAAGGTAATAGACGAGCTTCAAGACTGGAAACCTTGTTGTCTCCATTGGGACATTTAGATCGAATTATCAGAAATGATGATTTTTCTAAAGTGGGTGGCTTGTTAAAAGAAGGCGTTGATATAGAGAAGCAGAATGCCATGGTAGAGGTTAAATCTAAAGCCTCTCGATTCTTTTTGGATAGATACATCAAATAGTCGTCGTCATGAGTATAAAATCAAAGATTAAAAAGACAATAATAAGCATCTTATCACAAGTTCCAATAAAGAAACATGTTACAGCTAATATAGTGAATTTAAGCCCTAATGAATTGTTGAAAGGACGCTGTGCTTTGATAACAGGTGGAACTAGTGGTATTGGATACAGTATTGCCGAAGCTTTCATTAAAGCAGGTGGATTTGTGGTTATTACAGGTCGGAATAAGGATAAGATACAGACTGCCTGCAATGCTCTTAATACACATGTACATGTGAATAAAAAGGCAGTTGGTTTTGTTATGGATATAACAAAAACAAGTGAAATTGCCAATTCGTTTGATTTGATATTACAAATTATACCATCACATAAAATTGATATATTAGTTAATTGTGCAGGTGTTATGGGAAGTTTCGGAATAGCAAATGCAGATGAAGATATGTTTCAAAAAGTGATGGATACCAATTTGAAAGGTCCATTTTTCTTGTCTGGAATTGTAGGAAAATATATGCGTGACAATGGTATTGAAGGAAATATCCTCAATATTTGTAGTAGCAGTAGTGTTCGTCCTGCAAATTCAGCTTACGGTATTTCTAAATGGGGGCTTCGGGGTTTTACATTGGGCCTGGCAAAATCATTACTTCCTTATGGTATTACTGTAAATGGATTGGCTCCTGGGCCAACTGCAACGCCAATGATATTAAAAGATCCTAAGAGAGGAATTGGTCGGCAAGGGTTGATGGGCCGACAGATAATGCCCGAAGAAATTGCAAATATGGCTGTTGTACTGGTAAGTGGTATTGGTAAAACAGTCATTGGAGATGTTGTCTATATGACAACAGGGTGCGGAATAATAACTTATGATGATATTCCATGTGAATTCTAACAAACAATGATAAATAAGTTAAAAAATGTATACCATTCAAGAAAATGTAAGAATAGCTGTTGCTGTATTGAAAGAATATGGTGTGAGAAAGTTTGTAGTTAGCCCTGGAGGTACAAATATTCCTGTGGTACAAGCTGTTCAGGAAGATTCTTTTTTTGATTGTTATTCAATTCCTGATGAACGTAGTGCTATGTATTTTGCCATAGGTCTGCATATGAGAACAGGAGAGGTCGTTGCAACATCTTGTACCAGTGCTCAAGCCACTCGTAACTATGTTCCAGGTCTGACTGAAGCTTTTTACAAACATGTTCCCATTATAGCACTGACCACCTCTAAACTTGAACGTTACAATTATCAAGATTATATGCAGGCACCAGATCAATGTTCTTTACCAAGGGACAGCGTTAAACACAGTTTTGATATGCCCTCCATTACAGATGAGGATACAAGAGCCTTGTGCATCTTGAATGCAAAAAGTGCAATACTTGAAGCGTTGCACGGGAATCCAGGTCCTGTGCAATTGAACTTACGTATATCAGACAAACAACAAGGAAAGTTTGAAGATGTGTCATTACCAATCTTCCAAAAGGTAAAACGATACATGGCATGGGATTGTTGGGATGACCTTGTTCTTGAAGGAAAACGCGTACTTGTTGTAATTGGAGAACATCTTGCTTTTACAGCCGAACAACAAGCATCTTTGGAAAATTTTTGTGAAAGGCATAATGCAAGCGTGTATGTTAATAATCTCTCGAATTATAACGGGAAATATGCTATTCAAGGCAACTTGTTGGTTTTCTGTGGTGGCTTGTCCAAACTTCAGCCAGAAATTGTGATTACTATTGGTGGTCAGACAGGTGATTATGGCTTATTTGGCGCATTATGTAGATTGGATGGCATAGAGCATTGGAGAGTAAGCGAGGATGGAAATCTTGTTGATACTTATGGAAAGTTGACTAAGATTTTTGAGTGTCCGGATTTTTTCTTTTTTGATAAGGTTAGTAGAAATAAGGATGTGATTAAAGAGCATACATATTACGATGAATGGAAGAAGCTAAATGATGGAATTGAATATGAAACCGATCTACCGTTCTCTAATTTGTATGCAGCACAGCAGCTTCATAAGTCAATACCCGAAAATAGTACTATAAACTTTGCTATACATAATAGTCTACGCAGTTGGAATTTCTTTCCGTTGAATTCTAATGTACAAGGTTACAGTACAGTGGCTGCTTTCGGAATAGATGGAGGTACATCTATGCTTATAGGGGAAAGTATGTGTACCGATGAACTGTGCTTTATGATTACAGGTGATTTGGCTTTCTTTTATGATATGAATTCTTTGGGAATACGCCATATCAAAAATAATATTAGGATTCTTCTTGTGAACAACGATGGCGGTGTTGAATTTAAATTCTTGACAAGTGGCTGGCACGAGGATGTTCATATTAATAAATACATTTCGGCAAGAGGGCATAATGGAACAGCCAAAGGATGGGCCGAGACTTGTGGATTCAAATATATTAGTGCAAGGACAAAAGAAGAATTCAAAAGTTTGGAAAAAGACTTTGTGTCCAAGAATGAAAAGCCTATCTTATTTGAAATTTTTGTTTCTTTTGAAGATGAGGTTGCAGCACGCAATAAGCTTTCTTCCATTAATTCCCAAAATGCAGGGGCAGCTAAGCGGATACTTAAAAGTATTATTGGGAAGGAAATGATATATGAGATAAAAAGTAAGCTCAAGAAGTAATATCCAATGTTATTCAACAGTTTTAATTTTTGGGTTGTATTTCCGCTCATATTTGTTTTGTATTGGATAATACCAGTTAGGTATACCTTGGCAAAAAAATGGTTTCTGATTCTTACGAGCTATTTGCTCTACATGAATTTCAAACCAGCCTATGCACTGATATTGCTTGGAATTACAGTAGTGACCTATGCGGCTGCATTATATCTGGAATCTACCTTTGCGTCAGCCAATATAAGGAAGCGTAAGATAATAGTCTGGACTGGTGTGGTTTTGGCTGCGCTTCCTTTGCTCGCGTTCAAGTACTATAACTTCATCAATGACTCAATTTTCAGTGCAATGGAAGTCATAGGAATAAAATTCAATCTGCCCGGATTAAATTGGGCCGTACCAGTTGGTATCTCATTTTTCACGTTTCAGGCTTTAGGCTATATGCTTGATGTATATTTTCACAAGATAAGGGCAGAGAGAAGTTTTTCTGATTATTTGCTGTTCTGTTCGTTCTTTCCTCAGACAGCGAGTGGTCCGATAAGTAAATCATCCGAATTGTTGCCGCAAATCAAGTCTCCCAGTCAGTTCAATTACGGGAAAGCCCGAGAAGGCTTACAGATATTGCTTTGGGGTATGTTCCTGAAAGTGGTTTTTGCCGACCGTCTTGGATTATATGTAGATACGGTATATGGCAATGTAGAGTATTATAGTGGGGTAACCTGCCTTGTGGCAAGCATATTCTATTCGTTTCAGATTTACGGTGATTTCGCTGGATATTCGTTAATGGCTATTGGTATTGGAAAATTAATCGGGTTTGATTTGGTCAACAACTTCAATCGTCCTTACTTAGCCACAAGCATTACCGATTTTTGGAGGAGGTGGCATATATCGCTGACCCGTTGGTTAACAGCTTATATTTATATTCCGTTGGGGGGAAGTCGTTGTACAAAAATCCGTCAATATTGGAATATCATGGTCACTTTCCTTGTCAGCGGAATCTGGCACGGGGCCAATTGGACGTTTATTGTGTGGGGTGCAATTCATGGAGTATTACAGATTATTGAGAAATTTTTCGGATTTGATCCCAAAGGTAAATATGGTCATTTGGATAATCAAAATGTCATAGTAAAAGTGGCAAAAATTGGTGTGACTTTTGCTCTTGTTACACTTGCGTGGATTTTTTTTAGGTCTCAATCTATTGGTACCGCAGTATTGGTCATTGAGAAAATTTTCACTAATTCAGCGGGTGTTTGGCAACCGATCGGTTTTGCTCCTGTCATGATAATGATGTTTATGGTAATTATTGGCCGTGAGGTTATGGAGGAGTTTTTCAATGGACACCTCTCTTTATTGAACAATCGTTTCTCTATGGTCCGCTGGTGTTCTTATTTGTTCCTGCTCGCATTTATTATTCTATATGGTGTCCTTGATTCCACCCAGTTTATCTATGTTAGTTTTTAAATGGCCATGAAGAAGTTCTTATTGAAACTATTGTTGTTTGCTGTATTGTTCGTTACAGTAGACAAGACTGTGGGGTTGGTAGGAGCTTATCTTTTTAATCATGCAAAAAGTGGAGCGACAGAAAAGAACAAATATATCGCCGACAGGACAAATGAGGATTTGTTGATATTTGGTTCTTCTAGGGGAGTGCATCATTATGATCCACGAATATTTGAAGACAGTTTAGGTGTATCATGTTACAATTGTGCTTATGACGGATGTGGAATCATCACGGCATACGGATTACTCGCCACACTTACGGAACATTATATTCCTCAGGCAATTGTTTATGATGTCATGCCCAATTTTGATTATTTGGTGGATGGAGAGCCTAATGCGAAGTATCTCGGCCCGTTAAAACTTCTTAAGTTGGGGGGGGTAAAACCGGAGATTGATTCCATTTTTATCAATGTCTCACCTTCTGAGAAATGGAAGATGATGAGTAATATGTACAAGATAAATTCTAAACTCATTCAGCTCATAACTGAAAATTTTACGGAAAGGAATGTCACGATAAACGGTTATTTACCGGTAAACAAAAACATGTTGCAAGTTCCGGAGATAAAAGAAAACGGACTTCCAACTACGATTGATGAAATGAAACGGTATTACCTTGTAAAGTTTGTGCAATTGTGCAAGCAAAAGAACATACGGCTCGTGTTCTATGCTTCTCCTTCGTTTAGGAAGACTTTGGACTATCAGTTTGATTATATCAAAGAGTTGTCTCAAAAGGAAGATATCCCATTTGTCAATCACTATTGTGATACATTGTTCGTATGGAATCGTGATTATTTTTATGATTCTGTACATATGAACCAAACAGGAGCGACTGCATATAGTAAAATTGTTGTTTCAGAAATGAAGAATCATTAGTGTCCCGTTAAAATCGGGACAAATTAATATTAATCAAACAATCCC
>OGCN01002253.1_pt1 | contig 21533 bp, 22 predicted proteins | sample 1570181 | NCBI WGS metagenome assembly OGCN01 (sample SAMEA4370584, study PRJEB24528) | human gut metagenome | reverse complement strand
CCATACGTTAATGATAACGCCTAAAACTGCCATAATAAGTGGAATATATTTATTAATTACATCTGATGTAATAATATTCTTTAAAATATATCCAACACAAACACAAATACCAACAATAATAGGTACAGCGTAATTAGTTAAAAATGTAAGATCCATAACTAGACCTCCTTAATTTAATTCATAATTACACCACTTTTTATATACTTCAGAAGTATCTTCTTTTAGAAAGATCATTGCTAAAATTGTATTGTCTGTCTTTTCGTCAATACTGGCGTACATATCAATAGGATAAACACCATTTTTAATATAGGTTAGATATTGCTTCTGATTTACAATTCTAACCACTTCATTCTGAGTATAACTTCGTGGCTTTAAATTTGATTTTACTTTCATCTATTATTCCTTTTTATCCTGTGTGATTTTGAAAATCGTAAAAAATAGGGAATATATTTCATCGAATCGTGATGTTATATATTCCCTTTCAGAATTTAAAAAATCACTATTCAACGTCTTCAGCCTCGATTTCCTTTGGCTTCTTTACAACCTTTTTCTCTTTTTTATCATTTACATTTTCAGTAGGTGTTTTACTTACTGACTTAATCTTAATCATTGGTTTCTTTGCTTCATTAATTTCAGCAATTGAGAGTTTATAACTCTGACCAAAGTTTTCTAATTTAGATAAATCTAGTTTTTGTAATTTTGCTTTTGCGTCAATATCTTTAATTCTTCCATCTTCATATCCAGATGTAAGAGCATAAATATCATGACAATTCTCAGAACAAAATGTAAAATACCAAGTTGGTTTTTTTGCATCAACTGGAGAACATTGAGGACAGAATTGATATTGACTTTTACATAAAGCACAAATTCTTGTTTTTCTGTCAGACATTTAATTTCACTCCTTTAATAAATATAAAGAGGTAGGAGAGTACCTACCTCTAAGAATCTAAAATTAGATGTCTTCCTCTTCCTCATCAATGTAGTAGATAGAGAAGAGTTCCTGATCTGGAGAACAAGCGTTAAGCATCATAGCACCCTTGTAATCCATCGTCTGAGAGTCACCACCCTGAAGAGCAAGAGTAAATTCTGGAGATGGCATAAAGGATGGAATATGAATAATAACACCCTTTAATGTCTCAGTATCACACTTGTCAACAACAAGTGCCTTGAAGAATAGTTCGTGAGCCTTCGGGAATTTCTTACCAGTATTAGTAATCTTTGCACCATTATGGATTGTTTTCTTGTATTTAACAATATACTGAGTTTCCCCTTCTGCTGTTGGTGGTGTCAGAATATCACTAGCTGGTGTAGTTACATGCTGATCTCCCGGATCTTTCACTTCATCTGTATGCTTAATGTAGAACTCTGTTGCAGATTCCTTACCAGAACCAAGAGTATAAGTTTCCTTGCCCATAGAACCCTTTGGAGATAGAGAACTTACAACTACAGAACCTTCAACATAATCAGTAATGTCAAGAGTTTCACCAGCCTTAACAATCTGAATCATTGGCATTACAACACCATGTTCATCAGTTGCAATCTCAGCATCATTTGCTGCTAGAGTCTCAGCAACAGCGAGGTTAATAAACGCATTAGTAGTCGTTACCTCACCCTTCTTGCCTGTATACTTACGATAAATCAGATTGCCATCCTTATCATTAATATCAGTAGAATCTGCTGTAATTTCAATAGAAGCTTCTGTTAGCTGAGTAAGAGCATACAGTGGTGTACCATTAGATTTTGCGCCATAGCCAAACTGTAGTCTGTCTACGATTACGTCACCTAGCTTAAAAGCCATATGTATTTCCTCCTTATAAAATAAAAATTTTCAATAAAAAATGAGTAAGCATTAAAGCTCACTCATATAATTGATTAGGTCTTGTGGAAGATCCTTCATGGATATCATTCCACCAAACGCGCCATGCAGCGCAGCGTTACTTTGTTCATATTTTTGAATACGTGCAACTGCGTCCATAAAAAAGTAAAAATTTATATTTTCTATTTCTTCCAATTTATATTTAAAACCTGGATGATTTACACAAGAAGACACTAATGATAGGAGAGTAGAAGAATTCTCTTTCTTCTTATTTATCTCTTCCACAGCTTTCATCCTGTCTTCTTGTAGCATCCATAACTTAGTTGTCTTTCCTTTACCCTTTTCCGTTTTAGGATGGACATGAAACATTTCTCTGATGTATTCGGCAATCTCAGCATAATCATCTTCGTAAATTGTCAATTTTTGTTTTGGATCAACTAGAACAAAACAATTTGTATCTTGTCCATCTATATTTTTTGTACCATGTACAAGTTTTAAATTATCAAAATCTAAATCTTTGAATAATAATTTTAGAGGTGCTTTATTTTTTACCGTTTGAAGTAAAATATAAAACACCTCTATATCCTTCGTCTTGGTCCAATCTTTATGGAAAGCATCATAAAGAAGAACACGAATTGACGTAGGATTATTAAGAAAAGGAGAGGCGCAGGAATAGAATTCAGATTCCCCAATATCAATAATATCTTTCATATTAGGGATGGAAATTTTTACATTATGAAGCGTAATGTCTCGACCAAAATACATTTTTAGTTTATCAAAATGATATTTTGGTTTTTTATTTTTTTCTGCCTTTTTAACCTCGTCAGCAACGACCGCTGCTTGGAGACTATCAAGGCTTTCTAAAACATCCAAACAATCACCGCCTTACTTGGTAATTGTTGATTGATGTTTTACCTTTTGTAGTTTTATAAATTCCATTAGTCTCAACAACTTGGAATATAATTGTTCTGACTACATAATGGTTGTCCGTTACAGATTCTTTTGATGAAATTAATTTAGCTTGTGCGCCAAATAAATTTGACCAATTAATTCGTTCTCTAATAATAGAGGCAATTAAGTCATGTCGTGGAATACCTGTGAGTTCATCTAGGATATCCCCTTCCTTACAAAAAATATTAAATTTAATCTCCATATATTTTTGTGTAGAATTATATTTTGGCATATCATCAAAACTGACCTGATAGCAAATAAAATGTTTAATATTTGTTTGTGTTTCAGGAATAAATAATTCTGGACGAATATTAGAATTTTCTCCAAAATAAGCACTCCATTCACCATATGGTTCATGTGTTTCTGGATTCCAGTTGATGTTTCCATCATCGTCAAACAACTCGTCTTCATATTTTTCTTCATGAAGAGCATAGAGTAGTTCAGGACAGGTAAGCAGAGCATTTTTAATTTTCTGCTTATAATAAATATTTTCATCATCAGGAGATGTTCTATATTCTCTGAGCTTTTCGAGAAGATCATCTTTTGTAACAAGCCGTTCCATAAAACATCACCTCTTATTCAATTAATTGTAATTCTAAAATCTTTGCTTTAATAACTTTATTATCTTTTTCGACAGCACATTCTACTTGAATTTTTTTACCCAACATTGATGAATTTGGAGGAAACTTTAATTTTATTTGATTAAATTTTGTTGCTTCTCTCCATATAACTTTATCTGTATAATCTTCATCATCTATTTTACAAGACCATGTGAAGGTGGCATCAGAATATTGAGATGTAATTACAGATGACTCTTTTGTAATCTCTGTTGTGAGTGTTTTATAACTTCCGCCAACTTTAAGGGAATAACTAGAAGCTGAGATTTCAGCGATAGGAGCGGATAACTCATGTCTTATATCTACATCTGGGACTGGTTCAATTTTACTATCGTAATAATCAGCCCACATTCCGATAATATTACCATCAGAATCCTTTTCAATATAATCAGTGAATTGATTATAAAATGTTTGGTAAAGCGTAAGTTTTTGGATGCCTAATGGTTGAGAATTTTCACATTTACTAATTTTCCATGCAATAGGATGATCTGTTGGAGCAGAAACTAAAAGTCTCATATTTTTATCTTGATTATCTGTATACCAAAATTTCTCAGTGATTGAATTTAATGGCATCCAAACTTTATCTTGGTTCTCTTGTGAAGTAAATCTAAGATCCGTCCAAAGTCCACTATTGTAAGAATTTTGACTTCTCAAGCAACACCACATTTTTCGTTTAATACGTCTTGAACTATCTCTTTCAATCCATGATAATTCATAATTAGCTGGCAAAATAAGATATTTTGGAAATTGATTAGCTATCTCTTTTTCAATAATTATCCATTTATGATAAACTCCTGCATCATCAGGAATATCTACGAAGCAACCAATGAATATATCTGAACCATATTTTTGTTTGTAATTTTTCTCAAGATAATATAATTCATCGTCTGGTGAAAATTTTGTTTTCTGTGATGGTTTAAATTGAAGATAATAATCTATACGATCTTTATCAAGAGATTGATATGATTTAATAATAAATTTTGCATCAATTGGGGTCTTATTTGTTTTTTCATAGGTCATATCTTCTTTGAGAATTTTACGATTACCTTTTTCATCAATTACATAATCATCGTGAAAATAATCATAAATAAAACACCTCTTGCTCTGAATGTCGTTGTCCCATGTAAGCTCCATTAATTTATCAGAATCAGCTTTTAATTTTTCTCCAAGAGTAGGATAACTCCTTCCAGTAGAGTTAGTATTGATATGCATTTTACGTTGGTAAAATTCATAAACTGACATTAAACATCACCAACTTTCAAACGCTTTAATCCAGCGCCAGCATCAAACACAAGTTTCTTATATCGTCTGAAATTAAAATGATTTGATTTTAGAATCTCCAGAGCAGATTTTAAAGAGTTAATAATTTCAGCAAAATTGTCTGGATAAAGTAGAAGAGAATTGTAAGAGGAAATTTCAAACAAGAGTTCTTCATGATACTTTGCAACATCGACACTCTTAAAGTCTTCTTTTGTCTCTTCATCAGTATATAGGATTAACCAGAAAAGTTTCTTTCGTAGTTTTTCCTGATAGTATTCAAGTTGATTTGGAGTAAATTCCCCATATTTATGTGGAACTAAATTATCCATTGGATGTTCCACCACTCTCACTAAAATAATAACTATGACGAGTAAGTTCGAGTTCCCATTCACGTTTTAATTCAGTGAGCCTTTCCATATTTTTAGAATAATTATCTATGAGTTTCTTTTCTTCTTTTCCACCGATCATAGTAGCAAGATTCTTTGTAGTCTCAAGTTTAGATGGGAAGTAATGAATAATAATCCCTTTTGCTAAAATTGTTTTTACAAACTCTATATCATAATCATCATCTACACTGTTATTAAGAGTAAATGTTAATTTCATAATGGAATCATTCAGAGAAAAACTTTCAAATTTCTTTCTGAATAGTGGAAGAGAAGCAGCAGTACGTAACCATTCTCTTAAAACATCATAAAAATCATTCTGTGTATAAGTCGCTAAGTCCAAATCATTAATCATCGTTAGCGCTCTTTTATAAATAGATTCATATTCTAGGGAGGGCATAATTTACCTCCTTTGATTAAATAAATTCCTTGATGCATGTTCCTAGCATATCATCAATAATTTTAATTTTACCAATTGACGGATAGTTCTCATTCTTAATCATGGATATTGCGGTGGATTTAATGATCTCACTTAGCCATGACGGAGCAGTTTTTAGAAGATTAACAAACTCATCATCTGGTACATCAAAAAATTCTTCTGGGTAATCAATATTTTCAAAATATTTATAAACTCCATCAAGTTCACGTTTCCACTGTTCTCTAAGATTTTCATCCATAATTAAAAATTTAGGCTTAGTAACATATTCGGTTTTTCTAAGAGCCTGTAAGTCACGAAACTTTAAATATTCAATATCACCAAAATTATTCCAAGAATAAATTGTATTTTTATCAACACCCGGAGCAATTAATTTCCACGGCGTTACACTTTTACATGGAATTTCTTCATCTGGAGCAAATGCTTTATATAAGATGGTTTTTTCTACAACCTTCTTTACATCTACAGTTTCTTCCGTCTTATCTTTTTCTTTTACCTGATTAGACGGTTCAAAATTCTTTTTTGCAAAAGCATACATATCATCAGTTACTTTCTGCATATGGCTAGATACTTTAAAACCATTTTCCTTGAAGAAAGTAATTAATTCTTTGGTTGTTACATCAAATTCTTTTGCTAAATCTAATACCTTCATTTATCCATTTATCTCCTTAAAAATAGAAGAGTAGTACAAACTACTCTTCTAAATATTTACATTAGTTAGGCAGTAATTTTAATTTCACCAAACAGTTCATCGATTACAACACCAATACCCTCTTTGTAAACGATTTCTGCATCAATGGTCATGTCTTTTTTTAGACCATCCATGCCAGTTTCGTAGTAAGCTACATCACCTTCGTTTACTCTCTTAATTGGTTTGAACTCTGGATCAATTGGAAGAATATAAATCTTCTTTAAATCTTCCGCTGTGAATACACTGTCTCTAGTACCCGGAATATTTACACGGTTAAGAGCAAGACACTCATAACCTTCCCAAGAACCAAGAATACCATTCTGGAATCTTTCATTCTTCATATCATCAGAGAACAGGTTATAATTAATTGTGCTCTGAAGTTTCTGAATGGCGGATCTAGCACCAACTAGCATTACATTCTTACCAGTTGCAGCTACTACCTTTTCAATATGATCAATAATTGCACTCTTTGTAGCCTCAGATACCGCTGTATCAAGAACCATGTCAGTTGGAAGAGAAGCGTCCATAGACATAAATGCAGTATTAAGAGCAGCATATCTATACTGTTCAATAGCTGTATACATTCTTGCTACTAAATCAGCAAAATCAATTCTACCTGTCTGGAATAGAACGAAATCCGTGTATACCTTAATGGTATAGAAAGATGTATCAATAGAGAATGCCTTACCAGGCTTAACAGCTTGACGTAGCACGTTATGATGATCTCCAGAGAATTTAGATACAGTCAGTAGAGAATTGTCATTTACAAAGAATTCATTAGCATCACCATCTGCGAGGTTTACTTCCTGAACAAACTGCATAAAACGAGCATTAGACTCATTCCATCCAGATGTCATTCTATCAACAAGCACATCCTCAAACAGAGTTGCCATCTCTTTATTATGATCTCTCCAAGCCTGTCTACGCTTCATTGGAGTAGCTTCTTTAAAATTAATACCCAGAATACGATCACACTGGTTTCTAATGATTACATCCGTCTCTTCTTTAGAATACTGAGAATATACAGAATGAGCTGCATCCATCATTAGACCATTAAATTTAAGTACATTATTATAATCATTTTCAAACTGTGCTAAAAAATTAGCAGAAAAACACGTAATATCTCTCATAGTTTATTAATTCCTCCCTTCTTACGCAATCGTCTTATTCTGAAGGGACTGAATACGAACAATGTTGTAATATGTACCAACAGAAATACTATGGATTTTACCCACAAAACCATTAGTTCCCTTTAGAGTTTCAAGCTCACTAACATCATGTGCTTCCCACATACCCTTACCATCAACTACAACCAAAGCATTCTGCTTAACTTTAGATGCAGTATCGTCAGTGAATTGATAAGCTGCTACGCCAAAGATATCAGTGTGTACAGATGGCTCCTGAATCTGATATGCCTTAACAGGTTTACCTGCTGGATTGGTGTAGTTATAGCTCTGTGCCTCTTCTGTAGTAAGAGCAGTTTTTACATTAGCTGGTGCGCCAGTAACAGCGATCTTATCTTTAACACCTGCAATCTTTGCATATCTTTCCTGTAGACCATTGCCTGTATAATCACCAACTGCAATTGCCACACCATTATCTACATCGATTTCCTTATCATATTCATCACGAACCAAAGCGTCATAAAGATCTCCAACGTCTGTAGCCAGAAGTAGAGAGGACTCAAAGATGCCATGAAGCTTACGCTCTTTAGCTTTTAGATTTGTATAAATCATTAAAAATTTCCTCCTTATAAAAATTAAAGACCGCATTATGCGATCTCAAAAAATAGAATAATATTTTATTTTTTAAGTAATCCATCTAAGAAAGATGAATTTGTATCAGGTTTAGCAAAAGCTAGAAAAGATGGTCTTTTTTCTTCTTTCTGTTGAAATTTCATAGAGAATGTTTTATTTTCTTTTACTAATTTACCTAATGCTGCATCTGCTTTTTCAGAAAGCTCTTCTTTTGTGAATTTCTTTAAATTTTCTTTCTCCATTAGAGATTTAAACTCTTTTGTTTCAAGATAATTCTCATAAGCCTTATCATTAAAAACTGTCATTTTATCAGCCAGTTCTTCAGCTTCTTCGTATTTAGAAAGTTTTTCACAAGTAGAAGAGTAGTTAGATTTCATATCTTCAAGAGAGCGTCTTTCTTCATCTGTTAAAAACTCGACATATACTTCCTGACGTTCTCCTTCAAATGCAACTGTATCTTCGGTTTTAGAATAACCTTGTTTATAATAATTACCTGTATTAGATTGATAAATGAAATTATCATCATATACATTTACAATCCAATACCATTCATTCAAAGTTTCCTCAAATGGAGCTAAAAGAGCGTATAAAGATGTACGAATATCTTCATGTGATAAAGAGAAAGTTTTCATAAAATCTGTTTTCGCTTCATTTTCTTTCGGTTTATTCTCAGGATCTTCTTCTGGTTCGTTTTTAGGTTCTTTCTCTTCGAAAGCTTCTGCAAATGCCTTTTCTAAGTCCTCATCAGATAATTCTTTATACTCAAAAGTAATATCTTCTGCGGTCTTGTTATATTTGGAAAGTAATTCTTCAAATTTAGTCATAGTATTTTCTTGATTCCCTCCTTCCTTAAAATGTTCATCTCTTTGAGTAGAAGAGAAGTTCATTTTGGATAATGTATCATTGAGATTATTTAATGTTTCTATTAATTTTGATTGTTCTTCATTGGATAAATCATTCAGAATAGAATTATTTGACATATAGAAATCTTTTAGTTTAACATTAGAATTTTCCATTCCGGGTTTAACTTTTTTTCCATTTTCATCATAACCAAGAATAGTAACACCAGAAAAGTATCCATCTTCTATAATAAGCGTTTTGTCTTTTGCATCAAATTTCATGCTTTCAATAGAAATTTCTACACTACAAGGACATTCACCTTCTCGCTCAACAATTTCTGTTGCCTTAGTATACTCATCATATAAATAACCATCAATCATGACGTTATATCTATCTTTTTCTTCATCATAAATGAGTTCAGCATTGTTTGTCTCTGGAATATTACCTATGGCAATCTCATCATAAACAATCTTACCATCTTCTTCATGAGCATTATGTTCATAAAATTGTGGCACTCCATTTACATCATGAATATATCCAAGAATAGGTCTGTTTTTAAAAGATGGTAAAAGTTTATCTCTCATAACTTCATATGGTACAGAACTTTTATTTAGATTTTTTTCTGTATGACAAGCCTGAAGTCTGACTGGTGTAAGACCATTAGTTAAAGAGTTATCAGATTTCTCAAATTTAAGAACACCCGGAACCTGCACCACAATTGGTTGACCTGTTTCTTTTGCATTAAACTTCATAGATTTCTTTCTATTAGACATATAATCATAGAAGTCATCCCAAGTTAATAATCTTCCTTTCATTACTTAGCAGCTACCTCCCTTCTTCGAAAATTCTCCCCAAGAGGGAGTTATTAAAATGTCAACTTATTTGTAAAACCAATTTTCCATGATTTGACAGAATCATCAAATTTCAAATTACTATCATTGACAAATATAAAAAAAGAATTCCCAGATGGAATTTCTGAGAATCCTAGTTTAACTAAATTATTTCTTGTTTCCTCATCTGAGGTATATATAAATTGTGATTTTTTGTTCATATGAAATACCTCGAATTAACTATTAGCTTTTGTTTCAGCATTCTTTTCACCATCTCTGGTCGCAATAGCGCTATCTGACAAATCATCATCATTTTTAGTAGGCGCACCGCCTATATTATTTTGAGAAGATTGAGTATAAGATGTTTGGAGAGGTATCATAAGATTTTTAATTCCAATACTATTTTCAAACATCAACTTACAATATGCTTCGTATGGATTTCCCATAAGACTTGTTAAATAATCCATAGCTGAACCACCAAGAGTAGCAGCATCTTTCATGGAATTTTGGTATTCTTCCTGATTATACCAAGTTATTTTATGTATTTTAAAAGAATAACCATCTGAAATTACATTTTTAAGATAGTGATTATACCAAGATTCAATTTTATCAACTAACATCCAGCATGTACTGATATCATTTTGAATTGCATGTTTTAAACCAACAGAGTTTGTACTGGTTCCTCCACTAATTACCAATTGCGAAGCACCAGCATTTGAAAAGATATTTTGTACTGATTGAGCTAATTTATCATTCGCTTCAGTTGTATTAGACTGAGGAAAAGTAATCGCTTTTAGTTCCATTGGACTATATACTGTGCCAACTAATTCAGGGACGACTTTATCAATTAATGCTTGCATCTGTTGCACAAGTTCTATACTTAATGCAAAATCATCTACATTTTCTGAACCTTGAACTGTAGGAATTTTACTTACTAATAAAACATAGTTCTCAAGAGCAGTTCTATTATTAATTAATTCTTGTAGATCGATATCATCTAAGATTAATTCAAATAACGGGAGAAAAAATGGAAGAGGAGCATAAAATTCGTCATCTGGACACGCTGTTAGACAAAAAACTTTATCTGGATCTAATCTATACCATTCATAATCTCTACCATTATTTTTATAATTTTCATATCCTTGAATATGTTGTTCAGACCATGTGCCTACACCGTCATTATTTACACCATAAATGAAATTTTTGTTATCATTTTTATCAAAGTAAGCAGCATCAAAATATACAATCCATTGATTATCTGAAGTTTTACCATAGATACGACAATACTGTACATCTAATGGCATAAAAGTTTTCCCATCTTCATCTGAATCATATAATTCAAATACTGAGAATCCATCTCTATATGCCATATACATTTGAGCATAAGAATCTTTTCTAATCTCAAATTTGAAAAAATTCTTTAAAACATTTTGATAATCTTTTAATGATTTTGTGCTGTTTATAGCCTTGGTAAAATCATTTAACTGGGTAATGTTGTAGTAGAAAAGAGGCATAGAAGGATAATACATAAGAAGCTTTTTATAAAGCATAGAATATCTACATAAAAACCTTGAAATTTCTCTTAAATTATCTTGGTTGGTATTTGGTGAACTAATATAAGTTCTAAGAACACTTTTCGTATAAGTTATAAAAGTTTTTGTAAAAGTTTTTCCTACATTTCTTTGAAGTAATTCTTGAAATTTAGCGAAACTTATTTTTTGCGCTCTGTTACGAAGCAGAGAAAAATCTTGTTCTTCAGTTTTTGTAATTACTTCTGATTTATTTCTTTTGTTGTTTTCTTTATTCAAATTTTCTATATACCTCCTTTCTTATGATTTTATATATTTACGTTCTGGATTTTAAATTTTAATATGATGTTGAGAAGATTTGAATTATTATGAAAATAGAGTTGTTTTTTTTGGTGCGCGTACTGAGAAATATTTCATGATGTCTGTTGTGGCTGGACGAGAACGTTTTTGTTTAACAATATCTTGACTTCTTAATTCAAAAAGAGCATGACCCATTAAAGCTAAACAATAACTTCTATCGTCGTGCAAAATATTCTCAAACCCAGGAGCCAAATCATATCTGACATTTCCATTTGAAGATTTATATTTATACATATGGGTAGCTTCTTCTTTCATAGCGTCCAATTGCTTTAATCCCAATTCTTCCTCAAATGATAAATTGTAATTCTTTTCTACAACTTGTCCATCTTCTTCAGATAGAAGAGTAAGATTTCCATGATAATCATATTCTGCTGTAAAACTAATTAAGTCCTGATCTATCATTTCGCATAACTGAGAGTACATAATTGTTTTATATTTAGATGGTTCTCTCATCCTGATTTTATCAATTGCATCAGGATACCTTTTTACATATGGCATTGCATACTCATAATTCGCGTCAATTAATCCACGATGCTCATAGTCTTTATCACCTTCATGATTTTTTTCATAAAAATTATCAAATAAATAATCACATATTTGTGTAGCTCCACCACCAGAACCAGCATCTATGTATATACCATGAATGTTTTTATAATCTGGAACTCCTTCACCATTATATCTAACAATAATATCTCGCAGCATACTTACTTGTTCTGGTGTAGTAAGTGGTTTTTTTGTATCTTTATCAATCAAGTTGATACCATTTACAATATCTAATAACCATCCGCGTTTTTCATCTCTATGAAGCTTGCCAATTAAAACAAAACTATTATCGCGTTTCTTTGCAGGATCAAATGCTATAATCATATATGAATTATCATCGTTTATTAACATAGGCGGTCTTACAACACTATTTCTTAAAACTTGAGATTTCTTGATTGCAATATCATCGCCTAAATCAGAATCGAATTTATTCATATATTCTCTAGTAGCTTTTGTTGGATTCATTTTCATTTCTGAATCAATTTTAGATTGAGTAAGAAGTGGAACAGGATAAATTTTTCCATTATATGTAGCGTGTAAAATAACTTCGCAGTCTATATCTGCACAAAAATAATTCTTATCTCCAGCCAATGAATGCATAGCTGCTTCTTTGTATCTCTTGTAAAATACATCATCCATAGATCCAGCAGAACTAGCACAAACCACTTGATTTGGAAAATTTGGTGGTAATAAAGTTACATCAATATCACCTCCAAGTGCGAAATCACTATTTTGCGTAACAAAAGGTAATGTGGCTGCAAACATCTCTTCTGACACATATGATGCTTCATCATAGAAATTAAGCCTACTTCTTCGACCACGCGATCCATCAAAATTGCTATTAACCGTAGCCAAACTTGAGCCAGAAAAAAGTTGGAAGGAGTAAGATGCTGGGTCATGCCGAAATCCGTCACTGTTTGCGCTTTTTACTAATTCGTTTAAGAATACATCGGTTAGACCTGTAAATGAAGCAATCTCTTTTTTGGCAATAGATTCAATTTTCTTCATCATACCTATACTCTGCGAACCAGTAGAACTTAAAATATAGGCTTCAAATTTGGGCAGCAACATTGTTTTAGCCATTAGGAATGGACTGCCAAGGGTAGTTTTCCCCGCGTTTCTGCTCATACACCATACTACATTAGGAGTAATCCAAGACATCATAAATACATATTTTTGATAATCAAGAAATTCAATACCATAAAAACGCTCACAAAACTTTACTGGATTTCGTCTTCCCCATTGAATAATATCAGAAAGTTTTTTTAACCCCTCTAATTTAATTTCTGACATATCATAATATGTAGGTTTTTTAAAAAAAGTAAAATTTTTAGGAGTAAAATCTTTTATTGAATCTCCCATTAATACAATATCAGAATTACTCATTTTCGATTATATTACCTTTCTCGTCAATCAATCCTTTTTCTAATAAAAAATCTTTTAAATCTCTATTTTCTTTTTTTAATAACCTACTGAATTCAACTGCATTGTCACGTTCTTTTTGAAGGGTAAATAGTAATTCCTTTTGATGAATCACCTCTTTTTCCCAATCATTTTCATCTGGATTTAATTGTCTTAATTGATTTTGATGATTTCTAGTCATAATATCTTCGATTGCCAAATTTGTTTCATAATCAAAAGTATTAACTTCTGAACCATCTAAATTCATTTCTTGTAGTTCTTTGATTATTCCACTTAATGTTCCTGCGCCCTTACTTTTTCTTTTATTGTTATTTTCTGAAATACCATTATCTTTAGCTAAAGCAAGAGCAGAGGTTATCATTTTTTGCTTCGTGTCTGCTAAAGACTTTATAGTAGAAATAATTGCTGGATTATTTCCCAATTGTTTTTTATATTTAGAGATTGTATCGTTGATGGTCTTTACATCCTTAAAGGATTGAACAATTTCAATTACAGCTTCCAGTTTTAATCCATCATCTTTAACAGATTCATCAAAATATCCAACTAATTTTGCATATAATAAAGCCTGTTCTTCTATAGACTCATTTTCAAATGGATCATAACCAAGAAATCTCAAAACGGTTCTTTTATTAACTTTATACATTTCTAATACATCGCCTGATAATTCTTGTGAATTAGATTCTTGTTTTTCATCCTCATAAACTATCTTTTTTTTGAACATATCAGAATCTAAATAACTAAGTCCAGCGTAATTTTTCATTTGAATATTTTTTATATATGCAAACCAAACATTATCTTTCTTTTTTCCACTAAGCATATTTTCAGATTCTTGCACACTAGCATCCCATACACTTTCCAGAAAAGGTTTATTAAGATAATATAAGGCTTTTTGTACAGATTCTTTAGTAGGAGAGTGTTCTTCACCATTGGCATCTACTCTAAGAGCGATATTTCTTGCACAATCTCTACATATTCTTGAAAACCCGTGTCCTTTCAATAATGGATCTGAGTCATAGTAAAATTTTGTTTTAATATCCTTTGGTGATTCACACATAGGACAATAAGCTTTATTCTTGATTTTATCTAATTCTTCTTGAAGTGTTTGAACTTTTTTTCTTGCTTCAGCAGCCGTTAATTTAACTGGTTCAACTTCTGCTTTTATTTTTTTAATAGCCAACTAACAACCGCTCCCTTCATCCTTTTATTCCAATAAAATAAGCACCCTCTGCTATAGCAGAAGAGTGCGCTCTAAATACTCTATATAATTAAAATTAATTTTTAAATTATTTTCTTTAAACCACTTATCAAATTCTTTACTTTCGATTCGATAAATAAATTCTAAAAAATCATAAGGAGAAAATTCAGTATATCCATAAGTGTCATGAAATAATTTATGTATATCTTTATTTATACATGCTCCATATCCATATATGCTATGTAATCTTTTTAATTCATCTCTAAGTGTTTGAAATTCATCGTCAGCATAATCATACACATGTTCCTTGACATCAATGTTTGTAATTCTAAATGCTTCTGCGACAATATCTTTAAAAGCAGTAGTGTGATGAACATTATCAAATTCTCCGTTAGTAATCACACATTTATAATTGCAAAATTCCATTGAATCATTAAACCAATCTTTTGTGTCTGAACGAAGTTCACTGTATGTTTGATTAATGCCGCCTTTCCAACGACCATTAGCAGCACCAGTTAAAGGATTATTATGTCTTGGATTTTTATTTCCAGCCCATTTTCCTTTCATTCTTTCGCTCATACCCTGACATTGTTCAACACTTCGTTTCCTGCCTTTCCACCATCCATCATGAGTTTTAAAGTATTCTTTTTTAGTGGCAGAAATTTTATCTCTCCATTCCTTGCTCAAATCTCTTCCTGTAAATATTTCAGATACAATTTTTGCTTGATATGCTCTACTTCTCCTGTAGGCTTCTTCTGTTTTCCATGCGATACCTAATTCTCCAGCATGACATTCAATAGCTCTGATAGATTTATTAGGAAAAAATTTTTCTTTTAATTCTTTTCCTGTGTAATTATTATATGTTTTAATAAATAATTTATTTTCTTCCTTTGTCCATGCTCTATGTGGCATTTCTCCATCTTTTAAAAACCTACCATAACTAGGATTACACTCTCTACATACGAATCTTAATCCTGTTTTACATGATTTATCTTCTGGAAAATATTGTACAGTATGTGGCAATTCTCTATCACATTTCTTGCAAAATACATACCCCTCTTTTGGAATATGAGTTAAATGATTTGTAAATTTTCCACCACAGCATTCTTTACACCTATTATTTAATCTTCCTAGCTTCGTATAATAGTAATCCGTATTAGCTGAAAGAATACGTTTGCATTTTGTACATTCTTTAGTATTCTCGTTCATATTTTCACTCACTTTCTACCTAAAAAAAATATAAATTTATCAGACCACAAACACAATCCATCTGTATCCCTCATTTATATATTCGCCATTTTATATTTTGAAAGTAGTGATAGTGAAATAGTAGAAATACTTCAAAGCAAACCTCTAAACTTAACTTATTATTTTGTGTAGAGTAACTACACTTTAGTAGTTACTCCAAGTTGAGAAAAATAATCATGTCAAAATCAAAATTTTGAAAGGATAAAATATTATGAAAACAATATTAAAAACTAGGGTAATTACCCTACACAAAATAACGAGTTGATAGAAATAGGAGAGTAGCATTAGCCACTCTCCATCGTAAATAATTACTATTTGCGTTTAGCAACTAGCTCTGGATCTGTAGCTGGACCCATGCCTTCGCCACGATCAGAACCATAAGCACCCTCGCAGGTACAGCTTGTATCTGGTTTTAGATGCTTGTAATCGTTTACGTCTTTGATTTTATGTTTCTTGCAGTCACTCATGATTGACCTCCTTGCTCTCCTAAATAGGAGAAAAATATATTTACCAATATAAATTGGCATAAAATAAAAGAAGATAACATTAAGCCACCTTCTTTATTGTCTGGAAAGTTCTTTTAAAATTTGGCTTATGCCAAATCTTAAAAGAACAATAGGTGAAATAACCACTTTCTACCTTTGATACAACCCCTTTTACACGCTTCGATGGTATCCACCAATCGCGTTATCGCGCAAGCCTCATTTCTTTATGCTTGTATCTTCCCTAATTATTTAAAGGCGAGAGAGTGGTGATGAACCACTCAGAATTAAGACCAGTATGCATCCCAGTACAAAATCTTTGGCATTAGGCTTCTCGCTAATATTTTATGCTTCTTTATTTTAGACTTCGAAGCTAAGTCTGCCAAAAAATTCATCTTTAAAAATCAATATCGGATCTTGGCGTATCCAATACTTCCAAAACTTGATGAAACAAAATGAAATGTAGTTTTTAATCTTTCTATGCTCTATAAGCGATGTTTTTATTACAGTTCAGATAATGATTTCTGCTCAACTTTCTTGATTCCATCTTCACAGAAATATTTTTCAAATTCTTCATCTACTTCAATATCCTTATATACTGTAACCATGTCTAGTGAACTCCACCCGATTAACATTTGAATTACATTATCAGGTAAGCCACTACGTGAACAAGCAGTAGTAAAGTAATGCCGGAGGCTGTGCCAGTAAAAATCAACATCTAAAATACTACTAAATGATTCAGCCCAGCTATCTAAAGTTTTAGGATTCATAGGTTCATCAATATATTTTCCATTAACCTTTTTGGGAAACAACCATTCTGATTCAATTCCATGTTCTTTTCTATAATTCATCCACAAATCAAAATATGGTTTAAACGGTTTAGAAAGAGTAAAACAAGTAAGTTGTTTTCCTCTCGAACCTCGACCTTTTGTTTTTATTGGTTCTGGTGTTTTATAAAGTGATCCATAGATAACATTAGAATCATCGAAATAAGAAACTTTAAATCTAGGTAACTCAGATTTTCGTCTACCATTATTCATTGCCAATGACAACGCACAAGCCTTATCATACTTTTCGTTTTCAACTAAATAATCCAATAATTTCTGTAATTGTTCTTCTGTTAGAACTGTTTTTGTAAATACTTTTTCGTTTACTGGGTTTTCAATTTTGCGAATAATTGGACGATAATTTTCATACTCATCATCAAGCATTGATTCAACATAATTTGATAGAGAAGACAGAGTAGATTTTACTCTACGCATTCTTGCTGGACTCCATTTCCATTCAGTTAGGCAATAGCTTTGATATTTTGAAATTTCTCTCTTAGTTAAATCTACAAAGAATTTGTTATTGGCGTGTTGTAATAGATAAACCCAAAAAATGTTTAAATCAAAAGAATAAGCTTCGATTGTATTAGGAGATCTATCAATAGATCTAAGATAATCTAAAAAATCTTTTCCAAGCTCAATATTATCTGGATTTACTTGAGCTAATAATTCAGGAGAAGTAATATTATTATATTGTACCTTTCTTCCTATTGTTCTCACTTCCTTTATCTAAAAAATTTCGTTATTTTATATCAGGCAGCTATACCAATAATTGACTCAGATAAAATAACGATTTCATACATATCATATAATTCTTCATATGGTAGGATATAGTTTGTATATAATTCCTTTTGACAATCCACAGACTGACCATATAAAGTTCAATTTTTATTAAGCTACTAACTTCATAACCCAATTGTTATAATTCTCAACAATCCATTTTCTTCCCTTTTCAGTCCATTTCAGACAAGGAGAAGAGTGTTCTTCCTTATAGCTTTGATAATCTGCATATCCATCTGAGATTAACCATTCATACTCAGCATATGGACACCATGTACCAGATTGATTTTTAAAAATAATACGATTGGCTTTCATCACTGAATGAAGTTTTGCAGCGCTATTGAATCCAAGATCTTTTGCTACAACAGTAGAAGTAATTAAACCATCTTTCTTTAAGACTGCATCATGATATTCAACTTTTGGTTTCTGTTCTTCAATCTGATTTACTAATGGTTTTGTAGCAAGCTCTACTAATTTATTATGAGCATAAGCTACCTCGCTTGCATCTTTACTGAAAAGTTGAAGTTTCAATCTTTCTTCCTCTGAAAGCTGTGTTCCAGATTTTAATTTTTCTTCCATTTCATTAAATGCTTTTATGTATTTCAACTTCCATTCAAGTGCTTCTTTTCCAGTAAATCCCATACATAATAAAGAAAATCCATCACGATCCATATCAAAACATCTATATGTTTTTCCACGATTATTTTTATATGTGGTTTCTTTGAACATTTCATTCCACAAAATTGTGGAGTCAGATTTAATGAGATTATCAATATCTCTTAAAACAGAATCGTGTCTTTTCCCAAATCTTTCAGCCACATCAAGACTACTTGCTAATACTTGACCATTTTCTTCTTTTAAAATAATGTCATTCATAAAAATGTTCACTCCTTTTATTAATGTAAAACTATTAGTAAAAGGAGAGGAATTATTACTGTCTCACGACATGAACCTCTCCGTTGTAGTTAGTGCAACAGGAACATACCCTATACATGCGTTTCACTAACAGAGAGAAGATATAGTAAAATATTTAATCATCCTATAAACTTTTTACCAGATTATCTATCTATCTCACTTATATATTCTCCTTTTTTATTTAAGAGAATGCATATATGAAATGGTGAAATAGGATTCGAACCTATATCCTTTTCGTCAGAGGCTTTCACCCTGGTATCTGCGGTTTTACCTTGAATGCTCTTACCATTAAGCTATTCACCAATAATAAAAGAGCGTATGACTCCAAAATCATACGCTCAAAGATTCCTCGTTCTTAAATTCTCGTAATTAATCTTCCCAAATTAATCTCATCTAATTTTACTAATTAATCAAATAATTTTCTTCCAAGCTTTACTATCTTCAATGAAGCCATTATACTCATCTAATACAGCCTGAATATGCTTCTGAAACTTCTTATCAATCTCATTGAGCTTTTTACGATAGTCCTCCTCAGAAACTTTCTTACCATTTACAGTGTAAGTAGCAGTAGTAGATTCCTTCTCAACTGATTTCTTATCTTCGATGTCATATTTACAGTTTTCACAATCACCATCACAGTCATCATCTGTAGCGAATACTGTTACGTGTAAACTTTCATCAAGACAAAAATCAATAGTCAAATCACTTATTCCTGTATCAAGATCAATATAAATCTTATCAGACTTTTCAATATCAAAATAATCTACAAGTGGACCAGCACAGAGCCAACCGTTCTTATCAATAGTTAGAAAATATTCTTCTTCATCAATTTCAGCAGTGAAATCAATATACTCAGCAGTGATATCCTCTACATCCTTCAAAAGAGTAGTAGCAACATACTCAACAAGTTCCATATCAGAAACTAGAGAAATTTTCTTTCCATCCTGCCAGTTGTCTAAAACTTCAAAAAGAATATCATCTGATTCCCTTAAAGTAAGTCTACTAATTTCTATATTATCTGTTTTCTTTTTCTGATTCAATTTTCAAATCCTCCGTAAATCTCCAAATGAAAAGAGAGGTTATCCAAACCTCTCCTCATCTTGTCAATATTCTGCTAAATTAAGCGTTCTTAACAGCTTCCTTGAGTCCTGTAAGAGCAGTAAACTTTGGTGCTCTTGTCTCTTTAATCATAATGGTTTCTCCAGTTTTAGGGTTTCTACCCTCATGAGCAGCACGTACAACTGTCTCAAATTTACCGAAGCCAGAGATGGAAACCACTTCACCAGCTACCATAGCTTTCTTCAGTTCCTCAATTACACCATCTACAAAAACAGTAGTATCCTTAATAGTAACACCTTCTAGTGTTCCAGCTACATTTTCTTTTACTTTTCTAATAAAATCCTGTCTATTCATTTTTAATTCCTCTTTCTTTCCTTAAATTTTTTATTATTTTGTATTTAGGGATGCTCTGCATTCCCTTACTATGATGAATTTAATCATCTCAGTGTTGGTTTGTTGCTATTTTAGTTTTAGTCTATGGTCACAAACCAGACCTCTTTCTTCCTCAAATTCAAATAAGGAAGCACCTGCATTGGCAGTAGTTAATAATGTCATAGCATATGGATTTACACCCATTATTGACCTTATAGAAAGTGCCTCTTGGTCGATTGCTGTCTCTTTCTGGGCTAAATGGTGGATATGCGCTCCAACCACATAACTAATATTAGTTTTATAAACTCTGGAATAATCATCGATCGCTTTTCCTAAATCTTTCACTTCACCATGAATACCCAAAACTTTATATGAAGATAATTCTCCATAATTAAGACCAGTTGGATTTTTAATAATGGTAATATTAGGATTATGTAGAAGCTCTTTTTCGATAGCAAGCATAATAATTTTGCTTAAATTTTCTTCTGGAAAAGCATTCTTTGGCGCATTTAATAATCTTAACTGATTATGATTACTGTCCATTACCATCTGAAAATTAATATCAACATATTTACTTAATTCATTTAACCAATGTGCTAAAAAATCGCCGTAATAGATAGCAGAATCGATTGCACCATATCTTAATTTCATAAGCTGAGAATTCAATCTTAACAATCCCTCGCAGCTATCACCAAGTTCCCAGATATTAAGTTCAGTAATTCCCTGTTCTTTAACAATTTCTATGACTTGCGCTGCTAAATCCCACATGCGTTTTTCAAAAATCATTGGACTATATTCATTAATTGTATTTCCAAATAAATCTTTAATCTCAAACTCAATAGAATAATGAGCATCAGCTATACATAATAAATGTGACTTTTTAGAATGTTGTGGTGCAATATATTTTGGAATTTCTAGCGATGGAAGAGAAGCGACTGCATCAGAAATCTTTTCAATAATCAGTTCATCTCTGGCATTTTCTCTTAGCCATTTAGAATATTCCAACTTTTCAGTTTGAAGTTTAATTTTAGCCTTCTGAAGCTCTCTGATTTTTTCATCAATATCATTCGACGTTTCTGATCCTAATTTTTCGAAAACATTTGTCTTAAATTTTTTAGCATCAGCGTATCGTTTCCTATAAGATGATTCTTTTCTATATAGAGTCTCATCTTCACGAAACTCTTTATTAATAATATTTGTTAATTCCTCCCAAGTCATAT
>OGCN01002245.1_pt1 | contig 21553 bp, 17 predicted proteins | sample 1570181 | NCBI WGS metagenome assembly OGCN01 (sample SAMEA4370584, study PRJEB24528) | human gut metagenome | reverse complement strand
CCAAGGTAAAATGGCTGTAATATTCATCCCAATGGTACTTGAAAGTTATTAGCAAGGCATCAAACTCAGCAGGAGTTAATCCTGTCGCTGCAAGCACTTGGCTATAACGGTGGCGAATCTTGTCGTAATACATCAATTGAACCTTTTAGACCACAAAGATAAGTCAAAGAACGCTTTAATCAATTATTCGATATAAACTCTAATGAAAAAACAACATTTATTGTATTAACTAAACAAGAAAGCGAGGTAGCTGTATGAAGAAAAAAGAGTATGAAGTTCCACTGACGACGTATTCGGAGGTGGAGTTGGAGCAAGGCTTCATGAAGGCTTCTGTCTTTGAAGATGGAAAGGAAAATGCCGATGGAGTTACTATTGAAGAACATGGATTTGCAAATCCTGGTGCAGCATGGGAAGGAGATTATTCTGATCCAAATAATGGTGGTACTTGGGATTAATTTAAAAAGAGTGAATTATGAAGAAAGTATGTTATTTAGGTATAGCTTTGGCCGCATGCCTGAGCAGTTGCTCAGACGATAGTTTGGACAACGGAAAGACCGTTGTAAATCCTGTACAGACAGGAGATGAGATTATTTTCGGTTCTTCTCTGTCGGATAATGCTAATATGATAGAATCAAGAACTGTGTATGGGGATCGTACTGAGACTGGTGTACCGGTGTATTGGGAAGATGATGGTAGTGATACGATTGCTATTTTCTGTAATCAGGCATCACAACCTGCCAATCATTTGGTTCATTATAAAGTAATGCCGGAAACTGAAGATTTAAATAAAGATGGAAAACCTGATAAACATCAGGCGCATTCTGTGACAAAAGTAAGTACAGCAGAGGCCGGATTGCAATGGGGTGATCCGGATACAGAGCATCGATTTTATGCCTTCTATCCAGCTAGTGCTGTGAAAGGTTCTACCGAAGAAAATGCTACGGGCCAAATAACTGCCAATATTCCTGTAACGCAACAAGTTCAGGAATGGAGAGAAGGCACTTTTGATACTTCAGATCCTGACTTTAAGAATAAAAAAGTTTATTTTGGACTTCCTAATATGGATTATGCTTATATGTATGCCTATCAGGCTGTCACTCCTTCAAAAGTATCAAAAGATGAAGCTATTGACCTGAATTTTAAAAATCTGGTAACTGTATTGGATATTACTGTGCAGGGACCTACGTCAGGTACAGCAACCATCACGAATATTAATGTAGATGCGATAGATGGTGAAAAACCTATTCTTACAGGTGATTTTACATGTAATATCCGAAACGCAAGTACAGGAGCAACAGCGACTTGTACTCCTGTAGGTTCGTTCAATGAGGAGCGCGGTCGCATTTCTATTCCTTGTTATGATAAAAAAACAGGTCGGTTCATTCAGCTTGGCCAAGAGGAATTGTTGAATGTAAAAGCCTATATCATTCCACAAAATATAGGGAATACAGTAACAAGGAGTACACTTCGTGTGACGGTATCTATGTTGAATGGTGCGCCTTGCAGAAAGACATTGAATACAGCCGATGTTACTCCGCAGAAGATTAACCGTGTTATTCTTCCTAAATTGGAGGTTGGTGGCACTAACTACTGGATGAGTTCACTCGATCCCAATATCTATGTGTCTGAGCTTTCCATACCGGGTAGTAAGTTCTCTATATTGTCAAAAGCGAATCGCGCAAGCAGAGTTTATCAGAATTACGATATTGATAAGCAGTTTGAAGATGGTGTCCGTGCGTTTATATTCCAGACAGCAACAAATAGTAAAGATTTGGGTGCAAATTATGATAATCTTTATGTTGTCTGTGAAGATAAGAGTAGAAATGTGATGACATTAAGTCAGGCCATTAAAAAAATTGCATCTTATCTTGATGTCTGTGAACAAAATGGTAAAACTAATGAGTTTGCTTTTGTTATGTTAACTTATTCATCAGGCGATATTCCTTGGTTAGATAATCCTCAAGGATATGATAATGAACAGTATTGGATTGATAAACTACGTGAGGAAGTCAATAGTATAGCTGATGATGAAGCTAATCGTATTTATACCGGGGAGATAACCCCGAATACAACAATTAATGATGTTAAGGGTAAAATTATTTTGAAAGCCAATTACAATTCAAAAGACATGATTTCTCGGTATGGCACGACAACAGCTCCAATCATGTTTACATGGTGGAAAGGTGCTTATGGTCCTGAGCTATCGGAGGGAGTATATTATCAAGAAGTAAATAATGGTATGCCTATGGATTGGGGAGCTCCTGTATGGTATGAAAACTCAAATGCTGCTTTAAGATGGTATTATCAGGAAGTAACAAGTGTGGGAAGTGGTCAGGAAGCTACTACTCAGGAAAAGAAGGAGAGTATTCAGAATTTGTTCCGTAAGAGTGTGGATTTGTATAAGAATGATACTTCTCATAAGACATGGTTTATGAACGACCTCGGTGGATATTATTCTGATAGTGGTGATATAAAGGGCAGAGGTACAGGTATTGAGGCTTTGGCTATTGATATGAACCAGATGGGAGTTGATGAATTGCAAGACCGTACTGAAAATGCAGGACTGGGTTTGGTATTCATGAACTTTGCCGATAAGCAGTCTAATTCTGGTGCTAGGTATAAGAGCGACTGGCTGATTCAAACTCTTATCGATAACAACTTCAAGTTTGCATTGCGCAAGAAGGGTTCAACAACAACCACAACTTCTTACAATGCCAGCTATAAGACGGGTGTCAATGCCATAGGTTGGGATAAATAATTTTTGTTTGGGATTCTTCACGGCATTGGTGCTGTGAAGAATCCTACAAAAAATATAGGCTGATAGATGAAAAGCAATATAGCAGTTTATGCAATATTATCTTGTAGTGTATGGGGGCTGACTGCCTGTCAGGAGGATTCTTTTGAGCAACACACTGCAAAGGGAAATGTCACAATCCTTGCCCGTATGAGTGGGGAAGGAATGCAGACTCGTACCTGTGTGGACAGTTCGTCGCCCGAAGGAATGACAGGTATCTTGTGGTCACCGAAAGATACAATTGGCGTATATGGGGATAAAGGAACCAAGAATGCCTTGTTCGAAGCAACCAATACCGGAAATGTGGCAGAAGCCGAATTTAACGGTACGATGGCGGGTGGAGAGTTTCCTACGTATGCCTATTATCCGTATAGTATGGAGAATGCGACAGCTGAAGTTACAGCTTTGAAAGGTAACCTAAAGCTGGTGCAGACATTCGATATGGCTACCGGAAAACTGGAAAGTGACTATAAGGTGGGTGAGCCTACGTTTAAAACCTATGAAGGACGGTACGAATTTGAATTTGAGCACTTGTTTTCATTGTTGAAGTTCGACATTAATGCTTCGGGCACAGCCTTGGAAGGAGATAATCTGGAAAGTATCATTTTGACATTGCCTGACGGTCGCAGACTGGGAGGTGAGTTTACTTTTGATGCTACATCGAAGAATGTCAGTTGGTCTTCTGCTTCAGTAGGAACCAATGTGTTGACGATGAAATGGGCCGATACTCCTGCACTTGACAATGGAAAAGATTATACGGGTTATATCACTTGTGCACCGGATATCCGGACGGGAGATGAAATAAAAATTACGATTCTGACCCGTCAGTTCAAGGCTGAGTTTACACGTCAGGCCTTGGTGGATTTTGCTGCGAACACTTGTTATACATTCCCGCTTACTTTGGAGAATTATAAGAATGACATGGTGGTAACCAACCGGCCAGTGTTTACTTCTTTCTCCTTTGAAGCGAAAAACAACAGCGGCAAGATTCTGGACAAGAAGTTGGTTTACGAGGCGGGTGTAACACGTCCGGTTGACAATCTGGCCGAAATGTTGACGATTGAAAACAATGTGATTTCAGGTTGCATTCCTTATTTATATGATTTTAAGTTAAAACCGACATTCTCAGTAAATGAGGGATTGACCGTAAGCGTAAATGGGCTTGAACAGAGTAGTGGAACTAGCATACAGGATTTTAGTAATCCAGTGGTGTATACGGTTTCTAACGGTACGGAAAGTTGCGATTACACAGTGAAGGTCACCAATTCTGGTCTTCCTGTTGTCGTGTTGGCACAGAGTGGCGGCGGCACAGTGGAATGGGCAGAAGCGGGCATTAATGTGCGTGAAAAGGATGCCGACTGGGTAGAGACAGATAAAATGACCGTATATAAGGCAGATGGTTCTACCGATGTGGAGGAAACGGCGTGTGGCATACGCCTGCGCGGAAACTCTACACAGGAATTTCCTAAAAAACCGTTTGCTATTAAGCTGGCAAGCAAGGCGAAGGTGTTGGGCATGCCTAAACACAAACGTTGGGTATTGCTGGCTAACTGGATGGATCGTACGATGTTGCGTAATGCGGTTGCTTTTGAAGTAGCGCATCAGACAGAGAATGCTTTTGCCGATGGAATCGGTTGGAATCCTCACGGATATAATGTGGAAGTGATTATGGACGGTCGGCACGTAGGAAATTATTATCTGTGTGAGCAGATAAAGATTGACGGTGATCGTGTCAATATTCAGGACTGCTATGAAGACGTGTTGGAGGAGAATCCGAACCCAACGGTGGCTGATTGTGGTTATCTGCTTGAATTTGATGACAATTACGATGAGGTGAATAAATTTCATACGGGTCGTGGTTTGCCATGCATGTTCAAAGATATAGTTTCGGATGAATTGTTTGATGCCGTAAAGGCAAGAATAGAAGGCATCGAGGCTAATCTGGAAGCAGGTAATTATGACGCTGCCTATAATGATTTGGATATTCACTCAGTGATAGACTATTTCTTTATACAGGAATTGGCTTTTAATGATGAGTATAAGCATCCTAAAAGCGTTTACATGTATATAGATGGGCTGGGTAAGTTGACGGCAGGTCCGGTTTGGGACTTTGACTGGCAAACCTTTGTGAACTATGATAATGTGGAAGCAATGATAAATAAATATGGTTGTGACACTTATCGTTGTCGGAAAGGAGATGAATGGCTGTATGGCGCATCGAAACTTGCGGAAAAACCGACATGGCCATGGCAAGATTATGACTACGAGAATGACAAGCCTTATATGTGGTATCCGCTCTTGTTTAAGGATGCGAATTTCCGTCAGGCTGTACAGGAACGATGGACGATAATCTATCCAGCTCTATTGACTGTAGAATCCAAAATAGAAGAATTGGCAGACCAAAATCGTTTGTCTGATACTTTCAATTCAGTTATGTGGCCCCAGATTCAGGTGAAATCATCCGGTACGGCTGCATTTAACGGCGATGAAGAGATGACTTTCGATGAAGCGGTTGCATCCATGAAGCAGGCTTATCGTGAACGCCTGAACTGGATGAATACGAATATCATGAATGGGAGTTTTGTAATAGATGCCGAATGATTTAACTATTAATTAATATCAATATTATGATGAAAAAGACAATCTTTGCAGCTCTTGCTTTGGCAGCTGCAGGTTCTGCTTTCGCGCAGACGGAGCAGACCACACAAAATGGTGATTTCACAGAAACAGTGGAATACAGCAACGACAAATACAAAGTGGAGACCAACGGCTTCTGGGACAACTGGTTTATCAGTGCAGGAGTAGGCGGTCAGGTTTACTTCGGTGACCATGACAGACAGCGCAAGTTCGGTGAACGTATCTCTCCGGCCCTGGATATCGCAGTAGGAAAATGGTTTACTCCGGGCATCGGCGTACGCTTGATGTACACGGGCCTTTCTCTGAAGGGTGCTACTCAGTATGGACCTGATGAAATTTATTCTAATGGTCAGCATATTGAAGGGAAATGGGAAACAGCTTGGCTGAACGAACAGAAGTTCAAGTTCTTCAACTTCCATGCAGACGTGCTGTTCAATCTGTCGAACATCCTTTACGGCTACAAGGAAACGCGTGTGTACAACTGTAGTCCTTACTTCGGTCTGGGCTTGGGTAGAGTAACCAGCAAACCGAAGAATTCGGAAGTGATGGCGCACCTGGGTATCATGAACTCTTTCCGCTTGAGTTCGGCTTTGGACCTGAACCTGGATTTGAGAGGAACCATCACGGGTGACCAGTTTGACGGTGAAATGGGTGGAAAAGGCAGTGAAGGTATGTTTGCTGCCACAGTGGGTCTGACCTACAAGTTCAAACGTCGCGGCTGGGACAAGAGCAAGACGGTGGTTCGCACGAATGTGGGCGAAATCAACTCTCTGCGCGACCAGCTGAACCGTGCAAATGCGGAGAACGAACGTCTGCGCAATGCCATCGACGCCAGCAACCAGAAACCTCAGGAAGTGACGAAGACGGTTGCTTCGAACCTGGTTATCTTCCGTATCGGCAAGTCTAAACTGTCAAACGAAGCGCGTGCGAACCTGGGCTTGCTTGCAGAAGCCATCAAGGCAGCCGACAGCAAGGCCGTTTACACGATTACAGGTTATGCAGATGCGGGCACCGGCAGCAAGAAGCTGAACGAACGCCTGAGCAAGAAACGTGCGGAAGCCGTTTACGACTGCTTGGTTAACGAGTTCGGCGTATCTGCTTCTCAGTTGCGTGTGGACTACAAGGGTGGTGTAGACAACATGTTCTACGACGATCCTCGTCTGAGCCGTGCGGTAATTACACGTGCTGAATAATTCCTTAGAAGGATAATAAAACACAGGAAGTGGTGCTCAATTTGATTGGGTGCCACTTTTTTTATGCGTATAGGATGGCACGGGCAGACTGGTGTTCAGCTTGCAGATTCGAAAAAAAACGTTGTTCCCTTTGATTTATTAACGAATCCAGTAGGTTTTGTAAAAAAAATTATATATTTGCAATGATTGCGATTAGCTATTACTATTGAAAGAAGTATTACTACTGAAAAACGGTATTACTATTACTATTGAAAACGATAAACTAGTAAAGACATGGGGGCTTTATTTCAAATTGTTGCCTATTCGATAGGTAACCTGTTTTTAGGTATTCTATTGACTGTGGTAGGAGTCATTCTGCTGTTTGTACTGATACAATCCTGGTATCGGAACAGTACCTTTACGCCTGTAAGTTACATTGTGGGAGGAATCTTGTTTCTTTTCCTTTCTTTTCAGTCTATCTTACTCTGCGGGGCTGTGACCATCAAATCTTATAGTGAGGATGTGGAAGGTGCAATCAACAGCTGGGTAGCGGAGGTGCCTTCTGACATTCCTTTTAATCAGGAGGACAGTCAGCATGTGCTGGAACAGATTACGGAGGAATGGCCGCTGGTGGGATATTTTGTGGGAGGTGCCGATTTCACGGGACATACTTCCGTTACTATCGCACAGGCTATGGCCGAGGAACTCCGTTCGTTCATGAATTACTTTATCCTCCGCCGTGTGGGCTGGAGCCTGCTCTTCATTGTCTGTGGAGTAGTAATCGTAATCAAGTCGATGGAGCGTGTTTCCCGCAGACGTTATTCCAGCACACGGAGTATGGCTACAGGCAGCAGCAGGAGAAGACGTTATGATGATTAATATATAAACTAAAACTCAATTATTTATGGCAAATCATTTAGTTATCGGACTGGGCGGAACAGGAGGCTCTGTCTTGCGGGCTCTGCGTAAACGTATTTATGAAGAGTTTCGTTCAAATGACCCGAAAGGAAGTGCGAATATAGAATATCTTTATGTGGATTCCAGTCTGGCGGATTTGAATAATGAAGAAGACTGGCAGACGTTGGGCGTATCCGTACAGCTCTCTCCGTCGCAGCGCTTATCCATTAACGGGATTGGTTCGGGGGTATTAAGCAATCTGGATCAGTATCCGGGTATCAATGCGTTTATCAACCGGAAGGATGAAGCGATGCTGAAAGAGGGTATCGGTGCGATTATCAGTGAGGGTATCGGGGGACAACGCCGTCGTTTCGGACGCATGCTGATAGCGAACAACATGTGTGGCTTGCCACAGAATACATTTGTAGGACAGGTGCATGCCCGTGTGCGTGCCTTGAAGGAAAAGGAGGATGTGGACGATGTGACGTTCCATATTTGTGCGGGCCTGGGTGGTGGAACAGGTTCTGGTTCCATCGTGGATGCCGTGGCACAAATCCGGAATGAATTCCAGCGTACGGGCGACGACCGTTCGAAGTTCAAGATACAGCTTTATCTGTATGTGCCGGAAAAAATTATCCAGATTCCGGGGGGAGAAGACAGCAACCGTTACTATCAGCCCAATGGGTATGCGGCATTGCTGGAACTGAATGCCATGTCGGTGGGAAGATATTATCCTACGGATGTGAAAGGAAATACGGATGAATATGGCAATGTGCGCCGCCTGTTGAAAGGTCAGGATGCGTTCGACATGGCTTATCTTTATACGAACGTGAATGAAGCGGGAAAAGAGGTGAACCTGCAAAAAGTGCTTCCTGGCATTGTGGGGGACTTCCTGTTCCAGAAGATTGTGGCATCTTCCATGCAGAACAGTGGGAAGATGGCTCGTTTGGAAAGCAATGAGAACAACGGACTGTTGCCGGAAAACAATGAGACGGGTGAACCGGTCCGCAGCCGCAAATTCATGACGTTTGGCGTGAAGCGTATCGAGTATCCGGAAACGGAAGTGGTGGAATATGGTGCGTATAACTTTGCACGTCAGGCTTCCATGCAGATGTTGTATGGCTTGTGGGACGAGGCCCGCGGTTACATCGAGTGTACGGAAGACATGGTGGGCAAGTCGTTTGTGCACGACGTGGACAAGGAGGCAGAGAAAGAGGCCAACCTGCTGACGGATGACTACCTGATGCTGAGCAAACCGTTGCCTTCCATCGAGAAGCATGTGACCAACTGGAAGCCGATTGTGCAGGGATGGGAATTCTATGTGGACCGTTACAAGCAGGATGTGCAGGCTGAATGCCAGAAGAAGGAATGGTATGAAGAGTTTAACCAGCTCTGTGAGAAGTTCTTCGACTCTATGTATCGGGGCTGTGGCGTGAAGAAGTTCTACTTCGATTATGAAAGCCAGATTCCTGGATTCGCCGAGGAAATCTGCCGCCGCATCGAGAATAATTTGTTTGCCAAGTGGAAGAACGGCGAAATGTCTATCATTGAAGTACACAAGTACATTTCTGTGCTGATTGACAAGTGTACCGAACGGGTGGAAGGTTTCAAGAACAAGATTACCAAACGTACTACTTATTTGAACGAGGACCTGGCCAGTCAGTTGGAGCAAATCCGCAATGACTGGAACAACATCGGCTGGCTGAGGGATGCCATTACGAATGCCTCGGTAAAGACTTTTGGACGTTTTGCTGATGCCAAGCGGGAACAGCTCACCGTGGCTACCACTGTGGCTGCCTATAGTTATGCGGTGAAGCTGATGTCGGAAATCATCAACATGCTGACGCTGCTGAACAACAACAGCGTGGAACCTTTCATGAAGGTGCTGACCGATTTTGCCGACAACATGAAGAAGCAGGCGGAAGAGAAATGTAAGTTGAGCGACCTGGAAGGGGGCAGCATGAACAGTGAGGTGGTCAAGGAATACGATCCGAAACTGGTGCGTGACACCGTGCATGGATTCCTGAAGAACCAGGCCAACCAGAAGGCGTATGCCAGCAGCCTGCGGGCCAGCATCGTAGAATCAATGGGAACGACCAATGTGGGATTTGCCAGCCTGAGCAAGAAAATCAATGTCAGTGCCTTGCAGGAGATTACGCTGAAGATTTGCATTGAAAGCGCACGGAAGGAAATGGATGAATATTCAATGAAAAATGCCAACCAGCGTCTGGTGAATGTCAACATCTTGGACAAGCTGCGGAATACGGATTGCAGTACGCCGGATAAACGCAAGCGTTTTGTGAAGGAAATCTACAATGCGGCGCAGAGTTTCTTGCCGTTCAATGGCTCTGAAGAGGGAAAAGGAAGCCCTGAAACAGCGGCTAACCATCAGAAGATGATTCAGCTTTCGTTGCCGTTGTATGAAGACGATGACGCATTCCGCAATGAATTTATCAAGGATTTCGGCGAGAGTGGAAAAATCCCGTTCAACAAGGACAACGATGTGTCGGTCAACTTTAAGAGCAACCAGATTGTGGTGGTGACGGCACACAGCGGATTCCCGTTGCGGTATGTAGACAATGTGCGGGTGCTGAAAGAGAAATACGATGTGCTGGTGCGCAACGAGGTGAACCGCATGGTTGTTCACACGGAATCGTTCTCCAAACCGTTGCCTGAACTGTTTGCACTGGATGCCGGCGACCTGAAGAAACGTTTACGCCCGGTAATCTTGCTGGCTTATACGCTTGAGGGTATTCTGGTGGAACGTGAGGACGTGGAGACCGGGGAAAAGACTTTGGCTTTTGCCGGTGAGAAGAACCGGATGGGACGTGTGAGCCGTTGGATTCCGGTGGGCAATGACATGATAGAAACCTTGAACGAGTTGTGCAAAATGACTCGCGCGATGGATGCGGATGCTCTGAAGAAGGCTGTACAGGCTGAACTGGATACCAACTACAAGCACATTGAAAAGAAGAACCAGCTGATGCTGAAGATGGGAGAGACACTTGACAATGTGTTGTTGCCACTGGTAGGCGGAAATGAGAACAATGTGGAATTTGTGGCATTCAACAGGGCTGCAGAGAAATTGTGTGACAATGATTTGAAAATAGACTAAAAAAGAAAATATTATGGCAAAGAAAATTGGTATTTGCAGAAACATCGATTGTGATAACTACAAGAAAACGATAGAAGTTGAACCGGGAGGTGAGTTTGAGTGTCCGTTGTGTCATCAACCCTTGCAGGAAGCTGAAGGGGGGAGAAAAAGAAAGGTTAAAGACGAGGACGACGGCGGCGATAAAAAACCGTGGATGATTATTGGAGGCATTGTGGTCGTGGCAGCTTTGGCTGGTGGGGGCTATTATTTCATGGGAAATAACCCTAAAGACAAAGTCAATGTTCCAGTAGTTGACTCCACCGCTGTCGATGTACAGAAGGAGAAAGTGCCGGCTGAGGACACGGTGCAGATTGACTCATCGGAATTGGATGTGCCTCCGGTAGAAGAAGCGACAGAAGAGCCCAAGAAGAAAGACCCGACACCAGTGTTAATCAACGGTCGGGGAACTGTCGATCTGGGCTATGCGACTTATACCGGCGACTTGAAGAATGGCAAACCGCACGGATATGGCAAACTGACGTATAAGACCAGCCGGAAGATTGTGTCTTCGAAAGATTTCGTGGCAAATCCGGGTGATACCTTTGAAGGCGAGTTCCGCGATGGAAAAATCAGTGGTCTCGGTTACTGGAAACATGATGGTAATGAAACGGCTGTGAAACCATGAAACGACGTTTCCACATCGCATGGATGATGATAGCGGCGGCAGCATTTGTCTTTAGAATGAATGCGGCTCCGCTGTTTCATACTCGTTGCCTGGAAACTCTCTCAAAATCCCTGCAACTGGAGTTGCCTGATAGTATGGGGGAGAATGTGGACAATGATTCTACCTGGCATTTTTCGGGTAAGCCTTTGCGGGTGCGGACCAATATGTATGGAGATGTGTCACACATCGGATATAAGCTATTTGACAGTCAGTGGGCGGCTGCGTATGCAGCTCGTCCGCTGCTTGATTTCCTGGAACGTTATGCACTGGAACTGGATGTGCCTCGTAAAGGAGTGGATAAGGCCGAGGAGGCTGCCCGGAAACCTGTCACGTTTGTAAAGGGGAATTTGTCTATGTTGCGCAACCGGACACCGCAAACGAACTGTGTCATTAATGAGGTGGAACGCCGGCGTTACACCGTGGAATGGGAGGAAGGCAACCAGCAGGTTTGCCTGATTGTTCCTGCGGACTATCAACTTTTCATGGGGGCCGATGCGGTGGAACTGGAACAGATTTTTGAGCGGGACGTGAAACGGATGAGGGCCGCATTGCCGGGTGCTGCGTTGCCTGTTTCCTGGGAAGATGGAAACCGGTCGCGTGCGGATAGTATCTTGATTGTCAGCAAGGGATGTTACCTGAGCGACCAGATACGTTCCGACCTTTATTTGTATGCGACGCCGCAGGATACTCTTCTGCTGGCAGACACACTGAGACCTGTGCAGACGGTGAATAACATCCTGCTGACAGGGTATTTTGACAGGGAAATTCCGTTGCAGCTCACCGTTGACAAGTATGGCTACTTGAAATCGGAGATGGAAATAGCCTTGCAACAGTTGCTGGCTTATTGCCGGATGGAAAACTGCATGCTTTTCTTAGGGATAAAGAACCGCACTTCAGACTTGCTTTCTGTCACCCTTTTTGCCGTAAACATGAAGATGGCTTATAGCCATACCATCAGTCTGGAGTTTCCTTTTGGCATTTTGAGAGGAACGCAAGAGAAAATAAAAGGAAGGATTTATGTGTATACTCCTTTGCAGAATATAACAGAGAAATTTTTTATTAACGACATAAAAAAGAATTGACCGTGAACATGAGATTTTTATTCACTTTTGTACTGGCTTGTCTGCCTCTTCTCTCTTTGTGTGCGGATAATGTGGACGATGTGAAGAAGCAGATTAATAAGATAAAAAAGGATAATCAGTACATTTATGCAGAGTCGACTGCTCCTACAGAGGCCGATGCACGCAGCTATGCTGAAAGCAAGTTGTATGAGGAGGTGAATGAGTGGGTGGCGACACGAAGGAGATTGAAGAAAAGTACGAACCTGATTGTAAACAACCGGAAAGAGCTGTGGACCATGTTGTCGATGCCTCGCGGAAACAACATGTACCGTTCGTTTATTTATGTGAAGAAAAGTGACATTCTTCCCACGGAGAATGGGGTAGTGATAGCGAATACGTCTCTTACTCCGGGGGCAAAGTCGGTGGTAGAACCGGTAAAGAAAGAGGTGAAGGAACCGGTCGTGGAAGTGGCAGAAGGCACTGTGAAAGAGGCAGCAGCAGAAAAACTGCAACTGCCGGAAGTCATCCACCAAATTGCGGCATGCACGAAATACGGGGATATGGCGGATAAGGTGAAGCAGATGAAAGCGGATGGCCGGATTAAGGACTATGCGCGCTATGCCTCACTTGTCAACCCGGATAAATGTTATCTGGTGATTTATAACCGTGAAGGAAAAGTGGTGGCTGTGTTGACGCCGGGACCTGATCGCCGGAATGTGAAAACTGGTCAGGCAGACGGGGTAAAGAATTACAGTGGTTGTGGAGCCATTGGACTTGAATTGTAATAGGAACAATAATTTATGGATATGAGAAGAAGATTTATATGTGTGTTTATAGCGCTTGTTTCCATGTGGGTGTGGGGCGCAGGTCAGATGAAGGCGGTTACTGTCACATTGACCATTGATGAAGGGGTGGATCGTCCGCTTGCTTTAAGTCGGGCTGAGCATAACCTGGGTGTGATTTTGACAGAAATCAATCGTGCGCAACAGGCGAAATCCATCCTGACAACGAAGAATTTTTCAATGGATGATTTCTCACTGAAATCGTTGCTCAGGTTGTGGGCCGTGACTCCGTTTTATTGTGATGATGAAGAAGTGGTGGAACGTTGTTGGATATTCAAGAATGGAACCATGATGGTGAGTCATATTCCTTTGATTATTACTCCGGAAGGTGAGGACTTTGGGGTCGGAACTTATCAGGAGGCTGTAGTGGAATTTGACAATAAGGGAAATATCACTGATTTCCGTCTGGCCTTGGATGCGCATACTGCCGAGAGCATGGAACGCTGCGGAAGTGTGGTGGAAAAGGAAAAGCAGATGATTATCATGCAGTATATCGAACGTTTCCGTACGGCTTATAACCAGCGTGACTCGAATTACATTGAAAAAATCTTCAGTGACGATGCCTTGATTATCACAGGAAAGGTGGTGACTACCCGCAGCAATAGTGATATGGGAGGCTTGAAGCAGAAGGTGGAATACACCAAGCAGACCAAGCAGCAATATCTCCGGAATCTGAAGCGTGCTTTCAGACGTAACAAGTGGATTGATGTGAAGTTCAGTGAAATTGGCGAGCATGGAGAAGAAGGCGGATGTGCCGGTATCACACGCTCTACGGTGGACAAAACGAAATATGGCGTGCGTTTGCGTCAGGAATGGAATTCCAGCAATTACAGTGATGAGGGCTATCTGTTCCTGTTGTGGGAGTTTCCTGAAGATGGCAGAGATCCGATTATCCATGTACGTACCTGGCAACCTGAATGGGTGGGCGGTGTACGCCAGCAGCCGGATGACGACATCTCTACATTGGGGGCATTTGACTTGTAATCAGAAGGTCTAATCACGGAATTGTATGGATGCAATGAAAAAATTATTTTTGTTTTTGTGGATGATGGTCATTCTGCTGCCTCTGGGAGCGCAGGAGCAATACATCTCGAAAGGCCGTTATACTCCGGAAGACCGTTTTGAGGATCTTGGGGGCGGAGGAGGAATCCTGCTCTTGTCGAAGCACAGGGATCTGGTGGTTACTTTAACGAATGTAGAACCCGGGAAATTTAAGGTGACTCCGAATGGCGAACGTCCGGACGGGTATTATGAATATATAGTTTCCATTCATCCGGGTAGTACCCGTACGCCGAAACTGGAAATCAGCCGGAGAGGAAGTGTGTATAAAACGGAAATCGTGCAGACTACGAAGCCGGACTTCCTGATGGCTTATAAAGTGGAAGAGGTGGCCAATCCTATCCGTATGGATGAACAGACGATGGCCAACGATACTTCCATGGACCCTCTCGCAGCTATATTGGAGTTTACGACTTCCATACAGAATTTGCAGGTGGACTTCCTGCCTGAACTGGGGGCCACGGTAGAAAGGGAGAAAAGTGCAGCCGACCCGAATATCGTCATCATTCGTGCCAAGATATCCATTGCCGTGCTGGATGAAGCCAGGAAGCGTATGGAGGAACTTCGCGAACAATGCAGGGTGCAGGACGTGAAGACGAGTGTGGGAGAACAGCCTCAGGAAGAATGGGATAAACTGGACAGCCTGGAAAATGAGTTGAGAGAGATGGAAACTCATTATGCGATGCTGACAACGGTCAATCTTTATACGGACGGCAGTAACCGGTTGAGCATTGACATCAGCGGACTGGAGGGACGTATGATGAAATGTTATGCGGTGCTTCCGGTGGTGATTGAAAAGAATGTGTATGTGACGGAATGCAGTGCTTTTATGAGTGAGGCCGCCCGACTGTTCGGAATGCGTCAGTACAAAGCGGCGCGTGCGGCTTATGAAGATGCCTGGAACGCTAAAGATGTGGTGCCTACGCTGCGTCCTGCCATCCGTGAATCAATTGCTCAGTGCGACAGTTGTCTTTTGTATGAACATGTAGCCTCTGGGGCTATTAAGGAGATTGCCCGACTGAAGAAAAGTGGAAATGCAACGCAGGAAGAGGTGGCTCGTTTTGCTTCGGCGGCAGTGGAATTTATGGAGATGGCGAATGCATATAACCCTTGTGATTTTTATGCTGACCGGATTGAGCGGATGAAAAAACTGCTGGTGGGTTTGCCTTTGAAGGTGAAGTTTACGGTGGTGGAATGGAAAACGCTGAGTGAAGGTGAATATATTCCAGGGGTGGAAGTATGGGCTTACAAAGGAGACGCTTCGGTTTCTTCGCAAACTTTTTCTTCCGATAAGAGATTTAAGAACATCGTGGAGAAAGAGGGAGCGAATTATGTGCAGGTGGGTACCTCTGGAGAAGGAGGCATTGTAGAAATCGAATTGAACCGTGCCGATTTGCCGAAAGGACTTTTGTTTCGTCCGAAAGAAGACAGCGGGATAAAAATGAAGTATCTGACGGTAAATGAGCTGATGCATCAGGCCAAGGGAACTTATATGGAAAAGCAGTTTCGCTTGAAAATGTATAAAAAATAGATCTATTACTAAAAAAACGTATGGTTATGAAGAAAACATTATTTAAAGGGGCATTGTTGGCTTTTTCTGTCATGTTTCTTGCAACGACAGAGGTTTCTGCACAAGGATTTTTTAAGAAGTTGAAGGAAGCGGCAGAGAAAGTTGAATCTGTGACTAAAACAGCCAATGCCCTGATGGGGGGGACCTCTACGGAGGGGCAGACTTCGGATGGACAGACTTCGGAGTCTGACAGCATTTCCACTCAAGAGTTTTTGGCAAATGTTCCTTCTTATTCAGTCAAGAAGGTGATTGAAACGGACTCTCTGGGCAATGCAATTACCAATGAAGACGGTACCACTCGTTATAAGTATCTGTTAATCGACAAGAATGGAAATGTCTGTGCGGTCAATACGGCAAAGAAACATTTGAATTCGGCGTTGAAATCGGGGGCATTTATTTTGCTGAAAGTTGGCGGTGGTGCCACAGCGGGAGCTTTGCTGGGTAAAAAAGTTGGCGGTTCCAAAAAGAGTGCCTGGATTGGTGCCGGAATTGGTGCGGCAGCAGGTATGCTGGCTTCTGCGAATGATATCAAGGAGGTAAAGGAACAGGTAAAATTGATGAAGGAATGCAAGAGAGTATTAAGTGCCTATCAGACCACGTTTACCGAAGAAGGGTTGCCTATCGATGCGGCAGCCGATTTGTCGAATGTGGAGGGCATTAATTTTGCAGAGTGTGAAGAAATCACGAAAAGTGCAGCCGATGTGAAAGCACAGCTTTTGGCTTCTAAGTTGGAAGGAGATACATTGGATGATGTAGAGATTCCGGATGACCTGAATGTGTGACCAAGAAAGAATTGGAACAAATAATAAGGAGACGTTTTTTTCGAGTGTCTGATAATCAGAGGCTGGAATAAAGACGTCTCTTTATTTTTTATTCAAAAAGAGGTAAAACTCGCCCGTAAGGTTTAAAATGTGTCGTATAACACTTATCTTTGGCGGAAAATTCAGAAAAAATGATTGATACAGAATATTTGAAGCATTTTGAAGAGAGATTGCAGCAGAATTTGTTGCATTTGTGTACAACAGATGGAGTGCTCGACGGTACGTTGCTGGCTACGGAGGACTTAGATAAACGCTGGCATGACCTGGCACCGGAATACGTGGCCGATGCCGTGGAGCAGATTCATGATTATCCTACGGTGTCGGTAGCTTGGGCGGCTTACCTGGGACTGGGGGTAGCCTGTCACTGGGATGAGGACTGGGAGGCTTGCATGCAGGCCACTTACAAGTCGTATTACGGAGAGCAGGGATTTGATGACATGGACGAGCACATCGTACACGACCTGCTGGGTCTGCCGCTCGACGGGGTGGAGGCCAAGCATTTGGAGAGCGTGATTCGCCGCTGTGCGCAGTATGCTGTAGACGCGATTCGTCACGAGCAGATTGAGCCGCAAAGTCCGCGGGCTTTTCACGTGTTTGCCCGTGCCTGCCGGACGATGTTCCGTATAGGGGCAGCTATTGAACTGAAACGTTTGGGCTACAAGTTTGAGAAAGTACAAATCAGGCAAGTGCCGGGAGGATTGCCAGCCTGAGATTTCCGTTTCAAATTCTCTTATGGTTTGCTGGAAGTATGGCGGCAAATAACGTACCGTCCAAGGTGTAAGGTTACAAAATTTCTCTGGCAATCCACGCGCAGGCTTCTGCATCGGCCAAAGCATGGTGATGTTGTTTCAAGTCGTATCCGCAGAGGGCGGCCACGGTGTGCAGCTGGTGGTTCTCTGCCCACGGGAAAGCGCGACGGGAGGGCCCCAGCGTATCATAGAAATCATAGTCGGGATAATCCATCTGGTAGACCCGGAAGGCAGCTTTCAGGCAGTTCTCGTCGAACGCCTTGTTGTGGGCCACGAGGGGGAGTCCCTCAATTAGCGGGGCTACCTGTGCCCATACTTGGCTGAATACGGGCGCATCGTCGGTATCCTCGCGGGTGAGTCCGTGCACCTGTGTGCAGAAACGGCTGTAGTAGTTGGGCTCCGGTTGGATGAGTGAGTAGAACGTGTCGGTGATTTCTCCGTGGCGTACCACTACCACACCCACACTGCATACCGAGCTGCGTACCCCGTTGGCGGTCTCAAAATCGATGGCGGCAAAATTTTCCATGGTATGTCTTACTTTTCCTGTTCTACCTTCACTTCCTGAATGTTCCGCAGCTCGTCACTGAAATTCACTCCAATCCGGTAGACCGTGCGGCTGTCCTTGGCAAAAGGAGCGGCATAGCCTTTCTCCCGGATCTGTGCGAGTGCCTCGTCCGCGCTGCCGTTCAGCTTGAATTCCATGACGTACACGTAGTCCTGCGTCTGGAGCACTAGGTCAATCCGTCCGCGGCTTGTGTGGTATTCCACCTGCACGTAGAAGCCCATCAGCTTGAAGATGATGTACAGGATGTTCTGATAGTGCACCTCGCGGTCGCGGGCCAGCTCGTAAGGAATGTCGGCAAACATCGTCTTCAGGCGGTCGAAGAAATCGTCCACCTTGCCCGCCATCACTTCCTCCACGAAGCACTGAATCTGGTAGGGCGACTTGCTCACGCTCACCGACGCATAGTTGGGCAGCAGGAACTTGAAGAAGCCCTGTTCCACTTCCCGGTTGGGGAAGCCCAGGGTGTAGTTCTCGAACATCTTGTTGTAGCCCTTGATGGTGAGGTAGCCGCTCTGGTAGATGACCGGAATCGGGTCGGTGGAGGCCGTGTCGATGCTGTCCAGCACCGGCTGGCTGGTGACGATGTGTTCCAAATCCTCTATCGGATAATGGTGGAGCTTGAGCAGCTCGACGAGGTAGGTGGGCGTGCCCGTCTCAAACCAGTAGCTGCCGAACTTTTTCTTCGCAAAAGTATTCAGCAGGCTGAACGGATTGTACATGCCCACGGCATTTTCCGTGAAATGGTAACCGTCGTAATTGGCTTTCAGTTCCGCACAGGTCTCTTCATAGGCCAGGCCCGTAGCCGTGGCCAGGGCGTGAATGTCTTCTTCAAAATACGCATGCACTTCCTTCTCGCTGATGCCGCAGATTTCCACATAGCGGTCGTCCATGGAGATGTCCATCAGGTTGTTCAAATCGCTGAACACGCTGACCTTTCCGAACTTGGTCACTCCCGTCAGCAGGGCGAAGCGGATGCAGCCGTCCATGGACTTCAACGCCCCGTAGAACGCCTTCAGGGTGCTGCGGTACTCGTTCTGCAAGGCTTCGTTGCCGATGGCCTGCAGCATGGGCTTGTCATATTCATCGATGAGAATCACCACCCGCCGGCCTGTCTGCTCGCATGCGCGGCGGATAATACCTTGAAAACGCCGGGCCACCCCAATCTCAGCAGAGGAAGCTCCATAGAGCGCTTCCCAGTTTCGCACGTTCTCTTCCAACACATTGGTCAGCGACTCTGGCGAATCGTATTTTTGCGTATTCAAATCCAGGTGTAGCACCGGATACACTGTCCAGTCCTTCTCCAATTTTTCCAGTGCCAGTCCCTTGAAAAGTTCTTTCTTCCCCTGTGCGTAGGCTTCGAGGGTCGACAACAGTAGACTCTTTCCGAAACGTCGCGGACGACTCAGGAAATAATATTTGTTTGTATTAAACAATTCATAGATTTGTGCGGTTTTGTCCACATACACATAGCCGTCATGTATCAGGCCTTCAAAGTTCTGCACTCCTACCGGATATAGCTTGCTCATAACCACTGGATTTTGATTCTACTGCGAATGTAGTAATTTTAGACGAACATTCAAACAATCATTCTCTTTTCAAGGGAATCTTCTATTCCTTTGCTGAATGGTTTTCTGCTTACACTAAAAAAATAGAAAATAAGCCGGAGAACTTGTTCTGATTCTTTTTATAACTTACATTTGTAAAACCATAAAATCTAATCGACATGAAAATTCCAAACCAGCTTTTACGGACCCCTTTTTCCCTATTGTCCCTTCAAATAACTTTTACGGGATTTTAATCTTTTAATACGATGGGATAGGGGATTTTTAACCCTTCTGCGTTTTCATGAAAACATCTCATTCATGGAGATGAAAGTTCCAAAACTTCACTAGACATAACTAAAAATAACAAGTATGAAAACTAAAAACTTATCTGGAATCTTTGTGCTATTCCTATGTACACTTAGCCTTATCGGCTGCCATGAAAAAGACGAGTTTAAGGACAAGGTGGAAACCATCCGCATGTATGTGTCTTCCGAGACAAGTACGTATGTTCCTTGGGGGAGCGACCAACCGGTTGAATGTATGCTTGTCAAAGAAGAAGGGAGACCGGAATATTCGAAGCTTTCCTTCAAAGGAATCACCGGATTTACGTACGAGCAGGGACATGAATATGTCTTAAAAGTAGAAAAACAGACCTCGGTTGCCCCGCTGGCTGACGGTACCCGTGTCAGATACAAGCTGCTTGAGATTATGCAGGACACTTCCATCACTCCGTCGTCTCCGCAATGGACTTTTCTTATTGATGACCGCAGGGAATCCGATATAGACATCAGTACTTCTTATCTGGGCATACAAATATGGTCCGCTTTTGCCCATCGTCCAAACATTTATGTAGGAGCAGTCTATCCGAAAAGCGCGTTTGCCACTTCCTTCGACAGGGAGGTTACAGACGAAAAGAGACCTATAGACCTGACATTCAGTTTTTCCAATCCCTATTATCTCACCACCATGGAGAAGGTCAGACATATTGAGTACTTGAAAAAAATCAAGGAAGCGATACACTCGGAGGAATATGCAAGTTATGTGACTCCCGACCGTCCTTATACCGCACAGCTGGCCGAAGTGAAAAGTCTGGAAAGCCTGAGTGGCTGCTTCATGGAAAACCAAACATTTAGCCGCACACTGGAAGATATCTGCCGACAGAAGTTCGATATGAAAAAGGTGAAAAGCCTGACAGTCGGCAAGGTTGTTTTCAAAGGTTTCACGGTATCGATGGATATGCCGGCCGACGGACTGTTCGTGAATGTGCCGTCCAATCTGGACGACCTGGTGTGTGTATGTGGACTGACTTACGGGACGAGCGCTTACTTTGTAATAGCCAGTGAGTCTCCTTATGAGGATGTGTTATCGGCCTTTAAAGGTGCATTCGTGCGTGAATACAGCCAGCCCCACGGCACCTTACACACAGCCCAAATTGTTTTGCTGACGGTTACGGAGGTGGACCAAAATGCCATAGTCAATGATTCATTTGAAGCTTTGGCAGATTATCTAAAGAGTCCTTTCCGAGATGGAAAAACCTACGGGTATCCCATCTTTTGCAGAGGACAGTATGTAAAAGACAACAGTTCGTTTGTAAAAAGAAAAGAATAATGCCCGGCAGGCATAAAAAATCTATAGATGGAAATATTGGTCTTTTGTTTCTTTTCATACGCACTTGATTGTAAGGTAAATATCGTTCTGATAGATACGAAAAAGGAACGGTTCTTCAAGTCTGTGAAAGAAATTAGTCAGACGCTTCTTCGTTTTCCCGGGAACGTTCGTCTGATGTGTAGGTTTCCCTTCCCGGAAACGTAGGTTCCCCGAAGCCGAAACGTACATTTTCCGGCAGGGAAATATACGTTTTCCTTGTGGGAAACATAGAAAACGCCTTGAAGAATTCCTCACTTCTTCAAGGCGTTTTCCACTTATCTATGCAGTTATATAAATTTACTTTCCCTGTTCCATCTTCACTTCCTGAATGTTCCGCAGCTCGTCACTGAAATTCACGCCAATCCGGTAGATTGTGC
>OGCN01002229.1_pt1 | contig 21729 bp, 16 predicted proteins | sample 1570181 | NCBI WGS metagenome assembly OGCN01 (sample SAMEA4370584, study PRJEB24528) | human gut metagenome | reverse complement strand
AGGATGGGTATTTCCGGAGCAGCGATTGTCTTTATTCCTAAGGGAGTAACGCTTCCGACAGTACAGGGATTTGTGGACGGTTCGGATAATACTAAAGACCGTATTTTGATTACCCAGTCAGCATCACCACAATCTGACGCCAAACAATTCTACTACAAGGCTGACTAGATCTGATAAATCTGAAAGTTGAGATAAAATTATCTCAACTTTTTATGTTACATTTGTAACTTTAATTTAATAGTCAACCTTCCTTGTATAAATAAGCGGATTATTAGGGAGGCGAAGGCTTTCTTATAAAATTAATTATTGTGAAAACTTACAAAAAGCTATATAATGAGTAGTGTTGTAAAAAGGGCTTCCTAGGGGATTTTTGAGGAAGTTTCTTAAATCAGATTAGAGGGAGAGGGGGAAAAGAATGACTTCTATTATTGAATCACTACTTGCTGCTTTTAAAGATTTTCATTGGCTAGTATCTATAGATACGCTCTTGATTTTCTTTGTCAATTATCTGATGTTTCATGCAGCTGGTAGGGTCAAGATTTCTTGGTGGCTACTTTTATTAGGTGGTCTTTTGTCGGTTGTTTTGACTCCCCTTCTTCCTATGGGATTCAAATTTTTACTTAATCCTCTCATTTTATTTTGTTTTAGTTATTACAAACGTCCAGACTTGCCATGGATAGAACCGGTATTTAATAGTTTTTATTCCTGGGGGACAACCAATATCATTATACGAGGCTTGTCATTAATCGTCTTTCCTTTACTTTTGGGAGCCGACTTGACTAGCCGTATTCCAGAATCTTTAACGGAGTTTATCTGTGTGGTAGTTACTTATCCTATTTACCTCTTGGTTCACCGTTTTATTGGTTATGAATATTTGCAGGTCGAGGAAAAGGAGCGCTTGCGCATACACTTCACCCCTATTGTTATTGGGGTTAGCTTTGCCTTTCTTTCATATGGACTTTTTAACCACTATTTACCCTACCTTGCTACTATCTGGTCTGTAGAAGTGGTTAACAATTATGCCAAGTTGATCGTTCTATTAGCAACAGGAGCCTTCTTCATTGTTGTTTCCTATGCCAACCAGTGGATAAAGGATGAACTTTTTCTGGAGTTGAAAGAGGAGCAGGAACGTCATTTCCAGAGCTTACAGGAATCTAGTAGACATATCCTCCATCTTTATCAGGAGCTATACCGTGATGGAGTGCCTAAGGTAGTCGTACCTAAGAAGGTTAAGACCGTTCTGGCTACTAGTCAAGAGGGGGACAGTCAAAACCTATCTGAGGAAGAAGTTCCCTTCAGCAAGGTTATGCCAGATATTTCCAACCTGCTTTCTCAATTGATACGTTCCGTCATTGAGAGTAAGTATATGGAGTTTCATGCTGTTGGAATTGATTTTATCATGGAGGTTCCAGACCCTATATCCCCATCCCATATTGATATAGTGGATTTATCAGCTGTCCTAACGACCTTCTTGGACAATGCCTTGTTGAGAGCTCATGGTCAAGAAAATAGTTTAGTTCGTATGTCTTATTACCAAAGAGGTGAGGTCCAGGTCCTCTCTGTAGAGACAACCCTTTCGCAAGATAGTGCCGAGGCGCCCCACGAGGCGTATGAGAGTCACTTATCAATCAATGAGCAGCTCGAAGATATTATGGAGCGTTACCCTCAGTCTAAACTTAGCTTTAAGAATGAAAAGTTCATCTATAGACAGCAATTTGAATACTAAACAACTTGTAAAAAATATATAGAAAGGAGATTCGATGTTTGAATCGTTTTTGGGAATAAATTTTTTAAATCTCTATGATACAGATGCCTTTCTAGCCATTCAGCTTATTTTAACTCTGATGATAAATTGTGCCATTTTCAAACGAATGACAGACATTCGTATCTCCTGGACGGTCTTCTTGACCTTAGCCCTGTTAGATGTAGTCATTCAGTATAATATTACTAACATGATTATGGTTTTTGATGTCTTTATCCTGATGATTTTGGCCTTTCTTGCTAAAGGGAAGACCTGGTCAGTGACCCAGTATGCTTTTCATACCTTGTTTCCAGTGGTGACGTCAGATTTACTTTATCGCTTATTGGGACTCTTCTTTATTCCCCTTCTCTTAAATCTCCCTGTCGCTGAGGTAGGGTCTAATGCCCTTTTCTATCTCTTATCTTACGGTTTGATTTTGCCACTTTATTTTGTATTTGACCGTTTCTTGGGCTTGGATTTGAAGCGTTGGAAGGTCTATAGCGATGACTCTTTCCAGAACCTCCAGATTTCTAGAAGAGTTGCTATAGCAATGGCCATTTATTTATTGGGAATCTATCTCAGTGTGAATTTAGACAGTTGGTTTCCTGGCTACTCTTCAGAGGTGGAGTTGAGACTTCGGATGCTTTGGGTTCTCTTGTCCGCAGTGGCTTTCATTTTCCTAATTGCCCATCTTAATCAACTGTCTCGGCAGTATTTGGAAGAGAGTTTGGCCATGGAGGAAAAGAGGCATTTGAATAGTTTGACCAAGGCCAACCAAAAGATTGATCTTCTCTACAATGAGTTGTTACAATACAGACAGTCTTATCAGACGGTTGTGGAACAATTTTCAGAGGAAGTACGTGACCAGGAAGAGGCTCTTGCTGAACAGGTGTATCAGAATGTTCTTAGGGAGAGCGCCAAGGAGTTTGAACGTTTCCGTGTCATTGATAATCCTAAGCTAGAAAATATTCAATCCCTGCCCTTACGTAGTCTTCTTTCGGCTCGTATGATGGAGGCTAAACGTAGTAATATTCCAGTGACTTGTGATATTCCTGAGGAAATTTCAGGCTTTACCATGAACGTGGTTGACTTGACCTTGCTGGTGTCCATTTTCTTTAGTAATGCGATTGATGAGAGTGAGCAGGTACCTGCCAGTCAAATCAAGTTTAGTTTTCATCGACATGATAAGGATGGAAGCTACCATTTTGTCATGGAAAATAGGACGCAAGAAGAAAAAGTTGACCTTGATGCCATTATGCAGGAAGAAAACCATAAGAAGACCTCAGGTCTTAACCTCCACTCAGCCAAGGATATTCTTAGGAAGTATAGTGATGCCAATCTGATTACAAGCAGTGGTGATTACCTCTTCAAACAGGAATTGATTTTTAAATAAATATATAGAGCTAAATCAAAGGATTTGGCTCTTTTTTTCGTTACAGATCCATAAAGTAGGGCTCTTTGCTGCTGAGCTTATGCTTATGTCTGAAGCTTAGGACATCGGAGGAGGAAGGGGTGAGGGAGGAGTCTGATTGTTGCTTCATTCTGTGTTATAATAGCAAGGATTAGTGGTTGTTAGCACTAAGTGAATGGCAGTTCTTGCTTGGCCTAACGACTGGTGTAGAGATAAGAAAGGGACGTCTTATGAAATTACTTTATACGGATATGTCTCAGGATTTAACAGAAATTCTGACGGAGCAGGCAACCAGCTATGCTCAAAAGGGAAAGAGGATCTTTTATATTGCTCCTAATGCCCTGTCATTTGAGAAGGAGCGTAAGGTCTTGGAATACCTGCCTCAGTCAGCATCCTTTGAGATTACGGTGACTCGTTTTACTCAGATGGCTAGGTACTTTATTCTCAATACGAGTAACCCGAAAACTCAGCTGGATGATACTGGTCTGGCCATGATTTTTTATAAGGTCTTGTCACATATGGACGATGATGAGCTCAAGGTTTATGGCCGTTTGCGCAAGGATAGTAACTTTATTAATCAATTGGTGGACCTTTACAAAGAGTTGCAGCAGGCTAATATGACAGTTCTGGATTTGCAGCATTTAGATCAGGCGGAGAAACAAGAGGATTTGGTAAGGATTTTCAGTGCGGCTCAAGACCTCTTGTTGGCAGGAGATTTTGACAATCAATCAAAACTTAGTGCCTTCTTCAAGGAAATTACCTCAGGACATCTGGATAAGGCACTGAGTAATACGGTTTTGGTCATTGATGGCTTTACGCGTTTCTCTGCCGAGGAGGAGGCCCTAGTTGCCCTCTTGAATGATAAGTGCCACCAGATTGTCATTGGGACTTATACCAGTCAAAAAGCTTATAGTGCTAACTTTGTTTACGGCAATGTTTATCAGGCTTCAGTGGATTTTCTGAGAACTCTGGCTCAGACTTATAAGGTGACACCTGACTACGTGACGACAGACAAAGAGGGCAATCCTTCTTTTGCACGTATTAGTCGTCTTTTGGAGAGCCGTCATGATTTTAGTACGATTGACGAGCAGCTGACTGCTCAGGACAAGCAAGCTTTGCAGGTTTGGGAAGTGGTCAACCAAAAGGAAGAAGTGGCTCAGGTTGCCAAGAGTATTCGTCAGTTGCTAGCAGATGGCAAGCGCTATAAGGATATCTTGGTCTTGCTAGGTGATGAGGAGAGTTATAAGCTTCAGGTGGGGCAGATTTTCCGAAAATTTGATATCCCCTATTATTTCGGTAAGGAAGAAACCATGTCTAGCCATCCTTTGGTGCAGTTTGTGGATTCGCTGGAACGTATCAAGCGCTATAATTATCGTGCTGAGGATTTGCTTAATCTCGTAAAATCCGGTCTCTATGGCGGTTTTGCTCAAGAGGATTTAGATCTTTTTGAGTATTATGTCAATTTTGCAGACATCAAGGGGCGTCACAAGTTCTTGTCTGATTTTACGGCCAATAGTCGTGATAAGTATGATTTAGACCAGCTTAATGCCTTGCGCTCACAACTGGTAGAGCCCTTGGACAAGTTGCTTAATAGTCGCAAACAAAAGGGTTCTAGTCTACTCAAGAAACTAGTGGTCTTTTTAGAGGCTGTGCAAGTGCCAAGTCAGATGGCTAGTTTGACTGCCAAGGCCAGTGAGGCCGAAAAAGAACAGAACGAACAGGTCTGGAAGGCTTTCACACAACTCTTGGAGCAGGTTGAGACTATTTTTGGGGAAGAAACTCTGTCAGTGGACGACTTTTTGTCCATTTTGCGTTCGGGAATGTTGGCCTGTGATTACCGTACGGTCCCAGCCACTGTCGATGTGGTCAATGTGAAGAAATACGATTTGATTCAACCACACTCTGCTCCTTATGTTTTTGCCTTGGGGATGACCCAGTCACATTTTCCTAAGGTAGGGCAAAATAAGAGTCTCCTGTCTGATGAGGAACGTAGTCGTATCAATGAGGCGACGGATGAACACAGGAGTTTGGATATTGTTACGCAGAGCAATAGTCAGCGGGGGCATTTCGTGGCTATGTCACTTTTTAATGCGGCTAGTGAACAATTGGTGCTTAGTCAGCCACAAATTCTCAATGAGACGCAGGATGACATGTCGGTTTATTTGAAAGAGCTGCTTGACCTTGGTCTTTCTTTGGTTGAAAAGGGACGTAATCGTTTCGAGGCTAAGGGTGACCAGATTGGGAACTACAAGGACCTTCTATCAACTGTCATTGCCCTTAACAGCAGTCATCTAGATGCTGATTTGGACAAGGAAACGCAGACTTTCTGGTCAGTTGCTGTGCGTTATCTCCGTAAGCGACTTGATAAGGACCAAGTCTTGATTCCAAATGTGATTGACGATGTGACAACGACCAAGGTTGATGATCAGGTCATGCAGCTGGTCTTTCCGGGGAAAGAACCACTGAAATTATCAGCCTCGGCTCTGACGACCTTCTATAACAACCAATATCTTTATTTCTTGCGTTATGTTTTGGGGCTTGAAGAGTTGGAGTCTATCCATCCAGATGCTCGACACCATGGGACTTACTTGCACCGTGTCTTTGAGCGTGTTATGGGGGATTCTTCGTCAGAAAACTTCGATGATAAATTGGAAAAGGCTATTGCTCAGACCAATCAGGAACAACCCTTTGAACTTCTCTATACAGAGGACCAAGAGAGTCGCTTGTCTCGTCAGATTTTAGAAGATATCGCCCGTTCAACTGCCAGTGTTTTGCGTGATAATGCGGCTGTTAAGGTTGAGCGTGAGGAAGCCAAGTTTGACCTGCTCTTAGCAAATAGCATCAAGATTACAGGTATTATTGACCGTGTGGACCGTTTAACGGATGGGGCTCTGGGTGTCGTTGACTACAAGTCAGGTAAAAATGTCTTTGACATTCAAAAATTTTACAATGGCCTTAGTCCGCAATTGGTGACCTATCTGGAGGCTCTCCGCCAGACCTATAAAGTTGATGCTGATCAGCTTTTTGGGGCCATGTATCTTCACATGCAGGACCCACAGCTTAACTTAGCTCAGTTTGGTCTGGATAAGCTAGCAGCTCAGGCTCATAAGGAATTAACCTATAAGGGACTCTTTGTGGCTTCAGAAACAGAGCATTTAGCTGGTGGAAACTATGATTTACAAAAGACTGTCACCTATGACAAGGAGGACCTAGAAACCTTGCTCGATTACAATATAAAGCTCTTTACAAGTGCTGCTGAAGTTATTCGAAGCGGGAATTTTGCGGTTAATCCTTATACTGAGGATGGCAAGTCTGTTCAAGGGGATCAAATCAAGGCTATTACTCATTTTGAGGCCGACCGCCACATGGGACAGGCTCGAAAGCTCCTGCGTTTACCAAGTAGGGGCAAGAAGGAAGCCTATTTGGAGCTGATGGCAAAAGATGATGACAAGAATCAGATGCAAGTTGCTGAAACTATCATCCCCTTTCCAGTCACTGATCAAGCTGTGACAGCAGACAAAAAAGACCAGGAGGACAACCATGTTGACTAAAGCTTTTTTAAGTCCAACAGAGATTAAGGAACGCATTGCCCAAGAAGCAGCTTCTGACAAGGATCGTAAGTTAACACCAGAACAGATTGAGGCCATTTACAGTAATGGTAGCAATATTCTTGTATCAGCTTCGGCTGGATCAGGAAAAACCTTTGTTATGGTTGAACGTATCCTTGATATGATTGGACGTGGCGTTGGCATTGACCAACTCTTTATCTCAACCTTTACGGTAAAGGCTGCAGGTGAGTTAAAAGAGCGCCTGGAAAAGCGTCTGACAGAGCAGTTGGGACAGGTTGAGACGGATGAAGAGCGTGCCTTTCTTTCAGATCAGATTGCCAAGATTGGAACGGCTGATATTGGAACTATGGATGCCTTTACCCAGAAATTGGTCAATCAGTATGGCTATCTCCTGGGGGTGTCACCTATTTTCCGCATTATGACAGATCCTGCCGAGCAGACACTTATGAAAAATGAGGTTTATGCTGATCTTTTCAACGATTACATGCAAGGGAAAGATGCCCAACTTTTCCAAAAATTGGTCCGCAACTTCGCAGGAAATGGCAAGACTAGTAAGGCTTTTCGTGATTTAGTTTACGATGTCTATAACTTTTCTCAGGCTACTGCAGGTCCTGAAAAATGGCTACGTCAAAATCTTTTAAAAGGGCAGGCAGAGGCCAATCCAGACAAGGCTAAAGCTGAGCTTTTAGAGGGTCTCAAAGATGGCTTGTTGGCTGATTTCTTAGCCTTCTTAAGAGACCATATAGGTCTAGCTCAGCGTGAATTTGCCAAGGCCAAATATCTAAATAATGTGTCAGATGCCATTAGCCTTCTTGAAGGAGCCTTGGCCAATGACCAAACGGATATGGAGGACCTGCTCAAACAACTCTTGACTTTGTCAGGAGGTACTGGTTTGACCAATATGACCCGTCCTAAAGACGAGGAACTCAAGGCCTACAAGGAAGCTTACAACAAGACCAAAAATGAGTTTGTGGCCCAGTTGCGAGAGGTTGATACCCGGCTAACGATCCTCGAGGTTTTGACCAAGCATAATGATGACATCCTACCTCTGTTGGAGTTGCTTCAGGCCTTTGTACTTGATTTTTCGGACCAGTATTTACAGGCCAAGATTCAGGAAAATGCTTTTGAATTCTCGGATATTGCCCATTTTGCCATCCGTATTTTGGAGGAAAATCCAGAGGTGGCCGCTAGCTACCGTGACCGTTACCATGAAGTGATGGTAGACGAGTATCAGGACAATAGCCATACCCAAGAACGCATGTTGGAACTCCTCTCTAACGGCCACAACCGATTCATGGTGGGAGATATCAAACAATCCATCTATCGTTTCCGTCAGGCGGATCCTCAGATTTTTAACGGCAAGTTTCAGCTCTTCCTTGAAAATCCAGATGCAGGTAAGTTGATTCTCCTTAAAGAGAACTTCCGTAGCCAATCTGAGGTTCTTGATGCGACTAATGGTGTTTTCAGCCACCTCATGGACCAGGAAATCGGAGATATCCTCTATGACAAGACGCATATGTTGGTAGCAGGTAGCGAGAAGCAAAAAGAACCCCATCCTGAAAATGAGACAGAGGTTCTGATTTACAATAGTGATGAAGCAAGTGTGACTCCTGACGAAGAAGGTGCTGATCAACCTATTAGTAGCGGCGAGATTTCCTTGGTTATCAAAGAAATCATCAAACTTCATAAGCAAGGTGTACGTTTTGAGGATATTACCCTCCTAGCACCAACTCGCAACACCTATCTGGACTTGATGGCAAGCTTTGAGGAGCACGGAATTCCCTTGGTACCTGACGAGTACAAGTCAAGCTACCTAGAGTCACTAGAAGTTATGATTATGTTGGACACCCTTCGTGCCATCAATAATCCTCTCAATGACTATGCCTTGGTTGCCCTCCTTCGTTCACCTATGTTTAACTTTAACGAGGACGACCTGGCTCGGATCGCTGTCCAGGCTGACAAAGGACAATTCTATGACAAGCTTCTTGCATCTCATACTAAATCAGGACTTCATCCAGAAGTCGTGACGCAAGGACTTGAGGCAAAGTTGACTCTTTTCACTAAGACTCTGGCAGATTGGCGTGATTACAGTAAGTGGCACTCGCTCTATGACCTCATCTGGAAGATTTACGACGATCGTTTCTATTATGATTATGTTGGCAGTCTTCCACGAGCTGAGCAACGTCAGGCCAATCTCTACGCCCTTGCCTTGCGTGCCAATGCCTATGAAAAGACTGGCTTTAAGGGACTTTCTCGTTTTATTGGTATGATTGATAAGATCATTTCTAGCGGTAACGACCTAGAGGAAGTGACAGACTTGGTTCCCAAAAATGCCGTTAGCCTTATGACTATTCACAAGTCCAAGGGACTAGAGTTCAAGTATGTCTTTGTCTTGCAGATGAATCGCAAGTTTATTGGTCACAGCAAGGATGGCCTAAGTGGTAAGTATATTATCAACCGTGAAAAAGGACTTGGCATTAAGTATCTAGCTGACCTCAAAGACCAGGTAAACACTAATTTGCCTAAGTTAAATGTTGTTCTCGAGACCTTAACCTTCCAAGAAAATCGTAGGGAAGAGCGTCGTGCAAGTATCTCAGAAGAGATGCGTCTGCTCTATGTTGCAATGACCCGTGCAGAGAAAAAACTCTACCTAGTTGGTAAGGGCAGTAAGGAAAAATTGACCCAGCAATTTGGCACAGATGTTGAAAATAATCGCCTACCAGTAGCTCTACGTGACCAAATTGCTACTTATCAGGATTGGGTTATGGCTTTGGATACTGCCTTTATGAGAAAGGATCTCAAGTTTACTGTTCGCTTTGTTGAGGCTGAGGAGTTGACTCCAGAGGCTATTGGTCAGGTTGAAGTTCAAGCGGCAGTAGATGCTGATGATTTATCTAACAATCGCCAGACGGAAGACATTAAGCGTGCCCTAACTGTCTTAGAAAGTGTTGAAAAACTCAACCAGCTTTATGCACCGGCGATTGACCTGCCATCTGTGCGTACGCCGAGCCAGCTCAAAGCCTTCTACGAACCTGTCATGGATACCGAAGGGGTGGATATTATGGACAAGAAAGAGGAAGTGCAACCTCTTGAGACATCCACTAGCTTTGAACTTCCAGATTTTGGGCAAAAAACGAAGGTCACTGGAGCTGCAGTTGGTTCAGCCACCCATGAACTCATGCAACGCTTGATTCTTTCTGACAAGGTGACCCTCCAAGATTTAACACAGGCCTTGAGTCGGGTATCGGCAGATGATCAAGTCAAGGCGCGCGTGCAGTTAGAAAAGCTACTAGGCTTCTTTGACACCGAACTTGGGAAGCTCATTCTAGCTAACCGTGATAAGTTGCGTCGCGAAGCGCCATTTGCCATGTTGGCAGAAGACCCGGCTAGTAAGGAAGACTTTGTCGTCCGTGGTATCATCGATGGCTACCTTCTTCTTGAAGACCGTATTGTCCTCTTTGACTATAAGACAGACCGCTTCACTCAACCTGGTGAGCTTAAGGAACGCTACAAAGGGCAAATGAGCCTTTATGCTAAAGCACTTAGCCAAGCCTATCAAATAGATAAGATTGATAAATACCTTATTCTCCTAGGTGGAAAAAACTTGGAAGTCGTAGAAGTATAAGCTATAGCATAACCATTCTTTCATAGTGAAAGAGTGGTTTTTGTGTGTCTTAATTCCACCAAAAAAGACCGGTGTGCACACACCAGTCTTTTCTGATAGATTTCCATCAGTATTGTAAGTTCGTTAAAATATTAGAGGATGGAAATAGTTATGAAAAAAAGTATCTTGTAGGTTGCTTAGTCCTACAAGGGCTATTATAACAAACTCATCTCAGTCTAAACAAGGTTAGAAAAATTAGAATTAAACACTATAAATATGACTAGTTTTTAATAGTTTGGATCCATAACGACAATAAATAGAGAAAAACCGCCAGCGTTAGACTGACGGTATTTGTTTAGTTTAATCCTAATGTCAACTAATCAAAGGCACCACCCAATTGACCCAGGCCCAGGAAATAGGCATAACCAGAATCATGGATGGAATCATATCTGCTGTTGGGAATTGACGCAGTTTCATAATACGAAAACCGGTCGCAATCATGAGGAAGCCCCCGCAAGCCTTAAAGTCTCCAATCATGGCTTTTGTTGTTAGAGGGAGAATGAAACCAGCACTCACAAAGAGGAGGAAGAAAACGATAAATTGTGGAATGGCAATCATGGAGACAATGTAGCCTAGACTACAAGAGAAAATCATGGCCGTAAAGAAATCTAGGATAGATTTGGAAATCAAGATGGAAGCATCGCCTGTCATCCCAGACTCAAGGCTACCGTAAATTCCTGTACCACTTGCACAAAAAAGGACGATAACTGTCAAGAGCTGCGCATAAAACTCATCGTGAGCTAACCCTGTTTGTTTGCTTGGTGTAATCTTGGACAAGCCTTTTTCCATAAGCCCAGCTCCCTTGTTGATGAGGTTTCCAAACTTTAGGGCCAGTCCAATAATGGTACCGATAACTACTGCAAAGATAACCGCAGGCATATTAACCATATTCATAATAGCGCTAATCCCCATAACCATAGAGGCTAGGCCAAAGATAAGGTTAAGATTTTCCTTGAAATCGTCTCTGAGATAGTCCCCGAAGAGACCTCCAGCGATTCCTCCTAAAATAATAGATAGCGAGTTGATGATAATTCCAGTTGGCACCAGTGATTTTCCTCCTATTTATTCTAAATACTATAAGTTTAGCATTATCAAAGATCGAATGCAAAATTGTCCCGTTTTTACAAACGTTTTCTTGAAATTGTACCTTTGAAATGATACAATAAATGAGAAGGTAACGAAATAGCCTTATCTAAACTTATTGTCGGCATTATTAGAGTATTGTTCATGAAAAACATAGCAATAATTCTAATTTATAATTTAATATAAAGTGTAAAATGAGACTATTGTTAAATAGATTCTCAAGAAAGGATAAAAGATGATTCGTTTTGAACACGTAACGAAACGTTATGAAGATAAAGATGCTCTCTCAGATCTTAACCTCGAGATTCGAGATGGTGAGATTTTTGGTCTGATTGGTCACAATGGGGCTGGTAAGACCACGACTATTTCCATTTTGACGTCTATCATTGAAGCTAGCTACGGTGAAGTTTACGTTGATGATATGGCCCTCAGTCAACATCGTGATGCCATCAAGAAAAAAATCGCTTATGTGCCAGATTCACTGGACCTATTCCTAAATTTGACTGCCAATGACTATTGGTACTTCTTGACACGTATCTATGATTTGGAAGCTAGTCAAGTCGAGGAACGTTTGACTGATCTCATGGCTACCTTTGACCTAACGGAAAGTCGTTATAACCTCATTTCTTCCTTCTCTCACGGTATGCGTCAGAAGGTTGTTGTCATCGGTGCCCTTTTGGTTAATCCACAGATTTGGGTTTTGGATGAGCCTCTGACTGGTCTGGATCCACAGGCGTCTTATGATTTGAAGGAAGCCATGCGTCATCATGCCAAGGAAGGTAATAGTGTCCTTTTCTCAACCCACGTTTTAAGTGTAGCTGAGCAGCTCTGTGATCGGATTGCTATTTTGAAGAAAGGAAAACTTATCTTCCAAGGGTCTCTAGCTGAACTGAAGTCTCAGTACCCTGACAAGGATTTGGAAACCATTTATCTGGAAATGGCTGGACGTAAGATTGAGGAGGTATAGTCATGAACTGGAACCATGTTTGGGAGCTTTTTAAAATCAATCTCCTCTACGCTAATCCTCAAGCAGTAACTAACCTACAGAAACGTCAGGAGAAAAAGAAAAAAGCCAATTTCTCCATCGTTAATGCCATGCTTAGACAGCAACTCTTGATTCTAGTTGTTTTTACGGTTGTTTATAGCTATCTTTTTGTAGGTGTCGATTATAAGGCCAATCCTGGAGTCTTAACCCTATATCTCTTGACTTTTTCAATCATGGGGCTTCTCCAGACCTTCACGGCTCTTTATAGTACCTTTTATGACAGTAAGGATAGCAAGGCTTATCTGCCTCTTCCCTTAAAGCCATCAGAAGTCTTTTTGGCCAAGACCTTGTCAGGTTCTATGGTTGGGATGACCTTCATGGTGCCTATCCTTAGTCTTCTCATTCTAGCTTACTGGCAATTTATTGGCCCATTGGGGATAGTCGTCGGGCTTCTGACCTTTATAGTTTCTCTCTTTATCAATCTCGTTTTTTCAGTGATTCTGTCTAATAGTATTGGAACGCTGATTGTTCGCAGTTCTCATAAAAAGCTCTATTCAACCATTTTGATGACCCTGTCAACCCTATTGATTATGTTGCCTATTATGATGGTTGGTTTTATTAAAGGCTATGTTGATGGTGCTGGACATGCCGATTTTCCCTTGCTTCCTTATCTAAGAGGTTACTATGATGTCGTAGCTGCCCCTCTATCTCCAGAGGCCCTGCTAAATTTCTATCTTCCTCTTATCTTAGTGCTTATCTTGGGCTTTTGGTTTTATAAGGTCAGAATGCCTCGTTATTTCCACGAAGCCATTTATAACCAAAAGGCTAGAAAGCCTCAGGCCAAAGCTGTTACTCGAAGCCAAAGACAGGTCTTGATTCGCCATCATTTATCTACTTTGGGAAATTCAACCCTCATTATCAATACCTATGTGGTACCAGTCTTATATATGATCATGTTAGGTGGGGGTGCGGTATTTTTGAAAGATCTGGGTCCAGACTATTTCGGACTCCTGCTTTTGGTCGGAATTGCCTTTGGTTTCTTTTCAGCTCAACCAACAAGTTTTCTTGGTGTAGCAACATCCTTAGAGGGGACAAACTTTGACTTTATTCGTAGCCTACCAATCAATACGGGTGACTATCTTCGTCAAAAGTTTTGGCTTTTCTATAGCTTGCAAGTCGGTGTTTCCCTCTTATTAGGAGGACTTGGTTTAATATTCTTGGCTCATCTCCATCTTATTTTGGTGGCAAGTTTCACTCTTGGTTTTCTCGTAACAACCTATCTTGTAGGTGGCTATTACTTTGAACGTGACCTTAAATTGTTGGAAGTGAATTGGCAGGAAGTTACCCAGCTCTTCAATCGAGGTGGCGGACAGTGGCTCTATATGGGTATCTTTATTCTTACAATTTTCATCGCTGCCTTGCTAGGAGGTATTGTCTTCTTTGCAAGTAAGTTCTGGATTGCCCTAGTAGTCAATGCTATAGTATCTGGGCTTATAGCTTTAGTTGTACTAATCGTTTATATCTTTGTTGATCGCAGACGTTGGAAACGTATTAGAGCCATGTTTTTTGCCTAGTACAAACTGTTTAAAGAGTCTCTCCGATTGGAGGGATTCTTTTTTACTGAAAATCTTTAATATGTAAACTTATGCATTATATATGTTAAAATACCTGAATTTAGTGTATAATCATAAACATGAAACGAAATTTTGACTCAGTAAAACGCCTGGTTATCAAAATCGGGACTAGTTCTCTGGTTTTACCATCAGGGAAAATTAATCTTGAAAAAATCGATCAATTAGCTTTTGTCATTTCTAGCTTGCATAATAAGGGAATTGAGGTTGTCCTCGTATCCTCTGGTGCCATGGGCTTTGGTCTAAATGTTCTAGACCTTGAGAAACGCCCAGCAGAAGTTGGTAAGCAACAGGCTGTCTCAAGTGTAGGGCAGGTGGCTATGATGAGCCTTTATTCGCAGGTCTTTTCACATTACCAGACCAAGGTATCTCAGTTGCTTTTGACGCGTGATGTGGTTGAGTATCCTGAGAGTTTGGCCAATGCCATCAATGCCTTTGAGAGCCTCTTCGAGCTTGGGGTTGTCCCGGTTGTTAATGAAAATGACGCTGTCAGCGTAGATGAAATGGACCATGCGACTAAGTTTGGAGACAATGACCGCTTGTCTGCTATCGTTGCTAAGATTGTTGGTGCAGACCTACTTATCATGCTGTCAGATATTGATGGGCTCTTTGATAAGAACCCAAATGTTTATGAGGATGCGACCCTTCGTAGCTATGTCCCAGAGATTACCGAGGGAATTCTGGCCTCAGCTGGTGGTGCCGGTAGTAAATTTGGTACGGGTGGTATGATGAGTAAGATTAAATCCGCCCAGATGGTTTTTGAAAATCATAGCCAAATGGTTTTGATGAATGGTGAAAATCCACGTGACATCCTTCGTGTCCTAGAAGGAGCCAAGATTGGTACACTCTTTAAACAGGAGGGCTAAGATGACATATATCGATACACTAGGCCAACAGGCCAAGGTGGCAGGTCGTCAGATTGCTAAATTATCAACAGCAGCTAAAAACGACCTTCTAAATCAGGTAGCTAAAGCTCTAGTAGCTGAGAGTGCCTATATTATCACTGAAAATGCTAAGGATATGGCAAATGCCAAGGAAAATGGTATTTCAGAGATTATGCAAGATCGTTTGCTCTTAACGGAAGACCGTATCGCAGGGATTGCTGAGGGTGTCCGTCAGGTGGCAGATCTTCAGGACCCAATCGGTCAAGTGGTTCGTGGCTATACGAATCTGGATGGTCTCAAAATCGTTCAAAAGCGTGTTCCTATGGGTGTTATTGCTATGATTTTTGAGAGCCGTCCCAATGTCTCAATCGATGCCTTTAGCCTTGCCTTTAAAACCAATAATGCCATCATTCTCCGTGGAGGTCGTGATGCCATCAATTCCAACAAGGCCTTGGTTACAGTAGCCCGTAAGGCTTTGGAAAATGCGGGTATCACAGCAGATGCCGTTCAGCTGGTTGAAGATACCTCTCATGAGGTAGCAGAAGAACTCATGGTGGCGACTAAGTATGTAGACTTGCTCATCCCTCGTGGCGGAGCCCGTCTCATCCAAACAGTTAAAGAAAAAGCCAAGGTTCCTGTCATCGAAACGGGTGTTGGTAACTGTCATATTTATGTGGATAAATATGCTAACTTAGATATGGCGACACAGATTGTCATCAATGCCAAGACTCAACGACCAAGCGTGTGTAATGCTGCAGAATCTCTCGTCGTTCATGCTGATATTGCGGAAGACTTCTTGCCTCATTTAGAAAAAGCTATTTCAAAAGTTCAGGCTGTTGAGTTCCGTGCGGATGAAACGGCTTTGAAACTTATGGAAAAAGCTGTATCAGCTTCTCCAGAAGATTTTGCGACAGAGTTTCTTGACTATATCATGTCTGTTAAAGTAGTAGATAGCCTTGATGAGGCCATTGATTGGATTAATACCTACACGACATCGCATTCAGAGGCTATCGTAACTCAGGATATCAGTCGTGCGGAGCAATTCCAAGATGATGTTGACGCTGCAGCTGTCTATGTTAATGCCTCAACCCGCTTCACAGACGGCTTCGTCTTTGGATTGGGTGCTGAAATCGGAATCTCAACCCAGAAAATGCATGCTCGTGGCCCAATGGGACTTGAGGCTCTAACCTCAACCAAGTTCTATATTAATGGCCAAGGTCAAATTAGAAAATAAACCATCAAGCTCCATGAAGGAGCTTTTTTAAGTTGGTTTGCTAGACGACAGGCCTTCTGATATACTGGTGGTATCAAGAATGAGGAGATTTTGCCATGTTTAAAGCTTATAAGAAGTATTGGATGGGCTATTTCGATTTTACGGGACGTTCAAGCCGCTCAGATTATTGGTTGGCAGTTTTAGCAAATACTATAGTAACTATCATTTTATTTAGCATAGTTATAGTTGTAACTGTTTTTGATAGTCCGAATAGTCATTATCATATTATTTTTATATTATTGTATTTGCTTGCAATGCTATATTTCTTTGCTAACTATATTCCATCTATTGCCCTTCAGGTGCGTCGCTTGCGTGATGCTGGTTTTCATTGGGCATTGATTTTCTTAAGCTATGCGCCTGTTATAGGTGATATCGTGCTGTTGGTTTTGTTTTGTCAACCCACAAAAGTAGAATTTCCTTTCAACCAGTTCAATAATCCACCACAATAATAATGACTTAACAGCCTTGCGAGGCTGTTTTTTAGTTGATTTGTCAATCTTCCCTTCTCTTGCTACACTGGGAGTATCATAAAAAAGGGGGATTTTATTATGATTGAAGCCTACAAAAAATTTTGGAAGGGCTATGTCGATTTCAAGGGCCGTTCAACACGTTCAGATTATTGGCTTAATGTGCTTGCGCAATGTTTGGTTTTTTTACTTTTCGGTTTCTTACTTATATTAATCATGATTTTAGGGGGAGATCCGGCAACGTATACTTCTGACGCATATAGTTTTCAAATGATTTTGATCTATATTGTATTGTCAGCTTTTGGAATATATATGTTAGCCTTACTGATACCTTCCATTGCAATCATGGTACGTCGTCTAAGAGATAGTGGCTACCATTGGGCTTTGATATTTTTAGCGTTGATTCCCTACCTTGGTAGTTTTATTATTTTTATCTTAACCTTGCAACCAACAAAGGTAGAATTACCATTCAATAATTTGAATAATCCACAACAATGATAAGTATTTAGCAGCCTAGTATGGCTGCTTTTTCGTCAATTTGTCAAATTCTTTTTTTATTGCTATACTATAAGTATCAAAAAATGAGGAGATTTTATTATGATCGAAGCTTATAAGAAGTTTTGGAAGGGCTATGTAGATTTTGAGGGCCGTTCAACACGTTCAGATTACTGGTTTGCATATTTGGCAAATATGTTAACAGTTATTGCTTTTTATGTGTTGCTGGCAATCTTTGGAGGCATTGCAAGTGCGACAGAATCAAGCTTTTTGGCTGTTATTTCACTTATCCTTCTACTTATCTTTTTTGCCTATGGTATTGCTGCGTGTTTACCTGGTATTGCTCTAACGGTTCGTCGTTTGCGTGATGCTGGCTACAATTGGCCGTATATTTTTGTTGCATTTATCCCATTTGTAGGTTGGATTATCCTAATTGTTTTGCTATGTAAACCAACTAAAGTGGAATATCCATTCAACAACTTCAATAATCCACAACAATAATGACAATCAACCAACTCTTTGAGTTGGTTTTTCTAATGTCAAAAAAAGTTTTATGTTAATGTTGCACATTTTAATATTTCTGATATAATCTTATCTGAGACTAATTGATGCTAAAAATATATTTAAGAAATGTGAATACTCTATGAAACTACTTCGTAATTTAAAAGAAAAACGTTACCTTATTTTGACATTTACCCTACCAGCTATACTTTTGGCTCTGGCTATTGTCTTTTTGCAGCCTGCACACAATCATGCTAAGGTCCAAGTAAAGGTTGGTACTAAGCAGTCATCGTCAAGCAAGCCCAAGGCATCTAGCTCAAGCTCTTCGTCATCTTCTTCAACGTCAAGTGAGTCTTCGAGCGAATCGTCGTCAGCAAGCTCAACGGTAGCTAGTCAGACAGAGGCAAGCTCTACTCCTGCGGTAGTATCAGCCCCAACACCATCTTCAGCACAAGAGACTTATCAAGCGCCCCAGTATAGCTATGTGCCACCAACAACTTATACAGAATCACATAGTGATGCCTCAAGCTATACAGCTCCTGCATACAGTGCAGATGTCAGCTCTGGGACAGCAGAATAAGGATTAAAGAAAAGGAATTTAGGTTTAGAGATGAAAAATAAAGTTTTAGCATTAGTAACAGGATTATCTAGTTTAGTCCTATTAGCAGCTTGTTCAAACCAGCAAAATGGGTTGACTTCGACGACTTCATCTTCATCAGTAGAGCAGTCACAATCAAGTAGTAGTGAAAGCTCTAGCATAAGTACAAGTTCAAGCTCTAGTCAAGAGAAAAAGGTAGATACCTCTGCCTATGATAGCATCATTAGTAAGTACCAAACTGCTGTGGCCAACAACCAAACGGATGCCTCACTTAATTCTCTCATTGTGACCTATGCTAATTCTCAAACAAGTCCTGCCTCAACGGTCTATACTTACCGTGATCTGGATGGTAATGGTGTTGATGAGTTGATTCTTGCTTTTAAGCCAGGTAAACTCTTTAAAGAACATGTGATTACGGATATTTACACTATATCTAAGGATAGTGGTCAGGTTGTTCGTCTGACAGAGGGGCCACAACTGGGCATGTTGGGTGAGCGCATGACTTTGGCCTACCTCAAGGATAACACCTTTAGCTACTATGGTAGTGCTGGTGCTATGGCTGGTGGTGGTTCTGGCTACCAATTTAGTAGTAATGGTCAATCTCTTGTAAAAGATGACAGTGATTCGGGTGCAGAGAAGGCTGATCTTTCGAATTGGGATTGGAAGGATCTGAGCAGTGCCTCTACTAATAGTAGTTCTAGCGCAGCGTCACAAACTCAAACAAGTTCAACATCTCTTAAGCCTGATGAACTCAAAAATGGCAATTACAAATCAGCTGTAGGAACGTGGAAGTCTTCAAATGGAAAGACCATCACCATTACTTCGGATGGTCAGTTGGATTTCTGGGGCTATACTTATCCTATCGACAAAGTCTCACCCAATCAGTATGTGTCTGGTATATATACCTTAACTTATGTTGATTCTAGTCCAGTAGGGAATACTCCAATTCAGCTTTGTCCTAAGGGCGTTAGCGATGGTAGTGATGTGGGAGATAACAGTAAGGATCGTATCCTAGCGACGAATGGAGTACCAGAGGAAAGCTATTTTTACAGAGTGGATTAATCTTATCAAACGGTATAGCAACTAAAGAGTCAGGCCTTGGATCTGGCTCTTTTACTGTCCTGTATACTTACAGAACGAGACAATTTCTCTATTCTTGTGCTATAATAAAAGTTATGACTAATGAATTTCACCATGTAACCGTTCTTTTACACGAAACTGTTGATATGCTTGATATCAAGCCCGATGGCATCTATGTTGATGCGACCTTGGGTGGCGCAGGACATTCGTCTTATCTTTTGTCGCAATTATCTGAAAAGGGTCATTTGTACTGCTTTGATCAGGACCAAAAGGCTATTGATAATGCTCAAGTGCGTCTCAAGGACTATATTGATAAGGGTATGGTGACTTTCATCAAGGATAATTTCCGTAATCTCAAGTCCAACCTTGAAGCCTTGGGGGTGTCTGAAATTGATGGCATTCTCTATGACTTGGGTGTCTCTAGCCCACAGTTGGATGAGCGTGAGCGTGGTTTTTCCTATAAACAGGATGCCAAGCTGGATATGCGCATGAATGAGGAGGCGAGCTTGACCGCTTATGATGTGGTCAATACCTATCCTTACAACGATTTGGTGCGTATCTTCTTCAAGTACGGTGAGGACAAGTTCTCTAAACAGATTGCACGTAAGATTGAACAGGCTCGTCAGGTTAAACCAATTGAGACCACGACGGAACTGGCGGAAATCATTAAATCAGCTAAGCCTGCTAAGGAATTGAAGAAGAAGGGCCATCCAGCCAAGCAAATTTTCCAAGCTATTCGCATCGAAGTGAACGATGAGCTTGGTGCTGCGGATGAGTCTATTCAGGAGGCTTTGGATCTCCTAGCTGTGGATGGTCGTATTTCGGTCATTACCTTCCATTCTTTGGAGGATCGATTGACTAAACAGCTTTTCAAGGAAGCCAGTACGGTAGATGTGCCTAAAGGTCTACCTTTTATTCCTGAAGACCTTCAACCTAAGGTAGCCTTAGTTAATCGTAAGCCAATCCTACCTAGTCAGGAAGAATTAGAAGCTAATAACCGCTCGCATTCTGCTAAATTGCGTGTGGCTAAAAAAATCAGGAAATAATTATGGAAAATAAGGAACATCAGATTGTTAATAGAGCCATTAGAAACCATATTCGTTTTATGACGCGTATGGAAAAGGCCTTCTATTCGGCAATTGTTTTGACAGCTATTGTGATGAGTATCGCAGTTGTATTTTTACAAGGGCGTAATCAGGCTATCAAGCAACAAATCACAGACCTTAATAGCAAGATTAGTGATGAAAAAACAGAGCTTAACAATGCTAAGCAGGCGGTTAATGAGTTGACTAACTCTGACCGTATTAAAGAGATTGCTAATAAGGCAGGCCTGTCTATTAATAACGATAGTATTAAGAGTGTGAAATAACCAATGAACAGATTAAGAAAACTTAAACATTTATTTCTAAACTATGTCGTTAGGGATAGGCGAAAGCCAGCCCAGAACCGACAGCACGTTGGTCAGAACCTTATGGTTCTTAGTATCTTTATCTTTTTCGTCTTTATTATCAACTTTGTGGTGATTATCGGGACAGACAGTAAGTTTGGTGTCGATTTGTCGACCCAGGCTGCTAAATCTTATAACACTAAGACCACGGTGGCTGCCAAGCGTGGGACGATTTACGACCGAAATGGAAATGTTTTGGCTGAGGATTCAACCAGTTATGCCATTTACGCTATCGTGTCGACCAGTTATGTATCAGCGACTCAAGAAAAACTCTATGTCCAAGATAGTCAGTTTGACAAGGTTGCCGATATTTTAAAGGATAAGCTAGGAATTGAAAAGAGTGCTGCCTTGGCTCAATTACGTACTAAGGGTGCCTATCAGGTTTCCTTTGGACTAAAGGGGAAGGGAATCACCTACTCTGTTAAAGAAGAACTAGAGAAAGCCTTTAAAGATGCGGGAATTAAGGGGATGGCCTTTGAAGCAACAACGTCACGTATGTACCCTAATGGGACCTTCGCATCAGAGTTTCTTGGTCGTGCCGAAGCTGTTGAAAATAAAAAAGACGGCTCTTATTCTTTGATTGGTCAAACTGGTTTGGAGCGCTCGCTCAATAGCCTCTTGACTGGGACAGATGGTGAAGCCATCTATGAGAAGGATAAAAACGGTAATACGCTTCTAGGTACGGAAACCATTACCAAGGAAGCTATCGATGGTAAGAACATCTATACAACCTTGTCAGCGCCTCTTCAAACCTTCCTAGAAACGCAGATGGATACCTTTATGGAGCAGACGCAAGGGGTAAATGCTTCAGCGACAGTTGTTAATGCTAAGACAGGTGAGATTCTTGCAACGACACAACGTCCGACCTATAATTCGGATACCCTTGAGGGACAGGCTAAG